>OODU01000353.1_pt1 | contig 54130 bp, 56 predicted proteins | sample 1671171 | NCBI WGS metagenome assembly OODU01 (sample SAMN06348129, study PRJEB24527) | human gut metagenome | biome: human gut; feature: ankylosing spondylitis patient; material: feces | host: Homo sapiens | place: China | collected 2015-10
TTTTTTTTTTTTTTAATGATACGGCGACCACCGAGATCTACACTCTTTCCCTACACGACGCTCTTCCGATCTTGGATCAACTTCACAAACGTATTTATTTACCAGGACAACTAATTGAATCTGAAGTGCAACTATGCGAAAAGTTAAATACATCAAGAATGACTGTGCGAGGTGCACTAGCTGATCTTGAAGCTGAAGGTATTGTCTACAAAGAAAAAGGTCGAGGAACATTTATTGCTCCTAGACCTAAATACTCTGAATTTAAATGCGGAATAAGTTTTTCTAAAGAAGTATCAAAAAGAGGTATGGTGCCATCTACTAAAGATGCTACCTTAGAATGTATATTTGCAACAGAAGAAATCGCAAAGTCGCTTCATATTGAAGTAGGTGAAAAGGTTTGGAAAGTTACACGTGTACGTTGTGCAGATGGAATTCCAGTAATTTTTGCAGAAGAGTATTATATTTACAGCCTATGTCCAAATTTAACACTTGATATTGTTAATCAATCAACATATGGATATTTGGACTCTTTAGGAGTGAGTTTTGCTTTTGCCGATCAAAAAATGGAAGCTATACTATGTCCAAAAAATATTGCAGAAAAATTAAATATTCGCGAAGGCCATCCATTAATTATGATGACATTAACTGTTTATATGAAAAATGGAGTAATCTTTAATTGTGGTATCGAATACTATAGAACTGATAAATTCACATTAATTCAATCTGTATATCAATAAGAAGTTTAAAAACTTCTTTTTTATTATCTATAAACATAAAATATGCTTATGCCATCCATATCATATTTACTTTATGCCCGCTTCTTTTTCAAACCCCTCAATGATTTTTGCAATCTCAACCAACTCATGATTGAAATCATCAAATTCATCCACTAAGACCCTTACTTCTTCAGAATCCAATACAATATCACTACAAGTATTATCAGCATGTTTTAATTTTTGAAATACTTCGTCCAACAATTCATAATCCTTATCACTCAACATGATCCATACCTCTAATTCAACAAACCAGGCTTATCCTCATCATCAAACATATCACGCAACATATCCATAATATCCTCTTGATTCTTTAATATAATCTTTATCTCTGCATGATTCAGCCTTACACTACTCTTAGTATTTCTAGCACTCCTAAGCTTATTAAATACTTTCTCTAAGAAATCAAAATCCTCATCTGTCATCATAATAATACACCTGGTATCCTATAGTTTGTTTATTACACGAAATGATACATAAATGAAAAAGGGAACAACATTGTCCCTTTATTAATTAAAGAATAGATATTTTTGTTACTGTATCAATTGACATCAAATCCTGAAACAATTCATTTTTATGGTCAATCCACCTATTATTTGTATCAAAAGTCATTAAATCTAGATTCTTATCAATTTTTATTTCATTGACTTCTATACCATACTTCTCAAATATTTTATATATTTCATCTTTGTTAGAAACAATATTAGTCTGAATCAATACATTAGGATGATCAATTTGATTGAAGAAAGGATAATGAAATATCTTTTGAAGAACGACTAGAAATAATGTCGCAAAAACACCAATAAAAATCAATCCAGCACCAATACATGCAGCTATGCCAGAAGTAGTCCACATTCCAGCTGCTGTGGTAAGCCCTTGAATCAAATCATCTTTCACAAAGATTACGCCAGCACCAAGAAATCCAATTCCACTAACAATTTGTGCTGCCACTCTAGCTCCATCCGCCGTCGACACATCAAAAAACGCATATTTAGAAATAATCATAAACATTGAAGATCCTAGTGCAATAATCGCATGTGTTCGAATGCCCGCCGATTTATTTCGACTCGTCCTCTCATAACCAATAACACAACCACATAAAGTAGCCAACACGATACGAAACATCCAATTTAAATATTCTTGTTCTGAATACAAAATATCATCCCAAAAATTGACATAATTAATTTGTTTTTATTTGCTCACTTTCTCTTTGATAAGAACAAACTCCTACCCCAAAAATTTGTCAATTCAAATTGAAAACATCTTAGAATTATAATACCATCCTAAATCAAACAAATTTTTCTCAGATATATATAAAACGTTATCATCCAACACATCAAAAACTTTGTCATTTTTTGAATCATTCAGTCTTTTGCGATAGAACTCTTATCCATTCATTACGATCTTTTTCAAACTCACCCACTAACACTCTTACTTCTTCACAATCCAGTACTACATCACTACTATTTTAGCTTATTCAATACACATTCCAACAATTCATAATCCTCATCTGTCATCTACCTTAAGCATCATAAAAGCCGTCACATTATGCAACGGCAAGTCTTCTATGAAACTTATATATATGAATAGCTAATAAGATTATTAATACAATCGACACTGTTCTATGAAGAATTAATATCATTGGATATTCAACCATAATCAATCATAGTATCCCTAAAACAAAGGATACTATGGTTAATACAATACTTCAAATCCAATCTCTTTCTATATAGAAAAACATGAATCAAAGCCAATACTAAGAATAAGGTAGAAGCCAATTTATGAACTATGATTCCAGTAATTGGAACCATAATAGTCAAAACAAAGCTAATAGCTAATAAATAATTCAAAACCCTTCTCATACTGTCTTTACTCCAAACGTAAAATAAACCATATGAAAAATCCAAACAATCAATAAAACAATATTGCCAACCACAATACCCTTCAATCCCATCATGATAAATCCAATGCTCATTAATAAAGTTACTGAACACATAATACGAAGCTTTGCTCGTTTCGTCATACCACTCTTAATATTATTCTCATCATACAACTTCGTATTCTTAAACCAACAATCCAATCTTTCACTTGATTTTGTAAAACAAAAAGCTGCAAGCAACACAAAAGGAACCGTTGGAAGAATCAGTAATATGACACCAATAATTCCTAACCCTAATGATATGCATCCAATCATGATATATAGAATCTTTCTCATTATACCTCTAAAGTTAGATTTATCTAACTCACATTTCATAAAAGAGGCCGCCTCTTGTTAGAGATGACTAACTAATGATTGTTCTACTGAATTTATGACTTGTTGTCAATCGGTTTGCATAATCCTCTATTTATAGCTATAATACAAATACAGAAAGACTACTGGATGCAGTGGTCCATCTGAATTATTTTATGTCAAAAGACACTAGTAATTCGTGGCTCAATACGTGAACTAGTGTCTTTTACATTTTTCTATAATTAATAATGCAATTCTTAGTATTTCTACTATGACCATTAAACACATGGCTACATCAATGTATAGATAAATATACATACAACACGTCCTCCTGCAAAATCGGAATCATCGAGAACTCAAGATATCATCCTTTTCATTCAGAGGGTTCACCGTTACTACATCCAGTAGCACTTTTAATTATAAAGAGTTCATGTGAAAACAACATTAAATCCAGTAAATTTATTGTTTTTTTCTCGATTTAAGAAAGATAAAAGAAAAGGTAGAACTAAATTGCTTAATTCTACCCTTTCATAATACGTGCTATATGAACAACTAAGAATGTTACTTCTTCATTCGTTAATGGAGTACTATACTTTTGTTCTAAAAAGTTTTTGATTTTTAATGCGACTGCCATCTCTTTTGGATACGCACTCTTCATTTGGTTATACAACAAATCATTTTGATTATTCAACATACTATTTGTGAAATATCTTTCGACAAAGAACTTAATGTGTGTGACAAAACGCATATAGTGAGCGCTCTGCCGATCCACATTTCGATTCAGCGAAAAAATCACAATATTGATAATTTCACCAATGACTTTGGCATATTTCATCGTATCATGACTCTCTTGTTTACCCATTGTCGCATTCGCAAAATGGAAGGCAATATTGGCCGCCTCTTCTTCAGGAAGTGTAATGCCAAGCTTTTCCTCAAACATATAGATAGCCATTAAACCAACCTTGAATTCTTTTGGATAATAATTTTTAATTTCCCAAAACACGCGATTGGTAATGACAATCCCATCGCGAACTCTTTGCACCGCAAAATTCAAGTGATCTGCCAAAATCAAGTATAGACTTTTATTGAACTCACACTCCAAAAGCTTTTGTGCCTCCACAATGATTTCTTGTGTAATCGTCAAAATATCGATTGGAATATCATCCATCAATTCTTCAAACTGTTTAGACTTTGTGTTTTCCACAGGAACAAATATCTGATTTGAAGCACTTTGATCTATGCTTTCACCAACCTTTTTGCCATAACCAATTCCTTTACCAAGCAGGATGAACTCATTGTTCTCATGATCACTCACAAGAACGACGCTTGAATTTAAAACTTTCTTAATTACGTAATTCATTTACCTGCTCCATTCTACTATTATTCAAAATCTACACTATTATTTTCGATAACCTTCTTATACCAATAGAAACTATCTTTTCTGTATCTATTATAAGTTCCATTTCCATAATCATCAATATCCACATAGATATATCCATAGCGTTTTGAAATTTGTTTTGTTGATTCACTAATCAAATCAATACATGCCCATGAAGTATAGCCCATAAGTTCAACACCATCTTCTACAATCGCATCTAACATACATTCAAAATGCTTTTTCAAATATTCAATACGATACTGATCATGCACCTTTTTATCTTCGGTTAATACATCTCTTGCACCCAAACCGTTCTCAACAATAAATAATGGTTTACGATAACGATCATACAATTCAACCAATGAAATTCTCAATCCCAATGGATCAATTTGCCAACCCCATTGGCTTGTTTCCAAATATGGATTCTTAACAGCCAAAATCGTATTTCCAGGAGTTACATCCAAACCCGTCTTATCTGCAGCTTCACAACTAGACATATAATAAGAGAATGAAATGAAATCTACAGGATATTCCTTCATAATACGATCATCATCGGATTCTTTGACAATATTAATATTGTTGTTTTTAAAATATGACAATAAATAAGCTGGATATTCACCAAATACCTGCGTATCACTATAGGCATACGTAGAACGCATCTTTTGTTGGGCAGCCAATACATCTTCTGGCTTACAAGTATATGGATAATATGTAAGTTTAGTCAACATACAACCCACCTTTGAATCTGGAACAATTTCATGACAAATCTTTGTTGCCATAGCACTCGCCACAAATTGATGGTGCATGGCTTGGAAAATTACTTCTTCGAAGTTTTTACCTTCAAAACGATCTTCAACAAGTCCACCCGTCGTATAAGGATGGCGAATCATACTATCCACTTCATTAAAAGTTAGCCAATACTTCACTTTATTTTTATATCGAGTACAAATTGTTTCCACAAAACGAGTAAAGAAACCAATCACTTCTCTAGAATACCAACCATCATAGTTTAATACTAAATTTAATGGTGGTTCATAATGAGACATTGTCACCAATGGCTCAATACCATACTTTAATAATTCATCAAATACATCATCATAGAATTTCAAACCCTCTTCATTCGGCTCCAAATCATCTCCATTTGGAAAAATTCTTGACCACGCAATGCTCATACGATATGTCTTGAACCCCATTTCTGCCATTAAGGCAATATCCTCTTTATAATGATGATAAAAATCACTACCATGACGCTTCGGATAATTCACTTCATCCTCAGGATGAGCTAAGCCCTCCTCAATATCCTTTGTCGTTATTGAAACATGCTTATTATAATCCTTTACGTCCGCATCAAAATGAGCTCTTGCAACATCCGAAACGGACCATCCCTTGCCACCAAGGTTCCAACCACCCTCAAATTGATTGGCAGCCGTAGCACCACCCCATAAAAATCCTTCAGGAAACTTTTTCATATACATTACCCTCTTTTTACATCAAACAATACATCACCAGTCTTAACATCTCCATATGACTGATTTAATACTTTATAACTTGTACTATTACTATTCACAACCATTACAGTAGGATCTAAATTCTTTTCTATGATTGCATCCAAACCAAATTCAATTAATAAATCCCCCTCTTTTACTTTATCATTCTGCTTTACAAAAGCCGTAAATCCAACACCTTCCATAGAAACAGTATTTACACCAATATGAATCAAGATCTCAGCGCCATTACTTGTTCTTAAACCAATCGCATGCTTAGTCTCAAATAACATAACTACTTCAGCATCACAAGGAGCATATAACTTACCATCTTTAGGAACAATGGCAATTCCATCACCCAAAGTCTTCGATGCGAACATTTCATCACTCACTGTACTTAAATCAACAGCCTCACCATTTAATGGTGATACTAAAATATTCACTTCTTTTTCTTCTTCTGTTAACGATTCAACAACAGTAACATCTTCTTCAACTTCACTATCACTATCTTTCCATAACACAAATGTGATAATGAAAGATCCTAATAACGCAACCGCAAAACCAATACATGCATACATGAAGTTACTTCCATTTGCAGGATCCACAAACATGGACATACTTGCCAAACCAGGCCCTACAACAATAAATGCTTTTACGACAAACAATCCCATCAACATACCAGAAATGGCTCCAGACAATACAACACCAATCATAGCCTTTTTATTTTGTAAAGTAACACCATACAATGCAGGCTCTGTAATACCCATTAAGGCAGAGATTCCAGCCGATAATGCCGTCTGTTTTAAATTTTCATCTTTAGATTTCAATGCCACCGCAAAACAAGCACCACTCTCACTAATATTGTGAGCTAAACTTGCAGGCATATATAAAGCTTCATATCCCAATTGACCATATGTTGTGATGGCATATGGAAGTAAAGCTTTATGCATTCCAGTCGCAATCATAAATGGTAAAATAGCTGCAAGTAATCCTAATGCCACAAATCCAAGTTTTCCATAAAGAGCTAAGATTACAGTCGTAAATAATGTACCAATATTATATCCCAATGGACCTAAAATCAATAAAGTCACTGGAATTGTGATAGCCAAAGACATCATTGGAACAAAGAAAATACGAATAGCCTTTGGAGAAATTTTATTGAATCCTCTTTCCATCAAGCTTAAGAAAATAACACATAAGATTGCAGGGAATACCTGTGAACTATACGTAACATTCTTTACCGCAAAACAAAACAATGTCATTCCATCTGTAAGAGCTTGTGTAGTTGCAGGCAACAATAAATATCCAACTGCCGCAACCGCAACCAAACGATTTGACTTTAAAGCATTCGCAGTCGTTACCGCAACCATAATAGGTAAGAAATAGAATGTTGCATCTGAAATAGCAGCCAATGCCGTATATACAGTTGAATCATTTGCCAACAATCCAAACATCGAAAGCAATAATAAAACGGACTTTAATACACCAGCACCCGCAATAGCAGGAACTAGTGGTTGAAATACACTAATGATAAATTCTAATAATTTCGCACCCCATTTACGATCATCCTTTTTAGCTTCAATACCTTGATTTCCACTTAAAGGACAAATCTTCAATAATGCATCATACACTTCAACAACGTTGTTTCCAATCACAATCTGAAATTGACTTCCATCCACAACGCCCATAACACCCTTGATTTTCTTGATTTTTTCTACATCAACAACACTCTTGTCAACCAAACTAAATCTCAATCTTGTTGAACAATGTTCCAAAGTCGCAACATTCTTCGAACCACCAATTAAATCTAAAATCTCATTTGCAATTTTTTTGTAATCCATAAATTGTTTTCTCCTATCATCTATTTAAGAATGGCCATTCAAAGTGCAAAAAAGGCAGAATCCCATAAACACCTTGAAAAATTCAAAGCAATTTATTAGATCCTGCCTGCATTACCAGTTACATGTCTTTTTATTTGCAGGCATATGTTAACATTCATCTGTAAGCGTTGTCAATACTTTTTGATAAATTATTACCAGCAATCATTTAATACACATACAAGAAAAGCACTAGATACAGTGGTCACTCTGAATTATTCTAATGTAAAGACACTAGTAATTCGTTGTGCTTACGTGAACTAGTGTCTTTTACATTTTTCTATAATCAATAATGTGATTCTAAGTATTTCTACTATGGCCATTAAATACATGGCAACATCAATATGTAGATATATATACATAAGCTTTCCTCCTGTAAAAAAATAGAAGGATCTACTTACCTGGAATTCAAGATTCAAGGCTTCAAAACTCCTTAACAAGAGGCAACCATCAACCACATCCAGTAGCCAGTTTCAATTATAAAACTTCAATGTGAAAGCATTATTAATTCCAATAAATTTGTTGCGATTGTTCCTATTTCATCTAAAACGTCTTATTTTCATTGAATTAGATACTCTAAAATTCATATAGAAAAAGAGAACGTCGAGTAGGCGTTCTCTTGAAGAAATTCTAAAATAATAATTGCAATCCCATCACAATGACCCACATATAAGCACAAGTCTTAGGAATCTTAAATAAAACTACTATTCTAATTTGTTTTAACACAAACACGCTTTCCAGAAAACGCAATCCCAAATCTCAATATCTTTTTGATTCCTTCACTCTTCATCTCAGAATCATATTCCATACTATGAATCTGACAAAGAGCTTCATTTGCCAAAAGCGTTAATTCATGATCATCAAGATTCTTTTTCCACTTGAGTTCCATAATCATTCCAGGATACTTATCATCTCTAGGAATTAAGCCAATATCAAATCTTCCTTTACCAGACTCTCTATTCGACTTTATTTTGTACTGATTATCCATCATCGAAATCAATCCTAAAATCAATCCATGATAGAAAGATTCACTAGCCGTATCATAAAAGCTAATTGCTTTATTCATATATTCAGAAATAGCTTTTTCTAGTTTTACATAATCATTTAAGAACAAACTTTCCGCAATCTTATCTGCAGTCGTTCTTGAAACTGCACCAATCTGCATCAAATGTGCCAAAACCTCACTTTTATAAACGGAAGCTATCTCTTTATTGGGAATCGATATCTGACACAAATAAGATCCATCCGCCTGCAATTCTTTAATCGTTGTTTTCAAATACCCAGCTACCAATAATAAACTATAGATATTAGCTGGATCATCTGTAAGTGAACGATAAACAACATTTTGATCAATTCTTGCCAAAACTTTATCCCCACGAATCAAAGAATAAAGCTTTTCTGTTATATCCTCATCCGCCACTTTTAAAACATCTTCGAGAATCTCATTCTTTCCAGTATTCACCCAATATGCCTGTGGAACACACCCCTTCGAAATATAATTAATAACAGACCACGGATTATAGATTTCTTCATTCCCAAACAAATATCCATCATACCATTCTTGAAGTTCACTCTCTTTTTCAGCAACTCCATAATACTCTAACATTTTACTTACTTCTTCATTTGTAAATCCGAAATAACGATCATATGCTTCATCCATCACTGAGTTCACAGTTAAATTATTTAATCCACTAAAAATACTTTCTTGAGCAATTCTCAAAATTCCGGTTAAAAAGCCGTAAGAAAGATTTTTATTATCCTTAAAAGCACCAGAAAAGAAATTTCTCATAAAGCCAATGATTTCATCATAAAAATCCTTAGAATACCCTTCCTGAATTGGAGTATCATATTCATCAATAATAATAATTGGAGCTTGATCATAATGCGTCGCAAGCATCTTAGATAACTTTTCAAGTGAAAAAGACAATTCCACTTCATTTTCTGTTGCACTTAATATTTTATTAAAATACGCCTTCTCATAATCCGATATTTTTCCACTACTCAACAATTCTTGATACCTTCCATATTCTTCTTGAAGTAACGATTTAATTTTCTCTACAGTGGCCTGCCAAGAATCAAACTTTACATCTTTAAAAGTAAGAAAAATCACAGGATATTTACCTTGATGCATTCGATAGTTTTCCCCACACTTCCAAATATTCTTATCTTTAAAATATTTAGACGTATCCTCATCCACCTTTTCAAAATACACTCTAAGCATATCCATATTCAATGTTTTTCCAAATCTTCTTGGTCTTGTGAATAATGAAACCAATGGCTTTTGATCTAAAAACTCCTTAATTAACATTGTTTTATCCACATAATAATAATCCGATTGAGCACGCACATAGTCTGAAATACCAATAGGCAATGACTTTCTATCTGTACTCATCCCTTTTTTACAGTATTCACCAGACGAAATTCTTCCATCTACCGGTTTTGTTGCTTCATCTGGAATTTCCCAATTTTTTCCATTCTTAACAGCACCCGGAATTCTTCCCGATTTACACAAATTCGAAACTGCACGAACACTAATATTCCAAATTAAAGCCATTTCTTTACAAGTTTTCATGTGAACACCACCAATCCTACTACCAATAGTATACCCATTATTCGGAAATATGTCGAATTCATTCGGTATTTTATTCGGTAGATTATCGACTTATAGTGGTATTCTTCTTTTTGAAAAAAATTAAAAAGGTGCAATGAAGCACCAAGTTTTGTGAATTAGAATAATAATTGTAATCCCATCACAATGACCCACATATAAGCACAAGTCTTAGGAATCATCAATAACCCAATCTTTGGTTTTGTCTTAGACCACAATGTAACCGGAATGTAACAACCAAAAGAAATAATGATGGCTGCAACCATACGGTTCATATGTAAATCGTACATATTTCCTGAAATGGCATAAAGAATTATCACACCAACTCCAGTTACCGCAAACACGGCATTACGAATCACAGAAAGCTTCCTATTTCCTTCTTCGGAAGTCCAATTGTTTTGTGGTAAGAAACATACAACGATACGAATAATAGCTGAAATCCAAATCATAGCCTCAACCCAAAGTGGAGCTTGTAATGTTGGGAATGTTAATTTCCAGATAAACAATAAAATAATATAGAATACGGTCATTGTGATTGAAGATACTTGCAATCCAATTCCAAGCTGTCTTTTAATTTTATCATTTGTACCATACAAAGCCCTTTTAATACGAGGAATCAAGTGGAATGCGTCTCCACCACACAACGTTAATGTTAATACACCATATAATATGAACAATGGATTTCCTTTCGAATATACAAAGAATAAGATTCCGGCAATTAAGTCAAAAATCAAGTAACAAGCATCAAAAATCACTTCCATTAAATCAGGAATTTTTTTCATTTGAAATCATCCTTTCTGCATTGTCATACACCTTTTGAAATACATTCATAAACACTTTGATTTCTTCTTCACTAAGACCTTCAAACATATCTTGTGCAAACTCCTTTTGCGCCCATATTCCATCTTCAATTACTTCATTGGCCAATTGTAGTAAATGAATAGTTACATGCTTTTTATTGTCTTTGTCGACTCTTCGCTCAATAAAACCACGATCTTCTAATACTTTAAGTGAAGTCGAAACATGAGACTTTGTAGACTTACGAATACGAACAATGTCCGCAGCCGTATTGTACGCAGGATTGTTGTAAATAAACATTAATATGTCATACTCCAACTGTCTTAACTGATATTTTTCGCAAACTCCAGAAACCTTCATCTCATAATATCTCGTTATCGTTTTATGTTCATCCCAAAAGTGCATATGCGCTCTCCTCATCGTTCTATTTAGAACATTTTCATTCTATAGCTACTCTATATGTTTGTCAACAACTTTTTATTGCCACTTTTTATGTAAAGATACTATGCTAACTATAAGGGAAGGGATCCAAATATGCATACACAAAAATCTAACTTTCAAACAATGAAATACTTCTTTTACATCTTAATGATTGCGATTTTAGGATGGTTTTGTTTCATGCAATTATTTGGTGCTAACGAACAAAACTATAACAACCCGTCCAAATCCATAATCTATTCCGGTTCCTTTTACTGGCATAAAGAGGATAATACGAAACAAAAAATAAAGGTTCCCGGAACATATGAAGTAAAACCAGACCATACCATGGTCCTGACAACAACCTTGCCTAAAGACTATGATGAAACGTCTTTTGCGATTCGATCTTCTTTGCAGGACATTCAGTTCTATGTAGGAAATTCATTGCGCACACAATATTCCACAAAAGATACAAGAATAGTTGGTAAAAATTCAGCAAGTCGCTACATCTTTTGTCCTACAACATATAAAGATGCAGGAAAAACATTACGCATTGAACTGACAACTTTCACTTCAAATTATTCTGGCATTGTCAATGAGGTGTATTGTGGTAATAAAGCCGACATTTGGCAATATATATACAATACTTATGGAATATCTACATTTATTGCCTTCTGTATCTTATTTACCGACATCGCATCCATCCTGTTTGGCATAGCCCTAAAACATGTCTTCCATGCAACATTCGACATGGAATACTTTGGATGGTGTATGATCTTGGGCTCTGTCTGGATGCTTGGAGAATCCAAAATTTGACAAATCCTAGTTCCTAACGCATCCGCGTTAGCTGCCTTATGTTTTGTGATGATTATGCTGTGTCCATTACCCATCTTGTTCTATGCGGACAACATTCAAAATGGCAAGCACCAAAAGCTCTATCGAAATATTGGTTATGTAGTCATTTTAAACTTTATAGTTTCTTCCATACTCTATCTTACAAAAGTCAAAGACTACATTGAAACATTGCCCGTTGCACAATTACTACTCGTCTTTGTGTTTATCCTAATATTCATTCATTTGATGCAATACATACGCAAAAATAAACAAACAAAATCCGATTACATTCTATTGATTGGACTCTTTCTAGTTCTAGTCTTTGTTGCTATTGAATCTGTATCTGTTTATTTTGTCGCAACTATTTCAGGTATTTTTATTGGCATAGGCATGATTATATTGCTCTTCACTAACATTATTCGTACCATCCAAAAAATTCATATCATAGAAGAAAATCGTCATCAAACGGAGTTGGAAATTGAAAAGAAAGAAAACAAAAAAATAACACTTCAAATGATGGAATCCCTTTCTACTACAATTGAAGCCAAAGATGAATATACACGTGGACACTCAAGGCGTGTAGCCCAATATGCAGCCTTGATTGCGAAAAATATGGGTTGGACAAATGAAGAATTTAATTTAATCAAACAACACACTACAATTGTACAAGACATCTTAAAGATATAACGATCATTCCGCATATCGATGAAGTCACAAGAAGTCACCATGAACATTATGATGGTACTGGCTATCCAGATGGACTTAAAGGAAATGAAATTCCAATACAAGTACGTATAATTACGTTAACCGACAGTTATGATGCCATGAATTCAAGAAGAATCTATCGTAACGCATTAAGTCATGGACGAATTTATCATGAAATCCAAATGAATGCGGGTACGCAATTTGATCCTGAAATCACAAAAGTCTTCTTGAAATTAATGGACAACGGATTTTCATTTAACTTAGAACACGAAATACTTCCATCCCAAGAAAACGCAATCAATAAGTTTATTCCCGATGTTGTGATAACCATGCAAGATCAGGAAGAAACAAAAAATATCGATTATCTTACAGGCCTTCCTGTTCGTAATGTAGGACAAAAACGCATTGCGAGCACTATGCAAAAGACAAATGGATGCCTAATCTTCTTGGGTATGGACATAAAGCTGGAGATCGAGCCCTAAAAAGTCTAGAAAAACTATTGTTAGACATTTCAATACTTAAGATTGCATGTCGCATGGAAGGGGATGAATTTCTTCTGTTCTTACCACAGGCAAATACAGAACAAGCGAAAATACAGTTTCAAATGTGATCGAAGAATTCAAAGAAATCATCAAAGACGATAGTGAAACCCATTTTGCAGCTCTTTCTGCAGGCATGCTCATGTTTATTCGAAACAATACGTTTGCGGATTCCTATTCAAAAGCCGACAAAGCCTTGTATTATGTGAAACAAAATGGTAAGAACAACTATTCTTGGTACAACCAAATCCATTATGGAAACACAGCCAACACAAGTTTAGACCTAAAACAAATCGCAAACTCCCTACAAACAAGTGTAAGCTATTCAGGCGCATTACACCTAGAATATCGCGATTTCACAAGGCAATATGAATACATACACCAATTGATGACACGAAACCAATGGAATTGTTATCTAGTCATGGTTACTATGGAAACTGTACAAGATACACTTCCATATATTGAAGAAATCGAAGAAGCCCTTGACCATATGGGTGAAGCTATTCAAGACAACATTCGAAAGGTGGATGTATGTACACGTTATATTGCTATGCAATATTTGAATATTCTATCTCATCCTGCAGAAACACAAATTCCAAACATCATGTCACGAATTTTTATGGAATACTACAAGCTGCAGGATAGTCAGCACTTCACACCTAGCTATGAATATATTTCTATGAAGAAATAATGGAGATCGACAATTTTAGTCAATCTCCTTTTCATTTGACAACAACCACTTCCATGCAGGTATTACATCAATATGAATTCCATCACAATTTAAAGTAGTTTCCTCACTGTTTGTGATAAGAAGACACTTCGTGTTTGGAATGAAATCATTCAATTTCACAAATGCCCTAGTTTCACGTTCTAAAGTATCCACATCATCTAGTACTTGCATACTGACTTGTATAGCCAAGTTTTCACTAGGAACATAGAAATCTACTTCTATATTATTTTCAAAGAAATACACATTATCAAGTCCATATCTTCGAATCAGCTCAATCGCAACCAAATTTTCCAATTGAGCCGTTTTGCAATCCAACAACATCAATCCTAGTAATCCAGTATCCATGAAATAATATTTTGGTGATGTTTCTTTTTCCACAAGTTTTGCTGCATAATTCTGCAAAGAGAAGATAAGATATGAATCTAACATATGTCCTACATAATTGATCACCGTTTGTTTTCCAATAGAAATACCCGCACTTTTCACAATGTTCGTTAACCGATTAAAAGACAAAGCTTTCGTTACAGACTCCGCAATTTTCTTTAAGATTAATCGCACCGCAAAATCATTCGTAATTTTATTTCTTGTAATAATGTCCTGCAAATAAACAGTTTGATAAATATTATTTAAGAACGGCCTTTTGTTTTTAATATCCACCAATTCAGGAAAAGCTCCATAAGTCACATACTGTTCATATTGACTTACAATATCTGCACGTTTTTTTGTACCTATTTGATCAAGCATTATATTCTCAATATGATTTGCACTCAAATATTCCTTAAAAGAATATGGAAATACATTCACAATCATGAATCTTCCACCTAAAGTAGAAGCTATTTCTTTGCTTAACATCTTACTATTACTTCCTGTGATATTGATTCGATACTTCATATCCGCAACTCTACGAACAAACTTTTCCCATCCATCAACATTCTGAATCTCATCTAAAAATAAGTATGGTTTTCCTTTCGAACCAGAAAATTCAATACCAATCTCTAAAATTGTATTTAAATCATCCACACCAATCTCCAATAGACGTTCATCTTCAAAGTTAACATATACAATTTGTGACGATGAAATTCCATCATTCATTAAGTTGTGAATCTGTTGATACATCATATATGATTTTCCCGTTCTTCGAATACCGACAAAACAATAGTTTACATTTTCTTCTAGATCATAATCCCTAAAAATCAATGGATTATCAAGATACATCTCCTTCTGATCAATTATTATTTGTTTCAAAATATCTCGATTCATATGTACCAACCTCCTTTGCCTTATCATATGTAGATATTGTCTTACTCACAAGACAATATTAATACTTTTTTGTCTTATCCACAAGACAATATCCATATATTTTTGTCTTATATACAAGACAAAATCCTTCCGATAAGTCGAAAAGCTACTATACTAATCTTCGTATGTGATTGTTTTTGAATTAACGATCTTTTTAAACTCCTCATACCCCATGAGGTATTATACTATTTTTTTCTAACCAAAAATAAAAAGCATCTGCATAAAACAGATGCCTAAAATTCAAATAAATCATCAATCGTTAGTAATACAGCTCCATCTTCTTTTGCTTGTCTTACGACTGAATCCGAATAGCCAGACTTACTAATAAACCACAAATATTTCTCTTCTAGATTTGGAAATGCTTGAGTAGCCATTACTAAATCTTCATACTCATCATATGGCATTGGCTGGGAAGTAAATTTGCACTCCACAAAAACACCTTTTTTACCAGTACGATCCAACGCAAGCAAATCTACATCGTCCTGTGCTTTTAAAGTTGGATTTGTCCCCCACCATTTCCCCAAATGATAAGGAATGAAAGGAAGCTTTCTACTTTTAGCCAAACGAACCAAATATTCTTTACAAATATCCTCAAATACATCCCCCATTAGATTGCTTATATCTTCCATAATTTCTTTAGATGCATCATTAGCTCCTAACATGGCATAGTAAGAATTGTTTGTGAATTCATAGCGAAACCAAAACTTAAAAAAATTGTCTTTAATCACATAAATCGACTTCTTGCTCGTCTCTTTATCACCACAAGGAAGCCTCTTTTCAATCAAACGAAGTGTTTGTAGCGTAATCAAATATTTAGATACCTTTGTACGCTCCTCATGAATATAATCCGCAATATCAACCACTTTGTTTCTTCCATTCGCAATGGCAGCTAATATACTACTATACACATTGATTTCTCTTAATTTCGCCTTCAATAGGTTATCTGGTTCTTCATGAAGATAAGCTCCATTACGAATAATCTTATTCGCTATATTTTTCTCAACAGATAGTTTGGGATCAAAAGCCTCTAAATATCTTGGAATCCCACCCAATATTCCATACGCCAACAATTTATCTTCATTACTATATTCAGGAAAAAAAGCGCTACTCTCTAAATAATCAAATGGCTTTATTTCTAAAGTCGATGTTTGTCGATCATGAAGCGGACTTTTTCTACCCATAACATCACTTTCCATAACACTTACAGAAGAACCACACAAAATTAAAAAGATATTTTTCTTTTTCCAATTATGATCAATCACATGCTGCAATATTGACTTTACAGAAGGATTCTCATCAATAATATAAGGAAATTCATCAATTATCACGGCAATTTTTTCAGTAGCCTTCTCCCCAATGTAATTGAATGCATCCTCCCAACTTTTAAAGGACGCAATAAAATTATTATTAAAATGATATTGAATCACTTTAGAAAAGTCCTCTAAGTTTAGCGCATCATTCTTTTCTCGAGCAGTAAAAAAGATTGCGTTCGAATGTTCGGCAAATTCCTGTAGAATCGTTGTTTTACCCACTCTTCTTCGACCATACATTACTAAATATTCAAAACAATCACTATTATATAATTCATTCAAATGATTTAATTCTTCTTTTCTTCCTAACATCAAATCACATCCTTTATATTTGTATACTTACGAGTAGTATACTCTAAAGTATACAAATATTCAACGATTCTTTCACTGTATTTTTCTTTATTCTCCCAATTCATCCAACATATCATCTACACCATCACGCTGACTATTCCTCACCGCAAGCAATGAGGGTTCTGAACTGACAACATTATGCAGCAATCGTACATTATTTTCAAACTTTGGATTCCTGTCTTTCTGTTGGAACAGTGAACTCTACAATCAAGCACTACATTTAGCACATTAGCGATTGTTTTCTGTATCTCTACATGGAAGCATAGTCAATCTCCCGATTTAACATTTATTTAATTTACCTTAATTCCACTGTTCATGACTTTGATCTGATTCATTTGGATATACTCTATTGTTTCATTTTGATTTTTATACTGATTCTCAAATTCATGAATGCACTTGTTCTTATCGATTTTGTTTGTATTTAGATCAATGCAGTACAAAAGAAAGGACGAATATAGATCTCTTTGTATCATTGTTCCATCTTGCAGTTTATACATTCTTTGTGACAACGATTTTTTGATATATGTATCACTCGTATGATCATATTGACTTGCCTTATAATCATTTGGCACTTCAACATAGATTCTGAACTTTCTTTTAGCCTGACTCTGAAAATAGCCTGGACATCTATTTTTTATAGATCTTCCAAATCTTTTTTTACGCTTTCCAGTTTTAGCTTTCTTCTGCAGTTTCTTGGCATTCTTTGGCTCTGTCACAAAAACATCCCCTAAGCTTCTTAATTGGGTATCCAAATTTTCTAGGGGGCTCAAATTTAGGGGGCAATCTGGGGGACAATAATGAGAAATGAATTTAGGGGTCTATGAAATGTGATTATTTCATCCCTTATTCATTTTCTTTTTTTATGTCTGATATAACCGTTTATAATTATTTCGTTATGTTCATTGTCTTCAACCAGGAGGTATATAAATGAACAATAATGAAAATATTTCTATTTCAAAACTATTAGCTGTACTTGATATTCAGATGATGAATCTTTTATTATTACTGATGTCGAATTGATTGATGATAAAAAATATCTGCACATTCAAAAGAAGTTGGAACCTGTGTATTGTCCTAGATGTGGTTCAAGAATGCATTCTAAAGGTTTCTATACTCGTAAGCTTAATCACCCTGTCCTTCAGGATTCTACTAAATTTTATATGATTGTTAAACAACGCAAGTGGCATTGTGATGAGTGTAATTTATATATGAATGATTCTTTTCCTTTTTTGGATAGATATGCTCATTCTACAACCATCACTCCACTTCTTATTCTAAATGAATTTAAACACCTGGATCAAAGTACTGCAGCTATTGCCGAAAGATTCAATATTTCTGACACTCTCGCTCACATCTTATTTGAAAGGTATGTGGATCTTCCTAGACTTCCTCTTCCAGAATATATGTCAATTGATGAAGTATACTTGAACATTAGTGATTCTCAAAAGTATGCATTTGTCATTATGGATTTTTCAAATGGTGAAATTGTGGATATTGTGCACAATCGCTGGAGTTCTACTTTAGAAGATTATTTTCTTCACATTCCTTTAGAGGAACGTCTTAAAGTAAAAGCTGTAATCTGTGATGCATACCAGACTTATTTGACCATGCCAGAAAAATATTTTCCCAATGCCTGTACAGTTTTAGATTCGTTTCATGCAGTAAAAGTTATTATCACTTACCTGAATGGATATATCAATAAAGTCATGAAGAAATATCAGGATCGTGACAAAAAAGCTCTGGAAGAAAAAAATCACGATACAAACCGTGATAACAAATCAATCAAGAAATCTAAAGAAGTCATTCTAATTCAAAACTATCGCTGGGTATTGCTCAAGAATCGAGATGAGATCAATTACTCATACAATCGACACTATCATAAAATGCTTGGCATGAATGTTGATACTTATACAATAGAAAAATTATTTCTTCAGCTAGACCCAAACTTCGAAGGCCTTCGTGACCTTAAGGAAGAATATATTCAATTCAATCACACAGAATACGATAACGAATTCGATGTTCTTCTTGATTTAAACGCATTGATTGATAAATATGACAAATCTGATCAGTCTATCTTTCGTGATTTTGCAGGTTTCTTAAGAAGGAATCTTAGACCTATAGTTAATTCCTTCACCCGTATAAAAGTGTATAGAAAAAGCGCACGTACAGAAAAAGAATATTACGCGCGCCTTTCCAATGGACCAATGGAATCCTTTAATCGAAAGCCAAAAGATTTAAAAAGAGATTCCAGAGGTTTCTCCGATTTCAATTATACACGCAATCGCATTCTATGGGCTACAAGGAAAAATCCAAGCATAAAAGGAGTTCCTAAATCTATGGATCAGATTCTTTCAAAAAAAGGATCTCAATTTTATAACCATAACTGAAATCCTTTTAATCATTAAAAACAAATCTAGGGGTCTATAGGTTCATGCCGATATGGCATCAGTCCCCTAAATTGACCCCTAGATATTTCTTGGAAACCCCTAGATTATTTGGTTACCCTAATCACCAGTGACAATGGAAAAAGATTAGTGCTTCAGCATTAACTTTATTTCAGAGTAACCACTGCTTTTCCAGTAGTCGTTCTCTATATGTATTATACAAAGAAACCGAATGTATTTCCACAAGAAAAGCTAAAAATCCCATACAACATTTTATCAATATCAAAAGCATCTATTATCATTTTATTTAAAGGCAATATTGAGATTTTCATGTGATTCAACTGTCAAATCAATTTCAAATCGATTAAAATCCCATACAACATTTTATTTATGTTAAAAGCATCTATTTACACTTTACTTAAAGTAAATATTGAGTTTTTCATATCATTCAACTGTCGAAAAAAAAGAATAATTCAAACGAACTATCCTTTCTTTTGTTGAATCCAATATACACTTTCTGCAACACGAACTTTCAAACCATCCATTATCATTTCTTTTTGTTGAAAGTTTGCCAAAACATTCAAGCGATTCCAGAAAGTTCTTTCGCAAGTGGATTTCCCATCAATAAAACATTCCATTTTGCGTCTCCCTCGACGTTTATCATAGAATATTCTGAATACGCTTACAAGTCTTGACTTTTTTTATTTTTATGATTCTTTATTTTACAGAAATGACTGTATATCCTGCATTTGTCACGGCATCACTCAACATCTGATCTGTGATATTCTCTGTGCAATTTAATGTAGCTGTTTTTTCATCTAAACTAACCACTACATCACTTACACCTTCCACTTTACTTAATGCATCCTTTACGTGTGCCACACAATGCATGCACATCATACCATCTACTGTTACTACTTTTTTCATTTTCTTTTCCTCCTTATATTCAACGGGAATATAACCCGCATCTTCAACCGCTTGTTTTAAAGCCACCTTATTTACTTGTTGCACATAGTCAATATCGGCCTTACCTAAATTATAATCCACACGAACTTCTTTTACATTTGGAACCTTCTTTAAAGCATCCTCTACTAACCATGCACAATGTCCACAGGACATACCATCAATATGCATTGTGTATGTTTTGACTTCTTCCATTTCAATTCTAGGTTTAAAATAACGAAGTCGTAAAGCGTTTGTGACAACACAAACACTACTCAAAGACATACATGCCGAACCAATCATTGGTGATAATCGAAGTCCAAATGCTGGATACAATAAACCTGTCGCAACTGGGATTCCTAAAATGTTATAGAAGAAAGCCCAAAATAGATTCATCTTAATATTTTTAATAACGTCACTTGATAAATCAATTGCCGTCACTACATCCAATAAAGAGCTTTTCATCAAAATCACATCCGCACTATCTAAGGCAATATCGGTTCCAGCACCAATCGCAACCCCAATATCTGCACGCATTAATGCAGGCGCATCATTGATACCATCACCCACCATCATAACCTTCTTACCTTGTTCTTGAAGCTTACGAATTACACTCTCCTTATCTTGTGGCAACACATCACTAATCACTTCATCCACACTTAAAGATTTACCAATCGCATTCGCTGTTTTTTGATTGTCTCCAGTCAACATAACCACACGCATATTCTTCTTTTTAAATTGTTCTAATGCAACCTGACTCGTACTACGAATGGTATCCGCCACACTTATTAAACCGATCACATTTTGATCTTCCACAAAAATCAATGGAGTTTGACCTAAACTTGCATAAGCATCTAAGTCTGATAAAACATTTTGATTTATTTGAATATTTTTCTCTTCTAATAACCTTTTATTTCCTGCCAAATACACATGTCCATTTAGCTTAGCCTGAATACCACGACCCGAAATGTTTGTGAATTGTTCAGGTTGTTGAAGCTTTATATTTTTATCTTCCGCATACTCCACAATAGCATGTCCCAAAGGATGCAAAGAACCACTCTCTAAGCTTGCCGCCATTGAAATAAAGTCATTCATACTAATATTTGTATATACCTTAACACCTTGAACACTTGGCTTTCCTGAAGTAATCGTACCCGTCTTATCCAATACAATCGTATCAATCGAATGTAGCTGTTCTAATATGGCAGCCGACTTAATTAAAATCCCATTTTCCGCTGCCTTACCCGTACCTACCATAATCGCAACTGGCGTAGCTAAACCTAAGGCACAAGGACAAGAAATCACGAGTACACTAATCGCATTGGATAACGCAAATTGAATCGTTTGACCACTGATCAACCATGCGACAAATGTAATCAATGCGATTAAAATCACAACAGGAACAAATACACCACTAACTTTATCTGCCAAACGAGCAATAGGGGCCTTTGAGTTACCAGCATCATCGACTAGCTGAATAATCTTAGCCAAAGTTGTATCTTCACCTACTTTTTCAGCCTCAAACTGAAAAGTACCATTCTCATTCATAGTAGCTGAAATAACTGAATCCCCTACATTCTTTTCTACCGGAAGACTCTCACCCGTAATCGCCGACTGATCCACATAACCTGTACCCGAAATGACTTTACCATCTACTGGAATTCTTTGTCCTGGACGAATCACAACTATATCATGAATTCGAATGCTTTCACTCGACACAACAATTTCTTTACCATCCCTTAAAATTGTTGCGTTTTTTGGTGCTAAGTCCACCAACTTGTCTAAGGCATCACTCGTTTTTGCCTTGGATCTAGACTCCAAATACTTTCCAACACTAACCAAAGTCACAATGGTTGCGGCCGACTCAAAGTATAAAGAGTGCATTGCCATATGGGCCATTTCCATATTCTGCACCCCAAAATAATAGGCCATCTGATAAACACCGATCAAGCCATACACAAAGCTTGCACCTGAACCCATCGCAACTAAAGAATCCATATTGGCCGACTTTTTCATTAAAGCTTTAAATCCCGTAATAAAGAAATGTCTTTGAATAAACAATATAAATAGACATAAAATCAGCTGTGTTAAGGCTGAAACCATCATCCATTCCATACCCTCTAAAATAGGAAGGCCTACCATAGGACCCATCGCAATTAGAAGTAAAGGAACCAATAAAACTAAACTTAAAATCAATCTTTGTTTAGCACTTCTTTGATCCGATTCCACTCGATTCTGACGATTCTGCCATACCTTACGAACCTCTGTCTTTTGACCATGCACACTAGCTCCATAGCCAATCTGTTTTACAGCTTCACAAATCGTTTGTTCGTTCACCTTATCTTGATCAAATTCAACCTTCATTGAATTCGATAATAAAGAGACATCACAATGACTCACACCATCTAACTTACTCACAACACGAGTTACATTAGCCTGACAAGCCGCACATGTCATGCCTGTCACATCAAACTTTTCTTCCATTAAAACCACCTACTTTAACTTCTTTACTAAATCCATAACCTCACTCATGATTTCTGTATTTCCATTTTGCACATCCTCAACAACACACGTATTTAAGTGTTCCTGCAAAACAATGTATCCAAACGCCTGCAAAGCACTCTCTACTGCCGCTACCTGCACTAAGATGTCGCCACAATACCGATTCTCCTTCAACATATTCTCAAGTCCATTCAATTGTCCTACCATACGATGAAGACGATTCGTCAATTGTTTGATTTCTTTCTCATCTCTAGGCTTATGCTTTTTATGACAACACTCACTCATTGATCTCACCTCGATATAATGATATACCCCCTATAGGTATATTTCAAGCGATATGATTTGTGGCATAATAAAGGAAAGGAAAAACTCTATGAAATATAATTATTACGTGTACCTGCCAAGAATTGGAACCATTCTTGTCATGTTTTTAACGTGCAGTGCACTCTTCTCAAAAGAAATCTTTTTTAATATCATATACCTTGTTTTTGTCGTGCTCTTTAGCCAAATTCTATTTATATATGAAAAAAGACTATTAAAAAACAATGAACCGCAATACGAAAAAATCAGTTTTCGCGATTCATTGTTGATGTATCCCATTCTATTAAATATTGAACTATTCCTATTTGCGATTGTCAGCCTATTTAGTATATTGATCCTTCTATGCATCAATAAAACCATTATGGCACTCATCACAATTGGAGTTATCACAATTATTATTTCACTCTATTTCAATATGCGAAGACACTAGTCTTCCTTTTTTTCTGTCTGATTCAACATACGATATCCAACACCCACATGCGTCTGAATATACTTCGGATTTGAAGTATCCGGCTCAATCTTTTTACGCAAAGTAGCCATAAACACTCTTAGACTTGGCGTTTCTGTACCTTGAACACTTCCCCATACTTCTTGCATGATATAATTATGTGTTAAAACCTTATCGGTATTTTTAGCTAAAACACACAATAATTTATATTCAATCGGAGTTAAATGGATTTCATGCCCATTCTCATATACACAACCCTGCGCATAATTGATTGTCAAATCTCCATTTTCATATACACTCTCATTTACACTTATGGTCTGACTATTATTTAATCTTCGAATCGTTACACGAAGTCTAGCCAACAATTCATCCACTGAAAATGGTTTTGTCAAATAGTCATCGGCCCCTAAATCTAAAGCTTTTACCTTATCTTGATCTTCACTTCTTGATGAAACCACAATAATTGGAATATTTGACCAAGAACGAACCTTCTTTATAACATCCAAACCATCCATATCTGGCAATCCTAAATCTAGAAGCATAATGTCCGGATTATAAGAAAGCACATTCATGATTCCTTGCTTCGCTGTTTTTGCCAGACGAAACTGATAATTTTCCATCTCTAGAGTTGTCGTAATCAAATTCCCAACCGCAATATCATCTTCAATTACTAAGATTTGAACTTTATTCATACAACTTTACCTCCACTGCATCCAATACAAACTTAAAACAAGCTCCATGAGGCGTTACATTCTCAACCCAAATCGTACCACCATGCGATTGAATAATAGATTTACACAAAGATAGACCTAGACCCATGCCACGTCTTGTATCTCCACCTCGGTTATTTTCCGTATAGAACATCTCAAACAATTGTTCAGGATGTAATACACCATTTCCATCATCTTGAACTTCTATTAAAATTTTATCCTCAACCCGCCTAGCATTCAAAGAAATATTTGAATTTTCAGGCGTATATTTGATCGCATTATTTATTAAATTCACTAAAACCTGAATAATCAAGCGTGCATCCATATTAGCCATCAATAAATCATCCTCTAAATGCATAGAAATATTATGGTTGCGTTTATTACGACCCAAATGATGAATAGCCTCTCTAAAAATATCCTCAATCATTTCTGGTTGTAAATTCAACTGCATCGTACCATTTTCAATTCTCGTTATAAACAATAAGTTTTCCACCAAATCATACAACCACATCGCATCATTATAAATATCTTGATACAATTCCTTCTTCTTTTCTTGTGAAAACGCATTCTCGTTTTCCAATAATAAGCCGGCATTGCCTGAAATACTAGTCAGTGGCGTTCTTAAATCATGCGAAATCATACGTAATAAATCGGCTCGCAACGCCTCTTGTTTGGCTTGTTGCTCAATCTTTAGATTTTCTAAACGAATCATTTCCTTCTCTAAAGCCATACCACATTCGTCCAATATCGCAAGCCACAAATTTTTTTCAAAAGAATCTATCTTATCTTTTAATACAATTCCAACCACACCCAATACTTCGTGCGTTCCATTAATAGGCAAATATAAACACATCGAATCCGAATGATAACTCGTTGTCTTTCCAGCCTCATGCCTATTTTTATAAACCCAAGCCACAATATCCGTTTCTACAGGACACTGTCCTAATAGAATAGGCTCATCATTATGTGGATACAACACTAAATCCGTATCCAATAATTTATGCAGCTGTTTTAACATCGAAGCATAGATCGCATTCATATCATTCGCCTTTTGAAGCATCTGGCTCATCTCCAATAAGACTTGCGTACGATACACTTGTTTGGCATTTTCGAAAGATTGTTTCTTTAATCTTGTCATTAACGAACTAGATGACATGGCCACCACAAACATAACAATATATGTCGTAATATAGCTTGGATCACTCAACAAAGAAAAGTAGGGGTATGTAAAGAAAAAGTTAAAGCATAACACTGAAAATAAAGACGCCAATAAACTATAGATATATCCACTTGTCCAAATGGATACAAATACAATGCCCAAGATATAGATCATAATAGGCGTTGTAATCAAGAATTGAAAATGCATAAATCCCTTTCCAATAAGCGTACAAAGAAGAAGAATCCCCATCATTTTTAATGTATCTTTCAATGAAAAGCTCAAAAGATTAAAACTAAAATGAAACATGCGACGATAATCCTGCGGATAATTCACAGAATATACATCAATATTTTTTAACTTAAACAATGCTTGTTTCGCCAAATTTTTTTCTAAAACAACACAATCTACCTGAGAAACACCCACATATTCCACAAGCTGAGGCAATACATCCTGTCCATAAAGAATCGTTACTTTTGCCCCTTTACTCTCCGCATACTTAATATTTTCACGTAAACAACTCTTTGATGCCGCACTTATCCCCTCATATTTTGGAGTTTGCACAAAAATAGCACTCAATACTGCATGATTGCTTTTCGCAATTTGAGCTCCCTTATCAATAACTCTAGAATTATATTTAGAAGCCGATAAACATATTAATACATTCGCCATAAAGCTAGTATAACACAAGCCCACAAAGAATCATTCATCTTAACATTGTCTTAACATAGTGTTAGAATACTTTATAGAATCTTAATACAGACTAGTGTAGAATGTTTTAAGATATTAGGATAGGTGGTTTTATGTTTAAAAAACGTATGAAACGCATTACCCCAGGACAAATGATTATCCTCAGTTTTGCGACTATGATATTTATCGGTGCCTGCCTGCTTATGCTTCCATTTTCCACAAACGATGGTAAGGGCGCACCCTTTTTAGATGCATTATTCACTTCAACCAGTGCCTCCTGCGTAACCGGACTGATTATGCATGACACAGCACAATATTGGTCCCCCTTTGGACAACTCATTATCTTGATTCTGATTCAAATTGGAGGTATGGGCGTCATTACGATGGCCATTCTACTCTTTGTTCTTGGAGGCAAGAAAATTGGTTTTAAACAAAGATATTTTATGCAACAATCTATTTCTGCCCCAAAACTAGGAGGTATTATCCGAAACACAAAATGGATTATAAAAGCTACAATATGTGTCGAAGCACTAGGTGCCATCTTATTAGGCATACGCTTCTTACCGCGTTTTGGACTTGTCAAAGGCCTATGGTATTCCATATTCCATTCCATCTCAGCCTTTTGTAACGCAGGTTTTGATCTAATGGGCACAAACCAAGCTTACTCATCTTTAACAGGATATGCCGGCGATATTTTAGTATCCAACGTCATTGCAGCACTAATCGTACTTGGTGGTTTAGGCTTCTTTGTCTGGAAAGATGTTGTTGAATACAAACATCATTTACATAAATATTCACTACAATCCAAAGTTGTATTATTTACTACTGCAACATTGTTGATCATCAGTACACTCTATTTCTTTATCAATGACTTTAGCCATTGGAATATGCGTCTAGCCGATCAAATCAACGTTTCCATTTTCCAAGCCGTATCCCCAAGAACAGCCGGATTTAATACGATTGATTTAAACAAAATGAATCAAAGCAGCATTTTCTTTATGACACTATTAATGTTGATAGGAGGAAGTCCACAAGGTACGGCCGGAGGATTTAAAACAACAACACTAGCCGTATTAATTCTAAGTATTCGTGCTGTATTCAATCATAAACAAAACCCACAATGTTTTGGAAGACGCATTTCCATGGACACATTAAACAATGCGACCGCCCTATTTATGTTGTTTATGGTATTATTCTTTACAGGAACATTCCTTATTTCAGCCTTCGATCAATTACCCATTCTTGACGCCCTATTTGAAGCGGCCTCTGCCATTGGTACCGTCGGATTGACATTAGGAATCACACCTACATTATCAAGTGCATCACATTGTATTTTAATTTTCTTGATGTTCTTTGGAAGAATTGGAGGCTTAACTTTACTTTTAGCCATTTCGAAACATCAAGTTGTCGCAAACACAAATTTACCACAAGAAAATATCACAATTGGATAACAGGAGGAACATATGAAATCAGTATTAATTATTGGTATGGGACGTTTTGGACGTCACATGGCACAAAAACTATATGATTTAGGACATGACGTTTTGGCCATTGATAAAAATGAAGAAAAAATCAACAAAGTCCTTTCTTATGTCACAAACGCACAAATCGGAGATTCTACCGACGAAAGCTTTATTGACTCACTAGGCGTATCGAACTTTGATCTTTGCGTTGTCGCCATTGGAGATGACTTTCAAAGTTCACTCGAAACAACAGCCCTATTAAAAGATCATGGATCAAAACTTGTTGTCGCAAGAGCCGTGCGCGATGTACACGCTAAATTCTTATTGCGCAATGGAGCCGATGAAGTTGTATATCCTGAAAAACAAATTGGTAACTGGGCCGCCGTACGTTTTTCAAGCGAAAACATCTTTGACTACGTACAACTTACTCCAGAATATTCCATTTATGAAATTGCCGTACCAACCGCTTGGATTGGAAAAACCATGTTAGAACTCGATATTCGTAGAAAATACCATATCAACATTCTAGCTACAAAAAGCAATGGAATTCTAGACCCACTTCCTAGTGCTGAACATACTTTCCAGGAATCCGAAAACATTCTTATTCTTGCACAAAATTCAGACGTACAAAAATTCCTTCGTTTTTAATGAAATCTTAACATGATTCCTCATTCTTTTACACCATTTAAACATTTAAAATTCTACAATAAAGGTGTAAGAAAGAGGCGATTATTTATGTTAGGAATTTTATCAATAGCATCCGTAATCTACATTTCTTTCTTAGTCCCACGACTTTTAAATCACATCTTAAATATCACTCACCATTAATGTATACCGCGAGCATATCAATTATCCCCATTTTTAAGTTATAAACATACTTAAGAAGGGGGATTTTATTATTATGAAAACATGGAAACTAGTCAGTGGAATCATTTCCATTGTATTAAGTGTATTTGGCGTATTCCAAAGTATGATGGCAGATTATCATTTGGATCACAATCGGATGATCAGTTTCACGTCTTTCTTTATTTTTTATTAAGCATTCTAACACCTTGCCCGCATCCATTGTTCGTGTTAATACCCATGCTATAATTTTTCTTGAAAATAAATTCATTACACTTGTTAAATATACAAATCCATCTTCTTTAGTCCATATATAAGTTATATCTGTACACCATACAGTATTTGGTTTTGTTGGATTAAAATGTCTATTTAATAGATTCTGCATCTGTTTTTGTGTAATGTCGTACATAACGGGCTTTTATTCCCATACCATGTAATAAATTATATACATGTTTTTGACTGACGTTTTCGCTATTTTTATTTAGTAATACTGTTATTTTCGGTGATCCATATATACCATAAGATTATTCATGTATTTTCTTGCTTTCTTTTTGAAGATGCTCATTTCTTATTTGTGTCTGAGCAGGTAGATTTTTATTCTTTTTATAGCTATATTGTTGATCAACCGCTTCGTAGATTTCACGCTGCTTTACTTGCTCAGTATGCCAATAGCTTTTTTTAATACTTCTAACGCGTCCTTTGTGTCTTTTAGTTCCTTTTTCAATTTGGCGATTTCTTTAGCTTCATCACTTGCATAATTACCACTGCCTCTAACGATAACTTGATTATCATTGCTGCGATATTGTTTCATCCAACCACCAATTGTTGTAGGATGAACATCGAATTTATTTCCATGCGCAGTGTATTTTTCTTCTGGATGTTCTAAAACATAATTAATAACATTTTATTTAAATTCTTGGTCATATGCTTTACTGTTTTTTGATATTTTTTTATACTCCTTTTTTATTATCTTGACATTGTAACATATGCACAAGAATCTACAATATCTAGGACAGTCATGTTCAATATCTCATTCTATTTTTAATGTGATTGGTTCCTTATCAAATCAAATTCGAGATGTTTTACCTGTCCTATAAATATACTAGCATCAAGCACTACCAAAGTGGTAATGCTCTGTACTGATTTTTAGGCACCTAATTATTTTCAGTTAAGTAACACTGTAGATTTAACTCATACAATAAAGTCATCCAGACATTGTCTGGAAAGAACCCATGATGCTTTTGAAAACGAATCGTTATTCTTCTCTAAGCCATCTGCAAAGATCAATAACTTGAATACCTTGATAATCATATGTTTCATGACATGTTCTTGTAATAATCAACTTAGGGTATGCATCTTTTATCGCAAGTAATGGTGTGTATTCTTTTTCAAATGTTTTTTTCATCCGAAATATTATCACTTACTTGAATATATATATTTGTGTATCACGTTTCTTGGCAACAAAGTCGATTTCTTTTTTATACAGTTTGCCAACATATACTTCATAACCTCTTCTACGTAGCTCTAAATAAACAATATTTTCGTATACTCTTCCATAGTCCATATTTCGTGTACCATTTACTGCATAACGAAAAGAAGAGTCACAAAGATAATACTTACTATTGTTGATTAGGTATTTTTTTCCTTTCAAATCATATCGTTTTGCTTCATAAAATAGAAAAGCATTTTCTAAATAACCAATGTATTTTGAAACAGTCTTTCTTGTTATTTCACTTTGATTATTCTTTAAAGTCACACAGATATTATTTGGAGAAAGAAAGTTTCCAATGTTATCCATCATAAATTCGGATATATTCGTAAATTCTAGTTTATTTCTTATCTTATACTTTTCAACTAAATCTCGAATGATAATAGTTGAATAAACATCTCGTACATAGTCATATTGTCGATTTTTCGTTTTATAGACATAAGCACCTGGCATTCCTCCAGTTTTGACGTATTGATCAAAAGCATCATCATATCCATCTGTGATTTTATAATAAGTTAGATATTCCTTAACTGAAAATGGGTATACTTTTATTTCCATTGTTCTTCCAGTAAACAGTGTTGCCAAATCTGAGCTGAGTAAAAACGCATTAGAACCTGTAATATAAATATCATAGATTCCTTTTGCATAAATGCTATTAATTGCAAGTTCAAATTGAGGACACATCTGTACCTCATCAATTAACAGTACATTTGTCATTTTTTCTTTGTATTGATTCATAATATATTTATGCAAGGCATGATATTCTAACAAATGATCAATTCCAACTCTTGAAGATTAATCATCACAATATTGATTTGTTCATTTAATGATTTTAAATATGTGATAAATTCCTGAAGTAATACTGATTCCCACTACAACGAATTCCAGTAATAACCTTTATATCGGGTGTACCATATAATTCAATCAACTCATCTAAATATTTTTTCTAACAATAAGTTGCATAACATTCTCTCCTATTCCCACTTTTTAAAAATTATTAAATTTTCGGTAATAGAATGATTCTTTTAATTTCTAATAGTGTGAACATTATGTTGCTCACTTGATTAAAGAAAAGCACTAGCTGAAGTGCTAATGCTTATTGAAACTCAGGTAAACCTAAACTGTTAATTGCTTTTATAATGATAGACCAGGTTGTTTTATCACAAATATCTAAATCATCATAGTTTTCATTCCATTCTTTAATGTAGGATATATATTATGGATAAACTTCTTATATTCCTTTTCAGTTAAATCAATACTTGTTTTGCATTCTAAAGTACCAATAGAATCTGAATAAGAATCAACAAACCGATCTTTAATCTTTTTTACAACAATCTTTTGATATCCTTCATAAAAACCACCCATTTCAGATTCAACTGAAGCAATAGAAGTTTCATCAATAGGTAAAAATGAATAACAAACATCTTTATGACAATGAAAACAATATCGACTTGAAGGTGGCATCGTTTTACCACGTACCAAATAAATTTTATGATCATCTATATCTTTTTGAAGTTGAGTAGTCATTTTTGGAATTCTATAATCAATTTTTTGCCGTTTCATGACCACAATGAGAACAGCAAATTCTTGTCAATGCTATCACTTCTTTCTTTTTTCAATAAACTTGAATTTGTCAGTCCAAAATCAGGACACCAGCGCAACTGGACATTTTCGTAAATAAAAGACCTGGAAAATCTTTTCTCAGTTCTTCAACGACAAAGTAGATTTCATCATTATCCCATGTGTCTCCTGCCTTCAATTTACACTGTTCTAAATCCTTTCGTGTTTCAAAGGCAACATCGCCGATTATAATTTTGCCGTTTTTCTTTAAGTGATTACGCAATTCTAGAAAGAAATCTTTCTTCTGATCATCCGTCAAATGATGCAAAGAGTATGTCGCAACAATATAATCATAACGAAAATTTTGCAATGGTTCGACAAGCTCTTTTGAAAAGTCCCCCTGATATAAATGTGCATTGGGCATTTTCTCAGATGCCAACTCAATCATCCTAGATGAAAAGTCCTGTCCATATATGGAGCACCCTTGCTCATATAGCTTTGTTGTTAATGTACCTGTCCCGAACCCAATATCCAAAACAATGGCATTTTCAGTTTTCATTATAGTCTGAAAAATGAATCCAAGTACCTTTTTGTAACCAGCAAAAGGATACGTGTTTTTCTCATCAGAAATGCCGACAGTTTTGTCGTAACCATCTGCCCAAAGGTCGAATGCTTTATTGTTTAACATACTTATTTCCTCCACAAAATTAAAAGGCGATTGCTCGCCTTTTAAGATGTTTAGCAGTTTTCTCTGCACTAGAACAAGTTTTAGGTCTTTGTTCCGATCAATGGCATGGGTTTATAGTCTCCATACCGACTCTTCAGTTATAATATATCCTTTTTACTAATAAGATACAAATTAAATGATTTTTTCTCATAGACCTTTTTTATTGAATCAAACTTCCATTGCTCCAAAGATTTAATCCGTAATAGGCAATACTATGATCATTTCGATATACAGGCTGCACTGAATAATTTGTTATTTCGGCATTTCCAATGTACATCACATCATTCAAATAGTATTCACCTGCTGACTCTGCTTCAGGCATAGAACCATATGTTGCATAATAGAAGTTATTATCTAGGATCACCTCACAGGAAACATTTTGATTAATACCTCCTGGACATGCATAACTTGGTTGTACTGTTTCTGGTGTAGGTACTGGTTCAGTAACAGTTTCTTCTTTTGAGGTGGTTTGTTGCACTGAATCATTCGTAGTTGAAGAATTGTTATTGCCAGAATCAATTACTTTTGTATCAGATTCCTCACTACTCTTTGAAGTATCGTTACTTTGAGTATCTTGTTTTCTTGTACCAGAAGAAACGCTCTCTTTTTTTGAATCACTTTTATTGGTTGTATTTTCTTTCTTAACCTGAATTTCATTTGTTTTTGATTCCTCTTTGTCAACATCTTCATGTTTACTAGCTTTAAATTTCTTCTTTTCAACACTCCTTGTTTCCTTAGAAGACTTTTCCACAGTGGGAACAGAAATATCTTGATCTGATCTAAATGCTGCTCCTGCTCCAATCATCATCACAGTACTAACCACTGAAATAATTAACTTCTTCATTTGATTTACCTCCATTTGTATTTCTTAATAACATCTCTTTATTTAAAAATACTCAATATAAATTTTATTTACCAACATACAAATATTAATTCTTACTAGATAACAAACATTTTTTCTTTTTCGGTAGGTAATAAGATTCTTTCGGTAGGTAGGAGGGGTTTTAGGGGAGGTAAAAGTCACACCTCACCACGCAAAGACAAACTGCCCCTCCAACAGTTTGGAACAATCACAAGTACGAACAAAGCAATTTCTACATTCAATTATCGCTCTTGTTCGCGTGATCTTTTCTTTGCCCAGTTTTCAAGCAAGTGAATCATCAAATCCTTTTTCTTGCCTGGTGTGTAATCCTTGGGAAAATATTTATCAATTTCCTTCATTTGAAAAGATAGCTTTTCTCTTTGGTTTGGTTTTTCCTCAGAAAGTGTATCTTCAATAAAGTCTGCAGTAAGCTCACCATCATGACTTAATCTCTTGAATTCCTGACATTGAGCTAATGATGGAGTTCTTTGATTTTCAATGATCGCATTTACCAAATCAAATTGTTCCGATTCTGTTAAATATGACAATTCAACGGCTGGATTAAATGCAATTTTTATCTCATTCTCATTTCGTCCATCCACCATTTCCTGCAATGGTTCAATAAGATAGGTTAATCGAATAAACCGCCTTATTTGATTCATGCTAACACCTACCTGTTCACCTAATTTTGCTGCACTTTCTGACTTCCAACCAACTTGGTTGGAAGTAGTTTTATCATATTCAACATGAACATCATCAACATTAATATCTACTTTTTTACCTTGATGTTTCATAGCTTCTAAGCGCATCTTATAGGCATAACCTCTTTCGCTAGGATAAATGTTTTCACGCTGAATATTTGAATCTACCATCAGAAGTGTTGCCTGATCATCATCCAAATCTCGTATGATAACATTCATTTCGGTTTTTCCTAGCTGTGACATAGCAAATTTACGCCTGTGACCAGAAATCATTTCATAAGTTCCATCTGGCTTGGGCCTTACAAGTGCAGGCATCAGCATATCGTTTTCTTTGATTGAATCAATCAGCTTCGCCATATCTTCATCCATAGTTACATGAAATGGGTGACCTTCAAAATCTTTAATTTTGTTTATAGGGATTGTCATTACCTTTTCGGTATTGGCTTCCTGTCTTTCTTCTTCTGTAGAAAATAAGGAGTCATAGCTTGGCAATCCTAAGTCTAATTTTGGCAAGTTTGCCACCTCCTTTTAAAATAAAGTGAGTTGTATATTCTTTTTTAATACATGATGATTCCATTCTTCAATCGCTTGATCTGATGTTGGCTCAGTTTTCGTTCTTTTAGAGCATAACGTACAGATAACATACTGACCATAATATCCATTGATTCTTTTACTGTTCCAATCAATTACTACATGGGCAGTTGAATGACAAAATGGACATCGTTTGATTCTAGGCATCCAGCAATCTAAAAGATTCTACAACCACATTTGTAGAATAATTCTTTTTACCATTTTTCTCATATGAGTTTGTTCGGATATTTCCTTCAATGTGATAAGCTGTATCCTTTTCTCCTTTTCTACAGATGGCATTCGCAATTTCTCCAAATGCGATACAGTTAATATAATCTGAATATGAATTAATGCCATCTCTTGTACAAATTAAGCAAAATTTCACAAAAGAATTGCCCTTATCGTTTTTAGAAACTTCAATATCTCTTGAGAGTTTTCCATTCAATAAAACATAATTGTTTGTCATTTACATTTTTCTCCTATCTATTTAATTCTTCTTTGTGCTTAACTTTTTGATTGTTAATCAATTCCTTTGTAAGATTCGAATAAGCTAAAGCTACTTTAGAGTCTTTGGCATACGCATAGATACTCTTACCGGAAATACTTGCTTCACTAGCTTTCGTTGCTTTTGGAATGATTGTATCAAACACACGAATATTCTTTCCGAAACTTTCTCGAATCGTTTCAATCGTACTCTTTGTTAGATTCGTATTTAGATCCGCAAGCGTCATCACAATACCGGTGATTTTTAGATTACTATTAATCTTACGTTGAACTTTTCCTACCGTCTGTAATAACTTAGTCATTCCTTTTGCTGGAAGATACTGCGTTTGTACTGGTATCAGTACTTCATCAGCTGCTGATAAAGCATTAACCGTCAACATACCTAATGATGGTGGACAATCAATAAAGATGTAATCATATTGATTTCTCAATGGCTCAATACAATTACTTAAAGTCTGTTCTCTGTTGATCACACTTACTAAACGCATTTCAAAATCAGCTAATTCAATATTTGCCGGAATTAAATCAACGTTTTCTTCATGATGTAAAATCAAAGATTCATAATTAATATCATTGTCATTGATATAATCATCAAGCATAGATGAAACAGAGTGTTCCAATGAATCATTGTTTTTCCATCCAAGACAGCTTGTAAGATCGCCCTGAGGATCAAAATCCACAATCAATACATTGCATCCATTTCGAGCCAAACCAATGGCCACATTCTCTGTAGTTGTAGTTTTGCCGACGCCACCTTTTTGATTTGTGACTGCGATTACTTTACATTTTGGCATAATAAAAACTCCTTTCTCATATACCAGGATTTCCTGGCTATGTAAAAGGAGTTTGCTCATATTGTCTTGTTTTATGCTTCTATACGCTTATGTTTGGCCACTCATCAAGTGTTCTTAAAAGATGCACATTAGCTGAGAGCCTATTTTTATTAGCTGGAAGCAGTCAAAATATTTGAATCAAGCTAATTTCTATTGTCTGAGAAAGCAGTAAAAATCATCCAATTTCTGATAAGAAAAAAGCGACAAAATCAACAGACTCTATCGCTTAGTTACATGGATTACAAAGTATTGAAAACCCTTTGTTTAATAAATAAATGGTGCCCCCGAAAGGAGTCGAACCTTCGACCTGCGGTTTAGGAAACCGACGCTCTATCCACTGAGCTACGGAGGCATATTTTCTATTCAATTTTTACAGTTCTAGCCAATCATTTTTAACTCTTAGGAGGCGAATGCTCTATCCAACTGAGCTACTGGGACATATCATGATTTTAACACAATTCTGTAAAATCAACGATTGTTTTTACATGGTTTTTTTCAAACACCTTTTGATTGTTTGGATTTACTAAACCAATACACTCAATATTTAATGATCGAGCTGTATTGATCGCATACATCGAATCCTCAAATACAATCGCACTTTCTGCAGTTGTATTTAAATCTTTCAATACATACTCATAGATATCCACTTCTCTTTTTGACATCTTCAATTCATCTGCTGAATATACATTCTCCATATATTCCAACATACCAAGTCGATCTAATACTTTTTCAGATAATGCCCTTGTGTTTGATGTTAATACAGCCATCTTTTTATTTTCTGAAGCACACTTCTTTATATAATCCAAAGCACCCTTCTTTGCCTCAATATGATACGCATATTGATTCAAGATATCTTCATTTACTTCATTGAACATCCAAGCCTCATCTTGTTTAGTATGAAATCTTTCTTTAATGTATGTTAAAACTTCCGAAAATTTCATCGTAAAAAAGATTTGACGAGCCTCTTCCATACTCATATACAAATCCATCTTTTTAAATAAACGAATGATGGCATCTTCCCATACGTGCATCGATTCAATTAATGTATCATCTAAATCAAAAAGTATTGTTTCCATATTTCACCTAAATGGTGCGCCTGACAGGTCTCGAACCTGCAACCGCCAGAATCGGAATCTGATACTCTATCCAGTTGAGCTACAGGCGCACTACTTGATAATTATAGCCTAAATTAGTTTCATAATCCATTAAAATGTGGTATAAAAGTTAAGGTATATTTTAGGAGGAGAATATTTTTCATGGCAAAACGAATTATTCAAGTTGAAGAAAAAGTACCCGCAAATCTGCTGATACCATTAAGTATTCAACACATGTTCGCAATGTTTGGAGCCAGTGTATTAGTACCATTCTTATTCGGTATTAACCCAGCTATCGTACTATTCATGAATGGTATCGGAACATTGTTGTTTATTTTTATCACAAAAGGAAAAGCACCAGCCTATTTAGGAAGTAGCTTTGCCTTCATTGCTCCCGCAAATATCATTATCGCAAAATTTGGATATCCATACGCATGTGGTGGATTTGTTGTGGTTGGTTTTTGCGGATGTTTATTGGCAATGATCATCAAGAAATTTGGAACTAAATGGATTGATATCGTACTACCATCTGCCGCGATGGGACCCGTTGTTGCATTAATTGGTCTAGAATTATCTTCATCTGCTGCAAATACAGCTGGAATTCTAGGAGATAACATTGACCCTAAAAACGTGATTGTTTTTGCGGTTACACTTGGTATGGCCGTAATTGGAAGTGTATGCTTCAAAAAATTCTTAAGCGTCATTCCAATCTTAATTGCCGTAGTTACAGGATATTTAACTGCTGTTGCCGTAGGCATTGTAGACTTTACTCCAGTATTAGAAGCAAACTTTATTTCAATTCCAAACTTTCAAGCACCAAAATTCAGTATAGATGCCATTCTAATGATGCTTCCTGTATTATTAGTTATCACATCGGAACACATTGGTCACCAAATCGTTACAGGAGAAGTTGTAGGAAGAAACTTAATCAAAGATCCAGGACTACATCGCTCTTTATTTGCAGATAACTTCTCAACAATGATTTCAGGTTTAATTGGATCTGTTCCAACTACAACTTACGGAGAAAACATTGGAGTTATGGCGATTACTGGCGTATACAGCGTACAAGTTATTGCTGGAGCTGCCATCCTATCCATCATCTGTTCATTCATTGGTCCATTATCTGCATTGATTCAAACAATTCCAAATCCAGTTATCGGTGGAATCAGTTTCTTACTATACGGTATGATTGGTACAAGTGGATTAAGAATTCTTGTCGACCAAAAAGTAGATTATGGAAAAAGCGTAAACATGATCTTAACATCCGTTGTATTCGTTGTTGGACTTAGCGGAGTAACAATTCACTTAGGAAATATTTCCTTATCAGGAATGGTACTTGCTTGTATCACAGGAATGATCATGTCTTTACTATTCTATATCTTTGAAAAATTCCATTTATTAAATGAAGAAGCATAAACTAAAAATTGTCATCATTCACGATGACAATTTTTTTAGTGCTTTGCATCATAATAAATCGATGCTTTTACTTTTTCTGTGTGTTCTTTACCACAAAGCTTTTCTAGAATCGCAAACGCAAACTCAATACTTGCTGCTGCACTTACACCCGTAATGATGTTTTCGTCTGTAACGGCATATTCATATTGATATTCACCACCAAAATCTTCATCCATATCTTTAAAACAAGTATATTTCTTACCTTTTAAGATACCCTCATGACCTAAGATTGTTGGAGAAGCACAAATAGCTGCCAATACTTTATTTTCGGCAAACTCATGAGCTAATTTTAATACTTCTTCATTCTTTTCTAGCTTTTGATAATGTGGACCACCAGGTAAAACTAAACAATCCACATCACTAAAGTCATATTTGTTCATTGGAAACACACTCGAATAGGTTACGCCAAAACGACCTGTAACCTGTTCCTCATTGTTGACACCAATCATATCCACATCAAGTCCACCACGTCTAAGTAAGGCAATTGGACCCATAGCTTCTAATTCTTCAAATCCATTTTCTAACAAAACTGCAACTTTCACGTTCATCACCTCTTAAAATAATTATACAACAGAGTATAATAATTGTGAAAGGTTGTGATTATATGAAAGAAACAAAAACAGAAGCTATCTCATCGGCAATTCTATGCATTTTATCTGGCTTAGTCTTATGCATATTTAACGTCTCCATATTAACAACAATTACGCGAGTTATTGGATGTATCTTTTTAGTCATTGCGATTCTATTTCTATATACATATTTCAAGAAAAGAAATAGTACAACACTAACAACTCTTGTATTAGGCATATTCTTATTGTCTGTAGGCCTATATATGAGTTTTGAACCAAAAAAATTCATTAGTATTTTACCTATGCTTGTAGGAATTCTATTGATTATTAATTCCCTATCTCATTTTCAAAAAGTATTACTCTTAAAAGATAATGGTTTTGAACAATGGAAAGTCAATCTTGCCGGAGCTATCTTTATCTTAGTTGTCGGAATTGTATTACTTATGAAACCCATTCAATCCTTAGACTTTATTTTCTCTTTAACTGGATTCTTCCTTGTACTAAATGGAATTCTTATCTTTTTAGATCAATATTTCATCCAAAAAACGAATTTATAAATCGAAGCACACCCTGCTCATTATTTGTATAGTCGCTAATATATTTAGCGGCTTTTTTTGCCTGTGCACTCCCATTTCTCATCGCAACTCCATATCCACAAGAGGCTAGTAAATTCACATCATTTCCGTTGTCTCCAAAAGCCATTACACAATCTATAGAGGTGTTTTTCTTCCTACAAATGAATTGAATAGCTTCAAGCTTCCCAACATCCTTCTTGCATAATTCAGTTCCGAGTCTTCCAACATCATAAAACCGATATTCTGGATGCTGTTTTAAGATTGATTTTTTTAATTTCAAGATTGGAAGTCCCGCAAAACACACCTTATCATATAAAGGTACCTCTAAAGATATACTCTTCTCAAATTCAGTCTCTCTTAATGCTTTTATATAATGCTCACCAAAGGGAATTGCTGAAGCAAGCTTTTTTAATCCATTCATAAATGATATATCAAACATCGAATAACGACCATTTTGCCAAACATAACTAATCATATGATGTTTCTTTGCTTCTTCTACCAATTCTTTTACTTCGTCTTTTGAGAGTCGCGTAAAGCACTTTATTTTCCCATCTAAAAAATCATGTATTTCTAAACCGTTCGAACTTGCTACAAAACCATTGTATTCTCTTAGTTTTAGTTTTTCGATAACTTCATCCAACTCTTCATAAAACCTTCCAGTCACAATCCCAACTACAATACCTTTTTGTTCAAGTTCAATTATTTTATAAACTGTATCTTTATCAATATGTTTATGTGAATCATATAGTGTTCCGTCTAAATCAAAAACGACAATTTTAACATTTTTTACCTCTTTGCTAGAAAACCTACTAAATATATATTATTATAATAAAAAGAAAAGGGGAATAAAAATGAAAATATCTACAAAAGGTCGCTATGCCCTTCGCCTACTTATAGATTTAGCTCAACATAATGATTCAGGCTTTATAACACTAAAGGATATTGCCGACAGACAAAACATCTCTAAAAAATATTTAGAACAAATCGTTCCAATTCTTACAAAAAGGGGAATAGTTCAATCCAACCGTGGTTTTCAAGGGGGATATAAGCTCGCAAAAAATCCAGACCAAATCCTTGTATATGACGTATTAGTCGCAACGGAAGGCAATTTGTCTTGTGTTGCCTGCTTAGACACTGAAGTAAATGTATGTCCAAGAAAAGAAGATTGTACTACACTTTATATTTATGAAGGATTAAATCAAGTGATTGAAACCTATTTAAAAGGAATATCACTACAAGACATTTTAAATCGTGAACAAAGCTTTGATTATGTAATCTAAGCTTTTCTTTTACTTTTTATAAAGAAAAGCTTAAAATAATGATTATAAAAGCGGAGGGTAAAAAATTATGAAAACAGAAACTAAATGTTTACATGCCGGTTATGAACCCAAAAACGGCGATCCTAGAGAAGTACCAATTTATCAAAGTACTACTTTTAAATATGATTCAAGTCTTCAAATGGGAAGATTATTCGATTTAGAAGACAGTGGATATTTCTATTCACGCCTTCAAAACCCAACAAACGATATTGTCGCAAGTAAGATTGCTGCTTTAGAAGGTGGTATTGCTGCTATGCTAACATCAAGTGGACAAGCTGCCAACTTCTTTGCGGTATTCAACATTTGTGAAGCTGGAGATCACTTAATTGCTTCTAGTGCCATCTATGGTGGAACTTACAACCTATTTGGTGTAACAATGAAGAAAATGGGTATCGACTGTACATTTGTTGACCCAGAAATCAGTGAAGAAGATCTTCAAAAAGAATTCAAACCAAACACAAAATGTGTCTTTGGAGAAACCATCACAAATCCAACTGTACGTATTTTCGATATTGAAAAATTTGCGAAAGTTGCTCATGCGAATGGAGTTCCATTAATCATTGACAACACATTCGCTACACCAATTATGTGTCAACCAATCCAATGGGGAGCTGATATTGTTACTCACTCTACCACAAAATATATGGATGGACATGCATCTTGTGTAGGTGGAGCTATTGTAGATAGTGGTAACTTCAACTGGCTAGAACACGCCGATAAATATCCAGGACTAACTACACCCGATGAATCCTACCATGGTATTGTATATGCTGAAAAATTTGGTAAATTAGCTTATATCACAAAAGCTACAAGCCAATTGATGCGTGATTTAGGATCAATCCAAGCACCTCAAAACGCATATTACTTAAATCTAGGATTAGAATCATTAGCCGTTCGTATGAAGGCACATTGTGCAAATGCACTAGCTGTAGCTAAATACTTAGAAGCCAATGAAGATGTTGCATGGGTAAAATATGCAGATCTTGAAAGTGACCCTCATCATGAATTAGCTAAAAAATATTGTCCAAACGGAACTTGTGGTGTATTGTCATTTGGATTAAAAGCAGATCGTAATCAAACTGAAAAATTCATGGACAGCTTAAAACTTGCTTCTATTGTAACCCATGTTGCAGACGCCAAAACTTGTCTATTACACCCAGCAAGTCATACACACCGTCAAATGAGTGAAGAACAATTAAAAGAAGCCGGTGTTGCTCCAGATTTAATTCGTTTCTCTGTAGGTCTTGAAGCTGCACAAGATATTATCAACGATTTACAACAAGCACTAGACGCAATGAAAGCATAGTCTTTTACAGAATGGAAAATTTCCATTCTGTTTTTTTTCGCGTATAATAAAGTGTATACAAATAAAGGAGTTGTTCATATATGCCAATCAACATACCCGATGCATTGCCCGCAAAAGACATATTAGAAAGTGAAAAAATCTTTGCGATTGAAGATAAAAGTGCACATAGACAAAGAATTCGACCATTAAAGATCGTGATTTTAAATCTAATGCCCAAAAAAATAGAAACGGAAACACAAATCTTACGATTAATTTCAAAAAGTGCACTTCAAGTTGATATTGATTTTATGATGGTCAAAAACCATGTTTCTAAAAATACAAGCCAAGATCATTTAGTCAAATTCTACACATACTTTGAAAAATTAAAAAATAATTATTACGATGGAATGATCATTACAGGAGCTCCAGTAGAACATCTTGAATACGAAGATGTTGATTACTGGAATGAACTTGAAGAAATCATGGAATGGTCTAAGACTCACGTCTATTCTACACTACATATTTGTTGGGGAGCCCAAGCCGGACTGTATTATCATTATGGAGTTCAAAAGCATATCTTGCCAGAAAAAGTATTCGGCATCTTCCCAGAACAATTAGTCGATGAATATGACTTTTTAACCAATGGCTTTGATGAAATCCACTATACGCCACATTCAAGACATACGGCTATTGATGAAGAAGCAGTTAAAAAAGTAAAATGCTTATCCATACTATCTAAAAATGATGAAATTGGTTCAAACATCATTGTCACAAAAGACTATCGTCAAATATTTATTTTAGGTCATTTAGAATATGGAAAAGAAACATTAAAAGATGAATATTTTAGAGATTTAAAAGCCAATAAACCCATCCATATTCCATTCAATTATTTTCCCGATGATGATCCAGAAAAAGAACCTATCTTAAAATGGAGAAGCCATGCCAATCTTCTATATCGAAACTGGCTAAACTATGTATATCAATTAACACCATTTGAAATTGAAGAAATTGGAAAAATAAAAGAACCCATTGGTACGGGTTCTAGAGAAGATCATGGCTATGCCAAGACATTTACGAAGTAATTTTTTACTTCGTATTTTTTTATTATTCCGCAAACATTGGAGTAGATAAATAACGCTCACCTGTATCTGGTAATAATACGACGATTGTTTTCCCTTTGTTTTCGGGACGTTTTGCGATCTGAATAGCGGCATATGTAGCTGCACCACTTGAAATACCCACTAACAAACCTTCATTATGTGCAATTAAACGACCTGTTTCATAAGCCTGTTCGTTTGTGACTGTAAAGACTTCATCATATACACTTGTATCCAAAGTATTCGGAACAAAACCAGCACCAATACCTTGAATACCATGAGGACCTGCATGACCTTGGGATAATACTGGACTTGTTGCAGGTTCAACCGCAACCACTTTTACATTTGGATTTTGATCCTTCAAATATTTACCTGTACCACTTACAGTACCACCTGTTCCAACACCGGCAACAAATATATCAACTTTCCCCTCTGTATCCTTCCAAATTTCTGGACCAGTCGATTCATAATGCGCCTGTGGGTTTGATGGATTCTCAAATTGACTTGGAATAAAACTGTTTGGTGTAGCAGCTGCCAATTCCTGTGCTTTTGCGATAGCCCCCTTCATACCTGCTTTGCCATCTGTTAAAACAACTTTTGCGCCATACGCCTTCAATAAGTTACGACGCTCTACACTCATTGTTTCAGGCATTGTCATAATAGCCTTATATCCCTTAGCTGCTGCAACAGATGCAATACCAATACCAGTATTTCCACTTGTTGGCTCAATCAATGTAGCACCTGGCTTGATCAACCCTTTTTTCTCAGCATCCTCAATCATTTTCTTTGCGATACGATCCTTTACACTACCTGCTGGATTAAAAAATTCTACTTTCGCAACAACACTAGCCTCTAAACCTTCTTTTTCTTCAATATGTGTTAATTCTACTAATGGTGTATTTCCAATTAAATCTGAAATTGCTTTATATACTGTCATTTTCTTTTCCTCCTATTAAATAAATTCAATATTATTCATTTAAAGAGCTACAACATCGTTTCATAATTAGTACCTCCGCTTACTATTCCTAGTAACTTTATAGGCATTATAGGAGTTTGTTTTTCCAAAGTCAATAAAAAAGTGATGATTTTCTCACCACTAATCCAATAATTCTAACTTATACTCCATCAAGCACTCATTAGTTTCATATACACTCTTATGATTTTCGATACAATAAATCAATAATGCATCTCTTTTTACCTTTGGATACAACATCCCATTATTCGATAATGACAATAAGTTATTTGTCATACGCAAATCTAAACCTAATCCCAAACTTAACTGAATCACCTTATCTTTATTAGGAAACTTGGATCCATCAAAAATCTGATATCCATAATTTCTTTGAATTGTCGTCTTCGATAATACTTGTGCCTTAGATATATGCTTAGCATCAATGATATGATTTAAATACTCTGAAAAAGTTAAATCATCTAGACTTTCCATTAAAGTATTTAATCCATCACTCTTTGTTTCTTGAATTGTTTTTAATAATTGATTTGTCTCTACCATAATACTTATAATATACACAAGAAAGAGCAATTTATGAAGACTTTACAAATAATTAAACAAGATCAAGATAAAACAATTTCATTAGTAGAACATGAAACAACACACACTAAATATATCCAGAAAGAATTGAATTATTATGATAAAACACTTTATCAAACACTTCAAAAGATAAAGAATCCATACTTACCTAAGATTTTTGTGATCCAAGAAAATGACAATCATTTAACTTTAATTGAAGAATATATTGAAGGAAAAACATTAGATCAACAATCCATTTCAAAAGAACAAGTTAAAGACATCACGCATCAATTATGCGAGTGTTTAGATTCATTACATAAGTTAAATCCACCAATTATTCATCGTGGCATCAAACCAGAAAATATTATTTACCATGATAATAAGGTTACACTCCTTGATTTTGGTATTGCTCGTTTTCTAGATTCCAAGAAAAGTAAAGACACTCTTATTTTAGGCAGTGTTGGCTATGCAGCACCCGAACAATTTGGTTTTCAACAATCCAATCCACAAACAGATATATATGCCTTAGGTAAATTAATGAACTACTTATTAAATGGTTCTTTAGAACATCAAAACAATATCTCATTTGATTTAAAACAAGTCATTTTAAAGGCAACACAATTAGATTATAAGAATCGCTATAATTCTGTGAAAGAAATGGATCTAGCCATTCAACAAAAACTAGTTGTTATTCCACCATTTAATAATGACACATTCAAATCTAAGATGATCAGTCTTGCCTGGATCACATTTACGCTTATGATTGTGGTAGATATGGAGCCAGGTGAAACCATCAATAATAGCTTTATCAATAAACTGAGTTGTTTTGTGTTTATTTATTTCGGGTTATTCCTTTACTATAATAAAAATCTATTCCATAAACACATGTCTAAAGTACCATGGCCAATCCTTTATTCCATTATTTTCTTTCTATTTTTATGTTTAGATGTATGGTTTTTTATGTGGATTGATTCCCTGATTTAAATGTATGCTCATGGCATACCAAACATCTTTATATATTTCTTATACTAAAGAAAAAGAAATAAGGAGTATATATGAAAAAGGGTTTAAAAGTATTTTTAACAGCCGCTATTGTCTTATCGGCTGTCGCTTGTTCAACAACGAGTGATGAAGAAACTAAGACTAAAGACACAAAAGAAAAAATAGTAGAAACAAAGGAAGATACAAGTGTTCCAAAAGAGTATCGCAATGCGCTACGTAGCGCAAAAACTTATAGCGATATGATGCACATGTCCAAACAAGGTATCTACGATCAATTAACTTCGGAATATGGAGAAAAGTTTGATGCAGAAGCTGCACAATATGCGATTGATAATCTAAATGCGGATTATAATGAAAATGCATTAAAATGCGGAGAAAACTACAAAAATACGATGCATATGTCAAAAGCTCGAATTTATGATCAATTAACTTCAGAAAATGGAGAAAAGTTTACACCAGAAGAAGCGCAGTATGCCATTGATAACATCAAGGGAGACTATTTAGAAGCAGCTTTGAAGTCCGCAAAGAACTATCAAGAAACTATGAACATGTCAAAGGATGCCATCTATGATCAATTAACTTCAGAATATGGAGAAAAATTTACTGCTGAAGAAGCACAATATGCCATTGATAATTTAGATGAATAATCCTATACTAAAGGCATGAAACTTGCTATATTATTTCCTGGAATTGGATATCACACGGATAAACCATTACTATATTATTCAAAGAAGATATTAAAGAATATGGATTATGAAATCAAAGAAATTCATTTTGAAAACCTAGACTTTGATTTAAACAAATCTAAAGATGAGGCATATAAACAAGCCAAAGACCAAATTCATAAATTCGATTTAAAAGCTTATGATTCCATTCTTTTTATCTCAAAAAGTATAGGTACTTATTGTGCAGCTAAACTTGCCCATGAATATAAGTTAACTGCCAACATCTATTTCACACCATTAGATTTTACTTTGGAATATCTTCAACAAAAAGATTTAGTGTATTCTGGAGCCAAAGATCAGTGGGCTAACTTCGATAAGATTGAACACTATTGTATTTATCATCTTATTGAATTTCATAGTATTGTTGATGGAAATCATTCCTTAGAAACAGGAAATATTCAAACAGATATTGAGAATTTGAAACAAATCATGTATCGTATAGAAACATTTATCCACAGCTTATAAGGCTGTGGATATTTTTAATTGATCTTTTAAACACTCAAAATCACTCACATCATGCAACAAACACGCAATCATTAAATCTTCTACATTCAATCCTTCTTTTTTTGCGATTTCCTTTCCAACATTTGTGACACGATATGTATCCTTTATTTTCAATTTCAAATAGTCTTGAACCTTAACTAAGTACTCCATATATTCATTACACTATTTCTTTCAGAAAATTTCTGAAAAAAGCTTATATTCATGGTATGATATACGAAAGGAGTTTTTTATTATGAAGTTAAATGTCTATTTAGAAAATCATTCATATCCAATATATATTGAAAGAAACGCAATTCAAAAAGTACATGAATATATTCCTGTATCAAGAAAAATTGCGATTATCACAGATACAGGTGTGCCTGAAAAATGGGTCAACATCGTAAAAGAACAGTGTCCTGATTCTTTTATATGCACCATTCCGCAAGGTGAACCATCCAAATGTTTTGATCAATATAAAAATCTTTTAGAAGATATGATTTCACACAACATGTCTAGAAAAGATGCCATTATTGCGGTAGGCGGTGGTGTTGTCGGAGATCTTGCAGGCTTTGTCGCCGCTAGTTATATGCGCGGCATTGATTTCTACAACATCCCAACAACTGTATTAAGCCAGGTTGATTCAAGTGTAGGTGGTAAAGTTGCCATTGATATGGGTTCCTATAAAAATATTGTAGGTGCATTTTGGCAACCAAAAACCGTTATTATTGATCCAAACGTATTATCGACTCTTTCCCTTCGCCAACAACACAACGGTCTTTGTGAAGCACTTAAAATGGGACTCATTTTAGATGATCATTTAGTCTCTTTATTTGAACAAGAAACATTAGATATCGATACGATTATTACGCGTTCCATTGAATTAAAGCGAGATGTAGTTCAACAAGATGAAAGAGAAAGTAATCTTAGAAAGATTTTAAACTTTGGGCACACCATTGGACACGCCATTGAATCTGCATATGGATTAAATACATATCTTCATGGAGAATGTGTGGCGATGGGTATGTTATTCTTTATTGAAGATAAAACATTAAAACAACGCGTATTAAACATCTATAAAAAATTAGATTTGCCTCAAGTACCAGACTATGATACTGCCACATTATTAGAATATGTAACGCATGATAAGAAAAGCAATCATAATACAGTATCTACCGTTTTAGTTGAACAATCTGGTTCTTACACCATCAAAGAACTTTCTTTTAAAGAAATACAAGCAGTATTAGAAAGAGGACCTTATGAAAAATAATTTTGGTACAAATATATCTTGGACATTATTTGGTGAAAGCCATGGCCCTGCCATTGGTATTGCGTTAGATGGTCTTCCTGCAGGCTTTAAGGTGGATATGGAACAAATCAAATCGGACATGGATAAGCGTAAGGCAACAGGTAAAATTTCAACCCAAAGACATGAAGCGGATGAAGTGCATATTATTTCAGGAATGTATAACGGATATACAACAGGAACTGCACTTACAATTATCATTGAGAATCAAAACACAAAGTCAAAAGACTATTCTGCTTTTCATGGAAGATTGCGTCCTGGACATGCTGATTTTACTGCCTTTGAAAAATACAATGGATATCAAGACTATCGTGGTGGCGGACACTTTTCCGGAAGACTTACCGCATGCATTGTAGCTGCCGGAAGCATTTGCAGACAAATTCTGAAATCACAAGGCATAGTAATTGGTTCACACATTGAAAGTTTATATACCCTTTCGGATATTCCTTTTAGTCAAGACTCTCGTGTTTTAGAAAAACAAATTCAAGAAGTCAATGATAAAACCTTTGCGGTTATAGATGATCAAGTCAAAGATCAGATGATTCAAGAAATCGAAAAAGCAGCTGCTGAAGGTGATTCATTAGGTGGTATTTTAGAAACTGCCATTATAGGTCTTCCTGCAGGACTAGGAGAACCTTTCTTTGATTCTGTAGAAAGCATTTTATCACACTTAATTTTCTCTGTACCAGCCGTCAAAGGTGTTTCCTTTGGCGAAGGATTTGGCTTTGCGAAACTAAAAGGATCTCAAGCCAATGATGCCTTCCGTTTTAATGATAAAATTGAAACTAAAACAAATCACAATGCCGGAATCAATGGTGGTATCACAAATGGTATGCCGATTTTGATCCATACTTGCATTAAGCCAACGCCATCGATTTTTAAAACGCAAGAATCTGTGGATTATCTTTCAAAAGAAAACGTGGATCTTAAAATTCAAGGAAGACACGACCCATGCATCTTGCACCGAGCAAGAATTGTTGTGGATAGTGTAGTTGCGTTTGGTTTATTAGATTTATATATGTCTAGGCTTGCCATTAAGCCACTTCAGGGGGATTTTGAATGAAAGTAAAAGTAACACCAAGTAAAGTACATGGAAATGTAAAGATACCCGCATCCAAATCTATGGCGCATAGAGCATTGATTTGTGCCTCATTAAGTGATGGTACAAGTATTGTTTCCAATGTCACAAACTCAAAGGATATTGAAGCAACCGTTGGCTGCATGAAAGCTTTGGGTGCTATAATTAAACAAATCGATGAAACTACATATGAAGTAACAGGCACTAATCTTTTTAAACAAGAAGGAAATATTACGTGTAATGCGAATGAATCCGGTTCTACTTTACGTTTCTTGATTCCACTTGCTGCATGTACAAATGCCAAAGTTAAATTTTTAGGTCAAGGAAGATTGCTTCAAAGACCCATGGATGTATATGAAAATGAATTTAAGAAACAAAATATTGAATTCAACCAATCCGATAAAGAAATCATTGTAAGTGGAAATCTAAAAGCGAAAGACTACGTTGTACAAGGAGATATTTCCAGCCAATTTATTACCGGATTCATGTTTGTCCTTCCATTATTAAATCAAGATAGTACACTTACAATTACGGAGCCTTATGAATCAAAGAGCTATGTAAATTTAACGATTCAAATGTTAGCGAAATTTGGCATTGAAATTATAGAAACAAGTTCAAATTCATATTTAATCAAAGGAAACCAACACTATAAAGCACAAGATGTTTCTGTAGAAGGAGACTTTTCTCAACTAGCCTTCTTTGCGGTGTTAGGCACTTTAAACAATACTCTTTCATGCTCCAACATGGACATGTCAAGTAAACAAGGAGATAAAGCCATTTTAGATTGTATTCCTAGTTTTACAAGTGACAAGGATACGATCACATTCACAAAAAAACAACCTGCACCACAAACTATCGACTTATCTAATTGTCCAGATTTAGGACCAATCTTATGTGTCTTAGCCAGTTTCACAAATGGTGAAACAAATATTGTGAATGCAGCTCGTTTACGTATGAAAGAAAGTGATCGTATTCTAGCTATGGAAACAGAATTAAAAAAATGGGGTGTAGATATTACTTCTACATTTGATTCGATTCAAATTCACGGTAAAGAACACTATAAATCAAATAATACAGTAGAAATCTTTGGACATAACGATCACCGCATTGTTATGGCAATGACGGTATTTGGATTATGTGCAGGTTCCGAATGTATTATTGATGATGCTCAAGCCATCACAAAGAGTTATCCTACTTTCTTTGAAGACATTCAAAGCTTAGGTGGAAAGGTTGAGATTCTATGACAAACATTGCGATTATCGGACTTGGATTAATGGGAGCAAGTTTTGCGAAGAAACTAACACACTTAAACTACAACGTCTATGGTATTGATGTATCTCAACAAACCATTGGTAAAGCCAAAGAATTAAAAATCATCGTAGATGGTAGCACAAATCCTTTAGATGTCATTTCAAAGTGTGATACATTTATCTTCTGTTTATATCCAACCAAAATTCTTCCTTGGATCGAAGTCTATCAGAATGATATTCCTAAACATTCATTATTAATGGATATTAGTGGTGTAAAGACAAATATTGTTAAACCCATTCAAGATGTATTACGCGAAGATCTTGAATTATTAAGTATTCACCCTATGTGTGGTAGAGAATCTCGTGGTATTGAATTTAGCGATGAGACAATTTTTAAGGGTTCTAACTTTATTCTTGTTCCAACTCAAAAGAATAAAAAGGAAACAATTGAAGCAGTAAAAGACTTAGCTACTAAAATGGAATTTGGTAGAATCTGTACTCTATCTATTGAAGAGCATGATAAAATGATCGGCTTTTTATCACAGTTAACCCATGTCATTGCAGTATCTTTAATGAATACACACGATAATGCTCATCTTGTAGAATATACAGGAGATAGCTTTCGGGATTTAACTCGTATTGCGAAAATCAATGAAGATTTATGGACCGAATTATTTATCATGAATAAAGATATCTTATTAGATGAAATCAACCAGTTTATCGATTCAATCTCTCACTTTAGAGATTCTTTAGAACAAGAAGATACACAAGAAATGAAGCGCCTATTCATTCAATCTACAAAGCGTAGAGATAAATTTAATAAAACCGATGCGAAGAAGAGATAACTCTTCTTTTTTTACACTTTTTTTGGCATAATAAAAAGCGGAGGTTTTACAAATGAAAACGAATACAATAAAAAGTTTTTTAACTATTACACTCGCCATGTTCATCATTAGTATCGCCATATATTTCTTCTTAATTCCTAGTGAAGTCATCACCGGAAGTGTTACTGGTTTAGCTATGGTTTTAGCTAAAATCACAAGTCTATCTATTTCTACACTTACCTTTGTGATCAACGCCTTATTGTTGATTCTAGGTATTGTTCTAATTGGTAAAGAGTTTGGTGCAAAAACGATTTATGCCTCTTTATTATTGCCTTTATTTCTAGCTGTATTTGAAAAAATTTATCCAAATAATGTATCTTTAACACAAAATGCTGTTTTCGACATGGCTACCTATACATTGATTTTAGCATTTGGGCAAACCATTCTATTTCGTGCAAACGCATCGAGTGGTGGAACGGATATTATTGCGAAAATTGTCAATAAATATACACATATGGATCTAGGCAAAGCTTGTACGTTAGTTGGACTACTCATTTGTACAACAAGTCTAATTGTATATGATATTGGCGCTTTAGTGGTTGGTGCATTGGCAACACTAGCCAATGGTCAAGCTGTAGATTATTTTATTGATGGTTTTAATAAGAAAAAGAAGATTTGTATATTATCCAAAGAATATGAAGTCATTCAAGATTATATAATGAACACATTAAAGCGTGGTGTTACTTTATATTCGGCAAAAGGTGGTTATGATAAAACAGAGCATACAGAGCTTGTCACAATCATGGCTACAAATGAATATAAAAAATTACTATATTATCTTCAAGAAAGTGATATTGAAGCTTTTGTAACAGTATCAACAGTTAATGAAGTCATCGGTACTTGGAACACTAAGAAAAATCACATTTAAAAGGACTCAGTCTCATAGTTTAATTGCACTTTCGATAATCCTTTTTGTATTCGAAATGGATTGTGATATTTTATTTTTAATATACAAAAAGACTGTAGCGACTCATCATTCAGTCATTTTTAAATTCATCTTTTCCGAAATCAATTTCTTAATATATAAAAAAAGAGCTAAGAAGGATAATAAGTAATTTAGGTATGATTATATGAGGAGGGATAGGATGAATATATACAAACAAAAATTAAGCGTTACAGATCAGGTGAAACGTTTAGAAGATAAAGGAATATCCTTTAATGTTTTTTGCAAGGAACGTACTGAAGATTATTTGACAAGCAACAATTATTATTATAAGTTAACATCTTTCCGAAAAAACTTTAGAAAACATCCTGATGGAGTAAACAAAGGTAAATATGTAAATCTTGATTTTGCATATCTAGTTGATCTAGCTATTATCGATAATTATTTGCGAGGTATTATCATTGAAATTGCTCTAGATATAGAGCATTATTCCAAACTTAAATTATTACATCGTTTGGAAAATGACGAAGCTGAAGAGGGTTATTCAATAGTAAATGATTTTATGATAAGTCTAGGCCAAAATAGACAAGTTTTAGAGAAAAGAATACTTGAAAAAGCCAATAGTTCTTATGTTGGCGATATCATTCAACATTACAATGGAAATTATCCAGCATGGACATTGATAGAAATTGTATCTTTTGGCGATTATTTAAGATTCTACAAATTTTGTGCAGATAGATGGAACGATAAAGACTTACTGAATGACTTTTATCTTATGAAAGATGTAAAAGAATTAAGAAATGCAGCTGCTCATAATAATTGTATATTAAACGATGTTACAATCAAAGAATCGAAGCACCAAACTAATCATGCAGTAAAAATCAGTCTAAAATCAATAAAGCGTCAAAGAAATGATAAATATCTTGCTAAAGAAAAAATCAGACAAATCGTTACACTACTTTACGCATCAATTCACATGATTACAAGCGATGGGGTTAAGCGCAAAATCAATAATCAATTGAAATTTTTAAAGAATAGAATATACCGAGATTACGACTATAGCTTCAATCAGAAACTTAAGGCAACATTTGATTACTTATTTGATGTAATTGACATCTATTACTAATCTGTGTTAAACTACGTTTGCAAGGAAAAACATTAGTTTTGAGGAAGCAGTCTTGGAAACGACACTGCTTCCTATTTTTATTAACTACTCCTTAATCGTAACTCTCGCTATCAGAGATCAAGTTTTGATTAAGGCTTTTTCTTTTATAAAAAAATATCCCGGATACTGCGAACATCCAAGATGATTAAGAGTACTACCAATACTCTCACATGAAAAGGTGACTACCATTTTAGATATTCTTCAAGGTTTTTAGTTTAAAAAGTTGTGTGACCTACACATACGAATTTATAGTATTTAGGCAAAAGAAAGCAAAATACTAACGTTTAGGTATTTTACTGAGAAATGCATAATTCCCTAAAGTCCGTATTAATCGGGCTTTTTTTGATGAAAATTTTCATGATGTTACTTTTTGTTACTCAATCCTATCCTTATATAT
>OODU01000366.1_pt1 | contig 53214 bp, 50 predicted proteins | sample 1671171 | NCBI WGS metagenome assembly OODU01 (sample SAMN06348129, study PRJEB24527) | human gut metagenome | biome: human gut; feature: ankylosing spondylitis patient; material: feces | host: Homo sapiens | place: China | collected 2015-10
GGGCAAGCCCCTTCTGATAAGCTGCGTAGCAGCTATTTGGTTATGAGCAAGTAGCGAAGCGGATTGCGAATATCCACATGACAACAATGGAGTTTTTGGTTTGAGCCAAAAACTCCATTGTTGTCATGTTATCATTTTTGTTATCATTCGTCGTAGATGTTTACAATTTCTCCATCTAAGATACGGTTCATATTTTTTACAGCACAGAAGTTTCCACACATACTGCAGGTATCTTCTTTTTCCGGTTTGGCTTCGGCGCGGTAGCGTCTTGCTTTTTCCGGGTCAATACAGATATCAAACATTTCTTCCCAATCTAATTTCTTTCTTGCAAGGCTCATCTGGTGATCCCATTCGATGGCACCTTTTACGCCTTTTGCAATATCAGCGGCATGTGCTGCAATTCTGGAAGCGATGATGCCTTCTTTTACGTCATCAAGGCTTGGCAGACGCAGATGCTCTGCAGGAGTTACATAGCAAAGGAAGGAAGCTCCGGATGCGGCAGCGATTGCACCACCGATTGCAGCTGTGATATGGTCATAGCCTGGAGCAATATCTGTTACTAAAGGTCCGAGCACATAGAAAGGTGCACCCTTGCAGATGGTTTTCTGGATTTCCATATTTGCGGCAATCTGGTTCATTGGCATATGGCCAGGACCTTCTACCATAACCTGTACGTCTTTTTCCCATGCCCGTGCAGTCAGTTCGCCTAAAGTAACAAGTTCTTCAATCTGGGAGATATCAGAAGCATCTTTTAAACATCCTGGACGGCAGGCATCTCCAAGACTCATAGTGATGTCGTATTCACGACAAATGTCAAGAATTTCATCATAATGTTCATAGAATGGGTTTTCTTCACCGGTCATTTCCATCCATGCAAAAATGATAGAACCACCACGGGAAACGATGTTGGTAAGACGACGGTTTGCTTTGAAACGTCCTGCGGTGGCTTTATTGATACCACAGTGAATGGTCATAAAGTCAACTCCATCTTCCGCATGCATACGCACAATATCAATCCATTCTTTGGAAGTGATTTCTTTTAATGGTTTGTGATAATAAACAACTGCGTCATAAATCGGAACAGTACCGATCATAGCCGGACATTCTTTGGTAAGACGTTTACGGAAGGTGCGGGTATCTCCGTAAGAGCTTAAATCCATGATAGATTCAGCCCCCATTTTGACTGCATTGTTTACTTTTTCAATTTCCATATCCATGTCTTTCCAGTCTCTGGAAATTCCAAGGTTTACATTGATCTTGGTTTTGAGCATAGAACCGATAGCGTTTGGTTCGATTGAAGTATGGAGTTTGTTACAAGGAATGATAACCTGGCCTTTTGCCATATATTCCATTAATTCTTTGACATCCATGTTTTCTTTTTTTGCTGCGATTTCCATTTCTTTTGTGATAATGCCTTTTCTTGCGGCATCCATCTGTGTTGTGTATTCCATGATTACGGTTGATTCTCCTTTCGCATTTAGATTGATAAGCTTTTGTTTGAAGACGTTTAGCTAATAAAAAAAGGTGCACCCCCGACAGGTACACCTTAATCATTCACATAAAATATGCTTCCTACGCCGGCATTATCCGTATCAGGTTCATAGGGTCGAAATCCGTTCGTATTTCTTCTCAGCCGACGCGTCAGCTCCCCTTTTCTTTGTTTTTTATATCATATCGTCTATTCTGATATTTGTCAAGCATAGATATAAGACCACTGTTTTAAATCTTTGATAAAATCTTCAACAGCCTGTTCATTTGTCGCCCAAGAGGTGCAGAAACGAAGACAGGTATGGTTTTCATCCGGTTTGCACTGGAAAGTTGTGACATAATTCTCATTGATTTTTTTGGCGAATTCATTCGGGAAAATCGGGAAAAGCTGATTGGTAGGTGAATCGCATAAAAATGGAATCTTGCAGTCGATAAAGCCTTCTTTTAAACGCTGTGCAAGTGCCACACTGCGTTTTCCAAGTTCGAGATATAAATTATCCTGGAAAAGTTCTTCAAACTGTACGCCAATCATCCAACCCTTGGCGAGAATCGCACCACGCTGTTTCATATTAAAACGGAAATGGTCTTTTAAATCATCGTTTACTAAAATGAGTGCTTCACCAAACATTGCTCCGTTTTTTGTACCGCCAATATAAAAGGCATCGCATAAATCCGGCAGATCTTTTAAGGTCAGCTGTGTTTCTTCTACGGCAAGTGCCATAGCAAGACGTGCACCATCGATATAAAGATACAGATTATGGCGTTTGCAGAACTGATAAAGTTTCTCAAGTTCTTCTTTTGTGTAGACGGTTCCGAGTTCGGTTGGGAGAGAAATATAGACCAGACGAGGTTCTACCCAATGCTCATTTTCGTGCTGTTTTAAGACCGGACGAATCAGGTCAGCAGTCAGTTTTCCATCGGTACAAGGAATAGAGAGCACTTTATGTCCGCTTGCTTCGATCGCTCCGGTTTCGTGTGTATTAATATGACCGGTATCCGCACTGATGACTGCCTCATAAGGGCGCAGAGCATGCGAAAGAAACGTAAGATTTGTCAGCGTTCCTCCGGTAATAAAATGAATATCAACTCCATAATTTTCCAGTGCTTCCTGGATTTTATCGCGGGCATTATCGCAATGCTCGTCTAATCCGTAAGAATTATTCTGGTGGTAGTTGATGGTTTCAAGTGCGCGAAGAATATTTGGATGTGCTCCTTCGCTGTAATCATTCTGAAAACTGTACATAATAAAAATCCCCTTTTTTCAACAACATCTTTCATCTCATTCTAACACAATTTTCGTAAAAAGAAAGTGAAAAGATTTAGAAGAGAAAATTAATTGACGATGGACTGGACAATTTCGAGTTAGTTGTGGTAAAATCCTAAAATAGATGATAAACAGGGGCGGAAGTACTGAAAGTGGAACTTTCGTCCCCTTTTACCGTGCTATACAAAATGTACTCTTGGAGTCTTTAAACATTTGTTTTGGAAAGGAAGTAATTGAAGATGACAAAAATTGATATTTTTTCAGGATTTCTTGGAGCAGGTAAAACAACATTAATCAAAAAGTTATTAAAAGAGGCATATAAAGGCGAGCAGGTCGTTTTAATTGAAAATGAATTTGGTGAAATCGGTATCGACGGCGGTTTCTTAAAGGAAGCAGGAGTAGAAATTCGTGAAATGAACTCCGGATGTATCTGCTGCTCTTTAGTTGGTGACTTTGGAACTGCTTTAAAAGAAGTAATCGCAAAGTATGAACCACAGCGTATCGTAATCGAACCATCAGGAGTCGGAAAACTTTCTGATGTTATCAAGGCTGTTCAGAAAATCGAAAACGAAGTTGAAATCAAATTAAACAGCTTTACAACTGTAGTGGATGCAACAAAATGCAAAATGTATATGAAAAACTTCGGTGAATTTTTCAGCAACCAGATTGAATATGCCGGAACTGTTATCTTAAGCAGAACGGATAAAGCTTCCGAAGAAAAAATTGCAGCGGCACTTGAGATTATCCGTGGACTGAATCAGACAGCAGCAGTTATCACAACTCCGATTGAAAAACTTTCCGGAGAAAAGATTTTGGATACAATGGAAAATAACCGCTCTTTGGAAAAAGAATTAATGGATGAAGAAGTTTGCCCGGTATGTGGTGGACATCATGCTCATGAGCACCATCACGACCACGACCATGAAGAGTGTGGATGCGGACATGACCATGATCACGAACATCATCACGACCACGACCATGAAGAGTGTGGATGCGGACATGACCATGATCATGAACATCATCACGACCATGACCATGAAGAATGTGGATGCGGACATGACCATGATCACGAGCATCATCATGATCACGACCATGAAGAATGTGGATGCGGACACGACCATGACCATCATCATCACCATCATGCAGATGAAGTGTTCACAAGCTGGGGGAAAGAGACAACAAAGAAATATACAAAAGAAGGAATTCATGAGATTCTGGAAGCACTCTCTAACCATAATGACGAGTACGGAATGGTACTGCGTGCAAAAGGTATGGTAGAGGGCGAAGATGGACAGTGGATTTACTTTGATATGGTTCCGGGTGAAGCAGATGTACGTGAAGGTGCACCGGAATACACCGGAAGAATCTGCGTCATCGGTTCTAAGATGAATGAAGCAAATCTGGCCAGATTATTCGGTCTTGCATAATCAAGATACGAGAGAAAAATAACAATACAAATAAGCTTAAGGTGTGAGTGTTGAACTGAAGTTTTGACACTCACATCATGATATTTAAGAAAGGTTATAAAAAATGGACGAATTTAAAGTACCGATTTACCTTATGACAGGTTTTCTTGAGAGTGGAAAAACATCATTTTTGAATTTTACACTCGCACAGGAGTATTTTCAGATTGATGAACCGACCCTTTTAATTCTCTGTGAGGAGGGTGAAGAAGAATACGATAAAAAAGTGCTGAAAAAAAGTCGTACTTCTGTAGAAGTAATCGACAGCATTGAGGAACTGACCACAGAGCGTCTGGTTGCTTATGATGCATTTTATAATCCGGGTCGCGTTATCATTGAATACAACGGAATGTGGCAGGTAAGCAAATTAGAAGAACTGACATTTCCGTCTGGATGGGGAATCGAACAGCATATTGTGACAGTAGATGCAAGTACCTTTCAGGTATACCTTAACAATATGAAATCCCTGTTTATGGAAATGGTAAGAAATGCAGATTTAGTATTATTTAACCGTGCAGATACCGAACTTCCGCTTGCAAATTTCAGAAGAAGCATTAAAGTTGTAAATCCGGGTGCAGAACTGATTTTTGAAGATGAAGAGGGTGAAATCGAGGATATCTTTGACGGAGAAATGCCATTTGATGTCAAGGCTGAGACGATTGAAATTCCAAATGAGGATTATGGAATCTGGTATCTGGATGCGAGAGACCATGCGGATACTTATAACGGAAAGAAAGTTTCTTTTACCGGAATGGTGTTAAAATCCAGAGAATTTGCTAAAAATGAATTTGTACCGGGACGTATGGCAATGACCTGCTGTGCAGATGACACCACATTTTTAGGATTTGTCTGCAAGAGCGATGAAGCACGTCATCTAAAAACTGGAAAATGGGTGAATGTCGTAGCCAAAGTGAAATATGAATTTGTACCGGCTTACGGTGAAACAGGTCCAGTACTCTATGCGATTTCTGTGGAAGAAACAGAACCGTTAAAAGATGAACTGGTATATTTTAGTTAAGGAGCTGATATGTATTTAATAGTAGGACTTGGAAATCCAGGAAAACAGTATGATAAAACCCGCCACAATATGGGATTTGATACCATTGATGAATTGATAGACCGGCATCGGATTGCCGGATCTGGAATCGACCGGAAAGCGATGTATGGCAAGGGAGTGATTGCCGGAGAAAAAGTCATTCTTGCAAAGCCGATGACCTATATGAATTTGAGCGGAGAAGCAGTCAGGGAATTAATCAATTATTATAAAATGGATGCAGAGACAGAACTGGTTGTCATCTATGACGATATTGATTTAGATCCGGGACAGATAAGAATCCGCAAAAAAGGCAGCGCCGGTGGACACAATGGAATCAAAAACATTATTGCCCAGCTTGGAACCCAAAATTTCTACCGAATTAAAGTAGGAGTCGGAGCAAAACCAAAGGGATGGGATTTGGCAGATTATGTACTGGGACGTTTTGATAAAGACGAACGTGTTCTGGTCGATGAAGCAATCAAAGAAGCTGCCGATGCAGTGGAATTAATTTTAGCAGAGGGCATTGAAACTGCCATGAACCGTTATAACGCAAAAAAGAAATAGGAATGAAATAAATAAATTGAGGGAGAAAACATGCAGGCACTTTTGCAGCCACTTTCAAAACTTGGTGAATACGAAGAAATTAAAAACAGAATAGAGAAAAATCGTGGGATTTTACAGCTTGCCGGATGTATTGATTCGCAAAAAGCGCATGTCATTTATGGACTGGGGCAGGAAAAGAAGAACCGTCTTGTCATTGCGGAAAATGAATTAAAAGCAAAAGAGTTGTACGAAGATTTGAAATTTTACTATCCGGATGTTTTTTATTATCCGGCGAGGGATTTAATTTTCTTTGAAGCAGATATTCATGGAAATCTGCTCACAAAACAGCGGATGCAGGTAATTGCAGCACTTTTGGAGAAAAAGAGTGTGACGGTGGTGACAAGCATCAGTGGCTGTATGGATTATCTTCTTCCGATTTCCGTACTTAAAAAGCATGTCCTGCATTTTAAAAATGACAGTGTGCTTGATACCGAAGCACTCAAAAAAGAGTTGATTAATATGGGATTTGAGTACAATGCGCAGGCGGAGGCACCGGGACAGTTTGCCATGCGTGGTGGAATTGTGGACATCTTTCTTTTGACCGAGGAAAATCCGGTGAGAATCGAGATGTGGGGCGATGAGATTGATTCTATCCGCAGTTTTGATGCCGAAAGTCAGCGTTCCATTGAAAATCTGGACGAGATTACTATTTATCCGGCAGAAGAGATGGTACTTGATGATTCGGTTTTAGAAAAAGGTCTGATATCCATTGAAAAAGAGCGAGATAAGACGATACAGGCATTTCGGGATGCCTTTTTGCCGGAAGAAGCCGGACGTATCAAGAATATGGTAAATGAAGCAGTCAGCGCAATGCGGGAATTTCATGATTTTTCATCAGCAGAACATTTTATCCGATATTTTTATAAAGAACCGGTCACTTTTTTAGATTATTTTGAGGAGGAGGATACACTCCTTTTTTTAAACGAAACAAATCATCTTTTAGCAAGTGTGGAAGCAGTGGAAACGGAATTTCGTGAGAGCATGAAGCACCGCCTTGAAAAAGGTTATCTTCTGGCAGGACAGACAGATTTATTATGCGGGAAAAAACTGCTGATTCATAAAATTAATCAGAAAAACGGCATTGGAATCTGTACGATGGAACAGCAGAAAGAGGACTGGCAGATAAATGATTCCTTTTATCTGACAACCAAATCGGTAAATTCGTATAATAACAGTTTTGAACTTTTAATAAAAGATTTGAAAAACTGGAAAAAACGGGGATATCAGGTGTTGCTGTTGTCCGGTTCAAGAACAAGGGCGAAACGTCTGGCACAGGATTTATTAAATGAAGGCTTGACGGCGGTTTATACGGAGGATAGAAATCGTGAAATCCATGAGGGTGAGATTGTAACGACGTATGGATATGCCAGAAGCGGATTTGAGTATCCGATGGTGCGTTTTGTTTTGATTACTGAAAGCGATATCTTCGGAAAAGAGAAGAAAAAGAAGCGAAAGAAAACAGAATACAGCGGAAAGAAAATTCAAAGTTTTTCAGAACTTTCGATTGGAGATTATGTGGTTCATGAAAATCATGGATTGGGAATTTACCGTGGGATTGAAAAAGTTACCGTAGATAAAGTAGTGAAAGATTATATTAAAATTGAATATGCGGGTAACAGCAATTTATATATTCTGGCAACTCAGTTAGATTTACTACAAAAATATGCCGGAGCGGATGCACGTGCGCCGAAGTTAAATAAATTAGGCGGTCAGGAATGGAACAAGACCAAAACAAAGGTGCGTGGAGCAGTAAAAAATATTGCAAAAGATTTGGTTGCTCTTTATGCTGCGAGACAGGAGAAGAACGGTTACTGCTATGAACCGGATACGGTCTGGCAAAAAGAGTTTGAAGAAATGTTTCCATTTGAGGAGACGGAAGACCAGTTAGCGGCGATCGAAGCGACTAAAAAAGATATGGAAAGTAACAAGATTATGGATCGTCTGGTCTGCGGGGACGTCGGATATGGAAAGACCGAAATTGCAATTCGTGCAGCATTTAAGGCGGTTCAGGAAGATAAACAGGTGGTCTATCTTGTTCCGACGACTATTCTTGCACAACAGCATTACAATACCTTTGTTCAGAGAATGAAAGATTTTCCGGTGCGGATTGATTTGCTTTGCCGGTTTAAGACTCCGGCAGAACAAAGAAAAACCATTGAGGATTTGAAAAAAGGGTTTGTGGATATCGTAATCGGAACGCATCGATTGTTGTCAAAAGATGTGGTCTATAAAGATTTGGGAATGTTGATTGTGGATGAGGAACAGCGGTTTGGCGTGACTCATAAAGAAAAAATCAAAAAGCTCAAAGAAAATGTGGATGTATTGACGCTGACGGCAACACCGATTCCGAGAACCCTGCACATGAGTCTGATTGGAATCCGTGATATGAGTGTATTAGAAGAAGCACCGATGGATCGTATGCCGATTCAGACCTACGTAATGGAATACAACGAAGAGATGGTAAGAGAGGCGATTAACCGCGAGCTGGCAAGGGGCGGACAGGTTTATTATGTGTATAACCGTGTCAATGATATTGATGAAATCACAAATCGGATTGCAAAATTAGTGCCGGATGCAAATGTAGCCTTTGCACACGGTCAGATGCCGGAGCATCAGTTGGAAAAAATTATGTATGGATTTATCAACGGAGAAATTGATGTGCTGGTATCCACGACAATTATCGAGACTGGTCTGGATATTTCAAATGCCAATACCATGATTATTCATGATTCTGACCGGCTTGGTTTGTCCCAGCTTTATCAGCTTCGTGGTCGTGTGGGTCGTTCAAACAGGACTTCTTATGCCTTTTTAATGTATAAAAAAGATAAGATGCTAAAAGAAGTTGCCGAGAAAAGATTGCATGCCATCCGGGAATTTACGGATCTGGGAAGCGGATTTAAGATTGCGATGCGTGATTTGGAAATTCGCGGTGCGGGAAATCTTCTGGGTGCAGAACAGCACGGGCATCTTGAAGCGGTTGGATATGATTTGTACTGTAAAATGCTCAACGAAGCGGTTCAGGAAGAAAGAGGAATGGAACAGGCAGAAGAGTTTGAGACTACAATTGATTTGGAGATGGATGCCTACATTCCGCCAAAATATATTCCAAATGAATATCAGAAGCTGGATATTTATAAACGGATTGCCGGAATTGAAAATGAAGAAGAATATGAAGATATGTTAGAAGAACTGATGGATCGTTTTGGAGAACCGCCGAAGGCGGTACAGAATTTGCTTGCAATTGCAAATTTAAAGGCGCTTGCACACAGGGTTTATGTAAGAGAAATCAAGCAGATCAATCAGGAAGTAAAAGTAACGATGTTTGAACGTGGAAAATTAAAAACGGAGGGGATTCCTGCGATTTTAGAAAAATATAAAGACCGGATGTCTGTGCGGACAGGAAAAGAATTTTATTTCCTGATTTCCCTGAAAGGAAGAAAAGCGAAAGAGTTCTATAAGGCGCTTGACCTGGTTTTGGAAATTCTCCATGAGTTTGAGGCATTATTACCAGAAAGTTCACAAAAAATCCCTTGCTCAAAGGAACAATAAAGATTATACTTAACAAGTACACCAAAAGTACATCAAATATCGAATGGAAATGAAAATACGGGAGGAATTATGAATAAATTAGGAAGGGTTCTTGCCTGCACGACTCTTGCGGCAACATTGACAATGACCAGTTTGACTGGATGTGGAAGTACATTAGATGGAACGAAGACAGTAGCGACGGTTGGAAAGGAAGAAATTACAGCCGGAACAGTGAACATGATGCTTCGTATGACCCAGGCTCAGATGATGTCTTACTATTCCATGTTTGGAACATCCACTACAGGAATGTGGGGAAATAAAGGCGATGATGGCAAAACTTATGCAGAAAGCACCAAAGACGACATTATGGATCAGCTTCATAATCTGGTATTGTTAGAACAGCATGCAAAAGATTATGATGTAACCATCACAGATGAAGAACAGAAAGAATTAAAAGCCGCAGCAGAAAAATTTATGACAGATAATGATGCAGAAACGATTGCAAAACTCGCAGTGACCCAGTCCGACATTGAAAAACTGCTTGAGTTATACAGCTATCAGACAAAGATGTATGACCCGATGACAGCTGATGTAGATACCAATGTAGAAGATAAAGAAGCACAGCAGAGTAAAATTACGTACTGCAAAGTTTCTACAGAAGCGACTAAAGATGATGAGGGAAATTCTACAGAGTTGACAGATGAAGAAAAAGCTGCAAAGAAAGACCAGGCACAGCAGGTATTAGATAAAATAAAAGCGCAGGAAGATATTGCCGGCGCAGATGTGGACAGTCTTGCAAAAGAAGTGGATGAGTCGCTTAGTTCGTCTACTGCAACTTACAGCACAAATGAAGACGATAAAGATTCCTCTCTTGATGCTGACGTAATGAAAGCAGCAAAAGAACTGACAGAAGATGGTCAACTTGCTTCTGATGTCATCGAAGGCAGTGACGGATACTATGTAGTCCGTATGGACAGTGTTTTTGATAAAGATTCTACTCAGACAAAAAAAGACAGCATTGTAAAAGAAAGAAAACAGAAAGCTTATGATAAACTGCTTAAAAAATGGGCAAAGAAAACGAAAATCTCAGTTAATAAAAAAGTATGGAAAACAGTAACATTAACAGATGAAGATGTTTACAGCTTCAAACAGGCTGATACATCAAGCGAAACAACAGAAGCAACAGAAAATACAGATAGTTCAGAAGCAGAAGAAAGCACTGAGACAACAGAAAATACAGAGGAATCCTCTGACAGCACACAGGCAGATGAAAATTCAGATGCAGGTGAAAATGCTGATACAGAAGCAACCGAAACAGCTGAATAATAAAAAAAGTCCGTTATCACTATTTATATTTAGGTGATAACGGACTTTTTAACTTATAAACGACTCTGGCGGAATTTTTTTCGATAATCCCTTGGGGTCATTTTTTGTGCTTTATAAAAAGCACGTGTAAAATAGTTCTGGTCATTATAACCACAGTGAAATGCAATTTCTCCGATACTCAAATCAGAAGATTCCAATAAGCGACGGCTGTTTTTCAGCCGAACCTGACTGATATGAGTATGAATGGAAATTCCGTAAGTCTCTTTGAATTTTCTGGTGAGAGAGGAACGACTGCAGAAGAACTGGGAGCAGAGGTTATCAATGGTGATATGCTGTCCATAGCGTTCTTCAATGTAGCTGTGGACTTCTGAAACCAGCTCTTTTTTCGTTAACTGCATACGGTTTGTCAGAGTAATATACTGAGCGCAGATTTCCATGATTGTAACAAGGGAGTCGATTGTCTGACGGTCACTGACCGGAATCTGGGCAATCGTATCCTGCAACAATTCATAGTCATCTTTTTTCATATAAGGAAGCGCTTTTTTGAATGTCTCTTTTGCAGCTTCTTTTCCTTTGTTGATGGTCTGACCCATCATCAGATATCCGGTTAAAGTACCGAAACTATAAAGCGGGGCAACTGCCTCATATAGCCCTAAGTGGCATTTATAAATGTGAAGCCGTTTTTCATCCTGTACTTTACGAAATGCCATGATATCCTGTTCTACGCAGTGTTTTCGACCTTTCGGATTTTCCTGTATCAGCGAACAGAGACAGCCGAGTTCTTTCGGGAAAGCAGCAATTTCCTGAAAATAAGTATCGTAAACACTGATACGGAAGCCGGATATATGATAAAGTTCTTTTAAAATCTTTTCGATTGAAATTGTCTGCTCCATAAAGAATTCCTCCTTAAATTTCAGTTGAACAGAGAAAATTTAGATGTATTTTGTGACAATCTGTTTCATATCATCCATTTTACGTTCCATGTCAGCAACCAGAATCATCTGAGTGCGAGTGCGGTCAAGATTATGATGTTCTCTTTGGATTTTAAAGTAGGTATCTCCATTTAAATAATCAGTAAGGAAACGAAGTCCACATTCGAGAGTCATCAGTTTTGCAGAAAATGGAATCAGTTCAATTTCTTCTTTCGTTAAAGAATCGCCTGCTTCAGAAAGAAAACCGGCAGTGTAAGCTTCAAAGAGTTCTAAGCTCATGGAAACTTTGGTTAAATCAATTTCATCTTCGGCAGCAGTGCTTGCGCCAAAACGGATGCTGTCACCAAAATCGTATAAAACAGAACCGGGCATTACAGTATCCAAATCAATGACGCAGATTCCCTCGTTTGTGGTATTGTCCATCATAATGTTGTTCAGCTTTGTATCATTATGGGTTACACGAAGTGGAAGTTTTCCGGCATTGATGGCATCAACTACTGTTTTTCCGTCGGTTTCACGCTCCAGATAAAATTCGATTTCCTGCTGTACATTTTTTGCACGACCTTTTTTATCTGCTTTTATGGCCGCTTTAAAATCTTCATAGCGGGATGGAGTGTTATGGAAATTTGGGATGATTTCATGCAGGGTGTCAGCTGGATAGTCGGCAAGCAGTTTCTGAAAATGTCCAAACGCTTTTGCGGCATTTTTGAAGATTTCAGGAGAAGAAACGGTCTGATAGCAGGTTGCATCTTCAATAAAAGTATAGCTTCTCCAGTAAACCCCTTCGCTGTCTTTAAAAAGGGAAGAGCCGGATTTTGTAGGAATAACAGTAAGAGTTCCACGGCTTGGGTCTTTTCCCTGCTCAATTAGTTTTTTCCTTAAGTGAGAAGTAACGCCTTCAATATTTTCCATCAATCCATAAGGGTCTTTAAAAATAGAAGTATTGATAGCCTGAAGGATGTAGCGGACAGGTGGTTTCGTTTCACGGCTGAAATAAACGGCAAACGTACTGTTGATGTGACCACAGCCAAATGGTTCTTCATAAATAAATGTACCGTTATATAGAAACTGAGGTACGATTTCATTTTTTATTTTTTCAGAGATAGACATGGTTTTCCTCCTGAGCTTTAAATTAAATTCTTATTTCTTAATTATATAAAAAAGAAAAGAAAATTCTATAGAAAACTGACTCATAAATAGCAAAAACAGGAGAAAAAGATAAAAAATGCTAAAATGAAAGAGGGTGGGATTTTTAAGGCTGATGTAGAGTATAATGAAAGAAAGAATAAAAATGGGGTGTACAGGGATAAGATGAGAGTTCTGCTGTTTTTTTCAGAAATGATAATTCCACTGATTTTATTTTACGTTGTCGGTTTCGGTGTATTAATGAAATGTGACATCTATGAGGAATTTGTAAAGGGCGCAAAAGAGGGCTTAGAGACAGTCATTCAGATTCTTCCAACATTAATCGGGCTTATGGTGGCAGTAGGAGTCCTGCGTGCTTCAGGATTTTTGACCATGCTTGGAGAAGTGCTCGGAAAGGTGACAGAGCCGTTTGGATTTCCGTCGGCTTTAGTACCGCTTACAATTGTGCGGATGTTTTCTTCAAGTGCGGCAACAGGGCTTTTACTTGATGTTTTTCGGGAATTTGGAACGGATTCTCGAAACGGAAAAATTGCTTCTATTATGATGTCGTGCACGGAAACAATTTTCTACACAGTGTCGGTGTACTTTATGGCAGCAAAAATAAAGGATACGAGATACACGATAGCAGGCGCATTTCTTGCTTCTGCGGTGGGAATTGCTGCAAGCGTATGGCTTGCAGGCTACATGGGGTGAAAAAGGTTGACAACCCAAAATTTAGATGTTACTATGGTAGCACGTTAAAATATGAAAAATGGATATTATAATGGAGTGAGCGAGAGAACCCACGGTTTTAATCGTTTGAAAATACATAGAAAGGCAAGGGTCGAAAAAGAAAAATGAGATATTATGATAAGATAACACCAGATGGAACAAAAGATTTACTTTTCGGTGAATGTGAACAGCGTTCACAGGTAACAAAGACCCTGAAGGACTTGTTTACAGCCCAGGGGTATCGGAGGGTTATGACACCCGCACTTGAATTTTATGATGTATTTGGAAAATCAGCGGCGAAATATCTGCCAAAGGAAAGTATGTATAAACTGACAGACCATAAAGGAAGACTGATGGTACTCTGTCCGGATTGTACCGTACCTGTGGCCAGATTGACGGCAACCAGATTAAAAGGAATGCCGATGCCGCTTCGTTTATTTTATAACCACAATATTTACCGTATGTTTCCGGAGTTAAAAGGAAAGAGTACAGAAATCAATCAGGTGGGAATTGAACTGATTGGCGGAGAAAAATTAAGAAGTGACCTTGAAGTGGTTGAACTTGCAGCAAGATGTTTAAGTACCATCGGAAATGGAAAATACCGTCTGGAATTATGTGATATCGGTTACTTTAAGGCGATTATGAACAGCCTGGATGTGGATGAAGACACCAAAGAAGAAATCCGTTATCAGATTGAACAAAAAAACTATGCTTCGCTTACAGATATGCTTGGAAAATACAAAGACAGCAAAGCAGCGCAGGCACTTTTGAAGCTGCCAAGATTATTTGGCGGTGCAGAAGTATTTGAAAAGGCGTATGAACTATTTGATGAAAATGGCGCAAAAGAAAGTCTGGATTACTTAAAGGGAATTTATGAATACTTGCAGGAACTGGGACTTGGTGATAGAGTAATCATCGATTTGGGACTTGTTAACCTGGCAGAATATTATACCGGAATTATCTTCCGCGGTTATTTCCACGGAATTGGAGAGCAGGTGCTTTCAGGCGGTCGTTACGACCAGCTTCTGCATGATTTTGGAGTGGAAGAATGTTCTGTCGGATTTGGAATCAATGTAGATTTGGCAAGCCAGAAAGTAAAAACGGTAGAGGAAAATATACCGGAAGTGCTGGTATTTGCACCGGATACGAAGTTTTTGGCAAAAGCAGTCCATCATCGCAGAGAACTGGAAGACCAGGGCATGCTGACGGAAAACTGCGTTTTTGATACAATGGAAGAAGCATTTGATTATGCAAAAATGAGAGGAATACCGAAAGTGCATCTGGTGGGAGATGATATTACCGTTTGTTTAACGAAGAAAAAATAGGAAGTATAGCTACTCACTGGGAGGCAATGAAAGATGAAACCAATTAGAATCGCGCTTACAAAGGGGCGTTTAGAAAATAAAACAGTAGAACTTTTAGAACGTTTAGGATATGACTGTACCAATGCCAGAAAAAAAGGCAGAAAATTAATCATGCCAATTGGAAATGGTGAAATCGAAGTCGTGCTTGCGAAGGCGGCCGATGTTGTTACTTATGTAGAAAGTGGTGTCTGTGACATGGGTGTAGTCGGAAAAGATACCATCATGGAAAAAGGCGGAACATTTTATGAAGTGGCAGATTTAGGATTTGGAAAATGTCGTTTTGCTGTTGCGACCTTAAAAGAGAAAGACTTATATGAAGGCTATAAAACTTTAACGATTGCAAGTAAATATGTCAATGTCGCAAAAAATTATTTTGAACAAAAAAACATGGATGTAGATATTGTAAAAATTGAAGGCTCCGTAGAACTTGCACCGGTACTTGGACTTGCAGATGCAATTGTAGATATTGTGGAAACCGGTACAACTTTAAAAGAAAACGGGCTTGTTGTAAAAGAAGAGGTGTGTCCGGTCAGTGCCAGACTGATTGTTAACATCGCAAGCATGAAGCTTAGAAAAAAAGAAATCGAAGAATTAATTGATAAAATCGAAAAAGATATAAAAAAAAGAGCAAAGGAGGCCTAGAAAATGACGTATGTATTACCGGAAAAATTAAAAGACTTAAATCCTTATGACCCTGTAACGGAGGATTTTCGGATTCATCTTGATGCAAATGAAAGTTTCTGTGAAGTACCGGAAAACATCAGGCAGGAAATTTTAAATGCGGTTTCTAATATTGCATTTAACCGTTATCCTGACCCGTACGCAAGAAAATTATGTGAAAAAGCAGGTGCATATTATCATGTAGACCCGAAACTTTTAACTGCCGGAAATGGTTCGGATGAATTAATTTCTCTGGTAGTACCGTATTTTCTGGACGAGGGTGATACGATGCTTGTCGCAGTACCGGATTTTTCCATGTACTGGTTTTATGCACCGTTTCACAAAATCAAAGTAGAATCCCTTCAAAAAGAAAACAGCATGAAAACTTCAGCAGAAGAGATTTTACAGCGTGCGAAAGAGAAAAATGCAAAACTGCTGATTTTTTCCAATCCGTGTAATCCGACTTCTCTTGGAATCGGACGTGACGATATTATAAAAATTATCGAGGGTACAGATGCGCTGGTGATTGTGGATGAAGCTTATATGGAATTTGAAAATGAAAGTAATTCCGTCTTAAACGAAGTAGAAAATTATGATAATTTAATTGTTTTAAAGACTTGTTCGAAGGCATTTGGAATGGCAGCAATCCGCCTTGGAATTGCAGTTACCAACGAAAAGTTGACAGGAATTTTACATGCAATCAAAGCACCGTATAATGTCAATTCCGTGACACAGGCAATCGGATGCGTATTATTTTCTCATCCGGAATATCTGACTTCCTGCATTGATGCTTTAAAGGCATCCAGAGACGAGTTATATCAGGCGGTGAAAGCGATGGAAGATAAAAAAACAGAAATCGAAACCGTCTACGAGACGAGTACAAACTTTATTTTTATGAAGGTAAAACGTGCAAAAGAAGTGTTTGAAGCATTAAAGCAAAGAGGCATTTCGATTCGATTTATGAATGGCTATCTTCGAGTAACCGCAGGAACAAAAGCAGAAAATAAAGAAGTGATGGAAGCACTTTGGGAACTGATTCAGTAGGAGGCGGATATGAGAGAAAAGCAGATTATAAGAACCACAAAAGAAACAGACATCAATCTGACTCTGAATTTAGATGGAAGCGGAACGTATAACGGAACTTGCGGAGTTGGATTTTTTGACCATATGCTGAGTGCATTTTGTGTTCATGCGGGGTTTGATTTAGACCTTAAGATGAAAGGCGATTTGGAAGTAGACTGTCATCACAGTATTGAAGATTTGGGAATTGTGCTGGGACAGGCATTTGCGGAAGCAGTTGGTGATAAGCGAAGTATCTGCCGGTACGGAAGTTTTTATATTCCAATGGATGAGGCACTTGGTTTTTGTTCCCTGGATATCAGTGGACGTCCATTTCTGGTATTTGACGCAGAGTTTACGAATCAAAGTGTAGGAACATTGGACTGCTGTATGGTAAAAGAATTTTTCCGGGCATTTGCATTTAACGGCGGAATTACACTGCATTTGAAATGTTTGTACGGCGAAAATGACCATCACATCATAGAGGCATTATTTAAGGCAGTGGCACATGCATTAAAAGAAGCAGTAAAGCCAAATGGCGGACAAATCTTATCTTCAAAGGGGATGCTGGCATGATAGCAATTATTGATTATGGGGCAGGAAATCTGTTTAGTGTAAAAAATGCATTGGATTTTTTGCAAAAAGAAAGTACAATAACAGAGGATGTGCAGGAAATCCGTAAGGCAGATGCAATGATTCTTCCGGGAGTCGGAGCATTTCCGGATGCCATGCGCATGTTGAATGAAAAAGGACTTGATAAAGTTATCTGTGAAGAAGCGCAAAGAAAACCACTGCTTGGAATCTGTTTAGGTATGCAGATGTTATTTGAGACAAGCTATGAGTTTAAAGAAACAAAAGGGCTTGGACTCTTAGAAGGCAGTGTCGTTCCAATTGATGGAGGCGGATTAAAAATTCCTCACATGGGATGGAATAACCTGACGATTTTAAATCCGTGTAAGATGACAGAAGGATTAAAAGAAGATGCTTATGTGTATTTTGTACATTCCTTCCGTGCAGAGACAAAGGACGAAAATATTTCCTGCTATACGATGTACAATGAGAAAATTCCGGCACTTGTGCATAAAGGATTTGTATATGGAGCGCAGTTCCATCCGGAAAAAAGCGGTTCGGTGGGACTGGGATTACTCGAAAGATTTGCTGATTTAGCGAAAATACAGGAGGAAGAGCGATGATTATATTACCGGCAATTGATATTAAAGATAAACAATGCGTACGTCTGGTAAAGGGAGATTATGCAACTGCTCATCAGGTTGCCGAAAGCCCTTATGAGACTGCAAAATCTTTTAAAGCTGCAAATGCCTCCTGGATTCACATGGTAGACCTTGACGGTGCAAAGGAAAGAAAACCAGTCAATCAGGAGATTTTTGAACGTGTGGCAAAGGAATCCGGATTAAAAGTAGAAGTGGGCGGAGGAATCCGTGACATGAAAACAATTGAATATTATCTGGAGCGTGGAATTGAGAGGGTGATTCTTGGTTCTGTCGCAGTAAAAAATCCGGAGCTTGTAAAAGAAGCTGTAAAAGAATTTAAAGAGCGCATTGCGGTTGGAATTGATGCAAAAAATGGAATGGTTGCAACAGAAGGCTGGCTGGAAAAAAGCGATGTCAGTTATCTGGATTTGGGACTTGCGATGGAAGACGCAGGCGTAAAGACTATTATTTTTACCGATATTTCAAGAGATGGAACTTTAACCGGAGTTAATACCGAACAGCTTGGACGTTTAAATGAGACCGTATCCTGCAACATCATTGCAAGTGGAGGAGTCAGTTCCATCAAAGATATTGAAGATTGCCTGGAGTTGAATCTGTATGGATGCATCTGCGGAAAAGCACTTTACACAGGAGCATTAAACTTAGAAGAAGCAGTGCGAAAGGCGGGTGTGCAGACATGTTAGCAAAACGAATTATTCCGTGTCTGGATGTCCGTGACGGAAAAGTGGTAAAAGGTGTCAATTTTGTTGGAATCAAAGAAGTCGGAGACCCGGTGGAGTGTGCCATTGAGTATGACAAACAGGGGGCAGACGAAATCTGTTTTCTGGATATCACGGCGACCCATGAAGGAAGAGGAACAATGGTTGATGTCGTCAGAAGAACGGCAAAACATGTTTTTGTTCCTCTGACAGTAGGCGGAGGAATCCGTACAGTAGATGATTTTCGTGAGATTTTAAGAGCTGGTGCGGATAAAGTCTCGGTCAATTCAGCAGCAGTCAGACGACCGGAGCTAATTCGTGAAGCAGCGGAAATCTTTGGAAGTCAGTGTGTGGTTGTCGCAATTGATGCCAAACGAGATGAAACTGGCACATTTAAAGTTGTGGTAAACGGCGGAAGAATTGATACCGGATTAAATGCCGTAGAATGGGCAAAAAAATGTCAGGAACTTGGTGCAGGAGAAATCCTTCTGACTTCAATGGATACGGATGGATGCAAAGAAGGATTTGACCTGGAACTTTGCAATGCCGTCTGTAATGTGGTCAGTATTCCGGTCATTGCAAGTGGCGGATGCGGAAAACTGGAACATTTTTCGGAAGTGTTTGAAAAGAGCGGTGCAGATGCGGCACTTGCAGCTTCCCTGTTTCACTTTAAAGAGCTGACTGTCGAAGAAGTAAAAGAACATTTAAAGGAATGCGAAATTCCGGTAAGGAGATAGAGATGGATTTTGACCGTTATTTTGTAAAAGGGGAGTTGATTCCGGCAATTGTGCAGGAAGAGGGAACCGGAGAAGTTTTAATGCTTGCCTATATGAATAAAGAAAGCCTGAAAAAGACATTTGAGACAGGATATACCTGGTTCTACAGCCGTTCCAGACAGGAACTCTGGAATAAAGGTGCAACTTCCGGCCATCTGCAGAAAGTGGTAGATATCAAATCAGACTGCGATGATGATACGCTTTTAGTGACTGTGATTCAGACAGGTGCTGCCTGCCATACCGGAAATCACAGCTGTTTCTTTACAGATATCTGGAAAGAAGGAGGAGAACGTAATTAGACGTTTTTTAATTGTAACAGGCAAGGTGATTTTAGCACCTTTCCTGTTTTGTTTATTTTGGATTTCAAGAATCTTTGAATTATTTTTAAAGATTTCAAGACCAATTGTTACGATTCTATGTGCAATCGGTTCGGTAGGAATTACAATCGGGGCAATCATCCATATTTTTTTCTATCTTCAGGGAAGAGGAATCAGTGTATGGGGGATTGTCCTTTCGGTGTTTTTTGCAGCAGCCCTGATGGTTGTGCCGGCAGCAGGTGTTGGAGTGGTAATCGTAGTGTTGGAGGGAATTTGCAACGGGATTTATCGAATGTACCGTCCGGCGATGGAAAAGATGAATCTGGAAGAAGAGAAAAAAGATTATCATCTTGCGGAATGTGAGTGGGATGAAAAGACACCGGACGCTCCCTGGAAAAATAAAGAAGAATGCGAACGAAGAATTCATTATTTTAAAGGGGTAAAAGATAAAGAAGAACTGGAAAAACGGCTTTCCGGGCTCTTACGGATTTACCGGCCAGAGAAAGAATTTGCCGAAGATGCACTGACACGAAGCATTTTGGATGAATTTGAGTATCTAAAGGGCAGGCTTCCGGAGAAAGCAAAAGATGTATGATGAAAAATGCAAAAACCGCCCGAAGAAATCCTGTCCGAGAAGTTGACAAGACCTTGAAAAGCGATATAATAAAAGAATAAAGAATGTTTAAAATTCAATTATTGTGGAGGAATTTAAAATGAAAGTATTAGTTGAAACATCTGCAAGACATTTACATTTATCACAGGAACATCTGGAAATCCTTTTCGGAAAAGGTCATGAGCTGACAGTGAAAAAAATGCTGAGCCAGCCGGGACAGTTCGCATGTGAAGAAAAAGTAGAAGTAGTTGGACCGAAGAACTCTTTAAAAATGTCCGTATTAGGACCGGTAAGAAAAGATACACAGGTTGAAGTATCTTTAACAGATGCAAGAGCAATCGGTGTTACAGCTCCAATTCGTGAATCCGGTGATATTGCTGGTTCAGGTGCCTGTAAGCTGGTAGGTCCTGCTGGTGAAGTAGAACTGACAGAAGGTGTAATTGCTGCAAAACGTCACGTACATATGACTCCGGAAGATGCAGAAGCAGCAGGAGTAAAAGATAAAGACATCGTAAAACTGGATATCCAGTCTCCAAACGGTCGTTCTTTAACATTCGGCGACGTTGTAGTTCGTGTAAGCGCAAGCTATGCAACAGCTGCACATATCGATACAGATGAAGCAAACGCTCTTTGCCCAGGTAAAGAATGCTACGGCGAAATGATTAAATAATTAAAAACAGTCATGATTGAAAGTCCTTTAGATGAGAATACTCATTTAAAGGACTTTTTTTGATTGGAATCAGAGGCAAAATCAGCGCAAAACGTCACACTTGTGCAAAATGCACCAAAACCGTCCATGATTTTCGTATATTAATAATGGTTGATTTTGATTGATTTTGAATGAAAATGATTGTATAATACAGTCATAGCAAGAGAGAACAAGAAAGAACAGAACAGAGCAGGAGGGAAAACATGATTTACACAGTTACATTTAATCCATCCCTTGACTATATTGTTTCTGTGAATGGGTTTGAACTTGGAAAAACGAACCGTACCGATTCGGAACTCTTATTACCTGGAGGAAAAGGAATCAACGTTTCGATTGTTTTGAAAAATCTGGGAATCGATAATACAGCACTTGGATTTATGGCAGGATTTACCGGAGAAGAGATTCAGCGCAGAGTCGAAGAGATTGGCGTAAAGGCAGATTTCATTTCAATCGAAGATGGAATTTCAAGAATCAACCTGAAGTTAAAAAATATTGAGGGAACAGAAATTAATGGTCAAGGACCGAAAATCAGCAAAGAAAAACGCGAAGAACTGCTTCAGATACTAGACAAATTAAAAGAAGGCGATGTGCTGGTTTTAGCAGGAAGCATCCCATCCAGTTTACCGGATGATATTTACAAAAACATCATGAAGCGTCTGGAGAAGAAAAACATTCTGATTGCAGTGGACGCTACAAAAGATTTACTTTTAAATGTATTAGAACATCATCCATTTTTGATTAAACCAAACAATCATGAGCTTGGAGAAATCTTTGGAGTGGAATTAAAGACGAGAGAATCCGTCATTCCTTATGCGAAGAAACTTCAGGAAAAAGGAGCAAGAAATGTGTTGATTTCTATGGCAGGAGAGGGTGCAGCCCTCGTTGCAGAAGACGGAAGTATTTATCTTGCCGAAGCACCAAAGGGAACACTGGTAAACGGTGTCGGTGCAGGAGATTCGATGGTGGCAGGGTTCCTTGCAGGCTGGCTTGAAAAACACGATTACAGACATGCATTCCATACAGGAATCGCAGCCGGAAGTGCAAGTGCATTTTCCGAATATCTGGCAAGCAGGGAAGAGGTTCAGGCTGTGTATGAGCAGGTAACATCAAAAGAATATAAAGAACAATAAGGAAAGAGAGGGAGAAGTAAAGGTATGAGAATTACAGATTTACTCGATGCAAGAAGTATTTCGCTTGACTGTTCGCCAAAAACGAAGCAAGAGGCATTGGATACAGCAGTTGCCCTCATGGTAAAGAGCGGAAAAATTAATGACGAAGAAGCTTACAGACGTCAGGTTTATGCAAGAGAAGAAGAAAGTACAACAGGAATAGGAGAAGGAATTGCAATTCCTCATGGAAAATGTGATGCCGTAACAAAACCTGGTCTCGCGGCAATGGTAATCAAAGATGGTGTTGATTTCGATGCATTAGACGGAGAGCCGGTTACCCTGCTGTTTCTGATTGCAGCACCAAATACAAAAGATAATGTACATCTGGATGTATTAAGTAAGTTATCTGTACTTATGATGGATGAAGATTTCTCAAATGGACTGAGAAATGCAAAAAGTGTAGAAGAATTTTTGAAAATCATTGACAAAGCCGATGATGAAAAACCAGACATTGATGAACGTCTTGAAGATACAGGAGCAAAAGAAGATTCCAAAGTAAAAATTCTTGCAGTTACCTCTTGTCCGACCGGTATTGCTCATACTTACATGGCAGCAGAGGGACTTGAAAAAGCAGCAAGAGCCAAAGGATGCTTTATTAAAGTGGAAACCAGAGGTTCCGGTGGAGCAAAAAACGTACTGACAGCAGCAGAAATTGAAGAAGCAGACTGCATTATCGTTGCAGCTGATGCACAAGTTCCGATGGATCGTTTCGATGGAAAGAAATTGATTGAATGCCAGGTATCTGACGGAATCAGTAAAGCAGATCAGCTCGTTGAACGTGCGATGGCAGGAGATGCACCGATTTATCAGGCAAAGGGTGCAGTACAAAAATCCAGTCAGTCAAAGGGAAGCGGAGGGGTTGGACATCAGATTTATACACAGCTTATGAACGGTGTTTCCCACATGCTTCCATTCGTAGTCGGTGGTGGTATCTTAATCGCACTTGCATTCTTAATTGATGGTTTAAGTGTAGATATGAATTCTCTTCCGGTTGACCAGAGAGCAAACTTTGGTACAATTACTCCGGTTGCAGCGATGCTTAAAGGAATCGGTGGTACAGCATTCGCATTCATGCTGCCGATACTTGCAGGATTTATCGCAATGGCAATCGGTGACAGACCGGCACTTGCAGTTGGTTTTGTCGGTGGTATGATTGCTTCTCAGGGAAAATCTGGTTTCCTTGGTGCTTTAGTAGCAGGTTTTGCAGCAGGATACATCATTGTATTACTTAGAAAATTATGTGACAAACTTCCACAGGCAATTGAGAAAATTGCACCGGTTCTGATTTATCCGGTAGTCGGAATTCTAGTTATGGGATTATTAATGAACTTCGCAGTAGAACCGATTATGGGTGCAATCAATACTGCATTAAATAACGGTTTGACAAGCATGGGCGGTTCTAGTAAGATTATTTTAGGATTTATCTTAGGTGGTATGATGGCGATTGATATGGGTGGTCCATTTAATAAAGCTTCTTATGTATTTGGTACTGCCGCAATTGCTTCCGGTAACTACGATGTCATGGCAGCAGTTATGATTGGAGGTATGACTCCTCCATGTGCAATCGCACTTGCAACTTTATTATTTAAAAACAAATTTACAAAAGAAGAAAGAGATGCAGGTCCTACAAACTTTATCATGGGACTGGCATTTATCACAGAAGGTGCAATTCCATTTGCAGCATCTGACCCGCTTCATGTACTTCCGGCATGTGTTATCGGTTCCGGAATCGCAGGTTCTTTAAGTATGTTATTCAACTGCACTTTAATGGCACCACATGGTGGAATCTTTGTATTCCCTGTAGTCGGAAATCCGTGGATGTACCTGGCGGCACTGGTAGTTGGAACAATTGTTTCCACTGTACTGCTTGGAATTTTAAAGAAAAAAGTAGAAGAATAAGAAAAAATTAAAATTAAGAAAATAAAAAACAAGAAAATAAAATTAAAACAAGAAAGGGAGAATTTACCATGAAAGAATTTAAGTACACAATCACAGACCCAGAAGGAATTCACGCTCGTCCGGCAGGAGAACTTGTAAAAGCTGCAAAAGAGTTTGCAAGCACAATTAAATTAAACAAAGACGGAAAAGCAGGAGACTGCAAACGAATCTTCGGAATTATGGGACTCGCTGTAAAACAGGGAAATGAAGTTACCTTTACTTTTGAAGGGGAAGATGAAGATGCAGCTTATGAAGCAATCAGCGCATTCGTGAAAGAAAACCTGTAAGAAAAAAGCAGAACATGGAATAAAGCTGGGGTCAAATTAGTTTTGACCCCTGTTTTTTTAAAGGAAGAAAGGGGAAGTTAGCGATGCAGATTTATAGTGGAAAAAGTGTATTTAGTGGAATTGCAATTGGAAAAATCTGTGTATATCAGAAGAGCGAGCAGCAGGTAAAACGTGTACGTACAGAAGACAGTGAAAAAGAGTGGGCACGTTATAACGAAGCAAAAGAGAAGGCATTGGACCAGCTTCGTGGTTTATATGAAAAAGCATTAAAAGAAGTCGGTGAAGCAAATGCTGCTATCTTTGAAGTGCATCAGATGATGCTTGAGGATGATGACTATAATGAGTCCATTGAAAATATTATCCGTACTCAGAAAGTCAATGCCGAATATGCGGTTGCATCGACAAGCGATAATTTTTCTACCATGTTTTCGTCCATGGATGACGACTACATGAAAGAACGTGCTGCAGACGTAAAAGATATTTCTGAGAGAATCCTTTCCCTGCTTGCAGGCGGAGAAAAAGGCAAAGTAGTGACGGATGAACCGGTAATTATTGTGGCAGATGACCTTGCACCGTCAGAAACCGTACAGTTAGAAAAAGATAAAGTGCTTTCTTTTGTAACCGTGCATGGTTCGGTTAATTCGCATACCGCAATTCTTGCAAGAACCATGGCAATTCCGGCTTTAATTGGAACAGAGATGCCTCTGGATGAACGTGTCGACGGAAAATTTGCAGTAGTAGACGGAGTAAATGGAAAAATCTATGTAGAGCCGGATGAAGAGACACTTGCAGAATTAAAAGAACGCCAGAGAGAAGAGTTAGAAAAGAAAGAACTGCTCTTACAGCTCAAAGGAAAAGAAAATATTACACTTGATGGAAAGAAAATCATGCTGTATGCTAATATTGGAAACATAAAAGATTTAGCAACTGTCGTACAGAATGATGCAGGTGGAATCGGACTCTTCAGAAGTGAATTTATTTATCTGGAAAAAGAAGATTATCCGACTGAAGAAGAACAGTTTAAGATTTATAAGACTGCAGTTGAGACAATGGCAGGAAAACGTGTGATTATCCGTACGTTAGATATCGGCGCGGATAAACAGTGTGATTATTTCAAAATGGAAAAGGAAGAAAATCCGGCACTGGGATATCGTGCAATCCGTATCTGCCTGACCCAGACCGAAATTTTCAAGACACAGCTTCGTGCGCTGTTTCGTGCAAGTGCTTATGGAAATCTTGCGATTATGTACCCGATGATTACAAGTCTTTGGGAAGTAAAACGAATTAAAGAAATCGTAGAAGAAGTAAAAGCAGAACTAACAGCAGAAGAAATTGAATTTGGAAATCCACAGCAGGGAATTATGATTGAGACACCAGCAGCCGTTATGGTGAGCGGGGAGCTTGCAAAAGAAGTCGATTTCTTTAGTATTGGAACAAACGATTTAACACAGTATACACTTGCAATTGACCGTCAGAATCCGAAATTGGATCTGTTTTATAATGCACATCATCCAGCTGTGCTTTCTATGATTAAGATGACTGTGGAAAATGCACACAAAGCAGGAATCTGGGCAGGAATCTGTGGAGAACTTGGAGCAGATACCTCTTTGACAAAAGATTTTCTGGCTATGGGTGTAGATGAACTGTCTGTATCACCGGGAAGCATCCTTCCGATTCGAAAAATCATTCTTGAGACAAATGTTGAAGAATATAAGAGAGGAAATTATGCTGACGGAGAAACGTTATGAAGTAATACTGAAATGTCTGAATGAGAAAAACAGTATTACCGTTACAGAATTAAAAGAGTTACTTGGAATTTCAGAATCAACAATAAGAAGGGATTTAACTGCACTGGATAAAGCCGGAAAACTGGTAAAAGTATTTGGGGGAGCAGTTGCAGTGGATTCCGGATTTACAACCGTTGAGCCCTCTGTGGCTCAGAAATCAGGTGTAAATAAAGAAGAAAAAAGCCGGATTGCGCAGTATGCAGCATCTTTGATTTCACCAAATGAGTTTGTTTACTTAGATGCCGGAACAACAACAGGACGAATGATTGAATACATCACAGAAAAGAGCGCAGTGTTTGTGACCAATGCTGTCAGTCATGCACAGCGTCTGGCAGCAGAGGGATTCAAAGTTCATCTGATTGGCGGAGAATTAAAAGGGACAACCGAAGCTGTGGTAGGAAATCAGGCAATCTTAAATATTCAGAGACTGCATTTTTCAAAAGCCTTTTTTGGTGTAAATGGAATCAGCTTAAGGGCAGGGTTCAGCACTCCGGATTACAGTGAAGCAATGGTAAAACAGACCGCACTGCATCAGGCGAGAATTGCTTATGTGCTTGCAGATTACTCAAAATTTGGAAATGTCAGTTCCGTGACCTTTGCAAATTTAGAAGAAGCGGATGTGTTGACTGACAGAAAACCACCGGAAAGCTTTTCCGGATGTAAAAATATTCTGGTTGTGTAAATTTACGTTGTTTTTACAACCCAAATCAGTTATTATATTAAGTAGAAGAATTAATTAAGAAAAAGATTTGGGGGTGGTAAAAAATGGAGCGTTATGATGTATTTCATGATATTCTTGTGAATTTATTTCAGGAGATTATGGATATCGAAGAAAAAGCCCTGATTACCGCTGAATTTAAAAATATATCCGTGAATGATATGCATATCATTGAGGCAATTGGAACAGGAGAACCGAAAAATATGTCAACTGTGGCAAAGCTGATGTCCGTCACGGTTGGAACACTTACAATTGCGATTAATAATCTGGTAAAAAAAGGTTATGTAAGCAGAGTCAGAAGTGAAGAGGACAGAAGAGTCGTGTTGATTTTCCTGACTGAAAAAGGAAAACGGGCGTATCAGCATCATCGGGAGTTTCATGATGGAATGGTAAAAGCACTGGTGGAAGGTCTGGATGAAGGGCAGCAGAAGATTCTTGTGAAATCTTTACTGAATTTGAGAACGTTTTTTAATTCTTATAAAAAATGATGTGAGTGTCAAAAAATAAAAGATTGGAAGTCTTATCGACAGAGAGAAAAGCTGGTATCAATCGATACCAGCTTTTTTTATTTTAATTGTTCCTTTTATCCGTGCGGGATAAGTCTCTAAAATTTCGCCGTTGAAATAAACTGTAATTTTATCATTGATTTCTATCTGTGAAGTATCATAATTTTTCGGCCAATCACAAACTATTTGGTTAAGATTATCTGTTTCTAACATAAATGTTGTTTCATTTTTTTCCAGCACTGTACCTTCTATGCTGGCGTTTGCTGGCTTACACAGAGTTCTCACTACTACAAATATTCCCAATATTACAAATAGAATGATTATGGTGCTTGCAAGTTTTTTTTTCATAAGGACCTCCTTTGTAGGACGGAGAGAGAAATCAATTGAATTTATTTTTGATACTCACATTATAGCATAAAATTTAATAATTCTCCAGCACATACTTTTCTATAACCGGAAATGGAGCAGGTCCAGTTTCTAATACAAATCGGTGAAATTCTTTTTTATCAAATTTATCACCGGCTTTTTTTTCAGCCAAGTCTCTTAAATCCATAAAATTCAGATATCCCAGATAGTATTTTAAATAATTGGCAGGATTTTCAATGATGTATTGGTAAATTTCCTTGCAGGTATCATCAGAAGCAATGCCGAATCCATGCAAAGACTGTGTAACCTGAGCTAAGGTCCAGCCGTATTCATGGATTTTAATATCGAGTAGAGAATACAGGCAGAGACTGATGGAGCGGTTTTGCCATAAAAGCTGTAAAAGTTCTGGTTCGACTTTAAAATAGGAGGCGGCATAGCCGTAGGAAATGGATTCGACATAAGTCGCCCAGCCTTCAATATAGCCACTGCATCCGAGCAGATTTCGGATAGGAGCAGGATTTTGATTTCCATAATATAAAGTCTGATAGAGGTGTCCCGGAAAGCCTTCATGGGCAAGTGTGGTAAAGAGTTCGGCAGGATTTACCTGTGAACTTCGATTGATATAAATGGTATTTGGACTTAAGGTATCCGCAGGCGGAGTTAGATAAAAGGCGGGACTGGAAAATTCTTCCATTGAGGTGGGAACATATTTCACTTCGTACTTGGGACTGTCTAAATCAGGAAAATCCGTCTGCATGGCTTTGTTTAGATAGGAAAGCATTTCTTCTGGTGTGGCAGAAAGAGAAAAAACAGAAAGATTTTGTGCAAGGGATGGATTTTGGGAGAGCAGAGTCTGCATCTGGCGGTAATCAAGGGCAAGCTGGGTAAAAAGCCGTTCTTCGATTTCGTTGGTACTGCGAAAATCTCCGACCTGACTTTGAATCAGATAGTGATAATAGGCAGTACCATCTGGAAAACCGGCAAGCCCTCTGTCATTTTTTTCACTGCCTTTTAGAGCAGAAAGCTTTTCTGAAAGTGATTGATAGGAAGGAATCACGCAGGTATGGATTAATTTTTCATGGAGGCTTAGATAGGAATCTGCCTGTTTTTTGGTAAGTGTATCAGCATTTTGAAGTGAATTAATCTTATCTTTAAAAGCAGAAGCAAGATAATCCGAGGAGAGCATGGTCTGACACTGTGTAAGCAGGCGCTCCAAAGAAGCATCACTCATAAAGAGTCCACGCTTCGCTTTTTGAGATTCAAATTCTGCCAGTTCGTTATAATAGTCGGGGAGGCAGGAGAGTAGAGAAAAATAGTCTTTGATATCGTTTCCTGTGCGGAAGGTGTATTCGGCAAGCAGAATCGGAAGCTGGGAAGAAATTCCGAGATGAGGACTTAAGGGTTCTTGAAGCCAGAAAAAGTTTTCACCGGAAAGCTGCGTGGAAAATTCCAGAGAGAGAATATCATAAGTCAGCTGGTTTTCTTTGGAAAGTTTTTGATAGTGAAAGTTTTTCAGGCGTTTTTGATTGGATTTTAATTTAGAAAATGAATTAGAATGAGCTTTTTCGTTCATTGAGCCAAGACTGATTTTATAATCCTTGATTCCAAATTTCTCGGGATGTGCAAGCGTATAATGCAGATTTAAAGTATTAGAAGAAAGTTCGGAAGTAAAAATAGAATCGGTAAAGTGTTCAAACTGTTTGTTTTCCAGAGTGGGTTCGATTTTTTTCAAAAAGATGATAGAAAAAACAAGAAAGAAGCAAAAAATGAAAATCAAGATTCGATATTTGTTATGTAGGAAATTTTTCAAAGAACTGTCCTCTTAAAGCTTGAGAATTCTTTATTAGTTTATGAAAAAAATGAAAGAGTATGAATGCAGATAAACATTCCCCTGCTTCAAGTGCGCAAATCGCGAAGCGACTGCGTTCATGAGCAAGTAGCGAAGCGGATTGCGAATGTCCGCTTTACCAATACAGACAAATTGGAAAAAGCCTCTGCTGGAAAAAGGCAGAGACTTGTGATAAGCTAATGAAGAAGTGAACTCTAAAATAAGGGAGGAAATGTAAGGTGAAAAAGAAGATGCTGGTTTTATTTCTGGCAGTGGGAATGATACTTGGAGGATGCCAGAACACACAGGAAAAACCACAGACCGGAAAGGGAGAAGAAACATCACGGGACGAAACGGAAGACACGCCAGAAGAAGAGAAGAACTATGATGTAAAACTGTCGAAGAACTTATATGATTTTGAATTTGCAATAAATGATACGGTTTTTCATTTGCCGCAGGCGCTGGATGATTGGAAGGAGACTGGATGGTCTTATGAGCGTGCCGAGTCGGAAGAAATGCTGGATGGTGATTCGTTTTTGGAGGGGGAGACATTAAAGAACGAGGAAAAAGAACTGATTGTGGATATTGTGAATCTGGATGGAGAAAAACAGCAGCTTGGCGCATGCAGTGTTGGGGGAGTGACACTGGAAAATACAGATAAGGATAATATGGTTTATCAACTGCCTGGAAAAATCACAGTGGGAGAATCCACATTAGATGATGTTTTAGATGCGTATGGAGACCCGGATGACCAGTATGAGGAAAAAGACTGGGTTTATGTAACCTATGAATATGGAATTTATAAGAAAGCGGATTTGGTATTTGACATTGAAGATGAAGTCCTTGAAAAAGCAGTGCTGAAAAATTACAGGGATTCTGAACCGGAAGAAACCAGCAAAGACGTGCCAAAAGAAGTGAGTGACTATCAGGCTCCGGAAGCTTTTTCAGAGAATCCACTGGATTTTATCGTGCAGTTTGATGGAGATTTTTATCAGCTTCCGGCACCGGTTTCTGAATTTATCAAAAACGGATGGAAAATCGATGAAGAAGGTTCCGATACTTCGGTAAAGGCAGGACGCCATGGCTATGTAACATTGGAAAAAGACGGACAGACGTTATATGGTGTTGTGAATAATTACTCTAAGAGTGCAGTTCCGATTAAAAATAGTTTTCTTACCAATCTGCATGGAGATTTTGATGTGACAAAAGTGCCGATTCAGATTTACAGAGGGATTACGCTTGGAATGAATGAAGAAAGTATGAAAGAAGCGTTATCGGATGCAAAATATGAAACAAAAGAGGACGAAGAAGGAGTTTCTTATTATCTTTATGCAGATGAAGAAAAACGGGATTATGTGCGGATTTTTGTAGATAAAAATTTAAAATTGGTGCGTGAAATTGAGCTGAGTAACAGTCCGGAAGGACTGGAAGAGAAAATGTTATCGGAAGAGGATGAAAAAAGTGTAGAGGCTTCTGCAATGTCAGGCAGTGATACTCTTCCGGAACAGGAATAAATTTAAGAAAGAAGAGATAACAGCTATGGAAGAAAAAATTTATGATATGGTAATTATCGGAGCAGGTCCGGCAGGAATGAGTGCGGCGGTTTATGCAAAGCGTGCAGAGTTTTCTGTGCTGGTGATTGAGAGAGATTTTGCAAGCGGTGGACAGATTGTAAAAACCTATGAGGTGGATAACTATCTGGGGCTGCCGGGAATCGGCGGATATGAGCTGGGTGAAAAATTCCGGGAACACGTAGATAAATTTGAAGTTCCGTTTGTAAGAGATAAAGTACAGGAAATTCAGTTAGATGGAAAGCTTAAAAAAGTAATCACGAGAAAGGGAGAATATCTTGCTAAGACTGTGATTCTTGCAGGAGGATCAAGCCCGAGGCTGCTTGGGATTCCTGGAGAAGAAGAATTTCAGGGAATGGGTGTTTCCTATTGTGCAACCTGTGACGGTGCATTTTTCAGAGAGCGGGTGACAGCAGTAATCGGAGGCGGAGATTCAGCAGTGGAAGATGTGGTTTTCCTTTCACGCATTTGTAAAAAAGTGTACATGATTCACAGGAGAGATTCGTTAAAAGCATCCAAATCTCTGCAGTCAGTCCTTGATAAACTTGAAAATGTTGAGATTTTGTGGGATACTGTAGCAGAAGCGATAAAGGGAAACAGTGAGGTAGAAACACTTCAGATAAAGAATCAGAAGACTCAGGAAAAACGTGAGCTTTCGGTAGATGGAGTGTTTGTTGCAGTTGGAGCAGTTCCGAATACCAAAGAATTTCAGAATTTGATTCAACTCGACGAAGCAGGCTATATCGCAGCGGAGGAAGATTGTAGAACCAATGTTGCGGGAATTTATGCAGCAGGAGATATCCGGACAAAGGCACTGCGCCAGGTGGTGACAGCGGTTTCAGATGGCGCAAATGCAGTTTACAGTGCGCAGAACTATCTATCTGAACTTGCATAAGGGACAGGGAAACACATAATAACACATGGCAAAAAGAGGATTAAGGAGGAACTTTTTGATGAAAAACACAAAAGTACTGGTAGAAGAACTGGAACAGGGAAAATATGACAGCGTTCTCTTAGATTTATATGTGGATGCGGAAAAACTGGACTATCAGAGAAAACGTTATATTGAGACAATCAAAAAATATGAGGAAACATTCGGAGAAGGCGAAGTGGAAATCTATAGCGCTCCGGGAAGAAGTGAAGTAGGTGGAAACCATACAGACCATCAACATGGAATGGTACTTGCAACTTCTATCAATCTGGATGCACTCGCAGTAGTAGGAGCTTCAAAAGATGAAAATATTCATGTAATGTCTGAAGGATATGACATGGTGGATGTTGAGATTGATGATTTAGAAGCCAGACATGAAGAAGAAGGAACAACTGCTGCTTTAATCCGTGGTGTAACCGCAGATTTAAAAGGAAAGGGTTATGAAGTAAAAGGATTTCAGGCTTACGTAACCAGCGATGTATTGATTGGTGCAGGACTTTCATCCTCAGCAGCTTTTGAAGTAATCGTGGGAACCATTCTTTCCGGTATGTTTAATGACGAAAAAATTGACCCGGTAGTGATTGCACAGTCCGGTCAGTTTGCAGAAAATGTATACTTTGGCAAGCCATGCGGACTGATGGACCAGATGGCATGTTCCGTTGGTGGTATGATTCATATTGATTTTAAAAATCCGGAAGAGCCGGTAGTAGAAAAAGTACCATCTGATTTTGAAGCTTATCAGTACAGCTTATGTATTGTAGATACAAAAGCATCTCATGCAGATTTGACAGATGATTATGCACAGATTCCGGCAGATATGAAAAAAGTAGCGAAATTCTTTAAAGAGAATTTCTTAAGAGAAGTTCCGGAAGAAGAATTTTATAACCAGATTTCTGCAATGCGTGGTCTGTTAGGAGATCGTCCGGTGCTTCGTGCGATTCATTTTATGGAAGAAGAAACCAGAGTACAGAAAGAAGTGGATTCTTTAAAAGCAGGAGACTTCAAAGAATTTCTTGAACTGGTAAAAGAATCCGGTAACTCTTCTTTTAAATATCTTCAGAATGTATATACCACAAATGACTTAAATCAGCAGGCCGTTTCTGTTGCACTCGCAGGAAGTGAGAGAATTTTAGGAAAACATGGTGTGTGCAGAGTACATGGTGGTGGATTTGCCGGAACAATTCAGGCATTCGTAGAAAATGATTTCGTAGAAGAGTATAAGAGAAGAATGGACAAAGTATTTGGACATGGTTCTTGTCAGGTATTAAAAGTACGTCAAAAAGGCGGGGTAAAAGTTCTCGGATAAGAAATATAATTTTCAGAATATTCACGGGAAAAAAGTGCACAAAAGATTTTAAAAAGTGGTCAAAATCACGAAAAATACGGAAAAAGTTATCCACATTTTATTGTGGATAAAAGGCTGTAAAATCAAGTTATCCACAAAGTTATCCACATTCGTGTGGAAAATGTGGATAACTTTTTTGATTTACATAAGATTCGAGCCAAACAGACGTTTTGTGCATAAGTTATAAAAGTGGATTTGTGGATAACTTTGTGGACAAAAAAATCACGAGAGTCAAATTCAATTATTGGGGAATAAACACTTAAATTGTATGAAATCATGAGAAAACTAAATATAATATCAGAAAATAATGAAATTCTATAAAACTTCATAAAGGACACAAAAAAACACCGTCCCCGCAGTATCAAGTCTCTGCAAAAACAGTGCTTTTAGTGCGCCTTCAGGGACTCGAACCCTGGACAAATAGATTAAGAGTCTACTGCTCTACCAACTGAGCTAAAAGCGCATTCGTTATTCCATTTCTTTAATGCAAAACTTATTATACTGGAATAAACGAAAAAATGCAAGGGGAATTTATTGTATTTTTTGTTTTTATTTAAAAACATGATGCCAAGGTCAAAAAGTTCAAAAATCGTTCGGGCTTGCACGACAAGATTTTTGACTTTGGGGCCGCCTAAACATGAAAATGTAGCGATTTACGTAGTAAATCAGCGGAATTTGAATGTTTATAGAATTGCGAGAGCTGTTTTACAGCGAAGCAATTCGTAGGCATCAATTAGAGTTTTTTAGAGTTTTTTCTTCAAATATTGCAGCGATTTCTCGGCTTCCATGGCGGCCTTCATAATTCGTGCCGCCTGTGTTCCCATTTTTCGATTGGTGTAAGCCCAGATAGAGAGTGTGGTCTGTAAAGATTTCTTTTTTGACAAAGCAAAGATTCCTTTTTATTTAAGTATATGAAAAGAAATCTTATCTTGCTGCAATTAATTTACAGATTGGATTTCCCTCAGAAGAGAATTTTTCTTCGTATTCGGTCATAATATTACCGATATTCATTTTTTCGTTGTGATGGAGGTCGTAAGTCCATTCGACCAGATGCCATTTGCTTTCATTGACTTCCTCTAAAGAGAAATCAAAGAGCGGGCGATTGTCGGTCTTAAATTCAATGACTCCGTCTGATTTTAAAATTGCATCATAGCGTTCTAAAAACTGACGTGAAGTAAGACGGCGTTTGGCATGGCGTTCTTTTGGCCATGGATCTGAAAAGTTCAGATAAATCTTATCGACTTCCTCTGCGTCAAAAATGAGTGGAAGTTCTCTTGCGTCCATGCGGACAAAGAAAACATTTGGAAGAGTGTTTCCATTTTCAGCACGTTCTTCCATTTTTTGAAGGGCACGCAAAAGAACACTGTCGTACATTTCAAATCCGATATAGTTGATATCCGGATTCTGGGAAGCAAGATCCATTAAAAAACGTCCCTTTCCCATTCCAACTTCAATGTGAATTGGATGATTGTTTTTAAAGATTTCATTCCAACGACCTTTATTTTGTGCCGGTTCGTGAATGACATAAGGACTGCTTTCGATGGCATCCTTTGCTCCTGGAATATTTCTTAAACGCATATTTTGTTCCAGCCTTTCTATTTATGTGATTGATATCTGATACAGTATACTGAATCTGAAATTGTTTGTCAAAGCCTATTCGTCAAAACGGAAGAAAGATGTGGGAAAATAGACAGAAAAGGCAGGAAAGGTTTAGAAAAATTGCATAATTTAATAGAAACTTTATGAAAAAATCTATGGATTTTTTCTGGAAATAGTGTATGATAGGAGACAAGTAGTAAATTATAGTTAAAAAGTAGCTTAACTTAAGATTTCATTTAAAACAAGGAGGAGCTTGCATGGATGATGTGATTAGTAAGCTGGCAGAAATAGAATTGGCTGCCTCCAAAATAATGGAAAATGTGGCGGAGGAGAAAAAAAGTCTTTCTTTAGAAAATGAAGCCAGGATGAAAGCCTTTGATGATGAGGTGGACAAAAAGACAGAAGAAAAATTGGAGGGGATACGAAAAGGGCTTGAAGTGGATATGGAGCAGGAACTGCTTTTACAGAAACAGCAGACGGAGGCAACCTTAAAGAAAATGGAAGCCGGATATGAACAGCGTGCCGAGGCAATGGTGCAGGAGTTATACGACAAAATATTAAGGATGTGATATTATGGGAACTCTGTTATCTTACAGTGGTCTTTCGACAAAAATCCGAGCGATGCAGAGCCGGCTGATGACAGAAAAACAATATCAGGAAATCGCACAGATGGAATCCGTGACACAGGTAGTTGCATATTTAAAAAGACAGCCTGGATTTGCAAAGCTGTGGGCGGATCTCGATGAAAGCAGTCTGCATCGTGGAGAGATTGAAAAACTTCTGACCCATACCATCCATCAAAATTTTGCAAAGATTTACCGATTCGCAAATCCATCGCAGAGAACCTTTATGGATTTGTATTTTAAACGATATGAAATTGCGGTTATGAAGGACTGTCTGAGAAAAATCTTTGATGGAAGTGGAGATGGACTTGATTTATCACTGTTTCAGGATTTCTTTGATAAACATTCCAAATTAAATTTAGAGAAACTGACCAAATCAGCGACGGTTGAAGAATTTGTTTCTAATTTAAAAGGAACAGAGTATTATGCACCGCTTTCAAGGATTGGACAGGAGTATCATCCATTGTTGTTTGATTATGGAATGGCGCTTGACCAGTATTATTTTGCAAATATCTGGAGAATGAAAGATAAACTGTTTAAGAAGAGAGATTTAGAAGAGATTATAAAGGCTTATGGTAATAAATTTGATATGTTAAATCTGCAGTGGATTTATCGTTCCAAGAAATATTACCACATGGCACCGGCAGATATTTATGCGTTGCTCAGTCCGGTGCGTTATAAACTTTCAACAAAAGAAATTACAGAACTTGTAGAAGCTGTGGATGAGGAGGAGTTTCGCAGGGTACTTGATACTACGGCATATAAAAAGCATTATCCGGAACTGACACCTGATAAGCTGGAAGAATATTATAATTTCAGCATGAGGACGATTTTAGAGACGGAAGCAAGAAAGTATCCACATTCTGTAATCATGATATATTCCTACTTTTATCATAAGGAGCATGAGGTGGATCGGCTGACAACAGCAATCGAGTGTATCCGCTATGGTTTGGCTCCGGCTGAGACATTGGAATATATTCATAGAAATTAAACCGGAGGTAGCAGACATGATTGAGAAAATGAAGTTCTTAAGCATTACTGGTCCGAAGGCTGATATTGACCGAGTGGTTAACCAATATCTGGCAAAATATGAGATTCATCTGGAAAATGCAATGGCACAGCTGAATCAGGTACAAAACCTGTCTCCTTTTATACAGATTAATCCGTATAAAGAGGTGCTTGCAAAAGCAGAAGAATTTACGGGACTTCTTGGAGAGGAAAAACAGCTGAAATTACGGGATATCTCTTTAGAAGAAGCCACGGAATTGATTGACAGACTTGGAAGTGAGCTGTCGGAAATTAATGTAAAGTGTGAAGAAGAAAACAAAAAACGAACGAAAATAGTAGAAGATTTAAATCTGGTCAGTCCGTTTTTAAAACTTCCAGGCGATATTGACCAGCTGGTGCATTATCGTTTTGTGCAGGTGAGGTTTGGAAGAATTGCCAGAGAATACTATGAAAAGTTTAAGACTTATGTATATGATAGTCTGGACACTTGGTTTTATCCGTGCCACGAAGATGAGTATGTGTGGGGTGTTTATTTTGTGCCGTGGACCAGGATGGAAGAAGTCGATGCAGTTTTTTCTTCTCTGCATTTTGAACGAATTTATTTAAAGAAAGATTATTACTATGGAACTCCACAGGAAATCTACGATAAGTTAAGGGTAGAGTTAAATGCAGTAGATAAGAAAATTGCAGAATATAAGAGCCAGGCTTCTGAATTGTTGAAAAAAGATGCAGTATCTGTTTTTTCTGCAAAAGAGAAATTAAGTGCACTGTCGGTTAACTTTGATGTACGTAAAGTGGCGGCCTGCGTAAAAGAGCATCACGAAACGTTTTATATTTTATGCGGATGGATGACGGAAGAAGATTCTATCGCATTTGCAAAAGAAATTGAAAATGATGCAAATCTGTTTTGTATTATTGAAGATGATAAGTATAACATCAATGTTCAACCGCCTACAAAACTGAAAAATCCGAAGATATTTAAGCCATTTGAAATGTATATTAAGATGTATGGACTTCCCGCCTACAACGAGATGGACCCGACAATCTTTGTGGCAATTACCTATTCCTTTATTTTTGGGGCGATGTTCGGAGATGTCGGACAGGGATTATTATTAGCAATCGGTGGACTCATCCTTTATAAAGTTAAAAACATGGATTTGGCAGCGATTATCGGCTGTGCAGGTGTGTTTTCTACGATATTTGGTTTTATGTATGGAAGTTTTTTTGGATTTGAGGATTTAATCCCCGCCTTGTGGCTGAAACCATCGGAGGCAATGCTGTTGATACCGGGTCTTGGAAATATGAATACGGTATTCGTAGTTGCAATTGTATTTGGTATGTTCCTGATTCTGCTTACGATGATATTTAACATTATCAATGCAGTAAGAAGTCGAGATATCGAAAATATAATTTTCAGCCAGAATGCAATCTGTGGATTGGTATTTTATGGCGCATTGACCGTTACGATTTTACTTTATATCACAGGACATGCACTTCCGGCAACAGTAGTATTAGTTGTAATGTTTGTAATTCCTCTGATTTTAATTATGTTAAAAGAGCCGTTGACCCGTATTGTGGAAAAGAAAACACCGGCAATTGAGGGCGGAAAAGCAATGTATTTTGTTCAAAGTTTCTTTGAGTTGTTTGAGGTAATGTTAAGTTATCTCTCGAATACACTTTCTTTCGTGCGTGTGGGGGCATTTGCAGTCAGCCATGCCGCAATGATGGGAGTTGTATTGATGCTTGCGGGAGCAGAGAGCGGAGGCAGTATCAACTGGCTGATTATTATTCTTGGAAATGCATTTGTATGTGCTATGGAAGGTCTGATTGTAGGAATTCAGGTTCTTCGTCTGGAATATTATGAAATGTTCAGCCGCTTTTATAAGGGCAGTGGACGTGAATTTAAGCCATTTTTAAAAAATGTAAAAACAAATCATTAAGTAAAAACAAATCATTAAGTAAAAACAGAAGCGAGAGCAAGGAGGACTTTTATTATGACAGGTATTATTCAAATCACAATTGCAGCAGCATTGATTTTAAGCATTATTCTTCCATTTGGAGCATTTTTCCTTGGAGAGAAAAATAAAAAACGTTATAAAACATCTCTGGGAGTGAATTGTTTCTTCTTTTTTGGAACCTTACTTGTGGCAACTGTTGTTATGCTTGGCGGAACAGTAACAGCAAACGCAGCATCTGACGCAGCAGCATCTGGTCTTGCAACCGGTCTTGGCTACATCGGAGCAGCACTCGTTACCGGTCTTTCCGGTATCGGTTCCGGTATTGCGGTAGCAAGTTCAGCAAGTGCAGCACTTGGAGCAATCAGTGAAGATGGTTCTTTATTTGGTAAATCTATGATTTTCGTAGCCATGGCAGAAGGTATTGCACTTTATGGTCTGATTATTTCTTTCATGATTTTAGGACGCCTTGGTTAAATTTAATTGAGACTAAAAACAGCGGCAGGATAGAATGGGAAAGGAGCGGGCATTTATGAAAATGTTTTTAATCAGTGATAATATTGACACCTACACCGGTATGAGACTGGCAGGAGTAGAGGGTGTTGTGGTACATGAGCGGGAGGAACTTAGAAGGGCACTGGAAGATGCTATCGCAAATAAGGAAAATGGCATTATTCTTCTGACTGAGAAGTTTGGCCGTGAATTTCCGGAAATCATTGATGATGTGCGTCTGAACCATCGCCTGCCGCTTCTTGTTGAGATTCCGGACAGACATGGTACCGGAAGAGCAGAAGATTTTATTTTATCTTATGTAAATGAAGCAATCGGTCTGAAATTATAAATGATTCAGAAATAAGAAGGTGATGGACATGACAACGGAAGAAAAACTGCAGCATTTTTATGATGTATCGATGGAGAGTGCCAGGGAAGAAGCACAGAAGGCACTTGAAGAATATAGAAGGGCACTTGATGATATGTTTGAAGAACATAAAAAAGAAAAAGAAAAAAGTGCCGAGCTTCGTCTGAAACTGGAAACGGAAAATGCAAAGCGTGAAATTAATAAAGCATTATCTGCAGAACAGCTTCACATTAAACGAAAGCTGTCAAAGAAACAGCAGGAATTAAGAGAAAAAATTTTTATCGACCTGCAGGCAAAGCTGGAAATTTTCCGTAAGAGCAGTGATTATCCACAGTGGCTTGAGGAAAAGATAAAAGAAGCACAAAACATTGCAAATGCAGATGAAATTCAGATTTATTTATCAAAAATAGATGAAAATTTAAAAGAAAGTATAGAGGCAGAAACAGGACTTTCCATTCAACTTTCAGAAGAACCGTTTATGGGAGGAATGAGAGCAGTGATTCCTGCGAAGAATATACTGATTGACCAGACATTTTTAACAATGTTTGAAAGTGAAAAAGAAGAATTTAATTTTGACGGAGGGCTGCTAAATGAGTAGAACAGGAATCATATATGGAATTAATGGCCCCGTCATTTACCTGAAAGGAAATACCGGATTTAAGATGTCCGAAATGGTTTATGTGGGAGAAGAACATCTGGTAGGAGAGGTCATTGCGCTGACAAAAGATACAACGACTGTTCAGGTCTTTGAGGAGACAAGTGGATTAAAACCCGGAGAAACGGTAACTGCAACCGGAGATGCTATTTCAGTCACATTAGGACCTGGAATTTTAGACAATATTTTTGATGGTATTCAGCGTCCGCTTTCTGTTATTGCAGAACAGTCCGGAAAATATATTTCCAGAGGGATGCAGGTCGATTCGTTGGATACAGAGAAAAAATGGAATGTAAAATTTCTGGTAAAAGAGGGTGATGAAGTCCACGGAGGAACCGTTTTTGCACAGACACAGGAAACGGCTTCGATTATGCATAAGTCCATGGTACCTCCGAAAGTAGAAGGAAAGATTAAGAAAATTCTTCCAAATGGGGAATATAGTGTAAGCGAAATTCTTGCGGTAGTGGAACAAACAGACGGAAGTGAATATCCATTGAAGCTTGCCCAGAAATGGCCGATTCGTATTCCGAGACCTACAAGCAAACGATATCCGGCAACGGTTCCGCTTGTCACCGGACAGCGAATTTTGGATACGCTGTTTCCGATTGCAAAAGGTGGAACAGCGGCAGTACCAGGAGGATTTGGAACAGGAAAGACAATGACCCAGCATCAGATTGCAAAGTGGTCCGATGCAGACATTATTGTATATATTGGATGTGGAGAACGTGGAAATGAAATGACTCAGGTTTTGGAGGATTTCTCAAAACTGCATGACCCAAAAACGGGAAATGCGCTGATGGCACGTACCACCCTGATTGCGAATACTTCAAACATGCCGGTTGCAGCACGTGAAGCTTCTATTTATACCGGAATCACACTTGCTGAATATTACCGTGATATGGGATACGACGTGGCAATCATGGCGGATTCCACTTCAAGATGGGCAGAGGCACTTCGAGAACTGTCCGGACGACTGGAAGAAATGCCGGCAGAGGAAGGTTTCCCTGCTTATCTGGCATCAAGACTGTCTGCGTTCTATGAAAGAGCCGGCATGATGCAGAACTTAAATGGAACAGAAGGTTCGGTATCAATTATCGGAGCTGTTTCTCCTCAGGGCGGTGACTTCTCTGAACCGGTTACACAAAATACAAAACGATTTGTGCGCTGTTTCTGGGGATTGGATAAATCCCTTGCTTATGCAAGACACTTTCCGGCAATCCACTGGCTGACCAGTTACAGTGAGTATTTAAATGATTTGGCACACTGGTATGGAGAACATGTTTCACCCAAATTTGTGGATGACAGAAATAAATTAATGGCAATTTTGAATCAGGAAAGCAGTCTGATGGAAATTGTAAAATTGATTGGTAGTGATGTACTTCCGGACGACCAGAAGCTGACGCTTGAAATTGCAAGAGTGATTCGCCTTGGATTTTTACAGCAGAATGCATTTCATCCGGATGATACTTGTGTTTCTCTGGAAAAACAGTTTAAAATGATGGAAATTATTTTGTATTTGAATCAAAAATGCAGAAGTCTGATTACAATGGGGATGCCGATGTCTGTACTTCGTCGGGAAAACATTTTTGAAAAAGTAATCTCTATTAAATATGATGTACCAAACGATAAGTTAGAGATGATGGACGATTATCGAAAAGCAGTAGATGATTTTTATGATACAGTTATGGAAAAGAATGGATAAGGAGGGAACGGCATGGCAATCGAATATCTTGGCTTAAGTGAAATCAACGGCCCTCTGGTTGTGCTCGAAGGGGTGCAGGATGCAGCTTTTGATGAAATTGTAGAATTTAAAGTAGATGACGGTACAAAAAAAATCGGGCGTATTGTAGAAATTTATGAGGATAAAGCTGTCATTCAGGTATTTGAAGGAACAGAAAACATGTCTCTGTTAAACACCCATACAAAATTGACCGGACATCCAATGGAAGTAGAATTATCTCCGGACATCCTTGGGCGAACTTTTAACGGAATCGGAAAACCAATTGACGACCTTGGTCCGGTGATTCCGGAAATGAAATTAAATATTAATGGTCTGCCGTTAAATCCGGTCAAACGAGAGTATCCGAGAAACTTTATTCAGACAGGTATCTCTGCGATTGATGGTTTGACAACCCTGATTCGTGGACAGAAACTTCCGATTTTCTCGGGAAACGGACTTCCACATGACCAGCTTGCAGCACAGATTGTAAAACAGGCTTCTCTTGGCGGGGACAGTGATGAGAAGTTTGCAATTGTATTTGCGGCAATGGGTGTAAAATATGACGTAGCAGAATTTTTTCGCAGAACTTTTGAGGAGAGCGGTGTTGCGGATCACGTAGTCATGTATCTGAATCTGGCAAATGACCCTGTAGTAGAGCGTTTGATTACGCCAAAGGTTGCACTTACTGCGGCAGAGTATCTGGCATTTGAGAAAGGCATGCACATTTTGGTTATTCTTACTGATATTACTTCTTTTGCGGAAGCGATGCGAGCGGTTTCTTCTTCAAAAGGAGAGATTCCATCAAGAAAAGGTTATCCGGGTTATTTATACAGTGAACTGGCAACCCTTTATGAACGTGCAGGAATTGTAAGAGGTGGAACAGGTTCGGTTACACAGATTCCGATTCTTACAATGCCAAATGATGATATTACGCATCCAATCCCTGACTTAACCGGGTATATTACAGAAGGTCAGATTGTACTCGAGCGTCAGCTTCATGGGCAGGCAATTTATCCGCCGATTAATGTCCTTCCATCCCTGTCTCGTCTGATGAAGGATGGTATCGGTGAAGGTTATACGAGAGAAGACCATCAGGATGTAGCAAACCAGCTGTTTTCCTGTTATGCAAAAGTAGGAGATGCCAGAGCACTTGCATCTGTTATTGGTGAAGATGAACTTTCACCGCTCGATAAAAAATATCTGGAATTTGGAAATGCATTTGAACAACAGTTTGTCGGTCAGGGACCGGATGAAAACAGAAGTATTCAGGAAACCCTGGATCTCGGATGGAAACTGCTTGGAATGATTCCAAGAGATGAGCTCGACCGTATTGACACGAAGATACTGGATAAATACTATCATCCGGAAGAGAATGCATAAAGAAGAGGTGATGTTATGGATCCGAATACCTTTCCAACCAAAGGAAATCTGATACTGGCAAAAAATTCTCTCGCTTTATCCAAACAGGGCTTTGATTTGATGGACAAAAAAAGAAATATTTTAATTAAAGAACTGATGGAGTTAGTAGACCAGGCAAAAGATATCCAGTCACAGATTGATGTCACATTTCGTACGGCTTATTCGGCACTTCAGAGAGCAAATTTGGATATTGGAATCAGCTATGTACAGGAAATTTCAAGAACTGTTCCGGTGGAAGATTCGATTCAGATTAAGACCCGAAGTGTTATGGGAACAGAGATTCCATTAGTTCAGGCGAATGAGTCATCCAATGCGCCAACTTATGCTTATTATGGAACAAAGGCTTCTCTTGATGAAGCAAAGGCAGCGTTTGAAAAAGTAAAACAGCTGACGATTCGTCTTTCTGCGGTGGAAAATGCAGCCTATCGTCTGGCAATTAATATTAAGAAAACCCAGAAAAGAGCCAATGCGCTGAAGAATATCACAATTCCGAAATATGAAGAATTGACAAAATCCATCAGCAATGCACTCGAAGAAAAAGAGAGAGAAGAATTTACAAGGTTAAAAGTAATTAAACGAATGCAGGGAAAATAAAAAACATAATTTTTATAGAAGAGAAGTTGTTAAAAGAGGAATTTTAACAACTTCTTTTTTTACCAAAATTTAACATGAGACAGATTTTATATTTTACTTTGCTTTTTTATACTGAGACTCGTAAATGAGAGCAATACTAAAAAAGATAAAAATCATAAAGCAAGGAGAATTTAATTATGAAGAAAAAATTAGCAGCATTATTAATTACAGGAATTATGGCAGCAGCAATGACAGCATGTGGAAGCAGTAATTCAGGAACAGATAACAGCGGAAGTACAGATGGAACTGCAAAAACAGAAAGCAGTGCCGATGCGGGCAGTGACTGGGATAATACAAGAGACATCACAGTTGTATCAAGAGAGGATGGTTCTGGTACAAGAGGTGCTTTCGTAGAATTATTCGGAATTGAAGAAGAAGTAAACGGAGAAAAAGTAGATATGACAACAGAAGAAGCAAATATCACAAACAGTACTTCTGTTATGATGTCCACCGTGGCACAGGATGAATACGCAATTGGTTATATCTCGCTCGGTTCTTTAGATGATTCCGTAAAAGCAGTTAAAGTTGATGGAAGTGAAGCAACAGCAGAAAATATCAAAAATGGAAGTTATAAAATTTCCAGACCGTTTAACATTGCAACAAAAGAGGATTTAAGTGACGCAGCACAGGATTTTGAAGACTTTATTTTAAGTACCGAAGGACAGAAAGTAGTGGAAGACAACAAATACATCCCTCTTGATGATGTGAGTGATTACAAATCAAACGGAGCAAGCGGAAAAGTTGTTGTTGCAGGTTCTTCTTCTGTATCTCCTGTAATGGAAAAATTAAAAGAAGCTTATCAGGCAGTTAACAGTGATGTAGAAGTAGAAATCCAGACAAGTGATTCTACAACAGGTATGCAGAATGCAATTGATGGTGTATGTGATATCGGAATGGCTTCCAGAGAATTAAAAGATTCTGAAAAAGAAGCAGGTCTGACACCAACTGTTATTGCAATGGATGGTATTGCAGTAGTCGTAAACAATGATAACCCGACTGATGAACTGAGTTCTGATCAGGTAAAATCCATCTTTACAGGTGATGTGCTTACATGGGATGAGGCGCTTCAGTAAAGAAGACTTAAGAAAGAATCAGTAGCCTGAAGAAGGTTAAAAGGGTGAACAGAATGAAAAAATATAAAGAACAGGTGATGCATGCGGTGTTTTTTATCGCCGCATGTGCATCCGTACTTGCAGTTGCTTTGATTTGTCTGTTTTTGTTTGTAAACGGAATTCCGGCGATGAAAGAAATTGGAATTTTCAAGTTTCTTTTAGGAACGATGTGGAAACCGGGAAATAATATTTACGGAATCCTTCCGATGATTATGGGAAGTATTTATGTAACCGCAGGTGCAATTTTAATCGGAGTTCCGATTGGAATCTTAACTTCTGTATTTATGGCTTCCTACTGTCCCAAAAAAGTATATCGTTTTTTAAAATCGGCAATTGACTTATTGGCCGGAATCCCATCGGTTGTATATGGTTTCTTTGGTTTAATGATGTTAGTTCCACTGATTCGCGATTTATTCCACAAAGGAAACGGAAGCAGTATTTTAAGTGCTTCTATCCTGCTTGGAATCATGATTCTTCCGACGATTATCGGGGTGACAGAATCTGCAATCCGTGCAGTACCGTCCAATTACTATGAAGGTTCTCTGGCACTTGGCGCAACAAAAGAAAGAAGTCTGTTTTTCGTTGTGCTTCCGGCTGCCAAATCCGGTCTGATTGCAGGTGTGGTACTTGGAATCGGTCGTGCAATCGGTGAAACCATGGCAGTTGTAATGGTAGCAGGAAATCAGGCACGTATGCCTGCCGGAATCTTAAGAGGTGTCCGAACCATGACATCAAACATTGTACTGGAAATGGGATATGCAGCAGATTTACACAGAGAAGCATTAATCGCAACAGGCGTGGTATTATTTGTATTTATCTTAATTATTAACTTCTGCGTTGCCAGATTAAATAAGGGGGAAAGTGGTCATGCATAAAAAAGAACATCAGGGAGCGAAAATCAGTGCCGGTATTTTAAAAGGTCTGGTCTTTGCATCAGCCGCTTTAACCTTCTTAGTCTTATTTTTCCTGATTGTCTATATTTTGGTTCATGGAATTCCGAATCTGACACCACAGTTATTTGCATGGAAATATACAAGTGAGAATGCTTCCATGCTTCCATCTATCATTAATACGTTAATTATTGTGATATTATCACTGGTCATTGCAGTGCCGCTTGGTATTTTTTCCGCAATCTACCTTGTGGAATATGCAAAAAGAGGAAATAAATTTGTAAAAATTATTCGTCTGACGACAGAGACACTTTCCGGGATTCCATCTATCGTATATGGTCTGTTTGGTGCATTATTTTTTGTAACCGCCTTAAAATGGGGTTATTCTTTACTTGCAGGTGCTCTGACATTGTCAATTATGATTCTTCCGCTGATTATGAGAACGACGGAAGAAGCATTAAAATCCGTTCCGGATTCCTTTCGTGAAGGCAGTTTCGGACTTGGAGCAGGAAAACTCAGAACGGTATTTCAAATTGTACTTCCAAGTGCAATTCCCGGTATTTTAGCCGGTGTTATTCTTGCAGTCGGACGAATCATTGGAGAAACAGCAGCTTTGATTTATACCGCAGGTGCGGTGGCAGAAGTGCCGTCAAGCATCATGGGCTCTGGTTCGACTTTAGCAGTACACATGTACAATCTTTCCAGAGAAGGTTTATATATGAATCAGGCTTATGCGGTATCCGTTGTCCTGTTAATTTTTGTGCTGCTGATTAACTGGGGTTCCGGAAAAATAGCAAAGAAACTTACGAAAGGGAAAGAATAACGGAAATGGAATTGAAAAAAAATCAGAAAATAGAAGTCTCAAATCTGGATTTGTATTATTCAGATTTTAAGGCATTAAAAAATATAAATATTAAGATTCCGCAAAATGAAATTACAGCATTTATCGGACCATCCGGATGTGGAAAATCGACGCTTTTGAAATCATTAAATCGTATGAATGATTTGGTAGAAGGATGCCGGATTGACGGACAGGTTTTACTTGATGGGGAAGATATTTACGGAAAGATGGATGTCAATCTGCTTAGAAAACGTGTCGGAATGGTATTTCAGAAGCCAAATCCATTTCCGATGAGTATTTACGATAACATTGCTTATGGACCGCGTACTCATGGAATCCGTTCGAAATCCAAACTGGATGATATCGTAGAGAAATCTCTGCGTGATGCTGCCATCTGGGAAGAGACAAAGAATCGTTTGAAATCCAATGCACTTGGAATGTCCGGTGGACAACAGCAGAGACTTTGCATTGCAAGAGCACTTGCAGTTCAGCCGGAAGTACTTTTAATGGACGAGCCGACCAGTGCCCTTGATCCAATTTCAACTTCCAAAATCGAAGAACTGGCAATGGAATTAAAGAAAGAGTATACAATTGTAATGGTTACGCATAACATGCAGCAGGCAGCCCGTATTTCTGATAAAACTGCATTTTTCCTTTTAGGGGAAATCGTAGAATTTGGTGAAACAGAACAATTATTCTCTATGCCGAAAGATAAGAGAACAGAGGATTATATTACAGGGAGGTTTGGTTGATATGCGTACAAGATTTGACCAGCAATTGGAAAAACTGCATGTGGAATTAATTAAAATGGGAAGTTTATGCGAGCAGGCAATCACACTGGCTGCGTCTTCTTTAGAAGTTCAGGAAGAGAATACTTTGCATAAAGTGGCAGCACTTGAGAGTGAAGTAGATGCAAAAGAAAGAGAAATTGAAGATATCTGTATGAGACTTCTGCTTCAGCAACAGCCGGTAGCAAGAGATTTACGTGTTATCTCGGCTGCCTTAAAACTGATTTCTGATTTGGAAAGAATCGGCGACCAGGCGGCAGATATTTCTGACTTGACTCCTTATATTGTAAACAGCAGTATTGCGAGTAAGGTTCAGATTCATGATATGGCAAAGGCAACGATTGACATGGTAACAAAAAGCATTGATGCGTTTGTAAAAAATGATTTGGAGCTTGCAGAAAAAGTTATTGAATCAGATGATATCGTAGATGATTTATTTAATAAAATAAGAGAAGAACTGATTCAGGAAATTCAGGGAAAAAACAATGACCCAAGAGCGGCAATTGATATTTTAATGGCAGCAAAATATTTTGAGAGAATTGGCGACCACGCAGTTAATGTTGCAGAATGGGTACAGTATTCTATTACCGGTGTGCATAAGAGTAATGAACATCATATAGCAGACAGATAGGAATGAGGTGAAAGGGTTGGTCTATCTGGTAGAGGATGATGAAAATATAAGAGAACTGGTCACATACACATTAAACAGTCAGGGGATTGAAACAGAAAGCTTTGAACGCCCATCTAAATTTTGGAAGGCAATGCAGCAGGAGATTCCATCCCTGTTTTTGCTTGATATTATGCTGCCGGAAGAGGATGGACTTAGTATTTTGAAGAAAATTAAAAATACAAGCCAGACCAAAAAATTGCCTGTTATTATGCTGACTGCAAAGGGAAGCGAATATGATACAGTATTAGGTCTCGACAGTGGAGCGGATGATTATATCGCAAAGCCGTTTCGTATGATGGAACTGATTTCACGAGTGCGTGCTGCATTAAGGCGAAGCAATCCGAAAGAACAGGAAAGGGTCAAAGAATATCAGTTTGGAAAAATCTATGTTTGTCCATCCAGACATATTGTGAGTGTGGACGGAAAAGAAATTTCACTTACTTTAAAAGAATTTGAACTGCTGTGCGTACTGCTTTCTGAACAGGAAACTGTATTTTCAAGGTCAAAATTGTTAGACCGTATCTGGGGCTATGAATTTGATGGGGAAAGCAGAACAGTAGATGTTCATGTGCGGACACTCAGGCAAAAGCTGGGAGATGCCGGAGACTGTATCAAAACAGTAAGAGGAGTAGGATATAAGATAGGAGGAAAAGCTTCATGACAAAACGGATTTTCCGCTCAATTATGCTGGTTTCTGCAGTCTGCATGGTGACAGGACTGGCATTTCTTATGGGCGTTTTATATCATTTTTTTGGGAATCAATTAGAAAAAGAATTAAAAGCAGAAGCATCTTATCTGGAACTTGCAGTAGAGGAAAATGGAGAGAGTGTACTTGAGAAGCTTCCAAAAAATTCGGCAAGGGTGACCTGGATTGCGGAGGATGGAACGGTTATTTTTGATAATAAAGCAGACGCTTTTGATATGTCGAATCACAATGACAGGGAAGAAATTAAGGATGCACAGAAAAACGGTGCAGGAACTTCTGTCAGACAGTCTGATACATTAGGAGAAAAGACGGTCTACTATGCAAAACGTTTGTCTGATAATAGTATCCTTCGTATTTCGAGCGATCAGTATACGGTGATTGCTCTGTTAAAACAGCTGATTCTCCCAGCTGTCTGCGTGCTGGTTCTTATGATATTATTAGGAGCATTTTTTGCATCGAGACTTTCCAAACATATCGTAACACCATTAAATGAGCTGGATTTGGAACATCCGGATGAAATTGATACTTATGATGAAATGGCTCCATTTATTACAAAGATTAATAAACAGCAGAAGACCATTCAGAAACAGCTTTCGGATGCAAAACGACAGCAGAAAGAATTTCAGATTATCACAAAGCAGATGCAGGAGGGACTTCTTGTCATCGATACACAGACAGATTTGCTTTCCAGTAATGCCAGTGCACTGGAACTTTTAGATGCCGGACAGGTAAAAGATAAAGAAAGTGTGCTGTCACTGAATCGTAGTGAAGCATTTGAGAAGACAATAGACAAAGTCTTACGTGGAGAACATGTAGAGTCCGTATTAAATTTGGGAGAACGTTACTGCCAGGTTTGTGCAAATCCGGTATTTGACAAAGAAACGATAGCAGGTGCAGTGATTCTTTTAATTGATGTGACTGAAAAAATGCAGAGAGATTCTTTAAGACGGGAATTTACAGCAAATGTCTCTCATGAATTAAAGACTCCGTTGACTTCGATTTCAGGCTTTGCAGAAATCATTCAAAGTGGTTTTGTAAAACAGGAAGATGTTCGGAAGTTTGCAGGAAAGATATTTGATGAGACACAGAGACTGGTTACCTTAGTGGATGATATTATAAAAATTTCTCAGCTGGATGAAAATTGTCAGCCGTATCAGAGAGAGAAAGTAGATATCTATAATCTGGCTAAAGATGTATTGAGCAGGCTTCAGGAATCTGCTAATAAAGCACAGATTCAGTTGAATATGGAAGGTGAACATGCAGAACTTGAAACCGTACTGCCGATTTTAGATGAAATTGTTTCTAATCTGTGTGATAATGCGATTAAATACAATAAAAAAGGCGGAAGTGTTACCGTTACAGTATTAAATACAAGAAATCAGATATGCCTGTCTGTCCGTGATACCGGAATTGGAATCACAGCGGCGGAAAAGAGCAGAGTATTTGAACGATTTTATCGTGTGGATAAAAGTCATTCAAAAGAAATTGGTGGAACCGGTCTTGGACTTTCGATTGTAAAACACGGTGCTGCTTATCTGGGCGCAAAAGTAGAACTGGAAAGTACCATTGATAAGGGAAGTACATTCCGTCTGATTTGGCAAAAATAAAAGAAAAAGACCTTTTGAACATTGTTCAGAGGTCTTTTTTGAATTGAAAATTAGTATTTTGAATTTTATTTTGAATTAGAAATTACTGCATCATACCTGCAAGTACCTGATTTACCAGTTTGCCATCTGCAATTCCTTTTACTTTTGGCATCAGGACTTTCATGATGCGTCCTTTATCTTTTCCGGTTGGTGTTTCAATTTCAAGTTCTTTTAAAACTCCATCGATTACTGTTTTGATTTCGTCTTCATTTAACATTTTTGGTGCAAATTCTTCGTATACGGCGATGCGTTTGCTGCATTCTTCGATAATATCAGTTCTGTCAGCAGGAGTCATTTCTAAGGTTTCTTTTGTCTGTTTGATTTCTTTTAAGACAACTTCATTTTCTTCTGCTTCTGTTAAATCTTCTCTTTTATCAATTGCTTTGTTTTTCAGTGCGGATAAGAGCATGGACAGAGAGTCTTTTCTTTCTTTGTCTTTTGCTTTCATCGCAGCTACCATTGCTTTTCTTACTTCATCTGCTTTACTCATAGTGGTTATCGCTCCTTTTCAAAATATTTTCTAATTTAAGAGTATAACACTCTGAAAAAAAGAATGAAACCCCTAATTAGCGGATTCTCCATAAATTCCAATGAAAATAGGAAGCGAGGAGACGGATGACGACAGTCACAATCAAGCCGATAATTGCACCGGCGGCTTCACCGACAGAGTTTCGGCATATCACACAGGCAGCACCTCCGGCAATGGAAGCGCAGGCATAAATTTCCCGAACCAGAATATAAGGGGTTTCGCCTGCCATGATATCACGAACTACACCACCCCCGACTCCGGTCAATACTCCGACAAAAACAAAGAAAAAGGCATTGTCTTTGTTCATAACATTTGCGGCAGCCTGAATCCCGACTACAGTAAAGATTCCAAGTCCGAGCGTATCACATAAAAGCATGATGGTATCGTAATATTTACTTTTAAACCCAGAATCTAAGATAGAAGGATTGGTGTAGACAATTGTAAACAGCAGGGTAGCAGTCAGCACCGAAAATAACACATATACCGGTTTGGAAAATGCAGCAGGAGGAGTGACGCCGAGAATAATATCACGCATCATTCCGCCACCGACGGCGGTAGTCGCTCCTAAAATGTTTACGCCAAAAATATCCATTTTTTTTTCGATGGCGATCATTGCACCTGAAGATGCAAATGCAATTGTGCCGATAATTTCAAGAATAAAGGTAAAAGTATCCATAGATGTCCTCCCAACAAAGACTTTTGTGAGTGAGAAAAAGTCTTTGAAAAATTGTGGAATAATTAATATTGTATTAGTACAACAAAGCAGTTTCAGTATAGCATAAAGACGTAAAAAAAACATCTTTAAATGGCACAAAGTCCGTGAATTACGGACGTTAAAAGATTTGACTTTTTATGGATTTTTTGTTACTCTATTTAAGACTATAAAGTGTAAAATTGTGAAGTTGGAAAGGGGAAAAATGGAGAAACATAAAAATGGGAGCTTTACAAGCTCAATTGGTTTTGTATTGGCCTGTGTAGGTTCAGCAGTCGGTCTGGGAAATATCTGGATGTTTCCATATCGTCTTGGAGAGTATGGCGGGGCAGCATTTTTAATTCCGTATCTGTTTTTTATTCTGTTGTTTGGATTTGTCGGGTTATCCGCAGAATTTGCATCAGGAAGAAAAGTAGGAACAGGAACGCTTGGTGTGTACGCTTATTGTTTTAAAGAAAGAAAACAGGAAAAACTTGGAAAAATTTTAGGCTGGATTCCGCTTATGGGTTCACTTGGAATTGCAATCGGATATTCGATTATTATTGGATGGGTCTTAAGATATTTAGGTGCGTCAGTAACCAATACCGTGCTAAAAGAGGATTCCGCAGAATTTTTTGCCGGAGTTACCGCATCCATGAAAAACGTTCCGTGGCATATGATGATTGTGGCGATTACGGTTATCATTTTATTAGTAGGAGCCGCATCTCAGATTGAACGGGCAAATAAAGTACTGATGCCGTTATTTTTTATTTTATTTGCGGGACTTGCAGTGCGTGTCTTTTTCTTAGAGGGTTCACATGAGGGATACCGTTTCTTATTTGTGCCGAACTGGAAAGCACTTTTAAATGTAAATACCTGGGTTATGGCGATGGGACAGGCATTTTTCTCATTGTCGATTACAGGTTCAGGAATGATTGTGTATGGTTCTTATCTGCCAAAGAATGAGGATATTGTAAAATCTTCTTTACAGACACTTATCTTTGATACAATTGCGGCACTGCTTGCAGCGCTTGCTATTATGCCGGCGGTGTTTGCCTTTGGAATTGAGCCATCCGCAGGACCATCTTTAATGTTTATTACTTTGCCAAATGTATTTAAACAGATGCCGATGGGAAGACTATTCTCAGTTCTCTTCTTCTTATCCGTCTGCTTTGCCGGAATTACTTCTCTGATTAATATGTTTGAGGCAGTAATTGAGAGCTGGCAAAATCGTTTTAAAATCGGGAGAACAAAATCTGTTTTGCTTTGTGGCGCAATTACATTTTTAATCGGGTTATTATTGGAAGAAGAAACCAGAGTTGGAAACTGGATGGATTTTATTACCATTATCATTGTTCCGTTTGGTGCAGTACTGGGTGCAATTTCTATTTATTATGTATTAGGTTTTGATAAAATAAAAGAAGAACTGGAACTTGGAAGAAAGAAGCCACTTCCGGTAATATTTAAACCGGTGGCAAAATATGTGTATGTTCCGCTTT
>OODU01000375.1_pt1 | contig 52765 bp, 83 predicted proteins | sample 1671171 | NCBI WGS metagenome assembly OODU01 (sample SAMN06348129, study PRJEB24527) | human gut metagenome | biome: human gut; feature: ankylosing spondylitis patient; material: feces | host: Homo sapiens | place: China | collected 2015-10
CAAAAATGCGTCTGAATAAGTTTAAAAACCATACTCCGACGCATCCTTGATTTTCTTATTTTCTTTCGTTATTCTCGAATATTACATATCCAGAGGATATTTTGCAGTCAGCTCTGCAACCATTCCTTTGACTTTTTCAATATTGTCTTCGTTCTGAAGTACCAGTGCGATGCACTCCGCGATCACATCCATGTCGTCTTCTTTTAATCCTCTTGTTGTAACTGCAGGTGTTCCAAGTCTGACACCACTTGTCACGAACGGAGATCTTGGATCATTCGGTACCGTATTCTTGTTACATGTGATGTGTGCGGCATCCAGACGCTTTTCCAGTTCTTTACCGGTTACCTCTTCGCCTCTTAAGTCGATCAACATCAGGTGGTTATCTGTTCCTCCGGATATGATCTTCACGCCGCGATCCATCAGACCTTTGCTGAGTGCCTGTGCATTCTTGATGATCTGTTTCTGATATTCTGCAAATTCAGGCTCCAGTGCCTCTTTAAAGCACACAGCCTTTCCTGCGATCACATGCTCCAGTGGACCTCCCTGAATCCCCGGGAATACAGCTTTATTAAAGTTGAACTTATCTGCTGCTTCCTGATTGCAAAGGATCAGACCTCCTCTTGGTCCGCGCAGTGTCTTATGTGTAGTAGTTGTAGTTACATCTGCATACGGGATCGGACTTGGATGAAGTCCTGCTGCAACAAGTCCCGCGATATGTGCCATATCGACCATAAGGTATGCTCCTACTTCATCTGCAATCTCACGGAACTTTTTGAAATCAATGATTCTTGCATAAGCACTGGCTCCCGCAATGATCATCTTTGGTTTTTCTTTCACTGCGATCTCACGGACTTTATCATAATCGATCACGCCTTCGTCGTTCACTCCATATGATACGACGTTGAAATATTTACCGGAAATATTAACCGGAGAACCATGTGTCAGATGTCCGCCGTGATCCAGGTTCATACCCATAACTTTGTCTCCGGGCTCCAGCATCGCAAAGAATACTGCCAGGTTTGCCTGTGCGCCGGAATGCGGCTGTACATTGGCATAATCACAACCGAATAACTTCTTTGCTCTTTCTCTTGCAAGATCTTCCACTACATCCACACACTGACATCCACCATAATAACGTTTGCCCGGATAGCCTTCTGCGTATTTATTTGTAAGCGGACTTCCCATTGCTGCCATGACCGCTTTACTTACCCAGTTCTCCGATGCGATCAGTTCCAGATGCGAATTCTGTCTCTCCATCTCGGCCTGAATGGCATCTGCAATTTCACTGTCTGCTTTTTTAATTTCATCAAATGCGTACATACTTGAGTCCTCCTGGTTTGTTAAAAATTTGATTTATTTAATATGATAGCACTTTACCACGGTGAATGCCAGCATTTTTTTGTATATTTTTCAATACCTGTCAGATTTACAGAACCTGCCGTCACCGGTTTTCCATAGATACTTCTAGGCAAAAAGAGGAAACCCCTGATGAAATTAATCATCAAAGGTTTCCTTTAATTTATCCATAAATCCTTTTTTCTTTTTACCTTTATGCTCTTCCGTCTTGTCACTCTTTTCTGTTCCAAGAGAATTACCTGTCAGTTCATCGAATTTACGAAGTGCTTCTTTTGCTTCGGCACTTAAGTGTTCCGGTGTCTGGATAACAAGCGTTACATAATGATCGCCGCGAACCTGTGCATTTCTAAGAGATGGAACTCCCTTTCCTTTCAGACGTACTTTTGTATCGGTCTTGGTTCCCGGTTTTACAGTATAGATTACTTCTCCGTCTACCGTCTTGATACGGATATCCGCACCAAGCGCCGCCTGTGCAAATGTAATCGGTACCGTTGAGAAGATATGCATATCCTGACGCTGGAAGATCGGATGTCTTGATACCACGACCTCTACCAGAAGATCTCCTCTTGGTCCGCCGTTTACACCTGGCTCACCTTTTTCACGGATACGCACACTCTGACCATTATCAATACCTGCCGGAATGGATACGGATATCTTCTTCTTGCTGGCTACATAACCTGTACCGCCGCAATCCGGACATTTTTCCTTAATAATCTTACCAGTTCCCTGGCAATCTGGACAGGTCTGTACATTCTGTACGGTTCCAAAGAAAGACTGCTGTGTATATACAACCTGACCTTTACCGCCGCATTTCGGACAAGTCTCCGGAGATGTTCCCGGTTTGGCACCTGTTCCGTTACATTTCGGACATGGATCTTTTAATACAACGTCCAATTCTTTCTCGCATCCGAATACAGCCTCTTCAAATGTGATCCTGACACTCTTCCGGATATTCATACCTTTCATCGGTCCCTGGTTCGCACGTCCGCCTCTGCGTCCGCCGCCGAACAGATCTCCAAAGATATCTCCGAAAATATCACCAAAATCAGCACCGTTGAAATCGAATCCGCCATATCCGCCGCCTGCTCCTGCACTTCCGTCAAAAGCAGCATGTCCATACTGATCATACTGACGACGTTTTTCCGGATCGCTCAAGACTGCATATGCCTCAGAAGCTTCTTTGAACTTCTTTTCAGCTTCAGCATCACCCGGATTCATATCCGGGTGATACTTCTTGGCAACCTGTCTGTATGCTTTTTTCAAAGTTGCTTCGTCAGCATCTTTACTGACTCCAAGCACCTCATAGTAATCTCTTTTTGACTCTGCCATTTCCTATTCCTCACTTAATGTTCTTAGACTTCTTTGTAATCTCCGTCTACGACATCGTCGCCCTGGAATCCTTCTGGTGCCGGACCTGCTCCTGCTGAAGCATCTGCCTGAGGACCTGCTCCCTGAGCTCCTGCTGCTGCACCAGCCTGCTCATACATCTTTGTGAAAAGCTTCTGAGCACTTTCTGTCAGTTTTTCTTTGCCTGCTTTAATCTCAGCAACCTGCTCGTCTGTAAGAGTATCTGTATTTGCTTTTTCCAGTAACTCTTTCAGAGCTTTGCAGTCAGCTTCTACTGCTGCTTTATCTGCACCGTCAAGCTTATCGCCAACTTCCTGCAAAGCTTTCTCTGTCTGGAATACCATGGCGTCAGCTTCATTCTTAGCATCAATTCCTTCTTTACGTTTCTTATCCTGAGCTTCGAATTCAGCAGCTTCTTTTACAGCTTTGTCGATATCTTCATCAGACATGTTAGATCCTGCTGTAATTGTGATGTGCTGTTCTTTTCCGGTTCCAAGGTCTTTTGCAGATACATTTACGATACCATTTGCATCGATATCGAATGTAACTTCGATCTGCGGGATTCCACGTGGAGCCGGCGGGATTCCATCAAGTCTGAACTGTCCGAGGGACTTGTTGTCTCTTGCGAACTGTCTCTCACCCTGTACAACGTTGATGTCTACAGCTGTCTGGTTATCTGCTGCTGTTGAGAAGATCTGGCTCTTCTTTGTCGGGATTGTTGTATTTCTCTCAATCAGTCTTGTAGCTACACCACCCATTGTCTCGATAGACAGTGACAGTGGAGTTACATCAAGAAGAAGGATGTCTCCTGCGCCTGCATCTCCTGCAAGTTTACCACCCTGTACGGAAGCACCAAGTGCTACACACTCATCTGGGTTAAGGGATTTGCTAGGCTCTTTGCCTGTCAGTCTCTTAACTTCTTCCTGAACAGCCGGAATACGTGTTGATCCACCAACGAGAAGTACCTGTCCAAGCTCGGAAGCTGTGATTCCTGCGTCAGAAAGTGCACGTCTTACCGGTTCCTGAGTCTTTTCTACGAGGTCTCTTGTCAGCTCGTCGAATTTAGCTCTTGTAAGGTTCATATCGAAATGCTTCGGTCCTTCAGCTGTTGCTGTGATGAACGGAAGGTTGATATTTGTTGTTGTTGCGCTTGAAAGTTCTTTCTTTGCTTTCTCTGCAGCTTCTCTTAATCTCTGAAGAGCCATCTTATCTGTAGAAAGATCTACGCCTTCTTTTGCCTTGAAGTCTGCAAGCATGTAATCTGTGATCTTCTGGTCGAAGTCATCTCCACCAAGTCTGTTGTTACCAGCTGTTGAAAGTACTTCGATAACTCCATCACCGATCTCGATAACGGATACGTCGAATGTACCACCACCAAGGTCGTAAACCATGATCTTCTGCTCTTTCTCGTTGTCAAGACCATAAGCAAGTGCAGCTGCTGTAGGCTCGTTGATGATACGTTTTACATCAAGTCCTGCAATCTTACCTGCATCTTTTGTAGCCTGACGCTGAGCATCGTTGAAGTAAGCCGGAACTGTGATAACAGCTTCTGTTACTTTCTCACCAAGGTATCCTTCTGCATCAGCTTTCAGTTTCTGAAGGATCATTGCAGAAATCTCCTGTGGAGAATATTTCTTGTCGTCAATATCTACTTTATAATCTGTTCCCATCTCTCTTTTGATGGATGAGATTGTTCTTGCTGCGTTTGTTACAGCCTGACGTTTTGCAGGCTCACCTACAAGACGCTCTCCTGTCTTTGTAAATGCTACAACAGACGGTGTTGTTCTTGCGCCTTCTGTATTCGCGATAACTGTTGGCTGTCCACCTTCCATAACGGCTACACAGCTGTTTGTTGTACCAAGGTCAATACCAATAATTTTTCCCATGATAAATTTCCTCCTCTATCTAATCTCTGAATCTTGTTAAAAATCAAATTAGTTTGCTACTTTTACCATGCTGTGTCTTACAACACTTTCACGGTACATGTAACCTTTCTGGAATTCTTCTGCGATGATGTTCTCACCGAGCCCCTCATCTTCCACATGCATCACTGCGTTGTGGAAATCCGGATTGAATTCCTGACCAACTGCCTCGATTGGTTTTACTCCAACGGATTCCAGTGTAGTCATAAGCTGTTTGTAGATCTTCTCCATTCCTTCTACGAACGGAGCATTCTTCTCCTCCTCCGGTACGGAACCAAGTCCACGCTCGAAGTTGTCTACAACCGGAAGAATCTTTTCTATGATATCTTTCGCTCCGATCTCGTACATCTGGGATTTCTCCTTCTCAGATCTCTTGCGGAAGTTATCAAACTCTGCCATCTGACGAGTAACGCGGTCTGTGAGTTCCTCGATCTTCTCGTCTTTCTTGTCCTTCTTCTCTTTCTTTCCGAAGAACTTTTTCTTACCTTCTGATGCTGCTTCTGAATCTCCTTCAGTCTCAGTTGCTTCCTCTGTTGCTTCTTTCGCTTCAGCCTCAACTCCCTGGGCATCTTCTGTTTCTACTGTCTCTTCAGCTTCTGCCTGCTCTTTTGCAGCCTTTGCTTTTGCCTCTTCAACAGCTTCTTTTACCATATCTTCTTTGCTCATGTTCTCTGTCACCAGCTTTCTACCTTCCTATTATTACTCTTTGGGTTCTTTATTATAAATCGCATCCAACTCACTTTGCAGCGTTTTCAGCGTCTTCATGACATGTTCATAATCCATTCTCTTCGGACCGATGATTCCAATCGTTCCTTTCATACCTTCTCCAAGCTCATATGTGGCGGTAACCACACTGCAGTCTTTCATGGTCTTAACCGGAGTTTCATCTCCGATATAAACCTGTATGCCGTTGTTCTCCTCACTTGCCAGTGTCTCTGTCACCAGATCTGCCAGCTGCTGTTTCTCTTCAAATGCACTGATGATCTCCTGTGCGCTCTGCTTATCACTAAGCTCCGGATATTTGAAAATATTCGTTGCGCCGCTTGTGTAGATCTCCATGTCATTATCTACATGAATGATCTCTGCCACTGCATCCAGTACATGACCGACAACCTCGCTGTGGATACCAGCCTGTTCTTTCAATCTGGCAATCAGACCTAATGTAATCTGATCAATGGATAATCCATTCAGTGTCGTGTTCAGAAGCATATTCAGCTTCAACAGATTTTCATTACTTAAGGTTTCTCCAACTTCAATGATCTTATTCTTGATCACATTACCACCAAGTACGATGACTGCTACGATCTGTTCTTCATCCACCTGTGATAGCTGAATGAACTTCAATGTGTTCCGGCTGTTGACCGGTGCAGAAACCATCGTCGCATAATTGGTGTTCGAAGCAAGAACCTTTGCTGCCTGCTGGAGTACCTTCTCGACCTTATCTGTCTTTTCAAGAAGTGCGTCCTCACGTCTGCTGATCTCCTGCTCCTTGTTCTCCATCAGAAGATCTACATAAAAGCGATATCCCTTATCTGATGGAATTCTTCCTGCCGATGTGTGTGGCTGGAAGATGTAACCAAGATCTTCCAGATCTGCCATCTCATTCCTTATCGTTGCGGAACTTAATTTCAAATCTGTGTATTTTGAAAGGGTTCGTGATCCGACCGGTTCGCCAGTCTCCAGATAATTCTGTATGATGGCTTTCAATATCGTAAGTTTTCTTTCACTTAATTCAGCTTCTACAGACATCTCTGTGTTCCCCTTTCTGTTCATCTTTGTTTGTTATTAGCACTCTTTGTTTTTGAGTGCTAATACCTTACAGATACTAAGATAGCACCTCGATTTCTGTTTGTCAACACTGATTGTTATTTTTATAAGTTTTTTATTTTCTTCTTATTTTGTTAATAGGATACATAAAATCCAGGTCAACTTAATCTCTTTACTTGAATCAGTTGACCTGGATTTTAAAATTTTCGTAACTGTTCTATCTATATTATCCTCTGATCTGTCCGTTTCCGAAGATAATATACTTTGTTGTTGTCAGTGCTTCGAGTCCCATCGGTCCTCTTGCATGAAGCTTCTGTGTGCTGATTCCGATCTCAGCACCAAATCCGAATTCGAATCCATCTGTAAATCTTGTTGATGCATTTACATAAACTGCTGCCGCATCGATCTCATCCTGGAATCTCAATGCATTATCATAATCTTTTGTAATAATGGATTCTGAATGTCCTGTATTATATGTATTGATATGTGTGATTGCCTCATCAATGGAATCAACAATCTTCACGGAAATGATTGCATCCAGGTACTCTGTTCCCCAGTCTTCTTCTGTTGCCGGGATGATCTCAGAACTGATTGCCTGCGCTCTCTCATCTCCACGAATCTCTACTCCATGTTCTTTCAGTTTTGTTACGATCTTAGGCAAAGCTACCTCTGCAATCTTGGAATGAATCACCAGTGACTCACATGCATTACACACACCGAGGCGCTGTGTCTTCGCATTCTCAATAATATCTGTTGCCATCTTAATGTCTGCTGTCTCATCAACATATACATGACAATTTCCGGTCCCTGTCTCAATTACCGGAACAGTGCTGTTCGCAACTACATTTGCAATAAGTCCTGCTCCACCTCTCGGAATCAGAACATCGATCCAACCATGCATCTTCATCATCTCATTTACAACTTCTCTGCTTGTATCTTCTACGAGAAGAATGAGATCCTGGGATAACTTTGCTTTGCGAAGACCTGTCTTGATTGCACGCGTGATTGCCTGATTGGAATGGATTGCATCACTTCCGCCACGAAGAATTACCGCATTTCCTGTCTTGAAACAAAGGCCAAATGCATCTGCTGTCACATTCGGTCTGGATTCGTAGATGATTCCGACAACGCCAAGCGGTACGCGTTTCTTTCCGATACGAAGTCCGTTCGGTCTTGTCTTCATGCCAAGCACTTCTCCGATCGGATCATCCAGTGCAGCAATTTCACGCAGACCTTCTGCCATATCTTCAATTCGCTGTTCCGTCAGTGCCAGTCTGTCGATCAATGACTGTTTCACGCCCTTATCTTTCGCAGCTTCGATATCCTTTGCATTCTCCTGTAAAATCAATTTTCTCTCTTCCACAAGTTCATTTGCCACTACGAGAAGTCCTCTGTTCTTTGCTTTTGTTCCAAGCTTTGCCGCTCCGCGGGATGCATTCTTTGCAAGTCTTCCAAGCATTTGCATGTATGTCTCCATTTCTGTTACTCCTTTCATCCGCATGTCTCTGTCAGTTTGTTTCTAGAAATCTGTTTCTATTATGTCATTTCTTAACTATGTCGAGAGTATACCACATACCTTTTCTTTTTTCTATATTATATAATGATGTGAGTGTCAAAAATAAATTTTTCCACTCTCTAATGTAACCGACTTGCTCCATTGCTATGCAATTCTCGCAATCATATAATATCTTTCATCCAGATATCTCTTAAGAATCCGCCATATTTCTCCTTCGTAAGCATCTTCTTATATCCTTGTTTCATGACATTGGTTCTGCTAAAAACATTTTCCGGATGTACGGTACAGAGCAGATACTGATATCCCCGCTGTCTTAAATCTTCTTCCGCATGCTGCATCATTTCATATTGTAAATGATGCCCACGAAACTCCGGCAGTACCACCGCTGTATCCATCATTGCACAAAGTTTCAGCTGCTCTTCTTCCATATTAAGATCATATCCAAGATTATCAGGATGCAGTCCCGGCAAAATTACGAAGAACATGGCTCCTACATTTTCATCTTCATCAACAGCAAGATACAAAAGTCCTCGTTCTTCTCTCATCCAGAAATCAAATTCCTCATACGGTTCTGCGACAAACCATTCTGGAACGTTCATCCCCTGGTCTACCTTATTTACAATTTCATACGCTTCTTTCAAGCGTTCTCTTCCGACGCGAATTATATTTATCATAAATAAATCTTCCTATTATGTACTCACTTCTGTCTATCAACTTTTAAAATTATTGTAACTGTTCTTGTAGTCCTGCAAAAAACAATTCATAAGGATCATCCTCACCTATAAGTACCGGCGAATTCTCTCCGCCACCATTCGTACTGCGCTTCATTGCGGCATAAAATTCATCTCCTGCCTGCACAATATCCATCGGATAAAGTTCATAACCCACCTCACGACATACAGCGCAGAATGCTCCAAGAGAATCTTCTGCATCCTTTGTCTTTATGAACTGTTCTCTTAGTTTATCATCATGTCTTGCTTTGCGCTGTAATTCATCTAAAGCTTCTACTGCATTCATGTTTTCCTTCTCCCTCTGCTCTACTATTTCTATATCTTAGCATAGCCAGTATCACCTGTAAATCCTCTGAAAATTCTTCAACATTTGTGAGTCGCTCTGCATCCACAAGATTAATCTTATAATTTTGGAAGGTATTTTTCTAAATCTTCTGGCAATGTCAACATGAAAAATGAGAGCCAGAACAGTAACCATATAGTAACTATTCCAGCTCTCATTTTTTATACTTTCAAACAGAATCCAAAGTCTAACGACCACAAATTCCTCTGTAAATCTTCTCTGCTGTCATCGGCAGCTCTCTAATGATCACTCCTGTTGCATTCTGGATCGCATTGCTGATTGCCGGTGATGGTGTATTGATTACGATTTCTCCGATAGACTTCGCTCCGAACGGTCCTGTCGGTTCGTAGCTGCTCTCAAACTCAACACGGATTGTTCCGACATCGAGACGCGTCGGAATCTTATACTGCATCAGGGAATTGCTGAAGTTCTTTCCCTTCTCGTTATATACGATATCTTCATACAGTGCCATACCGATTCCCTGTGCGATTCCACCTTCTACCTGTACACGCGCAAGACTTGGGTTAATAACTGTTCCACAGTCTACGACTGCTACGTAATCGATCAGTTCGAGTACACCTGTCTCTTTGTCGATCTCAACTTCTGCCATACCAACCATGAATGGCGGTGGAGATACCGGTGAGGAAAATGCTTCACTTGCGGATAGTGGTGCGTTGCTGAAGCACATTACGTTATTTCCAATCTGACTTCTTGAGATCTGCTTTCCTGTTGCCAGCTCTGTTACATATTCTCCATCGAAATCTACATCTTCCGGCTTACATCCGAGATACTCTGCTCCGCGTTCACAGATTTTCTTGCGAAGGGACTCACAAGTCTTAACAACAGCCTGTCCTGTTACATAAGTTGTACTGGATGCGTAAGAACCACAGTCGTATGGAGAGATGTCTGTATCCACTCCGAATACAACAACTTCTTCCGGTTTACATTCAAGACACTCTGCTGCCATCTGGGCAAGGATTGTATCGCATCCTGTTCCCATATCAGTAGCTCCGATGATCAGACTGTAGAATCCATCATCATTTACTTTAATCTCAACCGCACCTGTATCTACTGCTGAGATTCCTGATCCCTGCATAGACATCGCAACTCCGACACTGCGGACTTTTCCATTTCCCATATCACGGTATGGATACTTTTCATCCCAGTTGATCATTTCTTTTGCTCTTGCAAGACATCTGTCGAGTGTACAGCTGTTTGTAACTTCGCCATAATAAGCCGGCATCTTATCGCCCTGACGTACCATATTCTTCTCACGAAGCACTGTCGGATCCATTCCAAGAACTTCTGCAAGTTCATTTACAGCTGATTCTACAGCGAACTGTCCCTGTGTTGCTCCGTATCCACGATAAGCTCCTGCTGACATTACATTTGTATAAACTACATCATACGTGAAGCGGAATGCTTCTGCCTTTCCATAAAGCGGAATAGATTTGTGACCGGAAAGACCTACTGTTGTCGGTCCGTGCTCACCAAACGCTCCCGTGTTGGAAAGTGTATAGAGATCAATTGCTTTGATATTTCCTTCTTTATCTGCTCCCAGACGTACATGAAGTTCCATCTCATGACGCGGTGAAGAAGCGATCAAAGACTCTTCTCGTGTATAAATGATCTTCGCCGGTTTTCCTGTCTTCCATGTAACAAGTGCCGGATAAACTTCTGCAACTACTGTCTGCTTCGCACCAAATCCTCCACCGATTCTTGGCTTGATCACGCGTACTTTGCTCTTCGGGATATCAAGCGCATGCGCAAGGATTCTTCTTGCATGGAACGGAACCTGTGTAGATGCAACAACATTCAGTCTTCCATATGCATCTAAATATGTATAAGTACGGAATGTTTCCATCATCGCCTGCTGATTTGCCTTTGTATGGTAAACACGGTCGATCACGTGATCGCATTTTGCAAGAACTGCCTCTACGTCTCCATCCTCACTCACATCATGTGCACAGAGATTTCTCTTGTTGTCTGCTCCAACCGGACAGAGACTTCTCCAGTTGTCTTCCGGATGAACAAGGATCGGATTGTCCTTCGCTGTACGGAAATCAAGTACCGGTTCAAGAACCTCATACTGAATCTTAACAAGCTTCATTGCTTTCTTAACAGCTTCTTCAGATGTTCCAGCTACGATAGCAGCTGCATCTCCAACAAAACGCATTCTCTGGTCAAGGATCAGACGGTCATACGGACTTGGTTCCGGATATGTCTGACCAGCCATAGTAAATCTCTTATTCGGGCAATCTTTATATGTAAGAACACATTCGATTCCAGGTACTGCCTCGGCACGAGCTGTATTAATATCCTTAATTAATGCATGCGCATATGGACTTCTTACAACTTTAACGATCAGACAGTCTGACGGTGCAAGGTCATTCGTATAAACAGCTTTTCCTGTAACAAGTGCAGCCGCATCTTTCTTAACAACAGGACGGTTTACAATCTTCAGGGATTCTACATCTTCTCCTTTTTCCTGATTGCTGTGGACAAATTCCGGTTTCTCAGGAATCAGATTCTGAACTTTATCTATTCTTTCCATTCTTACTCCTCCCCGCCCATTTTCTTTACTGTAATATTAACTGCTGTATTTCTTACTTCCATATATTTCTGGATTGCACGAAGCTGTCCCATGTATCCTGTACAACGGCACAGATTACCTGCAAGATATTCTTTAATCTCTTCTATCGAAGGATTCTTCAATTCACGGAACATTGCAAGTACATTCATAATGAATCCCGGTGAACAGAATCCGCACTGTTCTGCACCTTCCTGTGCAAGAAATGAGCCGAATTCCGCAGCTTCTTTCTCTACACCCTCAAGTGTTGTCACTTCATGTCCGTCAATGCTTGCTGCAAGAACAGAACATGACAAACGGGATTTTCCGTCGATCCATACTGTACACAAACCACAGTTTGTTGTCTCACATCCACATTTTACACTCTTACATCCAAGATCACGCAGAAGGTTCAAAAGGACTGTATCTGCTGCGATCTCTGTGCTTACTTTCTTTCCATTCAGAGTAAACTGTACTTCCATCCTATTTCTCCTCCGCATTATATTCATCTAAAATTGAGCGCATCTCTCTGCGAAGCAGAACCTCTGCAAGGTGCTTTCTATACTCCGCACTTCCGCGCATATTGCTTCCATAAGTAAATTCTGCTGCCACACGTTTTGCATACTCTGTAAGCTGCTCGTCTGTAGCATCCTTTGGGATCTCCCACTGCTTTTCAAGCAATGCCGCTTTCATCGGTCTTGCTCCTACTGAAAAGAACCAGGACTCCTGACCTCTGTAAATTCCTGTTACGACAGAACATGTCAGCACCGGGAAATCTGTCTTTGTCTGACGAATTGATTCGTAACGGAATTTTCTCTTGCTCTTTCTGACGATTACAGATACAAGAATATCCTTATCTGCTTTTCTGTTTACAAACTCAGAAAGTCGAACAGTTCCGCCATTATATAATTCCACAAATGTATCCAATGCCAGTAATGCAGTCAGCACATCAGAAAATCCGTATCTTCCATAGATACTGCCTCCAACTGTTGCCTGATTTCTAAACTGAACTCCAACAATATGACAAAGGCTCTCTGCAATTCCGTCCCCATAGAATTTTCTCAGCCCCTCATGCTCTTCCAGCTGGCGCAGTGTACACATTGCTCCAATACGAAAAACATGGTCTGTCTCCTCAATCTCATTCAAACCAAGATCCGACATATCAATGATCGTCTTCACTCTCGCATTTCCTAATCTCATCCACATCATGCCGCCCATGATACGACTGTTTCTTGCCTGATTCAGCTCGTAAGCTTCCTCCAGTGTCTTAACTTTCACGTAATTACCGATTGTTAACACAGTAGGTCTCCTTCCTATCCACATACCTTTTCCGAGGATCGCGGTTCTCATCCTCGCAATTCTCTCTTGTTATCTTATGTCGTTTCTTGCGATTGTTTTTCAAAAGACAAACATGCAAGCATAAAAAAAGTGCAAATGAAACAGCTTTGTCATTCACACATCTAGCGAATTAATGATATCATATATATAAGAAAAAAGTCAAAAAATCGGTTATACTTTATTATAATCAATTTTTATAAGGTGTACTTATAACCCAGGTACTATAAATAAGAAAGAAATCCAGAAACCATGTTGACATCATTGTACCCTCGGTGTTATTATTTGCTTAAACACGGAAACGTAGATAGAGGTTGCATTTTTCATAAGTAAGGTGACGGATGTGTCAGGAACAGAAGAACTCATCGGAAAGGGAAAGATGCCGAAAGGGTAAGAATCCTGAGTTCTTGTTCTTGGGCATGACGTGAATAGCGGCATGACTGTCATCGCAAGATGGAGAGCTATCTGAATTATACATAATGTATATTTTGGGACGGCGCATCTTGCCGTTTCTTTTATGTTTATTTACAGTTTACGCATTCTTGCATAGATGTATATTAAACAGTTACTGCTCATGGCTATTATAATTATCGTTCACAAGGAACTTATGCGCAATAACCGTTACTGTTCACACGATGTGCGACCAGCAACGCATCTCGCCATTTTAAATCGCCTTTGGCGATGGGGCGAGATGCATTCAAGTCAAAACACGCATCCTCCGTGTCAATCAGCGAAGTGATTGACACGGGAGTGAACAGTAACCAATAACCTGCTGTGACCAGTAATACTTTGTTTCACCATGTTGAAGGAGGATAAAAAGAATGGCAATTTTTAAAGGCGCAGGTGTAGCGATCGCTACTCCGATGAAAGAGAATCTTGAGGTCAATTATGACAAATTAGATGAGATGTTAGAGGAGCAGATTGCAGGCGGTACAGATGCGATCATCATCTGTGGAACAACAGGTGAGTCTGCTACTATGACAGAAGAAGAACACGCTGCAACAATCCGTTTTGCAATTGAGCGTGTGAACCACCGTATCCCGGTCATCGCCGGAACAGGTTCTAATTGTACAAGAACAGCGATCCAGTTATCCAAAGAAGCTCAGGAAGATGGAGCTGACGGAATTCTGCTCGTTACACCATATTATAATAAAGCAACACAGAACGGACTGATTGCTCATTACACAGCTATTTGTAATGAAGTAAATATTCCGGCGATTCTGTACAATGTACCAAGCCGTACAGGATGTGGACTTCAGCCACAGACAGTTGCAACACTTGTGAAAGATGTTGAGAACATCGTAGGTATTAAAGAAGCATCTGGAAATATCAGCACAGTTGCACAGATCATGCATCTTTGTGATGGCAACGTTGATCTTTACTCAGGAAATGATGATCAGGTTGTACCGCTTCTCGCACTTGGCGGAATCGGAGTTATCTCCGTTCTCTCCAACGTAGCTCCGGCTTACGTGCATGACATGTGCTACAAATTTTTCTCAGGAGATATCGCAGGTAGCCGCAAGATGCAGTTAGATGCACTTCCACTGGTTGATGCTCTCTTCTGTGAAGTGAACCCGATCCCGGTTAAGGCTGCTCTTAACATGATGGGAAAAGAAGTTGGAACTCTTAGAGCACCTCTGACAGAGATGGAAGATGCACATAAAGAAGTTCTGAAAAAAGCAATGATGGATCTTGGAATTCTGTAAGAGAACAAAGAAAGGAAGAAGTGATTTTGAGGTCGCTTCTTCCTTTTTTATAATTGCCTGATCCGGCGTTTCTCTTGGTATTAACATCACATCATATCGCCCGTAACCGCTTTCTCTGTTGGACTTTACTTCATAACAATCTCTTAATTCTACCAAAAGTCCCAGAACGAATTCATGATAGAAACGCTCCGGCTGACTTTTTCCTGACGGATGTCTTCCTGTATCAAAACTGTTGAATGTAGCTAGTGCAACTTCATTCATATAAGTATTCATCTCTTTCACATTCCCCCGAAGCATCGCTTTGATAAATGCGTTATAATTTGATTCAGAATTAGAGAACCATCCTTGAAACATTTCTTGAATTTTCTTTATTTTTTTCTTGACATTCATCACTCCATAAGGTATACTTAACAAGTCGCTTGAGTTAAGCGACAACTGAATAGGGGATTGGTCAAATGGTATGATAGGGGTCTCCAAAACCTTTGGTGGGAGTTCGATTCTCTCATCCCCTGTAAGCCCAGTAATCGTTATGATTGCTGGGTTTTTTGTTTTTCCCAGTAAATACAAGGGTTCTAGGATTCTAGCATATTAGAATAATTCTCATAAAATGGTGAAAATATACGATATTAGAAAACTATGCAACACGAAATGCAACACGAAAATAGAAGAAAATGATACAATATTAAAGCCCCAAAGCGAACTGCTCTGGGGCATCTTTTCTACTCAATCCAAGCCTGGAACTTATCCACGAATCTCTTCTTGTCCCCCGCATAACCGTCTGCACCGTTGGTTTTTAACGTGTCGATCTGCTCACTGTAGAAGTTTGCGTTATCTCTAACAGAAGCTCTGTAGTGCACCATCTTGTACTTATATCCCTCCGGTGTGATGTAGTACAGCTCTACTGCCAGGATCGGTGATCCGTCTCCGAGAATTCCATTGACCTTGTCATTCAGATTGTAGCTGTTCGTGAATGTCAGATGTGGAAGCCATCCATTTCTTTCAGTATATACCCTTGCGCGGATAGATCCCTTACTCACCTTGATAGCAAGATATCTGATTGCTACGTTGTCAGATTTTCCAGCCCAGTCATCCTTATTGGTAACTGCCGGCCACCATCTGTCTGTATATGCCTGATATGTAATATCGACCTGTCCTAAGTCTTTCTTCTCTGCTGGCTTAGAAGGTGCTGACGGTGTTACTGGTGTGGCGCTTTCGCCAAATTCCATGTAGCAATAGTTGACATCAACTCTTCCGTTAACTCCATCAACATGACCATCGGAAGAATACTGCCAAATTGCGTACTGACCTTTATAAGTATCCTCAGGAAGATTCTTGTATCTTGCCAGCCATTCAATGTACTTGCCACGTACACCGCCAAGATGGTTGTTGAACCAACTAAGTGAAGCGTAGATTCCAGGAGTATATCCAGCTGCTTTAAGTCCTTCGCATACAATCTCACAGCATCTAGGAGCATAGTTCTGTGTTCCCGGCTCTTCCACATCAAGGAAGATAGGTAACTGGAATGTATGACCTTTAATCAATCTGAGAATATGCTCAAGCTCTGATTTCGCCTGTCTGTCACAAGTAGCGTAGCTGTACAGATAGACTCCCACCGGAATTCCAAGTCTTTCACACTCAGCAAGGTTTCTCACCCACTGCTTATCGTCCTGTGATGCGATGTTATCTCCATATCCGCATCTAAGGATAGCTCCGGCACAACCAGATGCTTTTACCTTTTCCCAGTTGATGACTCCATTATGATAGCTTACATCAATGATTAACTTACTCATACCAGCCACCTTCTTTCAGTTCGGCTTTCTTCTGCTCAATCTCCGCAGCGTGCTCCTCTGAGAACTTCTCCATAACTTCAAGTGATGTTCCTTCGTTGTCGGAGATTTCTTTCGCTGAAAGTCCATAAGCGAAACTCTTAATGATTTCTTTGATAGTCTGTTCTGTCATGACATTCTCCTTTCTTGCACCGGTGCAATTCTACTTTTTCTTATATGCGTTTCTATTCCACATTTCCGTCACGCGTTCCCATCCACCTGTACTCACCAAATAAACGATAAAAGCAGCAATAAATGATGCAAAAATGTAATACCATTCAATCACTATCTTGTAATAGGTGCACAATACAATTACTGCTGCCGGTGTCAGGATCAGTGATGTGATCAGTGCCACAGCATTTGTCTGTACTTTCTTCAGTTCTGGCATTTCCTTAATCGTCTGTACAATCGCACTGACTAAAAAAGCCAGTACTCCGATTCCTGCCAAAATGTAACTCATATACTGCATTAATGTTTCAATGTTCATGCTCAATTCCCTCCAAATCTTCAATTCTATGATTTGCTACCTTGATCTGTTCCTCCTGAACTGATACTCTCTTCTCTAAGCCATATGTGCGCTCCACCACATTGTTGTGCTTATCTACTCTTTTTGTGAGTTCATCCAGCTTGTATTCCATAAGAGCTCTTGTCTTTTCCTGCTGTCCGTGATTGTTCAGTAGACAAATCACTAGTGTTACGCCTGCTGAGATGCAGGCTGAAATAATTGTTTCCATAGCCATACTTCTTTCTTTAAAATTTATATCTGGGTCTCTCTTCTTCCCACAATAACCATCTGATCCAATCATCCAGGTAAACTGCCACTGCTGAAAGAAAAAACCATAATACTGTAAACTGCGGACAGATCTGTCCCCATAAATCACCTGGCAGATTACTATAATCCCATACATTCCATCCCAATATGATATTTACAATAGTTCCGACAATCAACTCCAATAACGTTATAATGATAGCTCCTGCTGCCATAGCAATACCTCCATGAGCCGCATAAACTCCGGGGTTTTCGGTGTTTTTGTGTACCACCTGTATATCACGGTTGTTAGTTAATTCAAACGAGTTTCTTCTTATTTAAACAGCTCAGGGTAATTTGATGATACAATATTCAGTCCCTCTGAAAATCATTTTTATGTTTCTTTCGGTTTCGCTGTGACCGTGCAGGATACCGGGAAATCATAAGGATAGTCATACGGATAATCTGCTGTCTCCTGAATCTGCACAGATATGGTAAACTTTTCCCCTGTCCCGACAGGATTTTTGCTCAATTTGATTTCCGTGATTGTCAGCATCATACCACCTCTACTTCTATCCTTACTTTCCTCGTTGAATCAGCAACCACATAAGTAACTTCCAGTATATAAGACTTCGCCTTTTGCACTGGTGCAATTTTAATATCCAGATAATGACCATTGATCTCACATTCTCCATGAGATTCAACTTCTCCAAACCGTGACAGACTGTAAGATGCTGCCAGAATGGTAAATGGTTCATTATTCGGACTTCTTACCAGCAGTTTGACATGTTTGTCCTCACCCTGGATAAATCTTACTCTATTCACAACAGCACCTCCCATGACACGGATGAACCACATCCACACAAAATTCTTCCTGAACTACTTCCACGGTATACTCATATGGTATGAGATGGATGCATAGAGTAGCTGGATCCACGATTAACAGTAACTTCGTGCAAAATGCTATATTACCCGCCTCGTCTTCTGCAGTCACTTCTACCACATACATCCCATCAAGATCATAGGGGATCGTGACTTTCCACAGATCCCCTTCTGCCCGTTCAAAGATAACCTCTTTCCCGTCTACCTTGCCGGTTGCCTTCACAACCATAACAGAACCTCCTAGTCCGTAATCTCTACAGCAATCACAAAGGTCTTACCACAATCAACCGGATTCGGAGTCAGGGTGATAGACTTGATCACCGGAGCGGCTGTATCAAGCGTTACATTTCTCGTGATCGTTGTAGTCTTACCTGCTTTGTCCTTGGCAATGATCGTAATCTTGTTTGCACCATTGGTCAGCGTTACATCCTTGCTAAAGAATCCATCTGTCCCAACTGTAGCCGCTGCACCATTTACAGTAACTGTAACCGGCTTAGATGTTGCATCGTCTGTCTTACCTGTAACAGTAATAGTTGTCTTATTTGTCACAAGACCTTCTGCCGGTGCTGTAATCGTCAGAGTCGGCGGTACTGTATCCACTGTAAAGGTTGCTGTCTTCGCTGAAGCTGCATTTCCATCATTATCTGATGCTGTCACAGAAATTGTGTGACTTCCATCTTTCAGTGCGGTAGTCGGTTTATAGCTGCATTCATATCCACCTGTGATTGCTGTCTTTGTAACTGTAACGGCTGTACCATCCAGCTTCATTGCGATTGTACCGGAATTTACACCAGAATCTGCATCTGTTACCGTAAACTTGATGGTCGGTGTTGCGTTTGTAATATAAGAATCGGCTGTCGGTGCAGTGATACTGATTACCGGAGCTACCTTCTCTTTGACTCTGATCTTCAGAGAGGAACCAAGTGTTGCATGGCTCTGATCAACGGTCGTTGTATTTCCTGCCACATCTGTAGCCTTTACCGTACCGCCCAGAACGTGGTCCGTCTGGCTATAACTGGATTTACTTGGTGCAGTTACCGTCGCTTCCCATTTTCCTGATGTTGAATTGTATGTCAGATTAATCGTCTGACCATTAAATATATACTGTGCTGTTTTTACTGCCATCTGTTTTCGCCTCTACTCCTGTGTCTCATCTGTAACAAGTTCGCCCATTCCGGAATCTTCCAGGATCTCTTTTACCTTATCTTTCAAAAGTCTTGGAACCTGTTCATACGTTTTCTTTCCCAACATAATCTGCTGTGCCCATAACATTGCCATCATTTCTTTACCTCCGTTGTTTTGTAGCATTATGAATAAATTGGTTAATAGAGTTACCATTACTGATATACCAGCTCAGACATTTCCAGAATACAGCCCTCTAACTGGTCAATCTTCTCCTTCATGTCTGCCTTTTCTTTCTCAAGTGCCTTGATTCGGTCTTCCGGTGCCTGCTCTTCCTGGTACATGACAATTCCAAGAATGCCCGCTGTATACTTCACAACAGCATCAAACTTCGTATAATTTTCATAGCATGCAAGCTCTGATCCACGCTCATGGACTGTCATCTTCTTTGTTGTCATGGAGTCTGAAAAAATTGCTTTGATCTCATCCTCTGTTGCTGAGATTGTTTTGACCAGAAGACCACCATCAGCCTGAATGGATACATCCTGCACTGTCAGCTCCTGACCATCGTTGAATATAATTTTCATATCTTTTCCTTTCTCTGAATCATGTTTCTATGTTGCATATATAAAAGCGCATAACAAAGACACCCGACCTGCGCCGGATGTGAATCCAAAACCACTGCCAATTCCTTAGAAATAAGAATTGTGAGTTATTTCCAGGTTCCCTTAACATCATAGTTTAAATCTGTTGCTCTGGAAGTATTACCATATTGCAAGATAGTTCCTTTCATGGCGATTCCAGACACAGATGCATTGCCAGTCCATACAACACCAGAGTTATTTGCCGTGTGTTGTACAGATGAAATGGTTTTAGCAGTAATCCCAATATTTAAATTCTGATATTGAGCGTAATAAACACCGCTTGATCCAATCTGATTTGCAAATACAAGATCCTTGATTGCTATATGACCATATGCTTCAAAGCGTCCGTCTGCGTATTTCTTCACATATCTGTTATCACTGACTTTGATCAGCTCATATGATTTGCCATTTAATTCAGCAAGTGATCCCACTACACTCAACAGGCTCTTCACCTCCGTAACATTGATTCCATTGTAGTGAATTTCAAATACCGGACACTCATCTACAAGATCTCCCTCCTGAAGATTGCTCTTCGTATATGTCGGAACTGCTGGGCTGCTCGCCTTTGCTGTCCCGGTGATCACCTTCCATTCGCATTTTTCAACCTCTGTCTCCGCATTCCTGGTATACCGGTTTACCACGAGGTCAATTCTCTGCATTCCATGTGATCCATTCGTCAGAGTGACCTCATCATAAGTTCCGATTTCCACACAGGAAATACATCCATGATGGCACATCATCCCGCTCCGGATCTTGAGCAGATTATTGGAACTCAATTCCGGCTTTAAATTTTCTCCGCTCGTGAGAATATAACTGTCCTGTCCCAGTATTCCTTCCAGCATCTGCCGGAACTGCTGCGAAGTCACATGGGGTGATCCGGTTCTTCCAGATACAATTTTCATTCTTCATCTTCTCCTTCCAATTTATAAGTAATTGATTCTACATCATTTGTGATTTCATAGATGATGTTCTTTACAGGCTTTGACATATACATCCCGGTCAGGTAATCTCTGCCTCCTACGATATCTCCAATACCGACCTGAAGTCCAAGACTTGCAACATCCATTTTGAATGTCTTCTTATTCATTCGGTCCTGAAGTCGTTCAATTGCATTTTTCTCAAGTTCATCCGTCTCCGTTGATGTATTTTCGTACACCTCCGTGATTTCATCCAGCCCAGTATAATATTTTTCTTTTCCAATACTACCGTTTTTCTGTACATACAGATGGAATACATTTCTTTCCTGAAGTTCTCCCTTTCCTGCTACGATCAGATGATTCACTCCATTCCGCTTATCATCCATTGTATAATTCAGCTGCATGTCTTTCGACAGTTCCAGTTTTTTTGAATAATCTACAACAGGAACTGCTTCTATCAGCAGATATCCCGGTTCTCCCTGCTCCCGAAGGAACCGGATGTTCAACCTATACTCTTTGCTTTTCAGCATCTTGCTAATCCCTGCAAGCAAGGTACAGTAGCGGTCAAACAGATAATTACTGACCGTGATTTCTGTATTCTTGGAAGACACTACATACAAGCCACTAAACTCCGGTTCAATCAATGCTTTCATAACCTGATGTATTTCCCCTGTTACTTTCTTGTAATCAGATCCTGCCGGCGGCTCAATCACTTTGTACTGCAAAAATCCACGCCAGGTGATCCCTTTCACTTCCACATAATCAAGTGTGGTATCCGTCAGGATCTCACCGATAATTCCACCATATTCTGTACCAACAATGTATATATAACTGGAAAAGTTCAATTCCGGATACCAGTTTGATCTTGCGATCTGAACTGAAAACTCGTACTCTCCATTCACATCTGCAGTAAAATTAGCATCTTTCACATATCCAATCTCATGTAGATTCTTATCTGCCAGTGTTACCACGGCGGCTCCCTCCTGTTCAAAAATAAGGTCAAATCAAAACCAAAGTCTCCCGACCAGTTGATATTTAAAAGCCCGGAAGGAATTTTCTCAAATATGCTATGTTCCAGCGCTCTCTCATTAAATGCATTCTGCACAGTTCCATTTGATAAATATCTCATAACCTTACAAGATCTGCTGTCGATCACAAGATATTCATTTCGTTCCAGTGTCACAAATACCTCATAAGGATAATCATTGATTAAGATTCTTGGATTCACGCATGGTCCGTAGATAATCATCTGGAAATCACTCGGAATAATATGCTCTACTTCCCACACAGCGGTCCCGCGCTTCACTCCTGCAAAGTCGAACGGATGATTATACGGAAAATCAATACCTGCAGCTGCCTCTTCTTCGGGCTGTGGAAAGAATTGTTTTCCAGTTTCTACCACCCACACAAGCTCCGGTGCCTGAAAGGTAAGTTCCACCTCGGAATATACGTAACCTTTCCATCCTTCCTTTGCCGATTTTAATATCCTGCATCGTAAATAAGCTCCATTTACATATAATCTGCCATAGGAATCACTTTCTGCATCAACCGCAATGATCCGATATAATTGTTCCATATTTTTCTGAAATTCTTCCCGCTTTCCAAATACGTCAAGCGTTACAGTCTTCTCATATCCTTCCGATGACTCCGACCAGTCCGCATCGAACCAGTCAGTTTTCGTGGTTCTAAAAGGAGCTTTTAAGAGATTCAGTTTTTCACCATTTACATTTTCATAATACACAATCATACCTGTGGTACCGCTCCTTTCGGTAATGGTCTGTCTATCCGTTTTGTGTCAAGGAAAATCGGCTTATTGCCATTTTCTTTCGCTATCTTCCTCTGAATATGTTCCAGTCTGTCGTAGTCAAATCCCTGACTCTTATAGAGTGGATTACTGTTGATTCCTCCAACCGTCTTATCCGGGTTGACCGATGTTGTAATCTGTACACTTCTTTGTAAGCTCTGAACTGCCTTCTGCACTCCGGCACTCATGGATCCGACTGGAAGGTTCTTCTCAAATCCGATTCCCATTCCAAGTGCCATCATCTTACCAACCTGATCCCGAAATACACGAGATGGTGAATGAATGCCAAGTTTTGACTTAATTGCGTCTAATGCACTACTTGCCGCTGAAGTTGCTGCACTTATGAGATGTCCTACAGCACCTGCAATACCACTTGCAATTCCTTCAATAATATTGAAGCCAACACTTCCCCAGTTTACACTGGTAAATGCATTCTTAATCTGGCCAATCATTAATGGAATCTTACCAAGCAGAGTTGGGATTCCTTGAACCAGTCCCACTGCAAGCTGTGTGATGATCTTCACACCAGTTTGTATGATCTTTGGCAGGTTCGTAATAATCGTAGATGCCAGTTTTCCAATAATGACCGGCGCTTTCGCTGTCACCTGCGGGATTGCATTTGCGATCCCCTGTGCAAGCCCCATCATTAAATCAAGTCCTGACGAGATAATCTGTGGGAGATTGCTGATCAGCGCCTCCACCAGTGTCAGAATCATACTTGCCGCTGCCGGAATCAATTGCGGGAGCTGTTCTGCCAAACTGCTCACAAGTGTTGCTATAATACTTGCGCCCGTAGAAATAAGTGCCGGCAGATTCGCTGTGATTGCATTCATTAATCCCAGAATCAGCATTGCGCCCTGCTCCATCAGTCCCGGAAGTGCTGCTGTAATTCCATTTCCAAGATTGGAAATAATTTCCGGGCCTTTCGTCTGCGCAAGAAGAAGGAGCTGGTCGATCTGCGTTCCAAACTGACTGTAGATCAATCCTAGACCGGCAACAACAACGGCTGCAACTGCTCCAAAATTCAGCAAACTGATAAAGGATGGGATAAATCCAGCAACCGATGACAGGATTGGTGCAAAGGCATTTCCAATGATACTTGCATACCCGGAAATCTGTTCTTCCATTCCTTCAAAGGGAATCAACAGTGCATCTTTTGCTGTAGAGAGTGTCTTGGCTCCAGCTTTCATCTTTCCGCCGAGTTTTTTGATATCTCCCGGCATTTTATTCAGCTTTGCTAAAACGCCTCCACTGATTTCACCCAAACCACCTAGGATATCGCCACATGTACCGGCACTTTTCCCAAGTGCACTAAATGCCGGAGCTGCCCCTGCAAGAACCGCTACCGTCTTGCCGAGATTCATAAGCTCATCTGTGCTCATGTTCTGCAACTTATCTGCCAAATTTCCAACACTGTCCGTAAAAACTTTTAGCTGCGGCACAGCTTCTCCGATTTTTCCAGATAATGATTCAAGAACATCCATTCCTGTCTTTCCAAGACGCGGAATCATCTGACCAAGATTATTTAAAATATTCTGTGCGGCCGTCCAGAATGTATCTACAAGATCATTTGCACTGATCACTCCGGCTTCAAAGTTCTCCCAAGCAGCCTTTGCGGAATTTACAGAGCCCTCAATCGTAGTTGATGCTTCTTTCGCTGAAGTTCCTGTGATTCCAAGATTTTCCTGCACTTTGTGAATAGCCTGAATCATCTGATCAAATGTCACATTGTCCAGATCACTGATTTTTTCATTCAGGATACCCGAATCATTGATTAGTCGGATCATTTCCGACTGAGTACCTCCATAACCTAATTTCAGGTTATCCAACATTGTGTAATTCTGCTTTGCAAAGCCCTGATAGGCATTCTGGATATCCTGCATATTCGTACCCATCTTATTGGCATTGTCTGCCATATCAATGATCGCCATATCTGCTATCTCTGCAGCCTTTGCAGTATCTCCGCCTAAGCCCTGTAGTAATGATGCTGAAAAGCTTGTAACCGTTGACATGTAATCATTAGCAGAAAGCTGTGCTGTTTTGAACGCATTGTTTGCGTTCCTGATCACTGTCTTGGCACTATCTTTAAATAGTGTCTCTACGCCACCGACCTGCTGCTCCATATTAGCGACTACACCAAGGGAAGACTTTACAATCGCCGCTGCTCCAGTTCCTACAGCTGCAACAGCTCCGGTCATTGCCTTGCTGACTACAGATAAGCCACTTTTTCCAAGACTTCCAAGCTTATTTATGCCTTCATTGAACCCACTCTCATTGATTTTGGTATCAAAATTCAAATATCCATCTGCCATACTATCATCCTTTCTGATAGCACGGCTCAGGGGCTCACAAGTGCTTAATTCTTAATTTTTATCTCCACCTCCCGTCGGCATTTGCGACATTTTACATACAGTCCGCTGCACACTGCAGTATCTGCGTAAACAAGCAGATGCTGACCGCAGTACGGACACGGATACCACTCACGCCGTGTCGGTATTTTAATTTCCATCATGAGAACATATCTCCAATCTCATAATCATCAAGCTTTCGCTGTTTCTTTTTCAGTGCAACAGCTCTCTGGATCTTCTTGATCCGTTTACGTTCGTCCTTGTCCCGGATTGTTCCAGGATCAATCGAACGATACATAATCCGTTGTTTAATCTCTGTACCATCCGGCAACCAGTCAAACAAGCTCCGGAACTCCCACCAGTGCATATAATCAATCTGCTGCAGGTCGATTCCATATGCCTCCCGGAACGCTGCATAAATGCAGCCGGCATCTTCCGAAAAAGAAAATACCGGCTTCCCACTTTTCTGCTGCCCTTCCTCTTCATCTTCCGGATCATCCTGGTACATCCTTTTGCACATCAGGAAATCTCCGAGTGCATAAATTGCAGCTTCAATATCTTCCGGAACCTGATCCAGATACCACTGCAACAGAAGTCCACATTTGATCCGCCACGGAACCGAGTCGTCTTCAACCAGCTCCGTAAAACGGATCCATTCACGGAAATCTGTCACGATCGGGTAGTACTCCCCGTTCACCTTGACTTCTTCCGGAAACTGCTCATATAAAATATTCATGCTCTGCTACCTTCCGGTATTGGAATATTTTCCCTTACCATACTGTTTCTGGTAGTTTCTTCTCTGCTGACGGTTTCCGCTTGACTGTGGCTGTGGATTAGGAAACTGCTGCGTAATGTTCTGGTTTGGCATATACTTATTGTATTTGCTGTCCAGCGCCTTTGCTTCTGCTGTTTCAAAATCCAATAATGACTCGGACGCCTCATTGCACAGTTTGATACTGTTCTTTCCGCAAAGGATTCTCTCCCCTGCCCCCTCACCAAAAAGGGTGTCGAAGAACACATAAAAGCAAGCACACTGTGCACGGATGATATCACTGTTTTTTCCGACTACCGGAACATTCTGCTCCGCTTCATGCATTGCTGCTTTCGCTTCATCGATCGCATCTAAAAAATCCGCATCCGTGAAATCCACGTCTGCTTCAAAATCTCCAAATTTCCAAAGGCTCATAGGCTCACTCTCCCATTTCTTCTTTATTCTCCGCCAGCAGTGAATGTACAGGTCCCCCATCCGTCTGTGGTGGTTGCAGTACCCTTTGTGATTTCTCCGGCCGCTTTAAAGCTGCCTTTGTAAATCAGGGCATCCGTACCGTCCCCTTCTGTATCCGGAATTACACTCCATGTTCTCTTTCGTGCAGTACAAGTTGTTTCCGATGTCTTCTGTTCAAACAGATCTACCACCACAATATCAACCTGCGCTTCTGTTCCGAGAATCTCATCGTCAGTAATTGCTGCAATCTTTTCATGTACCGGATCATTGGTATACCGGTCAAATTCGTAATCGATTGCCGGCGAATAACCGACTACGTCACTTCTTTCAGACGCCTCATCCACATACTGCCGGCTGTATTCTATTGAGTTCTTTCCATCTGACAGAGAGGTAAATCCCGTCATTCTGGTAAATGTCTTTCCTGATCCGTCAGCATCCATAAAAGCCACTCTCTTATGTCTGCCAACTAACATTTTTTCACTTGCCATTTCTTCACACTCCTTACTTATAAATCAATCTGCATATCATCTGATACCGTCCCAGATCGACCTCTGTACTAAATAAATAGCCGGACTGCAGCACTTCTACCCTGATAGCATCGTGCCCGTCCAGCTCCGGAACAATATCATTCAGGTTATTCTGTTCTGTCCACTCTTCAAAGTTCTGATAAAACCCACTGTTGGCAATACCGGTTCTGGCGTCCCCATCGTAGGCTTCCTTACTTGTCAGAGCGAACTGGAACTGCTTCAGACAGCTCCCGTCCACATATCTCTTATAGATAGGATCTACGCCGATTGGATCAATGGAATATTCCATTCCATCACCAAGATAATCAATATTGATCTTCCGGTTATCGATATCTGGATAAGTCCTTACATACTCCCGGATACTATCAATAATCGGTTTCCGTTTACTGTCCGGCAAGTTTCTCAGCTCCTTCCCTTATGGCATCTTTATGGCTCGCTTTCATTGTTTCAAACCATCTTGCCTTAGTTTTATGCTCATAATACTGCCGGCGGGCATACGGAGCAAGATATTCAATGGAACCAGAACCAACCACTGTACCAAGCGTCCCGGACTTAATCAGCATCCCGGTTCTTCTCGGTGTCAATGGATTCATGTAGCGCAGACACTCGGAATCTACAAATGCCTGTGCATTGGAAAAAGCACCCTCTTTTCGCTCTGAAAAGCCAGGTGCCCATTTCAGTTCTGCCGTTACCGATCCGTCTGCATTCGTAACCGTGGTGATACTTCCACGTGGCGTATTGATTGAAAATGCTTTCTTGCCAGCCATCTACTCACCTCCGACCCTCCAATGTGGAAGCGTCCCAAACCGGTTATCTGACCAGCTTGTCACCTTACAATGCCTCTGGAACAGCTTTTTCAAATCCGCCGGCTTCTCAATCTCCTGACAGCACTCACCGAGCACGATCTGATCCCCGTTCTGTATAGTCCAGTTTCCGAAGCCTCCACAACAGGCATACTCTTCCGGCGGGAGATACTGATCTGCTTCTGGAATATCCGCAGGAATACGGATCTTATAGACTTCCGCACTGTTCAGACTGTTATCTGAAACTGCGGCCTTATGATCTACATAAACATGAACGCCGTGCAAGACTGTCCGGGACCAGGTATCAAAACGAGTGGTCTCATCGTATTTCCTGTTATAAACAGTCACATCCATATTTGTGATCACAACGCATCCCCACCTTTCTTGACAGCCATCCAGTAGGAAGAAGATAAGGATATACCGCATCATATACCTTTTTCTTCACAATCTCTTCTGCTGTCTTTCCATCCGTCTGCTCTGTAACATAAGTGACACTGTATCCGTCATTATTTTCTGACTTCACCAACGGGGTTTCTGACTGCTGCTGTGCATTGTATTTGTAATAAACCTCTGCTGCAGCGCAAACAGCATCTTTTACCGCGTCATTTTCCACAGCAAAGATATCACCTTTCACATAAGTCAAATGCCGGATATAGGCTTCCGCCTGCCTTTCGGCTTTTCGAAAGTCCTGTTCCGGAATGGTTCTTCCTCCATATTCGTCTGCATAATATCTATACGTGACCTGCATGGATTATCACCTTCCCTTACTCACCGGATTTCAGAACTGCAAACGGACATCTCTTGGTCTTGTCTGTCTTCAGTGAATTGATCGGGTTCGGGATTTCCCATCCAAGACGCATCACTGCACGAAGCGCAACCATATCGTTCTGCATCAGGTTGTATGCGATTGTGCCATCTGTATTCTGAACAATACCTTCCGTAAACAGCTTGAAAGTAATATCCTGTCTGATGGAATATACCAGCTGTGAGAAATCTCCGGAAATCATAAGCGCCTTTGACTTATCAAATGCACCATTGTTCGGGAAATTCATCGGTGATCCATCCAGCGCATACTGGGTAGAGCCCTGCAGATCCTGCTTGAACAACGGATCTCCGTTTGCATTCTTCAGACCTCTGAGTTTAGCTCTCATGGAAATATCTGCCATATGGCCGTTCACAAAGTATCCACAGTCTTCAACGTGTGCAATCACTCCGTCTTCTGCCATGATCTTGTCATACAGACTGTCAGCCGCTCCTAATGTGATAACAGCATTTGCCTTTGTTGCGGTTGCAACCACATCATCTCTCCATGTAGACGGTTTATTTTCACCAAATAATACCGCACTGTCGATAACCTTTCCAAACGCCTCTGTTACTCTTGGCTTTACCTCTCCCCAGATGTCGTACTCGGAATCATCCAGGACTGCTTCCGGAATCGGAACAATAACTGCAATCTCTTCGGCAGTGATAAATTTCTTATCCCATGCCTGTTTCGTAGTTTTCTTCTGTCCGTTATCACCATTTACAAAATAAGCAATCGGCAGCATATCCAGTACCGGCATTTTATACTGCTTGCTTGTCATGTTTGCCAGCTTACGGCCCCTTGACAGTACAGCTGACTGGGCGATTGTTCCCTGGATGATCTCATTGGATTCCTGAATTGGAATCAGAGCCTCTGCTCCGGTACGATCAATGATGTTTGCATCTGTTTCAAACAATCTTAAATTCATTCTTTTTCTATTCATTTCATGCCTCCATTATCTTCTTGCAGCAGCTCTGATTCTGTCATTGATGGATGCATTCATATTTCCACCAGAACCATCAGATGTATTTCCTACTGAAGAATCTACGATGCGATAAGAGCCGCTACCTGCATATCTTGGGTTCTCTTTCAGAAACTTCTCTGCTGCCTTTTCAAATGTTGTTTTATCATCTACCATTTTGGAGATTTTAAAAGTTACATAGTCCAGATCGTCCGCCTTTACTCCTTTGCTGGACAAGAATTTTTCATTTTCCATCTGCTGGACCTTGTTCTGAGATTCTGCTAACTGCTGTTGTAACTGTGCTACGTTCGGCTGGTTTTTAGCTCTCTCTGTTTTGAACTGGCTGATTGCCTGAGTTACCTCGTCTTCTGTCATTCCCTGACCTCTGAAGAAATTTGCAAGAGCTGCTCTTTCCGACTTTTTCGCTCGTGAACTTGCAATCTCTTCCAATTGTTCATAGGTATATGTTCCGGTTCCATGTGCTCCGGATGCGCCACCAGTGGATCCGTTTCCACCATCTCCATTCCCGGCATTTCCACCCTGTGTACCAGAGCCAGCTCCTGCGCCGTCTTCAAAGAGCTGTAACATCATTCTTTTTTTATACATTTCATACCTCCGTTTTGCCTCGACAGGCTCTGAGCTTTTTCCGTCTTCACGTTTTGGACATAATAAAAACACCCCGAAGGATGTTTTCTATATAAATGTTATACAGTTGTATTCCCTGTTAATATCTGTAACCCCAAGGAACCAAGAATCCATCAGAAGTTTTCCACCATCTGATAGTTTTTCCCATTCAATTATTGTCATTCCACTTCCAGTATCCTCTCTTATCCGATCATTAGACAGATCTTTTAATGAATTAATCAGATTACATGTAAGCGCTGATACCGCAGCGCACACGCGATCTACTCCATCCGTACCATTCATGCCGGCATGACCGCTCATATGAATGCCGTGATCTGTTATTTTAATGTTTATCATCAAATCCTCCTAAAAATGAGTACAAAAATACCACCGGCCGTATCGACTGGTGGCAACTACACAACTGCTTTTAATGCTTTGTTGTATTCAATTTCCAATTTACGTTTGAATTCTTCAATTTCTTTTGGTTTCATCCCCGGTTCTGCTGATGCGCAAATGTCCGGGGTTTCTTCTGCCAATATTTCAGTTGCTCTCGGCTGTTCCGCATGCATTGCATCATACTCATCAACTAACGCATCTTCAAGGATAATAGAAAACTCATATATATCTTCTGGAGTATTTTCAAGAAAATCCTTTATATAATTCATATATTTTCTAAAAACCTGCATCTGTCCATCCTTCCTTCTTGTTTTTTCTCCGAATAATACTAACTATATCACCAGAGTTTTTATTTTTTATAACTACAAGCTGTTTACTTGGACTGAACCAAATTATTTTTTCTTCTCCTTCAGAATAATTCGGCTTTGTTTTTACCAGCTCGAGAACATCTTTTTCGTGAATCACTTCATATCCTGGCTTATTCAATCTTGGCAATCGGCTCAAAGCATGAACTGATAATTCCTCTCCTTGCTCTCTGAATCTATCATATGCTTGTTCGGATTTAATCTTGAACTCTTGAGACCAATCTTTCTTGCCAATCTCAAGATATGTGAAAAATTTACTTTGAACCTTTTCCCATTCCTCACTATCATTATATTTTAACTGACCAAACTTTACAAGTGATCCGATAGAATCTCCCAGAATTTCCTTGTATTTCTTATACTGAGCAATATCACTTGATGCATTTTGAATCATCTCCGGTGGAAACATAGAATTCTGTTGTTTTGAATTAGTCGCTATTCTTCCGCGCATATCAAGATATATTCTCTCACGTTCTTGTTCCAGTTTCATCTTTTTAGAAAATTTAGCATATTCATTAAGCTGACCTTGGTATTTTGCTTTCATAAGCATCACTTCCTGCGGATCCGCGCCCCCATGCTGCAGCAGCTGTACTTTTTCGCGCTGTGCTCGCATTGCTGTTTCCATCTGACGCTGTCTCTGCTTTGCTTCATACAGAGTATATTTCTTGCCTGCAAATATCTTAGGTTCTGCCTCTTCCTCATTCTTTGCATCCAACCAATCATCAGACCAATTACGCTCAGATATACCAGGAAAGAACGGATAATACTCGTGTCAATGGTAGCAGTTCCAACCGCCTAATCCTTCACCGGTTCCATAACCTGTGCTACTGACAAAGTCTGGATAATCTGCCATGCTCGCATCACCCCCTCCACAACAAAAGGAGCCTTTTGGCTCCCTCTGCTTTATTTCCAATATTTTTCTTCCGCTGTTTTTCTTGCTTCAAGTGCTTCTTCTATTCTATCGTATGTCCCTAAATTAATACGTTTTTTATCTACAGTAATATAAGCTCTCCATTTTTCCGAATCTTTTCTCCACATAACTCCTGGATAACCTGATGTATTTGTCTTTCTCGGCTTTTTATCTCGATTCCAACAATTCTCTTGAAAAGAAATCCACCTGCAATTTTCAGGACAATAATCTCCGTTTACATCTATGCGGTCTATTGTTAATTTATCTGCATAACCATTTTTTATCGCCCACTGTTTAAACGCCTCAAAATCATTTATCCATTCATCGCACACCTTTATTCCTCTTCCGCCATAATATTCATAATTACTGCAAGAAGGTATGTTACATCTGGCCTTCATTGCGCGCCATTCATTATGTAACCGAGTGCCTGTTGCTTTATGTACTGTACTTATTTCAGATAATCGTTCCTTTTGAAAACAACCGCAAGATCTCGTTAATCCTTTTCTAAGATTCTTACCCAAAACAACTACTTCTTTTCCACATTCACATTTACACAACCACTGAGCTCTTTTTCCTCCATTAGGCGAAATATAGTTTTCCGCACGTTTCAGAACTGTTAATCTTCCAAATTTCTGCCCAGTTAAATCTATTGCTTTTCCCATGTGTTATACCCACCCCGCTGGATTTCAGCTTTGGCAGCTTTCATTCCTTGTGCGTATCCAAAAGTAAAACTATTATGAATTAAATCAAAAATTCCTTTGCTGTTTCTCTTTATCTCTTGGAAATTTAAAACAGAAGCATCATAATACGTATTAATTTCTGTGTTTTGTATCACATTCATTGTATTCTTGACTCTCGCCATAATAAAAACTCCTTTCAAAATTCGTGTTGAAAGAAGTTCCATTCTGCATTATAATATTTACAGAAGGAAACTTCTAACCTAAACAGTCGTTTGTGCTTTGGTCGGTGCTACGACTGTTTTATTTTTTTGTTAAATTTACTGCCTGCTGATAAACCATGTCTATACCTTTTTTTACCACCTCTGTCTTATTTAACCCTAGTGTCTCACGACAATATTCTAACTTTATATCGTCTAGTACAGACAATCTCACTTCCATTCGTTTCGTCTTAGGTTCATCTGTTGGTCTTCCTGTTCTCGGGCTCATTTTATCACCTCACTTTTGTCCGTACAAATATATTAACTTATGTACGTACAGAAGTCAAGTACTATTTATTCCATTTGTAAACTTTTCCCTGCCATACAGAATGTGAAGGTCTCGCTCCAGCGTGCCAACTTACTTCCACATATTCACAACCGAGCTGTTCCATATGATATTCGGTTATCTTATGCGTAAGCTTTGCAACGCCGGTCATGACAGCTCTCCTTGCAGCTACATCAACCCGATTGGCTCTTCCGGAGGAATAATCGATCTGTCGAAGTCCGCTATTGGTGAGCTGAGTCACAACTCTACGCAACACACTGTTGTAATCGAATGCTCCGGTTACAATATCGAAACATGCTGAATCAAGATAATTTGTATAAACCTGCGCCAGCGGTGTTATAACCTTTTTACCATCTCCATAATCTAAGTAAAAACCAAGCGAATTTGTTATATTTTCCAAATATGCAAAACTTTGATCAATAATTGCATCTGTAATCTGCTTAAGTTGCTCGTTCTGGTCAAATGGTATATGCTCTACGTTGATTTGTTCATATATGTCCTTATTCCTGACATATTCCCAATCAATTACCTTATCATACAACTCAAACATTTCTGGATAAGAAGCATCGAGCGTTTTCTTAATTTCCTTTTCAATGTCTTCTGAAGAATAACCCAAAATAAGTAATCTGTTAATCTGCCAGTCTGCTGTGCTTGTAATCTTTCCGGTTTTCTTGATTCGCCGGACAATATCCTTCATAATTCGGAGTTCTAAATCTTGATATCTTCCAGCAATCTTACTGGCCATCTGATTCTTGTAATCATCTCGCATATTATTCCATCACCTGATTCTGCTCCGGAAGATTTTTCTTCGCCTGTTCCTCTGTCTCACCATACCATTTCGCACGGTATTCTTCATGACGCATCACTCCCATGCTTACGTCCTGACGATCCTGCTGACGTTCTGAGCCCTTATCTTCGATAATAGAATCATCAAAATCAATTACAATGTCTGTATTTATATCCAACGCGTTCCCTGTCACAATTCCAAGTCGAATAATAATCCGAATCAATTGCTTCAATACATCTTCCAAAATGATTTCATGTTTTTTCAGCATCCGGTACATATCGGAATTCTCGGATATAATCTCTGTAGCAGTCTTTGCACCAGCACCATCAAACCGATATCTTTCCGTTCCAAATCCGCATTTTAATGATAAATAATTCAAATCATCATTAATTGCTTTGCTGTGCTCATCAATTCGAAGACTCATGTCTACTTCCTTGATTAATCCTGTCTTGCTCTTATCGTAATCTTCCGGAAGAGAATAGAAAACACTATCCTCTGGATCAAAAACGGGTGTCCCATCAATATCGGACAGCATTTCAGGAGCTACAAAAATTCTTTTTCGCCCCAAATCAAACTCATTACAATAAGAATCGTATTCCATATCCAACTTTTTCAATACATCAATTGAATTAGCGAATATAGCTATCCCCATCGGATTACATTCTGCAGCATTATTTGTAATATTTAACCTGTCAATTACAAACTGTGGTTCTAATGATCCTGTTTCTGTCCTTGCAGCCATGTTAGCAAATGGTTTCAGCTGCTTCCATTCCTGCTCAGTCAGTTCACGTCCTTCTGTGCTTCCTTTCGTGCATTCCAAAACGCTATTTTCTATCACATACATCCCGTTTTCTTCAGTTCTATGGAATTGGATCTGTACATATTTCTTTTGCAGAATCGTATAAACAAATGTAAAAATGCACTCCGTAACCATCCCATTATTCCAGCTTACAGGATAGATGTTCTTGGCATCTACATAATTGATTCCGATTTTCCCATCAGCTATTGTTCCATCTTCTCGAATGATGGCATTGTAAAGATATGGGATATATGCTACTGTTCCTGAATAAGCTTTCCGTTCCTGATAATCGTTTCCCATAACCAAGAAACTGTTATTATCAAGCACCCGCTGCACAAACTCCTGCGTCGGCTCATCCTCCAACGTGATCATCACTCGTTCATTAAGCAACAAATCTGCAATATCCTCTGAAAGCTTCTTTGCCATTCCCATACTTTTTCTCCGGCATCGTTTACTGGTACCTCGACCAGAATATACTTTATAAGTACTAAACTGTCTTACATTCGAATTGTACCAACCGGTCCACTCATCGATCTTCCGGTAAAACGAAGCATCTACTGTATCAATTCCTTTTTTTCTGAAATAATTAAATATATTCATCGTCTTCTCTCACCTCCCTGCTGCCGAAATCGCAAATATCAATCTCCTTTGTCAAATCATCTGATGGCAACCAGTATTTCATCTTGCTCCATGCTCCCATCACTGCATAACGAATCGCATCCATACAGTGATCATTCTCTTTTACAGGAACTTCTTTCCCTTTTTCAATTGATTTCTTATCGTATTCATATACCCCGAACTCATTTACTGCATTTTCTTGCTTTGGAGCAATAGACATGATGTCAAATACCAAAACCTTTTGTACACGGCTGATGCCTAATGCTACATCATTCTCTGCATCGCGAAGAAACACCTGATAGTCCACACTTTTCCTGGTTGCTCTCTTTATTTCTTCTGCCAATCCTTTTGCCGATGGATCCAGGAAAATATAAAAGAGTCGGTTATCATATTGTTCATGTAATTCATCCATGAACTCAACAAGATCCTGTGCATACTCAGACGGACTTTTCTGCTTCCCTGTCTCTCGCCCACTATGATAATACTCTCCTAATCCCGGAAACTGTTTTCTGTAAGTATCAAGGCCAAATGCTTGAAATGTTGTCGCATTCTGTTGGCCATAGTCACCGCCAATATAAATTCTGTCATATCTTCTATCTGAAGCTGGCTTCTTTCTGTGCCTTTCTCCAAACATATAATAAATCAGTTCATCAACACCAACTGATTCTCCAAGCCATACCCATCTGTACATTTTCGGATCAGCAACCTCCATTGCCTTGGCAGAAGCAATCAGATCAGGTCCCAGCCAGGCAGCAGGTACATCTCTGTAATCTGTATGGATATGTACGCAGTCAGGACGTTTTTCCATCTTCTTACACCACTGGTTAATCGGTGCATTCGGATTCTTCGGCGGGTTATACAAATAAATCATTTGGAAACCACCTTTATTTCCACGAACGAAAGTAGCTTCGATATTACTTAACTCATCCTCTCCCTCACCGTCATCAAAGAATTCTGTCAACTCGTCTAGCACAACCAACTTGATTGGCTTATCCTCATCAATAATACCTTTCGTATCATCAATGCCATCTGATCCGGCAAAATACATCGTTGTTCCATACTTCTTATAAGTGATCTCCATTGGAGACTTTGTAATCCGGAACTTACTTTTCGGAATCTCCAAACGGTTGATTCCTCGGAGCATCTCCTTGTAAACTGTTTTCCGCAGCTTGTTATGATGCTTACGCAGCACAACCACAGAGCCATTGGCATCTGATACAAGTTGATAATCTGACCGGATGGCTGCATAGCTGGATTTCGTCCCGGCACGACCAGACGTCAGGATGATATGCTTGATACTTCGGTTATTGAATATCGGCAGATACTTCGGAATCACTATATCCGATATCCTGACTTGTTTCTTCTGGTGCGTCATTTATAATCTCTACTCCTTCATCCACATTCTCGGAATTTCCAGAGCTTCTACGAATTTTCTCTGTATCAGCTTCCATCCGTTCTGTCCTGCGTTGCTGTTCTTTATCATCCGCAGCAGTCTGTGCATTCTGTCCAGCATACTGGGCAACAAAATATGCAGCCTTTGTATTTCCCCGCATTGCCTCCTTGATCTGAGCCATAAGCAAAGCCGATTCCAGAGTACACTCAACACCAAGCGACTCTAAAACCGGCTTCCATTCTTCATTATCTATTTCCGCAGTAAGCAGCAGGTTCAACGTCTTCCGGAAGTCTGCCTTCCTGCGTCTGACCTCGCCGCTTCTTTTCCCTCCACGAGATTGTATCTCCCGTAGTTCCTCCGTACTTCGCTTATTAAATCCTTTATCTCTTATGTTTTCATAACCTGCCACTTCACCACCTTCCATTCCTGTTTATTGTTGATGGACCATGTAGGAATCGAACCTACGACATATCGCTTATGAGGCGAATGTTCTACCACTGAACTAATGGTCCGGGTTTTGAGTATTAGAAAAGCACCCCGAAGGGTGCTACAATTGTCTATTGTTCTTCATTAAAAATTTCTTCAACAGTAACTTTATATTCTTTTTTATTTTTTCTCTTGTCCTTTTTATATCTTGATTTTGTTATAAATTCCTCAAAATTAGATATAATTTCAAAAAGTGCTGATAATATGACAGCCGCTGCTAAACCTTGCCTCGAGCCAGAAGTTTCAAGTGCAATATCTATTATTGTAAGAATTAATATTCCACTATAGACTATTACTTTTATAGCTGGCATTTGCTTAATTATAGTACCCGGCCATAGAATTTTTGCCACTATCATAACTATACCCATTGGTATTAATGAAAACAATATATAACACATATATCCTCCTGTTCCATGAGGACCTATCCTTTATTTCACCACAATTTTACTATATTCCATTTCTCGACATATTTCAACAGAAAAACACCCACACATCCCTGTGCAGGTATCTCTCTTGGGTTGTACATACAGAAGGACGAGCCATCAGCTTTCCGCCTCAGGCTCATTGTAATTCTCTCACACATCTATACTAAACTTCAATAAACTATAATAAATTATTTTGGTATTTTTAAACGTCCTAATGCTCTCCCATGCAACTTATGAACCCACTGTTCTGTGCAATCCATCTTTTCAGCGATTTCCCAAAAACGCAATCCCTTAATGTATCTGTAAAACAGTACATCGTTCTCGTCTTCATTCTTCACTGTCTTAATCTGATTCTCAATGGATATATACGATTCGATACATTTGCTCTTTTCCGTCTCAAGTTTTTTCTCCAGTGAATCTATTCTTGCCAGCTCGTCTGACAAATCTTTCTGATTTCCACTACCATGAGGCATTCCTGAATAGTCTGTTGCTTTCGTAGATTCTGCAAGCTCCCTGAGTTCTCTCACCTCATCGTCAATTCTGCTGATTCGTCTTCTGTTGGCTCTGTATCCTCTCAGATACTCTTTTTTCCGGTTGTTCTCGTTCTTCACATTGTTCTCTTCCAGTCTCTTCTCCATTGGCATCATCTCCTATCTTGTACTTTCTCGCCAAGTATTCTGCTACATCTCCATGCCACAACTGCTGCCCCTGTGCTTCAATCAGCTTTCCTGCCTGGTATGCTGGCCGATGAAACTTCTCGCTTTCCTTCCGGTCAGGCGGATGTTCTGCCATATCAGCATAATGTTCTTTTTGGTTCTGCTGGATTTCCGCAGGACTCCAGCGTGTGTCTGTACTTCTTTTCACTGTTCATCACCCCAATCCTTAGCGCACTCATCACAATCACCATTTGCAGCTCCGAAGCAACCGTAACAAGCATTTGTCTGCTCTTTATTTTTCATCTACTCCACCTCGCTTAACAATTTCAATGGCTTTATCAATGACATTTGCAATATTAAGATAAGCACAACCCTTATCTGCATCACCTGTATTTGCTATTGTCAGAAAGTAGCGCGTCTTCAAATCTTCAAGTTCTTTTACAACTTTCTCCACATCAAACGCTGTCGGCTGTTCTTCTATTTCCATAAGCGTGGATACCGCAATATCTGCCACCGAAACCATTTCATCTTCGTCTGGCGCTTTCGGTTTTAACCATTTCTCGCATTTTCTCATCAGTAAATCCGCATCAATTAATCTGCTCATAATCATTCTCCTTTGTACGGCTTCGGTAGTGGCATCCAGGCAACAATTGATTTTGTCGTATGTTCATAGATTCCTTGAAAGTTTCCATTTTCCCAATATCTCATTTCTGTTACTATTCCGCTGTAAAAACATACAATTACATCCGTGTTATCCTCCGGCAACCTCTCACTCACTGGAATCCACTTCTGACTTTGCAGTGCAATAGCAATTTTCGCAAGTTCGATAGCATCAAGCCATTCTCCACATTTTTCTTTTTCCTCAAACTCAGCTAACTTCTCAATAGCTTCTGACAGCTTATTCTTGTCCTTAATCACTGCTTTTCCACAGTGGTATGTTGTTAATCTCTCTTTCATTCCTTCACCTCTTCCAGCAAGCCATTCACAACCAACTCACACTCAATCTCGGTTGCAGTCCGCTTGTCGCTGAATTTACAGTTTGGATTCTTGTGTATCCTTGCATCTTTGATCGGCCACTCAGTTTCAGTAAAATGCTTACCGTCCACAAACATCACTCTGTGTCCGTTCTTCACGCAGAGATAGTAACTCTCTGCGCTTTTCGGAAGTCCTCGGCAAGGCTTGAATCCGAATCTCACGAACTCACTTGCCTTTACTACTGGTTTTAGTCTCATTTCTGTTTCCTCTCTCATACTTGTTACACACTTCCGGATTTACAACGCCGTTACCGTCATATCCATAATCTTTGTTGTGCCATTTTCTTAGACATTCTCCGTATTCCCAGTATTTAGAAAGAATACTGACAGCTGCCCCGTACATAAATCCTGTGATTCCCTCTTTATCCGCTTCATAGCTCAGCTGCTTTGCATTATCAACAATAACTTTCATTTCGTCTTCTTCTGATGCTTCTATCTTCTCTTCCATCATTCCAGCCCATCTATTCAGCTTTATCTTCAAGTGCCATCTCACTGAACCTCTTCAAAACATCAGGGATATTCATTCTCTCGATCGTTTCTTTCGCAAGATTTTCTTTTAATTTCTGTTCCAGTGACTTCACAAGACTTTCTTCCACTTCTCTTTTTGCAGTAGCAATCATATTTTCTACTTTTGTACCAAGTTCTTTTTCAAGATATTGCCATGTGAGTAGTTCAGCCATAGATAATTCTCGCTCACTCGAATAGGTGGTAGTATTTCCGTGTTTGTCATACCTTTTTTCCTTAGAAAATGCTTCAAATCTCTTTCCAACATATTCAGACAATGGAATGTATTTTACATCATTGCTCCATGAACCTGTTCTTGTCGGCATCATGATATTTGCAATCTTTTCTTGCGATACGGTCTCGACAAATTTGTCTACAGTATCTTGAATCGTTCCTTCTGCTTCAAGAATCTTATCTGCAATAGCCTTATCCACTCTCTGTACTGCTTCATCTGTTGCTTTCCTAAGAAGTGCATCTTTCACACCACTTACAACCTGTTCTTTGATTTCTTCATCAATTGTGTATCCACTTTCCTCGTCTACCCAGTCCAGTTCTACTTCGATATTAAACTTTGCCATTATGTTTCGTTCCTTTCTTCTTAAAAAAGCGTAAAAAAATACCAACCACCGAATATTGATGGTTGGTAGATATTACATCTCTAATAAGTTTGACAAACCCTCAAGAACTTTAATTATCCTCAAACAATTCACTAATTTTATGTTTTTTCTTACAAGTATATTTTTCTCCCAGCGAATCTAGCACTAATATTTTAAATTTCGAACTCTTATTTGGTATCTTTCCATCAGTAATTTGATAAAGAATACTTTTAAATTCTGCCATTTCATAGTAAAAATTCTTGAATTTTTCTTGTTCTAATTGATATGGTAATCTAACATTTTCTGTACGTTCATATTTCCAATTATCAATTATAATTGACGTCTTATCAAATTCAACACAAATACTCTGTATAGTAATCGGCCGAACTCCTCTGTTTTTAACTGATACACAATATAGATCTACTAATTCATTCTTATCTATGCAATTACAAATTTTGTATACATCCACATCAATTCTTTTTTTTAGCGGCTGCTTATATTGTTTTATTGCCACAATCAATGCAATTGCCGTAATAAAAGACCCTAATGTCGATCCTATCGCTCCAAATGCTGACCAAAATAAATTCCAATCCATAAAACTCTCCTGCAATTTTTTATAAATTATACCACTCCAACCATCAATATTCAATTGTCAAGGTACTCTCATGATTTTTCTCCACGTTTACCAATATCTAAAGCACAATGCATACATCTTTTGCTCCCAGTCGCACCGAGATAAAAGCTCGTAAAAATCCTTTTCCGGCATGAACTTTATCCCGTAATGCAATCTGGATATGAATTTATATAATTCTTCAAACATTGCTACTCCTTGTATTTATCCAAAATCTTCATCATTGCTTTCATGTGCTTTGATGATTCAAGGACATCTTCATCACTTATACTTCGTATACGGTCATTTCTTCGCAGTTCTACAAGTTCGTATATTCCATCGTGAAGTGTCTTAAAAGCTTCTGCCAGTATCGTTTCTTGTGCAGCGTCCTCATTCAGTTCATAGAACTTTTCGTATTTATCATGTTCTCCGAATTTATCAGTTACAAGCTTTGTCCTCTTCGGAGTGATTTTTACAATCTTCGCCGGAATAATCTTGTCATGTCGGAACCAATGCCATCCACATTGAATCCCTCTCGCCACTCCAACAACATCTCCAACTTTCAAAGAATTTCTGTCTATCTCGGTTAATTCTATTTTCATTCTGGCATCACCTCCGGGAAATCCTCAATGCTCATTTGACCTTTAATGTGTCCTATACCAGATTTTTCTTCTTTCATCCTTTTACTTTTGTACTCGTTGTATTTCTTTCTGTACTCATAGCTTCTGCCAAAAATGTTCCATGCTGCTTTTACTACATTCGGTTCGTAAGGTCTGATTTTCTCCAAATCATCCACAGCTTTGTATGATATAGGGCAACCGCAACATCCTGTTCTTGTCAGTCCGTATACCTCATAAGCATCGGAATACTTGATTCCGTAATAGTTTTTGTACCATTCCTTATCTTTGTCAGATACATAATAAAGAGGTCTCAAACGATACTGTCCGCTTGCAGTCTCAGTAAAGCACAATGCTGTATTATCCTTTCTTGGAACTGATCTCATTCCACCTTCATCTCTTCGCTCTCCAGTTATCACCATGTCGTATGATTTCTGAACTTTATGAGCAATTTGCTTTTTGCAGTAGTCACAACATTTCGCACTTATCATAAAATTCGGTGGATATTCCTCAATAAAATCACGCATATACTTTGAAGAGTTGATTACTATCTGAATGTTCGGTCTTGGTTCTCCTTTAGAATTGCAGCAACAAAGAAAGTTGATTAAACTCTCACACTTCGGATACCTTTCTTTCAGTTCTTTTCTCTTTGCCGCCTTATCCTTTGCCTGGTCGTACTCTTGAGCAATAGACAGTGGAACTCCTTTTTTCTGCCAATCTGATAATCCTCCAGACATAATCTTTGATACGAATGGAATTCCGTATTTTCTCGTGGATTGCACGATATTAATTTTCGGTCTTACTTCTTCAATCTCAACGCCATATTTCTCAGCAACATGTTTCACATGGTCTTTTGTTGCTTTCATTTCCAATCCAGTGTTGAAAAACACATATTTGATTGGTGGAAGTTCAAATATCCGTCTCGTCCTTTCAATCAGGTCAATCATAATGTCACTATCAGCACCGCCAGAGTAGGAACAAATAGCATTAGGATGTTCCCTCAATCTTTTTGCGATAATACTCTTAATTGCTTCAAATTTTGCCGGAGAATCAAAGTCTGCATAATCCGGTCTATCTGTGTATACTTTACTTACTCCTGTTTTCATCTTCTCGAAAGGAGCCGATATATCTTTGCCCGGCCGGAGCTCCGCACTCCTTTCTGTAAATTACATATTGTTTCTAAGAATTACGTCTATATATCCAGTTTGCAGTTCATATGCCGGCATTACATCTTTTACCCATATAATCGCACCCTTTGGATGTTCGTACTTCCATTCTTCTTCCATCAGTTTCACATTTCTCAGTACCCACGCATGAGGTCTTTTATACCTTTTCTTCAACTCTGAATAAGATATGTCAACACAGTGTTTTTCTCTTTCCTCAGACCAATCAGAACAGGATATTGGATATGTAGAGTCTATAATGCATGTGCCTTTTACAAGGTTTGTCCCACTTTCCAGTAAATAGATCGTCTGTCCTATTTTCTTGGTATTACTACCTCTTATTTCAATGGTTTTCTTCCCACTAAGGATAAGATTTAACCATCTCTTTTTTACAATTAGTCCATCCATCATTTCGCCTCATTCGCAAGCTGGAATCCCATTCTTGCCACATTTCTAAGGTTGTCCTTAATTAATGCTTTGTTCGGACTTCTGTGTGTATCAAGGAACTTCCACAACTCTTGCCTTTCAGTCGGTTCATTGGCAATGTAATCAGCCATGTAATCATACTCAGCTTTTGCGACTTTCAAACACTGAATCATGTAATCTATCTTTTCTCCAATATTCATGACTTACTCCTTTACCGCATATCTGCTTTCGCATATTGCAAAAAACTTTCCGTCATGCTCTTCGCAATATCTTTTCAGCACTTTCTCGCAAGAATCACTGCTGTCAATTTCCTCTTCGTGAACAACCGTTCTTTTTTCGTCTATTACAAGGCAACAGGTTTTCTTCACAACTTCAATTTCTTTCTTTTCATGGTCTTTCTTGTACTGTTTGAGGACTTCGATATATCGTTCAGGATGTTTTACCGCTAATTCATTACAGGTAATACCCGTGCCATTGTTATAGGCACTCAGCTTGCAACGACTGCAACTCCTTCCCTCGCACATTTCGCCTCTAAGTATAATTGCTTCTTCCGCTGTCAGTTCGTCCTCTACTAATCCCTCAAGCATTTCATCTGTCCACGCATAGTCATCTTCTACAACTTTGTAGCAACCATCATACACGTATGTAATCGTTACAATCTTTTTCTTTATCATTTCAGCAACTGCGTATAAACTGCCATACAACACCGATGTTTTTAAGTCACTTCTAACTTTTACCTTGTCTCCAACTTTGTATTTCATTTCGTGCCTCTCTTTCTCAGTTTTTCTGACAGATTCTTTCTCTTCTGTTTCTTCTCTTTCCATCGTCTCAGGTACTCAATCTGCGCCTGATCCTCTTTTTCTTGTCTGTTCATGGTCTTTATCCCTTGTACAGATTCGGAATCGGCATCCATGCTGCCACTCTGTACAGTGAGCATCCACCGTGTCCATTTGAATATCTATCCCACTCAAGGTATCCATACTGTCTGTCAAGCCAGTGCTTTTCCTCATCCTCATCAAATACCTTGATGTAACATCCAACACTGTATTCTCTGTATCCATTACCGCTCTTGGATGCGATTGTTGTAAGGACATCACTTTCATCTTCCGGGAGTCTTTCCGTTACCGGAATCCATCTACGATTCTCATCGGCATCATCAATCTTGCACATCTTCTCGACATACTTTCTGACATTCTCGGTTGTCAGTAGGATTCCTTCATCCTTTCGATCAGGGTTCAGCTCATCCGCTCTTTCTCCCTTTAGTTCTTCCTCAGCTTCATTCAGCCATGAAAGAAACTCTTCTGCATCAATCGTTTTCCCCATCTCTTCTCCTTTCGCTTTTCGCAACATATTCTCCGTAGCTCATACCATGCTGCTTTGCTTCAGCTGCGACTCTTACTAATTCGCTTCGATACTTCGGTTCTTTTGCGCCTTTTACTTTCTTCGGTTTGGCTTGCTTTCGTTTCATTGCCAGTTCCTTTTTCTGTTCAGGACTCAAGGCTCTGTATCTTGCCTTTCCTCTCTCGCAGCACTGTCTCCGGCTTCTTTCTTCTCCGCAAGCCTTGCTACAGCACTTCTTCCGATTGCCGACTATCTCAAATTCTTTTCCACAGACTGAGCATACCGCCCAGCCACTTTTTTCCTCTGCCATTCTTAATCACCTTCCAAGTAGCTTGCTCTCCAAATCATCCATGTCATACTGTCTTCGCTCAAAGTTGTTATTGTTCTTCGTTGGCTTCTTGAACTTCTCTGTGTACTTGCCATCAAGAATCTTTTCGAAGTTGTCCGGATTGATGAACCAGTCAAAGTTCAGTGAGAATCTTGCATCTGTCTTCCCTTGAAGAAATTCACTTACCTTGACCTTAGCAATTCCATCAATCACTTTCTCTTCTCCGAATTGGTTAATGAGTTTGGTCAGTGAAGTGTATCGTTTAGAGCCTTGATTGATCCGGTAAATCATTTTGATTCCGTAAGGCTCTAGCTGATTCCACGCATCGATGATTGCTGAAATGCTATGCTGCATTATAGATACGTCAGTATCTATATATTCTTCCCTTCTTCCTTTCTTCCTTTCTTCTATTGTTGTCACTTGCTTGTCACTTGCTTGTCGATTGCTTGTCACTTGCTTGTCACTTTGCCTGTCGATTGATTGATAAGAACAGTAATTATTTACTGTAAATACAGTGAATTTGTTGTATTTTGTGCTTGTCACTTCGCTTGTCGATTCTAGGTGTTTTAGTGCTGTTCTTATTTCTCTAACTGAGAGGTTAGTTTCCTCAGATAATTTGGCTAAAGAAGACACAAATGAACCTCTTTTTATCTCTATTCCTAAGAAAAATCCGTCCTTCCAGTTAGCCTTTAACAGCATGTGTATGAACAATCTGCAAGTGTTTTTATCTTGGTACCAACCCCATTCAAGAAGTGACCGGTTAATCTTTACGTAATCCCCTTTCATACACTTCCATCCAATCTTCAAACTTCATTGTAACCAACCAAGATCTATGATTTTTTCGATGCATCACAGTAGGTATTTCACCCTCTCTCGCATCGTTTTCGGACTGTTCCATAGCGGTATCAATGTTAAGCTTCTCTACTCTCTTGCACTCAATATGGATGCCAGGAAGACCAACTACATCTGCATCTCCATTGGATCCGCAGAACTGCTGTCCTCTTCGGCAATCATATCCATGTGTTTTAAGCAGATTTGCTAATTCTCTTTCTCCTTCTTTCCCTTTTCGGTTCGAGTTCATTGTCTACCTCCATGTTGCAGTTCTTGGCTGTTCGCCTTGCTGTTTTTAGTGCCCAGCCGATACTCTTCAGCCGGCTTTCTTCTTGTCTGATGTACTTCATCAACATCATTCTTTCTTCTAAGATGTTCATGTCTGGTATGAAGTACCCTCTTCCATCTTGCATGTTGAGAATCGGTATATCTCTCCTTGCGTAATGGATCATGTCTCTAATTGTTCTATCATCTATTCCGGTCAGATCAGACAGCTCAGCTCTTGTGATGCTATTGTCATGACCTACACGGATGTAATCTAGTATGTTAATAGTTTCCATCGGTCTCCTTTCTCCCCTCGGACAAAGCCGAGGAGATGAATCATCATGGCTCTGATTAAGGATTGTGACATACTGTTTCAGTCAGCCATTAGGAGTTTATATATCAACCTTATCCGCTAGGTTAATACCAGTTATAACCAAGACTTTCCAAATACTTCTCTGAACTCTTCTCTGCTTCCTATATGCTCTTCAAAATGTCTCTGAGCCATCTGCTTAAGCTGTAAGTCCAGTCCGTGATTCGGATTGTCATGTACGCTCCCCTTCTGAAATTCATGTAAATACGGTGCTAAGGGAATCACATATCCGTATCTCTCTGATAGTTTTCGTCTGCTTCCATAGAAGATATGGTGAATATGTGGATATGGATAACCAGTAAAGTAGCAGTGGTTCATATCTTCTGTGAATACGCTCTTCAATCGTTTAGCCAATATCCACACCATACCTTTCTTTCAGCAATCTCTTTTCATCCGGTGTAGCGATCGCAGCATCCGTCATTCCGGCTTCTTTGCAGCTTGTAATAAGTCCATCAATAAGCCTTGCCATCTCTTCTGTGTTGTAAGCGCTCGATCCTCTCAAAAGCTTGTAAGTCCTGTACATTACACCGTCTACACCTTGTCTTACTTGTGATGTCGGCATCAGATGATACTCTGTTGACTGCATTACTTTTCGCTCTGCATCTTCTGTATCCGGCACTGTCATGAAAATTGGCTTCCCCTCGATGATCTCCGGCTGTCCGTAATGGATCAGCATCAAATTATGCATTTCTGCATTAGATGTGTTCATCAGTTTCGCAAGCTTTGTGAGTAGCACCCAGTAGTAAGCATTAGCATCAAGGCTTCTCTTCTCCCTGTATGGCTTGATTTCAAGGCTTAATACTTCTTTGCCTTTCAATTCCTCATAGGCTTCAAGAAAGTCCTCATTTGGCTCAAATAGAATGGTCAGACGGTGCGTTACAAAGTCAATAATTGGTTCTTTTAACTTGCCAGTGAATTGCATTACTCATCACCATACTTTTGTTTCAATGCATTGAGCATCATGGCTGCTTCTTCCTCTGTTAGTTCTTCCCAAGTCTTTCCGTTTCCAGCAACCCAAGCGTCTCCATCGACACCGTGACTTGTACATATCTGCTTGATTGTTTTGATTTTTGCAGCGGATGCACGTTTTTTTAATGTTTCCGGAATGAATGGTTCGTTGTAGTTCTCTTCTTTCAGCCACAGATCAAATCCTAGTCCAGTATGGATAGCAACACACTTTACAAATGCTCTGCACATGCTGTTCCATACTCTCTGCTGTGTCATTGAATTATCCTTTACCGGATTACTTCCATTCATTACGGGTGTCTGCATGAAGTACGTGTTCTCATCAATAACAACCTTTATCAGTGTCTCGTAACATCTGTTTTTATTTCCATTCTTATCGGAGAACTCTACATCTGTCTTTCTAAGGCTGCTACCGGTTACTGGATCTGGTACTGGTTCCCAGTAAACCTTGTCTGCTCCATGCTTTCTCAAAAGGTTGATACATGTTGCCCAGTTGAGATAATCAAGCCCGTCTCTTTTCTTACAGTACTTCTTGATATCTACATTTCTAAGTTCTTTGTAGCTTGCAAGTGGCATTACAATCCGCTCCTTTCTTCATCTATCCAGTCGCCGGAGAAGAACCACTCAACAAGTTCTTTTCTAAACTCTTCCTGGTCTTCCTCTGTTCCTTTCAGGCAACGCTTCAACGCATAATCAAATGCTTCCTCTTCTGTTACGATTGTTCCTTCTTCCGGTCCGATGCCTCTATAAACTCTCATGTTTCGTCACCCCTATGATGAGTTTCACAGTATCAAGTTCAACGAATCCACCCTTCTTCTCAGCTTTCTCAATGTAAGCTTTAAGTGTTTCCATGCGTGCATCTATCTTGCACAGCTCTATAAATTTATCTACACTTACCTCTAATGTTTTTTCTCCCATTGCTTTCTCCTCTCTGAAATGTTATTATTAAGTTGGTTTTATAGCCGAGTGCCTGAAGGTTGCCGCCTTTGCTATGGCACTCTTTTTTAGTATCCGAAGATAACCCATGTTGCGATTCCTAAGACAACTACCAATCCCATCGCAACTACTGTCATAACAGCTGACATTGTTTCTTCTCTATAATTGTTCTTAATTCTTCTTGGCTGTCTCTTGATATCAACTATCTGGATTGCTCTTCTTTGGATGTCGATCATGTCGATCTGATTCATTTTTCTCACCTTCTTTCTGAAATGATGCACACGGAATACATCTGCTTCTTTCCATGCATCTGTTTCTCTTTTTGCAGTAACTACAATCTCTCATATCACTTCCCTGCCTATCTTTGCCTTTTCCTCATCAGTGATTTTGAGCACCCTTAGAATTTCTCTTAATTCACTGATTCGGATGTTGTCCGGCTGACTTAATCTTTGGTACAGAGTGCTCGGCGGGATACCGGTCAGTTTTGAAAGCTTCTGGGTATCAATAGCTGTCATAGTCTTTCCTGACTCAATGATTGCAAGAAGTATTCTGTTCTGCCTTTCCCTGTCAGATATTTTTAATTTTGGCATCTCTTCTCACCTCTCTAGTCATCATAAGTACGTGGGATCATGTCCTCTGTCAGTGCGTAGAAATCGCTGAGATACGCTCCGTCATCTGTGATGCTTAAATCAACAGCAACGTTGTTCTCATTCATCAGCATGATTCTCAACGCACACTCTTCTCCGATTGTTCCGTTGCCAACAGCTAAGACCTTAAAGCCTTTCAATGCGTGCAGCTCTTCAGAATCTCCATTGACTCTCTTATTGATAATCTTTTTCTTCATTGCTTTCACCTCTCTTCATCAGTACCCCTCACGCCACCTACTCAATCGCTGGAACCCAACCACATTTCTTACACTTTTGCGTCCTCATCACTGATAGCACTTAAATCATCCTTAACTGCGTGTGGCTCACTGATCCAAATAGCTTCATCCGAAATAGTTACATCAATAGCTACATGATGTTCATTTACCAATGTAAGAACAGTTATGTCTCCAAAATCACCATTAGTGGGTCCATCTTCCACACTTACTACCTTGAATCCAATAAGCGGAGCAAAAGCTTCTTTTTCTCCTGCGTATTCTCGATTTATAATAGTTTTCATCTTGATTCCCTCCTACACTTCAAAACTCATCTGCGCATTTTCAGCGTCAATCTCTTCTTTCAAAAACATTGGGAGCTTGTACGCTTCGATAATCTTTACTGCCAGGTTGCACTGATTTCTCTTGATTGCCTTGTATGTGTCAACGCCGAATTCTCTTTTGAGCTGTTTATCAAGGTCTTTGTAAACTTTGGTTCGCAAGCTCCTGTTCCGATACGCTGGACTACTCTTTCCGCCCATCAGTGGAACAATCTTGTTATTCTTTGCCCATGTGATTCTCTGACACTCCAAGGCAAGTAACGGCATGTCCTGTTTGAACTCCTGTAAATCCTTGTCAATGGAATTTACTTTCTCTATTAGTTCCACATTACCCTGTGCAAGTAACTGGATCTTCTGATCGGTGGTCATTGGCTGATGATAAGCGCCTGTTTTTCTAATTGCTGGAAGAACCTCTGATGTTACCCAGTGTTTGAATCTCTTTGCTGATTCCAACTTGCTACCGAAGATTAATGCGTATAAGCCAGATTCATTGATGATTGCTAAATTTTGTCTTCCTGATGGGGTGTCCATTTCGTTCACCCCTCTATCCTCTTCGGATACGTGGTCACGAACTGCTTTCTGCGGGTTGGAATAACCAAGTGCTGTCGCCACATCTTTTCCAACAAACCACGGTTCACTGTCAATAGTTACTGTTCGGATATCACCGAACTCTTCTGAATTGAAATTTGTAATTCGTTCATATTTCTCCTTTCTTCCTATCTTTTCTCTGACTCTTCTGTTGCAAACAGGTAGTCCAGTCCAACTCTTCTCACCACATTTCCGTTACTGCTCTCGTCACGTTGCATCTTTCTGAGCTCTGCTGTAAACACATTGAAAATATTTTCATGTTATGATAAAATTCTTTCATAAAATTACGAAAGAAGGTTTTATTATGGCGAATGATTCTTTAGCTAATTCTTACCTGGATTTATCTGGTTTAAATTCCGCGTTATCCAGATTAGCCTCCGACTGTGCCGCTGCCCAATTACAAAATCTTGGTACAAATTCTCTAAAAGTTTCATTGGATATTTTTCAGTCCTCTTTATCCTCGATATCGAATTTAGCATCTGACTTTGTAGTTACACCGGAACTTCACCAAGCATTAGACTCGCTAATTTCTTCCATTGGTTCTTCAGTTTCTCCCGCCACAATTTCTGCCGGGAAAAATGCTATTAAAGAAATGCTGTCCGCTAGAACCGAAATTCAACCAGACTCTGCTTCAGATACTGAATATGTAATAATTAATAACTCCATCATTTCTGACTTTGATAATGTAGCCGATACTTCTCTTGTTGACTCTAAGCATTCAAAAATGACCTTTGATAGATTTTTAAATCTGCTTAATACAGTTATTGCACTCATCGCCCTAATCCTCACTCTACGACCTTCGGCAACAGAACAGGAACAACTCGCTTTGCATCAAACCGAAGTTCAAATACTTTCAGAAATTTTAGAAAACACTGAGGCTTCTGATGCTATAACAGTCGAGAAGCTTGATAAATTGCAAGAATCAGTCGATGAAATAAATTCACATCTTGCAAATATTGAACAATATCAGAAAGAGCTTGCTGAATCTGAGAATAACGAATCAACAAACAAGTAGACACAATAAGGAATGCAATATTTAAGATCAGTAAAGATGTTTTTAATGTCTTTATCTGGTCTTTCATTTTCTCCATTTCTTTCTTCATTTCTTCCAAAATATCCACCTCCTACTCACTACTTCGATTGTTTACTTATAGTTTGTTGCATATTTGGGACACTTGGGTCAAAAAAAATATCTACTGGATCTTTCAAATTTAGAAATTCAGTAATCTTAACAACCTCTTCCAGTGTAAATTGATTTCTCCCATTCAACTTAGCATTCAATGACTGTACTGTAATACCAAGGTGTTCAGATAATTTAGCCTGTGAAATATGTACTTCCGTCATCTTTCCCTTTAGTTTATCAAACGTCATTTTTCTCACTTCCTTTCGTTGCATATTTGGGATATCTGTATATTACATCAATTATCTTGCATTGTCAACCCATATATGCAACATTCTTTGAATATTTTTGAATTATATGTTGCAAATATGAAAAAATAGTTTATAATTACATTATACGGAGGTAATGATATGAGCGAAAAAGAAATAAGTGAGAAAATGCAAGACATAATGAAAAGAATGAAAACCAGGCGTGAAGAACTAAATATGTCATATCAAACTCTTTCCGAAAAAGTGGGTATTAGTAAATCCACGCTTCAAAGATATGAGACCGGATATATAAAAAATATGCCTGTAGATAAATTGGAGGAGATCGCTGACGCACTTAATATATCGCCGGCTTATCTTATGGGATGGGAAGATCATACTCCAACCACTCTCGCCGCACACTTTGACGGTGATGAATATACAGAAGACGAACTTGATGAAATCCGTCAGTTCGCTGAATTTGTAAAAGGCAAAAGAGGTAAGTAATTTATTGGACAGCTTACCGGATATACTTGAGTGGGAGGTGTTATACATATGAACACATACGAATGTTTACAAGACGAAGCCTGCGGGGACGGTATAGATGTTATAGATTATACATTTCACAGTGATCGAATAAAAGGATTGTATTGTGACGGTACTGTCGCAATCAGAAAAGATATGAATACAGTTCAAAAAGCCTGTACACTGGCTGAAGAACTTGGACATCACCACACATCCGTTGGTGATATTATAGATATAAATTCCGTACAAAACCGTAAACAGGAACGTCAAGCCCGATTACATGGCTATAACCGCCTGATCGGACTTATGGGAATCATCCACGCATTCAATGCTGGATGTCAAAATAAATATGAAATTGCAGACTTTCTGGATGTTACAGAAGAATATCTGGAAGAATGTATCAGCTGCTACCGTGATAAGTATGGAGTATATACTACCGTTGATAACTATATTATATACTTCATTCCGAATCTGGTAGTAATTGAAATGATGTGATATAGCCTCGTAGGAGATTATAATGTACAGCGTGTGGTGCGCTTAGGAACGGGCTTTCCAAACAAAGGAGAAACACATGGGATTAGGGGATATTTTCAAAATCAAACAGTTCAAAACACAGATTGCTGAATTAGAACAAAAAAATCAAATTCTCGCCAGAAATAATCAAGATCTACAGCATGCTACAACAGCACTCCGCGAAAAGCTTTCTGAAATTGGAGGATTTGATTACTATAAAGTGAAATCAATGACAGCGCAATTAAAAAAAGAATGTGCTGATACAGTAGCTAGAAACCAAGATTTGCAAAATGCAATATCTGAAAAAATACTTCAAAGCAATCGCATTGAAAAACAAATAAAGACTCAGACAAATAAACTTGGACGTTCTAAAGAATTAGTTAAAGCCATTAGTTATTGTATAGATAACTTTTTTAATTATGATCCTGCAATTAATTCTCTAAAATTAGGGGGAAAGGATTTAAATGACTTAGAAGAACTTAGTCCATCAGTGATTTTAAAATTACATTGCATGGATGTAAAAGATCTTCGTAAAGCTTATCGACAAAACGATAAGCAAATCACTGAATTATTAGATAAATATTCCTCTCGATATACCACGAAAGCAAATCAAGCTATTTATAAGCTTATGGTAATCGCGCTGAGAGCTGAGTTACAAAAAGATCGGAAGAGCACACGTCTGAACTCCAGTCACACTTGAATCTCGTA
>OODU01000384.1_pt1 | contig 52127 bp, 49 predicted proteins | sample 1671171 | NCBI WGS metagenome assembly OODU01 (sample SAMN06348129, study PRJEB24527) | human gut metagenome | biome: human gut; feature: ankylosing spondylitis patient; material: feces | host: Homo sapiens | place: China | collected 2015-10
CTGCATTGGTATTGCGAGAAACGTATCAAGCTTTCTCTTGGCGGAATGAGTCCTCTGGAATATAGACAATCTAAAGGGATACGGACACCGAATTTATCCGCAGGATAACCATATGGTCCAAAATTTTGTCCGCAGCCCCGTTTAACATGAGCAGTTCTTCATCATCCAAACGCACAATGATCTGATGATTGCGTTTTCTCATTTTTCATTTTCTCCTTGTCGTGGCTATTCGGGGTTTCAGGGGAAATTCCACTGAGGAAACAGGTTTGTGGCTATCCAAAACCTTATGCTTGCCGCCGCCGCCGAGATACGCACTGGACGTCGTTCCATCCCATGCGATCGGCACATTGAGCGCCGCAGATACCGCGCAAATCGGCAGATAAGTCGTGCCATTATACAGCATTGGCTCTACCGGATTGCCATTTGCGTCACCCGGATTGATCTTCCGGTCGTCCACATAAATCGTTACACCGCGTCCAACCGTGATGTTCTTCTGTGTCAGCGCGGACGCAAACGGCATACTCATCACCAATGCTGCACCCAGCAGACCAACGGTCAGCCGCTTGCCGAATATTTTCATCGTTTGATTTTCATGCCTGTGCACACTTTTTCTCCCTTTTTATATTTTGAATGATAATGGAAACCATGATAACCTGATTATACCACAATTTCCGACTATTTACTATTCTCATTGCATTCAATACATGGATAGGATATAATGAGTTTACATTGACACGAAACAGGATAAGGGGTATGAAAATGAAAAAAAGACTGATCTCCATTGCCATGGCGGCTGTTATGGCGGTCGGAAGTATTCCGGCGGCAGGCGCACTGCTTGATGGCTTCAACAATACGCGTACTTACTCCGATCAGTTTACGGATGTGCCCTCAACAGCATGGTATTACAATTCGGTCAAATCGGCTTATGAACTTGGGATTACTGCCGGTACGAGCGCATCTAAATTTTCACCCGATTAGAATTTAACTACCGATCAACTGACTGTTTTTCTGGCGCGCATTCATGCGGCATACCATCACAATGAAATCGTTGAAGTGCAAAATCCGTCGAGCTGGGCAGATAAGTACTATTATTATGTAGAGCAATATATCGACAGCAGTTATCGAGACAGTATTTTCGGTGGCATGGATAATGAGCAGCGCTGGCATTTCGCATACTGGATCAGCAAGGCGCTGCCGGATTCTGCATATACCGCTATTAATAATGTGCCGGATGGACAAATCCTTGATTTGACCGAAAATAAAATTTATACCGAAGACGGGTCTTTCGATGAGATCTCCAACCGCATCTATATGCTTTACCGTGCAGGCATTCTGACCGGCAATACGGCATACGGACATTTTAATCCGAAAGGATATGTTACCCGTGCAGAAGTAACCGCAATTATTACCCGTATGATCGATCCGGATCAGCGTAAGACATTTCAGCTGAAAGCAAAACCGACCTCCGGTCCTGCGAGCTTTTTAGGTGAATATTTTACTTCTGACAATGACGCAAGCCGTCCATGGCTCGGCTGTTCGCTTGAAATTACAGATGTAACAGACAAGGAAGTAACCTTTAAGTTCGACCACATCAAGTCCGGACGCGTGATTCTTTTCACGGCAGAGAAAGCGAAATTTACTTCTGCGAATACAGCAGTTGCAAACGGAACCGCGTGCTATTCAGAAGTTCCCTCAACGATGGATAAGATTAAATATGTGCTGACGTTTACTGATCATAATATCAATGTTAAAATGTATGGCAGCGACCCTTACCGCTATAGCTATAATGTTAATTTCACCAGTACAGGCGCAATGAATTAACAGCAGTATATATCCATATACCAGTTTACAACTTTATAAATGATAGACTTGTTGATGAATCAGCTGCTTTAAGGCCTTTCATAACCTGCTTTTTTCCCTGAAATTCAGGCATAACCTGCCGGATCATGGAGGCTGCCAGTTCCGGTTTAGATTCTTTTTTCTGCCGCATACGATAGCCAAGAGGAACGGAAAGGAAATATTATGTTACATAAATTATATGTTTTTTTCAGGAAAGAAACCGTTTTGTCAATTGCAGTGATCCTGGCGCTTCTTTCTATGTTCTGGGTCAGACCGGATAAGGCTTATTTTACTTATATCGATTTCAGGACTCTCGGGCTCCTCTTCTGTTTGATGGCAATTGTAGCTGGTTTGAAGGCTGTTGGTGTTTTTGATATACTTGCCAAAAAATTGCTGATGGGAACATCGGGAACTGTGGGTGTGATCAGGCTGTTGGTACTCTTATGTTTCTTCCTGTCAATGGTGATCACCAATGATGTGGCATTGATTACTTTTGTTCCTCTTGCACTGATCATTGTGCATAAACTGCCAAAGGAACTGGGCAATTACTGGCTTCTTAAAATAGTAGCCATGCAGACAATCGCTGCTAATCTCGGAAGCATGCTCACACCAATCGGAAATCCGCAGAACCTTTATCTATATGCCAGAGCAGGGATGTCCGCGGCAGAATTAATAACCCTGATGCTTCCCTATTCCGCCACAGCACTTATCCTTCTTCTGATATGGATACAGGTAGCCGCTGCCAAAGCACCTCACGTATGCGGTTCCGAAAAAGATAAAACTCTTTTGGGATTCTCTGACAGAAAAGAACTTAACATGGAATACCTGGCCGCTTACCTGATCTTATTTACAATCTGCCTGCTCACTGTTGCACGTATCATTCCATACCAGATTCCTCTTGTATTGGTTCTTATATATATGCTGCTAAGAAACAGGGAAAATATAAGCAGGGTGGATTACTCCCTGCTTGCCACCTTTATCGCATTATTTATTTTTATCGGCAACCTTGGAAGGATTCCGCAATTCAGCAGTTTTCTGGAAAGAATCATGGCAGGAAGGGAAACACTTACTGCTGTTCTTGCCAGTCAGATTATGAGCAATGTTCCCGCTGCGCTTCTTTTATCCGGCTTTACAGATAATTACCGGGCTTTAATTGTCGGAACCAATATTGGAGGTCTCGGCACTCTGATTGCATCCATGGCAAGCCTGATAAGTTTCAAATATATTGCAAAAGAAAACAGGAATCTGAGAGGGAGGTATTTGGGAATATTCACAGCCTCCAATATTATATTCATGATATTCATGTTAATATTGTATTTTTTTCTTAGATAAAGGTTTTCCCGGAATTACAAAAGCTATAGCAATTCTTTCTTCGTAAAAAATTCTCCGCGGCACTCTCTCATCCTGGAAGAAAAGTCGCGGAGAAATAAATATATTTTCAGTGCCAATACAAAGATCATTAATCTTTACACCACTTTGCTTTTTCCAATGAAAAGATCGGAGATTACTATACAGAAAAGCGACAGGCAATGGTATCCAGTATTTTTCTTGGCGAGGATAGATTAGATGGTTACGAAAGTGGAGATAGAAGCTCATGCGTATAGCGAATTTATTTGGGTAAGGTTTCTGCAAAAAAATCACTAAGCGATATATCCAGTGCCTCGCAGATACGCTCTATGGTATCCACACTTAGCTGATTACCGCGTTTCTTAGCAGTGCGGATTGTGGCTTCGGACAAATCACATATTTTAGAGAGCTGACAAAGGGTAAGTCCGCGTTCGTCAGCAAGTTCCTGCACACGGCTAATAGTATTCAAGTCAAGGACCTCCTCTGAGGTTAATTGGAAATTAGTTCAGTACACGGCCTACAATAGAAAATCTAACTAATGGAGATACGAGCTTCGGCTCGTATTTTTTATTGTACGAAATCAGAACAGACTGCATATGGAGTGTGCCGTCGCTGTCAGTAAAATCGTAACGTTCGGCTTCGCAAGGTTCCTGCTCATCATACATCTTGATGTAGCCGTCGCCGTCATACATGAAGATGCCGACCTCACCTGGGGACAGTTCACTGCATTCCTGAATCCATGCGATTTGACCATCGTGATAAACTGGCTCCATACTATCGCCGCAGACACGAACACCAAAATCAGCACGGTCAGGGACTGCACTCTTTGGAAAAGAAATAGTTTCAAAATTCTCTTCATCGAGGAATGTACCAGTACCAGCCGAAACGGAAAGCGTGCTGATCGGCATATCAATGCATTCCTCTTCATAGGAGTGCTTGGCAACGACTCTGTATTTTCCGGTAGCTATCAGATCGTCACGATACTCGCGCAGCTTCCGCAATCCTTCTGGGTTCAGCTGTGCGGCAGCACGGGTGAAGAAGGAGATATTTTCGTCTATGCCAAGAGCCTGCATAACGGCAATGAACTGATAGATGTTCGGAACAGAAGCTCCTGTTTCCCATTTGCTGATGGAAGCGTTGGTTATAGATATACCATGGATTTCAAGCAGTATGCGCAAATCAGTCAGACTCATTTTATTTGCAGCACGGAAATCTGCAATTTTTTGCCCGATGATATTATCTTCCCTTTCAGAAACAGCATTATAGCCGGTATTGAAATCTTTGAAGTTGATAATCTTGCTGGAACGGTTAGCCTTTTTCATGGTCTGTTCCTCCCTCTGTGTTTATGCTTATATTATATAAGTCGGAAAGAGCAGTGTCAAGAAAGAATTGAATAAAACGATACAAATGCACGATTGACATATCGCATAACGAAATGATATGCTTAAAGCACAGAAAGCGAGGTGAGTGGCAATGAGTGCTGACCGTGCGATACTGCATAGTGATATGAACTCGTTCTACGCATCGGTTGAAATGATGCTTGATCCCAAACTGCGAGGCAAAGCGGTTGCAGTGTGTGGATCAACAGAGAACCGGCATGGAATCGTTTTGGCAAAGTCAGAGCTTGCAAAGCGAGCTGGGGTCAAAACCGGCATGGTAAACTGGGAGGCAAAGCAGCGATGTAAAGACCTGATTCTTGTTCCGCCGCAGTATGACCAGTATTTGAAGTATTCAAAGCTGGCACATGAGATCTATTACCGTTACACCGATTTGGTGGAGCCGTTTGGAATGGACGAATGCTGGCTGGATGTGACCGGCTGCGAGATATATGGCAAACCATTGGAGATCGCAGAGGAGATCCGGCAGTCGGTGAAGGAAGAACTGGGGCTGACGGTGAGTATCGGCGTATCGTTCAATAAGATATTTGCCAAGCTGGGCAGTGATCTGAAAAAGCCAGATGCAATTACCGTAATCACAAAGCAGAACTTCAAGGAGAACATTTGGCCACTGGCCGCATCAGAGCTGCTCTATGTAGGCAGCGCCACAACGAAGAAGCTGGCCAGCTACGGTATCAAGACAATCGGTGATCTGGCTGCAACGGAGCCGAGCACGCTGAAATATATGTTCGGCATCAATGGCCTGAAACTCTGGCGATATGCAAACGGTACGGACGAGTCTCGCGTGATGCAGAAGGATTTTGTCAGTCCGGTCAAATCAGTAGGACATGGCATTACCTGTACGGCTGACCTTGATAACGAGGAAGAAGTATTTCATGTGCTGCTGGAATTAAGCCAGGATGTTGGCCACCGCTTGCGCGTGCATGGGCTGGCAGCTACCGGCGTTCAGATTTTTGTGCGAAACAAGAGCCTTTACAGTACCCAGTATCAGTACAAACTGCCGTTCAAAACGCAGCTGCCCTCTGAAATAGCCGCAGCAGGCTTCCAGCTATTCAAAGAGCATTATATATGGACTGAAAAAGTTCGCGCAATCACCATTCGCGCAATCGACCTGATACCTCAGACAACAGAAGAGCAGCTTTCACTGATGGTCGATTATGAGCGGCGAGATCGCAGAGTGCGGCTGGAGGATGCGATCGAAGATCTGCGTCGTCGTTTCGGCAAAAAATCTCTAACGTATGCTGGCCTGCTTGGCAATCTGAAGATGCCGGATGATGGACGCGATAGCGTAAAAATGCCGGGACTGATGTATCAATAGGAAAAAGATAAATCTTTGGAGTAAAGACTATGGAACAGACAGTAAATTGGGAAAAGGTCTATGTAGACACCCTGGTGCGCCATACGAAGGATGGCGGCAGCATACCGCTATCTATCAAGTTCTCCGATGGCAAGACCTATGAGATCGACCAGGTGTTAGACAGAAAGAGAGCCGCCGCGAGTAAAGTCGGAGGAACCGGCATACGGTATTCCATCCGGATCGGACAGCATCGTACATTTCTCTTTGAAGATGAAGGCCTGTGGTTTGTAGAAGCCAAAACCCTTCATGTGTAGGAGGTGCCGGCTATGCCCTACCTGACGGTTCAAGAAATCGAGACGATTGCCGAACGCATCGTGCGGGCATATCACCGGTACTGTGCTCAGCAGAATCGAAAATTAACGAGAATCGACCCTGAAATTGTGACAAGCAATGTGCTGGGCCTCCAGATCGCATATCATAAATTATCGCGGTTTGGGCATGTGCTGGGCCTGACTTGTATGCTTCCGGTTGCGATTCAAGTGTTTGATGATGTTGAGCACCCGGTATATGCGCCCTTGGATGGTAGGACGGTTTTCGTTGACGAGAGTTTGAGAAGCGAGAACGCAAATATCGGGCGTCACAATTTCACGCTGATGCACGAAGCCTGCCACCTGGTATACGGAATGCTGTATCCAGAAACCTATTTAGGCGTTCAGCTGCGCAGAGTCTATTACAGCCTGCGTTTTGCACCACGAAACGTGACGCCAGACTGGGAAGAATGGCGTACCAATATGCTGGCTTCAGCAGTGCTGATGCCCAAAGACCTGATCCTGCAGTATATGCGGGAGTATGGCTTAGGAAAGAAAATGCGTATGGTCAATCGAATATTTGCGGCAAGGCAGTATGAAGCATTTTCGCAGATTGCAGATAAGATGGGGGTCTCTAAAACGGCGCTGGCAATTCGAATGAAGCAGCTGGGTCTGGTAGATCGAAACGACCTGAATAATCCGTACAGTTTAATCGATATTTGCTGTGATGAAACAGATAGATAGATTCTCAGAGGAGGTATTTCAATATGGCAAGACTTGATGTAAAGACGCAGGACCCGGAACGCTATGCGCAGGTGAAGGCGGAGCAGGAAGAACTGAAACTTCAGTTCAGCATGGCGGCTTTCGGCACTAGCGTTGCGCGGCTCTGCCCATACTGTGAGCATAAGATCGAGATTTTGTATCGGGGGGAACATGGCCCTTCAAGGGCAAAATGCCCGAACTGCGGTGAGGAAGTAGTGTTTCCACCGATTGCCTTTCGGCTGTATACCGCATAAGCGGATTGAATTGAATATGGAGTAACAAGATTGTGCCACGGAGCCACTTGATGTGCTGACTTCCATTGCGCCACTTGATTTGCAACCTGTGCTTTAGAAAGCACGGTTCGATCATTGTGGCGATAGGTTAGCAGATCAAGTGGCTTTTTTGCGCTCATTTGGTTCCAGAAAGGAACGAAATGAGCGTTTTTTACTGGCTGGCGCTAATCGCCGCATATCCGTGATCACCTTTGATTTTTCAAAAAAATTCAAAGGAGATTGCAAGATGAAAACGACTGTGCTGGTCTTTGTTGATCGAGAGAATACAAGCATGGGTATGCGGATTGCCTCTCAGGAGGAATTCACGCAGATACTGATTAAGAATAAGGAACTGCCTTTACAGGAACGCCGGCTGTTTACCAAGGATGTAATTGCTGATACGGATGGATTGGATGTCATGTACATCGAAACAGGCTTGCCGGATTATCAGAAGTGGAACAGCAAGCAAACTTACAGAAACAAAATTCAGAATGCAAAAAGAAAGTATAAGTTTCTGTCTACAGACACGCTTTGTGCAAACGAAGATGCAGGCGATTTGACTGACTTTATTGCAGATAGCTTTTGCGTAGAGAAGGCTGTAGTTGAGAAAGAAACTATGCGCCAGCTGCGTGCTGCGCTTGAAAACTGGAAGCCATGGGCGAATGAGGTTCTCAGATTCTATTTGAATGGCAGAAAACATAAGGCATGCAGCTATTTAAGGGAAAAATATGATATTCCGGAACATCAGGCAAGATACCGCGTAAAGCTGTTTGAAAAATTCATTTTGAATTTTTTCAAAAATGATTATCAGTTTTTGGACTCGAAGGTTGTAGTTGATTAGTGAGAGGACAAATTTGAGGAGGGTCGATATGAATACTTACAAGAGAAGTCCCATCTTGCGCGGAGATATTCTCTATGCCGAACTGGGTGCGGCGGTTGGCTCTGAGCAGGCTGGCTTTCGTCCAGTAGTCGTCGTTCAGAATGATGTTGGTAATCGTTATAGTCCGACGGTTGTTGTTGCACCGCTGACCAGCAATATCAGAAAAAACATTTTGCCGACTCATGTGCATGTAGGTCGAGAGAGTGGTGTACGTCCCTCTCTGGTTTTGCTGGAACAGCTGCGGACGGTCGATAAGTGCAGACTGGGAGATAAGATCGGCCACGTAAACAAAAGCGTTATGCGCCGGGTTGATGCAGCAGCGGCTATCAGTCTTGGTTTGCGCTCGTTGCAGAAAGACGAGGTGTGACGATGAATGTCGAATTGAATGCCTTTGTGGTAATTGATGACTGGCAAGCTGTTGTAAACCGTACTGTGGCGAATTACTTCGATTCGCTTGGCTTTGAACATTTGGATCAGGTGCTTGAAATGCGCGTCTTTGATCTGCTGAATATGAACCTGCTCGATGCAGTACGAGTCGAGGAAATTATCGTTTGCCTGTATCGCAGTCTGAATCCGAATATCACAGTAGACGAGGCGATGTACTGCGGGGCAATGAATCAGTGCTTCGACTACACCGGCTGGAGAAAGATTCACAGACAGCTTGAAAAGATTACGGTCAGGGATTTAGTCCTTACGGAGAACATCAACCTCAGAGCGATTCAACACTTTTATGATGCTATCCGAAAGAAGTTTTTCAAGTCGAGAGAATATGACTGGTGTGAATACCGTTACACAAATTATCAGGACTATGCGGAGAAACGAACAGCAGGAGGTAAAAGAAAGTGAATAGAGAAGAAAAAAACAACCTGGTTCCCGTATGGGAACGGGCAACAATCACGCTGGAAGAAGCTGCTGCCTATACCGGCATTGGTGTCAGAAAGCTGAGAGAAATGACGGACGAGCCGACCTGCGATTATGTCATGTGGGTTGGCAACAGGCGAATGATTAAGCGCCGGAAACTGGATGAGTATTTGGAGAACGCATACTCCGTCTAATGCAACTGTGTGATTTGCTTCCGACAACTGCATTTATACATTGGGAAAACGGGACGTCATTGTTTATGCTATTCCCGTAAGAGAAATTTGATGAAAGAAGGGAAAAACAATGGTATCGAAGAAGAAGGCAAAAACAAAGAATGGTGTACGCTTTGACAGTAAGCATATCAGGCTGCGTACAGGCGAAAGTGAAAAAGATAATGGCACCTATGTTTACCGCTGGACGGATAAAGTCGGAAAACGCCATGCAGTATATGCTCCCACGCTGGCTGATTTGCGAGAGCAGGAAGAACAGATCATCGTAGACCGGCATGACGGTATTAAAACGAATGTGAAGAACATCACCGTAAATGACCTCTTTGACCTATGGGTTCAGGTGAAAAGAGGCGTTAAAGACAGTACGATGAAGAACTACATTTATATGTATGAGATGTTCGTGAAGCCAACTTTCGGAAAGAAAAAGCTGACACAGGTTAAGAAATCCGATGTACGCCGGTTCTACAATCAGCTTGTTGATGAGCGCATATTGAAAATCTCTACTTTAGACGGTATCCACAATGTACTCCATCAGGTCTTTGCAATAGCTGTCGATGATGATATGATCCGGAATAATCCGACCGACAATATGCTGCGTGAGCTGAAATCGGCACATGGTCACGAGGTGGAAAAGCGAAAGGCGTTGACCGTTGAGCAGGAAAGGATCTTCCTTGAATATCTCAGGAATTCGCCGCGCTACAATCACTGGTATCCGGTCTTTTATATCATGGCAAACACTGGAATGCGTGTTGGCGAGATTACTGGCCTGCGCTGGTGTGACGTGGATTTCAAGACAGGACTTATTAACGTGAACCATACGCTGGTCTATTACAATCATCGTGATGAGCATGGCTGCTATTTTTCTATCAATACACCCAAAACCAAGGCAGGTATCCGTGAAATCCCGATGACAGAGGGCGTTGTCGAAGCATTTAAGATGGAGAAAGAGTATCAAGAAGAAAATAATATAATTAGTGTCAGTCATATCGAAGGTTATTCTGATTTTATCTTCATCAACCGATTCGGAGAGGTACAGCATCAGGGAACACTGAATAAGGCACTGCGCAGAATCATGCGCGATTGTAATGGCGAAATCCTTGAAAACAACGACATTGACGATGAGCCGGTGCTCCTCCCATGTTTCAGCTGTCATGTACTGCGGCATACTTTTGCAACGCGTATGTGCGAGTCGGGACTGAATGTAAAGGTCGTACAATCAGTGCTGGGCCATGCGGATGTAACCACCACTCTTCAGATTTATGTTACGGTGTCGAATGAAATGAAAAAGAGGGAGATTTTAACCTACAGTAACTATATCCGGACGGGAGAGCGACAGGTACAAAATATATGAGCACAAAACGGGATCTGCCAGGACGATGAAAAATCGCCTGACAGGTCCCTGTTTCAAATTCGCACATTTCTCATATTGAATTTTTTCGTCTATACTGAATCTCGTTAAAGGAAAGCGAGGTGAGAAAAATGAAAAACAGCCTGGAAATTATGTTCCCAGAGGTCGCAAAGCAGTGGTCAACGCGCAATTTTCCTTTGCTGCCGAAGGATGTCAGCTATGGTTCCAATAAAAAGGTTTGGTGGCGTGGAGAGTGCGGACACGAATGGCAGGCAAGTCCTCATAGCCGAACCGGAAAAAACTCTCCCGGTTGTCCGTATTGTTCCGGAAACCGTGTGCTTGCCGGTTTTAACGACTTTGCATCGAGGTTTCCAGAGATCGCGGCAGAATGGTCGGAGAAGAATTATCCCCTGAGACCAGACGAGGTAACAGCATTCAGCAATAAGAAAGCGTGGTGGAAAGGAAAATGCGGGCATGAATGGTATGCTCTGATTTCCAGCAGATCGGATGGGCATGGCTGTCCCTACTGCGAGGATCATAAACTGCTGAAAGGCTTTAACGACTTTGCTTCACAGTACCCGCAGCTTGCTAAGGAGTGGTCAGAGAAGAATAAGGTCGGAGCAGATGCAGTTACATCAAGCAAGGCGGGGCTTTTCTGGTGGCATTGCCCATCCTGCGGAGGAGAGTACAGCGCGTGGATTTCATCAAGAATTGATGGCAGCAGATGCCCGTACTGCGTTGGACGAGTGGTAGAAGAAAACCTGAACAGCCTGTCAAAGACCCACCCGGCAATAGCAGTAGAGTGGAATTGCGAGAAGAACGGAACAATTACACCAGATCAGGTTTCGGCCTTGTCAAAGCAGGAATACTGGTGGAAAAGCAGCTGCGGTCATGAATGGAAAGCAAAAATCTATGATCGAACGGTGCGAAAAGTGCCATGTCCAAAGTGCGAGCAGGAATTTGTTTATGTACTCCCTCAATTACTTGTCATGCTGTATACAGGACAAAACCATTTGAAAGTGGAGTTCGACACAGATGACTTGACGGGAATCCGCATGGAAATGTATATCCCGGAGTTGAATCTGGCTATCGAAGAAAGAAGTACCGATGAGCGAAATCATGAGCAGAAGGTTAAGAGGTATATTTGCGAGCTGCAAGATGTTCGCTATATCCTGTATGAGCCATTCAAGTCGGCAGAAGATGCGGCAGCATTTATCCGAACGATTTTGAAAGAGCATCATGTACATATTAAGACGGCTGCGGCAGACGATATAGCGCTGTGCAGGGAGAAATATAACTTGATGAAGAGGAGAAAATTAAGATGACAGATGATATGAGATTGTTGTTGCGGATTCTTTTGGAACAAGAGCTGAGGGAGGCAGAACCAGAGATGCAGCGCCCCAGAAAGAAACGGGAAGCAGAGCGGGAGGATGGAATCGATTATGCCCCGGCTGAGAGCAGAGGAAAAACTAAAAGAACAAAAGATACCATGAAGGAGGAGCGAGCTGAGGATCTTCAGCAGGCGAGAAGTGATATGTATTCCACTCATGAAAATGTCGCTTACAACATGAAGAAGGTTCCGATCTGGGAGAAATACGCTTTGTCATTATCCGAAGCAGCTGAATACTTCCACATCGGTACGAGAAGGCTTCGACAGATCATTGCAAAGGACAAGTATGCCAAGTATCTGATCTGGAACGGCGGACGGGTATTCTTCAAACGAAAAATGTTTGAAGAATATCTGAATAATGAGGTTCAGCTGTTTAGTAATAACAACACTGAATCGTGAGGTGCTGAGATGGCAAGGGAAAGAAGAGATAATAAGGGACGTCTGCTTCTGACCGGAGAAGCTCAGATCAGAAACGGCAGCTATACCTTCCGATATACGGATGAGAATGGGGTTCGCAAAAGCATAACCAACTGGAAGCTGCTCTCGGAAGATCAGCCGCCCAAAGGGGATACGAATCCGGAATGCCTGCGTGACATGGAGAACAGGATTACCGACCGGCGCACAAAAGCAATGCCTAAGAAAACGAAAACAGTCAATGCGTTTTGGCAAGAATATATTTCTATGAAATGCGAGATTGCGGAAACAACGCTGGTCCGGTACATTTATCTTTATAACAAGCATGTAAAGAATGAGTGGGGAAAAAGACCGATCCAATCTGTTCGATACTCTGATGTGAAGCGGTTCTATATTAGCAGGCTCAAACATGGCTTGAGCCTTTCTACGCTTGGAAATCTGAACAATGTAATCCATCCGGTGTTTGAGCTGGCCTGTCGAGAGCATTATATCGCCGCTAATCCGGTTGATGGCGTTTATCAGGAGTTCAAAAAAAGAAAGGACTGGGAGCCGAAACACAGAGATGCCTTAACCGAGAAAGAACAGGAAAAATTGCTCTCTTACGTTGCTCATACGCTGGATTATCGTGAATTGCTTCCTGTTTTGACCGTATTTCTCGGAACCGGTATTCGCTCCGGCGAACTTGCGGGTCTTACCTGGGATGATATTGACTTCAAAAAGAATACAATCAGCATCAATCATACGATGAACTATACTGCTACCCTGGACGGAACGTGTAAGTACACTGTGACTGTGCCGAAGAGTAATACGGGAAAGCGGGAAATCCCCATGCTGACAGAAGTGAGGGACACGCTGCTGGCGCTGTATGAAAGAAGAAATGATTTCAATGCAGATAATCAGATTGTCATTGATGGCTATACGAATTTCGTCTTTCGTGATCTGTATGGTCGCGTTTACTCCAACCATCGCATCAACCGTCAGCTTAAAAGAATTACGGCGAAATACAATCAGGAGGAACACGCCGAGGCAGAACAAGAAGGCCGAGAGGAAAATCCCCTTCCCCCGATCACATGTCATATGCTGCGGCATACATTCTGTACGAGGATGATTCTGGGTGGAATAGACTTGAAAACAGTCCAGATTATCATGGGGCACGCAGATGCCGAAACAACTATGCGCGTTTATGCAAACGTGACCAAAGCGCAAGCCCAGAATGAGATGATGCGAATGGAGGGAAAGATGAAGCTGAAGTAGAATTATGCAACTCAAATCCTATTTGAGGACACTTGGTTTTTCTGCTACCAATGATATATTTGAGGAAAATGCGTGGTATTTCAGAAATGCACTTGTCCGTGCAAACTATACGAACCTGCAGAAAGGTATTCACGAAACAACGGAGTATCTGGAAGTGTTTTTCAGAAATCTGCTTTTGAACGAGAAGAATGAGCTTCATAATCGCAATCTACATATAAGTGGACTTTTGAATGAAGAAAAAGTGGATATGGGAAATGCGAAAGTGGATATTGAGAATGAAAAAGTGGACATTGAAAGCGTGCTTCCCGAGAAAGACAGTAATTTCTCAGTAAAAACGACGGTTCATATTCATAGACTCTTTTGTGAATGCTATCCTAATAGTTGGCCACAGGAGATGCGGGAGGTTTGACGGTTACGTTATAATTTGAAAAATACGATTGACATACGAGATAAACAGGGCTATGCTTGTATTGCAAAAAAGCAAGCTCTTGACAGTGCATAAGGAGGAATTATCATGGCATCACTTTTTCCAAGAGAGGAACACGCCGAAGCACTGTTCCACAGAATTCTGAGCAATCCGGGTGCAGAGCAGCAGTTGTACGAAACCTTCTGCATGGAGCAGGAGAATGCATCGTTTGAGGATGGCGGCGGTGCAGAGTGCAGCTTTGCGAAAGCGCTTTTGCAGGCTTACGAGAACCGCGATATTTCTGCGCTGACGATTGCGCTATGCAATAACACGATGTTCGATCTGCTGCGCACAGCCTATCTTATTCCGTATCGCTTTCATGGCAAAAACGGCGGGAATCCCAGACTGCTGACCGATGCGAACGGTGAGGTGCGCGAGGAATACCGCAATGCCGTCTCGGCACGAGAGCTGCGCAAGTTCCACGATATTTACCGTCAGCACCTGTCTGTACCGCGAGCGGCGCTCTACCTGGCCGATGGCAGTCATCTGCGCCACAAGTACACCAAGGACATGCAGGTGCGGGAGATGTATTCGCCGTCCCGCCGCGGCGTGCTGACGCTGTACGCGCTGCCGGATACGGTCGAGCAGGGTCTGACCGAAGCACAGGCGTACAACATCGTCTGGGACGCATTCAATGAAATCCAGCAGAGGTGTCCGACCGCGATGGTATTCTACGGTCACGACACTGGCTACAAGTTGCAGAAAAGCCACGATGAACTGGGCGTTTTGCTGCCGCTTAAGGAGTTTGAACATAACATCCTGCACCATCTCGAGCAGGTGGACGGCATTGTGCTGCGCTGTCGTGAGGAGATGATCCATCAGGCTGGCAAGGACTCGCTGCCGCTGTAAAAAGCATAACAAAACCGCTGCTATGAGGAAAACTCACAGCAGCGGTTTTGGCTTGTCTGCAGAAAATCAGGTGCAGTAACGGAACATCTTATCCGTCATAATGCGGGCGAAGATCAGTCCGAGCGGAAGCGCGAGAATGATCAATGTGGCAGACGCGAACCACGAAGCGGAAATGCTCAGGTTCATCATGCCGAGATTGTAAATTGCGCGGTAGAGATACAGGCCGGGCACCATAATCACAATAGACGGCACTGTAATCGCGATGCGCGGAAAACCGGAGTGCTTTTTGTACGCAGAAGCCAGCAGTCCGGCGATCATGGCCGCGAAAAATGCGGCAGCCGCAGGTGGAAAAGATGCAAGGTCAACCAGCTCCAGACGCAGCGTGTTGGATATTGCGCCGATAACCGCGGCGGACATCGCCAGTGGTACCGGACTGTTGAACATGATCGAAAAGCCGAACACACCGCAGAAGCTGGTGAGCAGGCGGAATACGATATACTGCAGCATGCTGAGGTTCAGCGGCAGAAAATCTACCGGTTTGAGGTGCAGCGCGAGCGCCATCAGCCATGCGGCCATTGTGGCAATCAATACGATCATTACCGCGTAGCTGAGCCGTTCGAGACCTGACCGCATATCCAGCTTGGCCATGTCGATGCCGCTGGTGATGAACGGAAATCCGGGAATGATGAACAGCATGGAGCAGATGTAGCCGGCTTCGTGCTGGACATTGATGCCGCAGGTCATCTCGGCAATCTTGAGACAGCCCGCGTACACCAGACAGGCTGCTGCGACCGAAACAGTCGTGCAGAGCACAAGCGTCAGATGGTGCTTGGACAGCTTGCAGCGCACGGCGTTGCCGATACCCGCGCCAAAGAATGCGAGTATCATCTCGACCCAGCCGCCGCCGAGCAGAAACGTAAATGCACCGCAGGCGAGGGCAGCCGCCAGACCGAGCATCAGTGGCGAATACAGTCCGTGCACCTGCTCGATTTCGTCAAGGTGGGTGTGCAGCTGCTCGCCGGTCATACGGGAGCAGATGTCGGCAAACTCAGCGACGAACTGCTCGAGTCGGTTGAGCTTTGAGGTGTTGACGCCTGTGCTGGTCAGCGTGAGCGTTTGCGAAAATGCCTGTTCACCGTCAAAGCAGGTGTATTCGATTGAGGTCAGGCCAATGTCGGCTGCACAGACCAGCCCCAGCTCCTCCGCAAGCGTGTTCATCGAACTGCGGACACGCCATGCACCGGTGCCGCATGAGAGCAGCATCAAGCCGGTGCGGCCGATGACGGAGGCCTTCTCACGCAAGGGCGCGGCAGAGATCGGTAGAGTAGCATCATGTGATGTGTAATCGTGCCACGCAATGTGCATGTGGTTGGGGCGAAAAGCAGTTTGCGGCATAGTAATACACTTCCTTATATGGCTGTATTGTAGTCGTTCTGTGCAGTAAAGTCAATAGATGAATGTAGAAAACGTCTGTTCAATTATTTGTAAAAGTAAATTCCTGTTGGGTGGTAAATTGTAAAATGAAATTGAACACATAAAAACCCCACAGCGATTGATAAAAGCAAGCCGAGGCGTTCGGGAAACGCCGTTTGCAATATTGAGCGAATGGTTCAGTTGAAATTTCAAGTTGCAGAGCACCGATACAGTGGTATAATGAACGAGTAAAAGGAAGACCGGTGCGAACTAAGCGCAAGTGCAGGCGGTACTGCGCTGAGTATGCCACGTATGCCAAAGCGTGTGCCAGTGAGAGGATTGTAAACAACAAGGAATCGCAGACTTTTAATCGAGGCCGATTTAACCGCTGTTGAGCGACCGCAGAGGGTCAACAGGGGCTTGCAGACCTTTGTCCGTTCAGGTCATAATTTCCCCACAATGAAGCCGCTGGACTGATTGAGGGCGTATAAGTTAGAATAACCGCGTATAAGCGAGATTTAGCAGATAGCTTACACCATAACTTACGCCAAGTTACCACAGGTTTACCACAAATGAAGCGGTTTGAATGTGCAAATTCCTGTGAATTCATGTAAGTTTTAGCTATTTGATACGGCTTCTATCGCAATGTGCGAATTAAATTAGGGTAATAGACCCGTCGAGAAATCGACGGGTCTATTTTTTTACCCATTTGAGGTTGTGCAGCGGCAGTACTGAGTTGATATTTACTTGTGCAATTCTAACAAAAATAAAAATATTTTTTGGGAGGGGTTAATTTTTGGGCTATTCGTGCTGCGGTAGAGAAGTGAGAGGTCAAACAAAGCCTCCCGCAAAACTGAATAACAGTCATCAGGTACGTTACCTGCACCGAGGGAAACCTCAAGCTGTTATCGACGGTGCGCCATGATTCCGGAAATGGAGGAGCGATCAAACTGATTCGATAGAAAGCCGGACTGCTACCGGCGGAGGCAATGAAAGGTGCAAGGGATAATGATACTTCCGTAATTCGCGGCCCGGTCATAATGAAGGCGGGGAGGTGAGATGCCTATGGAGCTGGTTCGCAGCCAGCCGCCTGATGATGCCCGGCACACGGGGCAGAGAGAAAAACAGTGTGCGTACATAACGAGAAGGAGGACGATGTTATGAATGAAGAATTAGAACTTGAAAAGCTGAACGATCTGGCAATCCATTATCCGGTGTACCTGATTGATGCAGCGGCAGAACACTTTAACGGCGATGAATGTAAGCTGGAGGCTATCGCGGTTGTGCTCAGCGGTCTTGATGCGCTGTGTATGCCGAGTAGCGCACTGCTGTTTGTTCAGGTGCTTTCTAGAATGATGGATCTGGAAGTTGAACTTCCGTCTGAACTGATGGACGATCCATACCTCTGCGCATGGTTCATGCGGAGATTCACCTGCTGGCTGGCGGAGTATTTGGAGGACTACTTCGCACTGTCGGAGGACGAGTGAGCGCTCAGGCGCTCACATACATAGCTGCCTGATTCAGACAGCTTAAAATGAGAAAGGAGGAAACCGATATGGAACAATGCAGAGTAATCGCAATCACCAATCAGAAAGGCGGCGTTGGAAAGACTACCACAACGGTGAATCTGGGTGTCGGCCTGGCGAAACAGGGAAAGCGAGTGCTGCTGATTGACGCAGACCCACAAGGCAGTTTAACAATCAGCCTTGGAGAGCGTAATCCGGATCAGCTGAGTGAAACACTCTCTGATGTAATGGAATGCGTCATCAACGATAAGTCGCTACCGGAGAACTTCGGATTGCTGAGAAGTACAGAGGGCGTTGACCTGATGCCTGCGAATATCGAGCTGTCCGGTACAGAAGTCGGCTTGTTCAATGTGATGAGCCGAGAGTATGTGCTGAAAAGATACATTGATTCGGTCAGCAAAAACTATGACTATATCCTGATTGACTGTATGCCGTCCCTCGGCATGATGACCATCAATGCGCTGGCAGCGGCTGACCGGGTGATTATCCCGTCGCAGCCGAGTTTTCTGTCAACGAAAGGTCTGAATCAGCTGATGCACTCGGTTGCCAAGGTCAAACGCCAGATCAATCCACGTCTGAACATCGATGGCATTCTATTGACGATGGTGGATAACCGAACTAACAACGCAAAAGCCATTTCTACGGCGTTGAGAGCCGCTGTAAGCGATCGAGTCCGCGTCTTTGATACGCAGATCCCCTTTTCTGTTCGTGCCGCTGAGAGCGCCCAGGAAGGGCAAAGCATCTTTGCCTATGATAAGGGCGGAAAGGTTGCGGCTGCGTATGAGGCGGTGACGAAGGAGGTGTTGGAGCATGAGTCGAAAGAAAGACATCGATCTCGATCTGACGGGGTTCGCTGAACTGTTTATGAATGATGAGGGGCGCGCAGAAAGTCGCTTGCCGCGTATCTATGATATTCCCTTATCTGAGATTGACGATTTCCCGAACCACCCATTCAAAGTCAAAATGGACGAGGACATGAACCAGCTTGTGCAGAGCGTGAAAGAGCGCGGTATTATCACGCCGGTTACGCTTCGTCAGAAAGAAGATGGCCGGTATGAGATCGTGTCAGGGCATCGACGGCGAAAGGCTTGTGAACTGGCAGGACTGGAGCGCGTTCCCGCAGAAATCAAGGAGTTGTCCAGAGATGAAGCAATCATTCTGATGGTGGAATCCAATTTGCAGCGCTCAATCATTCTTCCGAGTGAAAAGGCGTTCAGCTACAAGATGCGTCTGGAGGCGATGAAGCGACAGGGTCAGAGAACGGATTTAACTTCGACACCAGTGGTGTCAAAGTCGCGTAGTAATGAAGAACTTGCTGAACAGATAGGAGAAAGCAGAGAACAAGTCAGACGCTATATCCGCTTGACAGAACTCATTCCTGAGCTTCTGGATATGGTTGATGAGAACAAGATTGCGTTTCGTCCTGCGGTGGAGCTTTCCTATCTGACGGAAACGGAACAGCACAATCTTCTGAACAGCATCAGCTACAATGATGCCACGCCATCACTCCCGCAGGCCATTCGGCTCAAAGAGTTCTCCAAAGCTGGAAAGCTGAGTGCGGAGGTCATCGAAGCGATTCTTGGTGAGGAAAAGCCAAACCAGAAAGAGAAAATCAGTTTCAAGGCAGAACGGCTGCGTCCGTATATTCCCTCGACAGTGCCGCTGGAAAAGACCGAGGATTATATCATCAAGGCGCTGGAATATTATCAGCGTGCAAGGGAGCGGCAGAAAAGGGAACAAGCAAGATAACCTTCATCATGGGGAAAGTATGCCCATTTGCGGTACAACTGTCCCCACTTCCCTGCTCTTTCATTCCCCCTCTCACACTCTCCCCTTTAGTAAACCATCTGTATTACTACCTGAGAAGTAAGTATAGGGGCTGCAAAATCGCGAAGGAGGTGGTTGCAATGTAGCTATGATTGGACACAAGAAAACAGCGGCGGATTTTCCTCCACAGCAAGGACTGTGGAGTTTTTTCATGCCGCAAATCAAGACAAACGGAGGTATCTCAAATGAAAGCTAGAACGAAAAAGTTCGGCACGAGAGCCGTTGCCATGCTGCTTTCGGCAGTGACGGCATTTTCGCTGTTTCCTGTTTCGGCTGGTGCGGCACAGGTAAACAGCTATCACGATCCTGCGGAGCACTGGATGCAGGCTTCCGGTCGAACGAATGAGCTGGATGTCAATGCGGTTGTAACGCATGAAACCTTCAACTGTGGTGTATGCGGTAAGGCAACTTCTTTTCAGGCGTTCCGCATTCCGGAGTATACGAGGGACGGACAGACTGCTATGAACCGGAATGTGAAGTATTCGGACGGTACGATGGTCGGCGGCTCGGGTACGGGCACGATCCTGGATGGCGTTCCCGGTCAGAACGCGAGCTATACGGGTTATCACTGGACGAAAGCCGTGTGTGAGATCTGCGGTACGGTCAACAGCAACATGAGCATTAACGATTATGGTTTCGGCAAGAACGTCTATTGGCTCTATGACTGTGACTCGAAATTCATGCAGGAACTGCCCGAACAGAAAAACTATGACTATGTGGACAGTACCTATCACAAGGTCACAACGACCGGCGGTGAGTATTGCGCGTTCTGTTACGGCACGAATCACACCAAGAGCAGTGTTCTGGAACGGCATGACATGGAGAAAGAAATCCTTTCTCAGCCTGCCAATGGCCGGTTTGCCATCGTAGAGAAGTGCAAGGACTGCGACTACGCAAAATACGAGTATGTGGGTGCAAAGTCCGTTGTTGCCAGCTACTACGGTGTTGTGGACGGAGCACCGCACACCATCAGTGTGACAGACCTTTCTGATGCCGGTGTACGCACGGAAATCCGCTACGGCAACAGTGCAGACAGCTGCACAATGACCAGCGCGCCGAACTATACCGACAAGGGACAGTACGATGTGTATTATCAGATTACCTACACCTATCAGGGCGTAGAGATGACCGAGAACGGTGTAGCAAACGTCTGGCTGCATGATGAAACCACTAAGGATGACGGTAAGTGCAGCTGCGGCTGCTCTGACCCGAACTGCGGCTGCGAGGATAAAAACTGCGGCGGCAACTGCTGCACCGATAAAGGCTGCGGAGAAAAGCATCATTTCACGCTGCTGGATTCCGTAAAGGCCGGCTGCAAGACGCTGGGTTATAATCGCTATTTATGCACAGCCTGTGGAAAGATCGAAAAGCGCGATTATGTAGATTCTCTGGGTCATGCATGGCAGAGTGTAAAGATTCGCGAAGCCACCTGCGAAGCAGACGGCAAGCAGCTGGAGCTGTGCTCCCGCTGTGGTGAAATGAAAGAAACGGCAACGCCCAAGGGTGAGCACAAGTTTGAAACCCATTCGGTTGCGGCTACCTGCACCAATCCCGGCTATACCGTTCGTGAGTGCTCGATTTGCGGAGAGCGGCACATCGAAGATATTACTGCGACTCTGGCACACAAGTACGAAGACCATGTGATTCCCGCCACCTGTGAATATGGCGGCAAGACCATTCATCGCTGCGATGGCTGCGGCAGTGCATTCGTAACAGATTATACGGAACCGCTCGGCCATAGCTGGGACAAGGGTACTCTGGTGACGAATGCAACCTGCACCGGTGAGGGCGTGATGGAATATCACTGCGTTCGCTGCGGTGAGCACAAAATCGAGGGAAATGCTGCTGCCGGTCATGTTCCCGGTTCTGCGGCTACCTGTACGGAGCCTCAGCTTTGTACAAAATGCGGTGCGGTTCTGAATAAGGCACTGGGCCATGACTATAAGACCGAAATCACTAAGCCGACTTGCACGGAGATGGGTTACACCATGATGACCTGTACTCGCTGCGGCGATTCCAGCAAGACCGATTATACCAAGGCAACCGGTCACAAGCCGGGTGACTGGATCATCGATAAGCAGCCTACTGCGGACTCCGAAGGCAGCAAGCACAAGGAGTGTACTGAGTGCGGCGAAAAGCTGGATACGCAGCCGATCGAGAAAATCTACAACAGCGGTATGACTGACAGCAAGGGCCAGGCTGTTGTGGGCGGTTATCTGGTGACGGTAACGGATACGGAGGATAAAACGCCTGTTTCCAATGCGTCCGTGGTGCTGAACAAGGACAACAGCATTTCCATCCGTCTGCCGAACAGCAGACTGCTGGACTATGATGATCAGACCACTGTTCTGGTACAGCTGGTAAAGGATAAGAGCGCCGTTCAGGGTATGCGTATCGCTGTGACCGACAAGAATGATAACTATGCAGCAGATCAGACCGACAAGGCCGGTCAGATTACGGTTCCCATTGGAAACGGAAAGACCAACGAGGATGGCAAGATTACGGAGGGTTACGAAGATGCAGATCGTGACCGCTGGACGCTGACGATCAAGGTGGTTCACACTGACACCGGACGTCCGATTCAGGGTTCTGAGGTGTCCATTGGCAAGACCGGCAATATTACGGTTGAACTGCCCAAGGGCGTTGATATGGACAACAAACATCAGGTGACGGTGATTGTAACCGACCCGCAGAAGGTGCCGCAGAAGAATATCAATGTGATTGTGAAGAACGATCTGGGTGACAAGGCCACCGGCAAGACTGATAAGAACGGTGAGGTTACGGTTCCCGAAGTCGAGAGAACGGAACATCACAGCGCTTATGTCGTTGGCTATACGGACGGTACGTTCGGACCGGAACGCAACATGACCCGAAGCGAAGCAGCGGCGATTTTTGCACGACTGCTGGCAGATAAGAATGGGGACAACATTTCCCCTGTGGCAAAGACCAAGTTCAGTGATGTGCCTGCGTATGCGTGGTACAGCGGCTATGTGAAATACCTGAACAACAACGGTGTGACCTATGGCCACAGCAAGACTATTTTTGCGCCGGACGAGCAGATTACCCGTGCCGAGTTTACAACTATGGCGGTCCGCTTCTTTGATGTGTACGGCGATGGTGATGCTGAAATCATGGAGCAGTTCAAGAGCTTTGATGATGTGAGCGACGGCTACTGGGCGGCAGAGTATATCAAGGCCGCTGCAAAGCATGGCTGGATCACCGGCTATGGGGACGGTTCGTTCCGCGCTGACCGTCAGATTACTCGCGCAGAGGTCATGACGATTGTGAACCGACTGCTTGGCCGTGCGGCTGATCTGGAGTATGTCAGCGATAATCTGAGGAAGCTGAACACCTTCCCCGATGTAAGCCGCCGTTACTGGGCGTACAGCGATATTCTGGAAGCAGCAAACGCACACAATGCCATTCTGGGCACTGAGGAAAGCTGGTACAAGTAAGGCTTTCCAGTGGTCTGTCAATCGACAGGCCACATACATACCGTTTGCATATTTGCAAACACTTCTTACGGCATATATGATGAAGTCAAGAGAAAGGAGTGCTTGCAAATGTTCAAACGAGAGAATACAGTTCAGCTGGAAATCACATATAAGGAATTGCAGATGCTCCGGAGATATCTGCTCATCTGGAGAAATAAGCTGCTGGCGCAGGGACATATTACCGATCCGGTTGATGAACTGCTGGTCAAACTGGGCTGAAAAGCGAATAGACTTACATACATCGGCTGTTGCTGTGCAATGGCCGATGTTCTTTTATCCAGGAGGAGGGTTGAAAATGAGAAAGCGTGTAATCTGCGGCACAGCGGCAGCAGCGACTGTCATTGGTGTATTGCTTTGGCGCTGGTGGCGAAAGTAGAACAACACCCTGTCCATTATGGACAGGGTGTTGTCATGAGAATTACTTGATCCAGACAGAGGCGGGGTCGAAGTTGCTGAATGTGCAGCCGGATTGTGCAAAGGCAGTGCCGAGATTATAAGAACCAAAGCTGAAATACATGGTGATTTCGGAGCCGAGGAGGTCAGACTGAGCCTTCAAAGCCATTTGTTCTGCCTGCGCCTTCAGATCAGCGGCATTCATTGACTTCCACCAGCTTTTGAATTTGTCCATGGAAAGCGGGCCGGAATAAACGGCAGTGAAGATATGCTCATTACCGTATCGGGTGACCGGCTTTTCCGTGACCGTCCACTGAGAGGAAAAACTGCCAGTTTGATTAGCGGCCTGTGCAGCACCGTCAACAGTAGCCATGTTTTTGGCCGAATCATAACCGACGGTCAGACCATATGCTTCAGCCAGCGCACGAACCGGTGCATAGGTCGTGCTGTTGTAAGTGAAAACAAGAGCATCACGACCCTGTGCATCTTTAGGCTGAAAAACCTCGCCGTTGACCATGACCTGTGCCGGCTGGACGTTGAGGGTGATAAGACCGCCGGCTGCAAAGGCGGAAACTGTTGCAGAACTGATCAGCAGAGCCGCCAATGCACCGGACAGAAAGTATGTAATTCGTTTCATGGGAGTACCTCCGATTCATTTTGATGAATTTAGTATAAGGGCGAAACTGCACAAGCGCAAAGGTACGGCTACATACACTGCAAGCAGCGTATAAAATCACATAGATGAGGAGGAAAGACGATGGATATTGAAGTAAGACCTGCCACAAAGACCGAGCAGATGTACTGCTATACGCAGTCTGACCAGATTATGGGACAGACCGGCTGTATCGGTCATTTGCGTGCAGATATGGGTGACAGCGGCGATCAGTTCTTTCATGACTGGACCAGTCATTGTGAGAGGCTTCTGACGCCCGAGTTTGATGACGAGTTTAATCAGTTAATCAATCAGCTGAGAGAAGATGACGGTTTTCTGAAAAGCAGAGCGGCGGTATCAGCGTACTGTTACCGTCAGATCGACAGTGCGATTGACCTTGCGGGTCAGGATTTCGCGTTCCGTGCGGATACAAAGGATTATTCTTATCTTCTGCGGCTGAATCCACAGAAAGGAATGTATACGGTTTACTGCTACTGCTACAAGAGAGAGTTTCTGGACCATCATTTGCATCAGGCAGAAAAAGGGATTCGCTTTATCACATCGGATTATACGGCGCTCTTTCGCCTGCCAGATGGCGGTAAAATTCGTATCCTGCGGCAAGACGGAACCCATATAGACAGGGTTTGCAGGTACATCGACGATTACCATGTAGAAATCGGCTCCAGCTGGGACTCGATATATCATATCTGCCAGTTTGCCGAACAGATGGAACGTTGCCATAACACGGTGCTGCCGCTGGATACGATGGAGAATACTACCCGAAATACACGCAGCCGCCCAAAGGATCGAGGTGATGCGCGATGACAGAGCCGAAATACCTGATTTGGAGCAATTACTCGTTGGATTACGAGGATTGGCGTGAGGACCTGGAGGCAGAGTATCCCGAACTTTCCGAACAGGAACGGGAGGAAAAGATGTATGAACGGAATAGCGAATATCTGGACGATGAACGCATGAATCTCGATATTCAGCTGGATAAGCCGATTCTGGTGATTGTCGATCTCGGCCTCTGGAATGGACGTTACAGCGGCTACAAGGAAATCAAGAGCGGCAACATCAAGGACTGCCTGTTCTCGGAGTGCGACTATGTAACCTGGTATGTTGACAGGCTGGGTGATATGCGCTGTGATGCGGTTCACCATGATGGCACCAACCATTATCTCTATCGAACCTATAAGGACGGTGTCAGCGATGCGAAGATTGAGAATCTGAAAGAGAAAATTTATCGCGGCACCGCAACAAGGGCGGATATTACGCGCATAACCCGCCGGCTGGGCGATGAAATCGGCAAGGTCTATGGCTGGGATTTCCCGAAACAGAGCTTGTCAAGTGTGCAAAGAGATGCACGATGATGGAGGAAGGAGCGTATGGATAAGAACACAGCACTGTGCGTGTATCTGAAGAAATATCATACCGGAAAAGAAAAAGCTGTTCCGAGCACAGAGCTGGAGCAGCTTTTTTCCTTGAACGGGCGTAACCTGCGCCGCAAGATCAATCGCTTGCGTCAGGATGGCGTTCCTATTTGCAGTGACCGGAGCGGATACTACTTTGCAGCAAATCAGGAAGAAGTGAATGCGACGGTCTTTCGTTTGACTGGACTGGTGACGAAAATATCCAATGCCCGGACAGGACTGCTGTATTCTTCGCTTTTAGGAGAGCTGCCGATTCCTGTTGAAGTGACAATTCAGATTGATGATGGAGGTGAGCGAGATGCCGAGCAAGTATCAGGTGATCACGGAGATGGAGGCGGAACATCTGCGGACTTTGACAGTGGATACGAATCACTATATGGACTTCTTGACCACTGCGGCGAATAATTTCAAATATTCGTTTCAAGAGCAGCTGCTGATTTTCGCACAGAAGCCTGATGCGACAGCCTGCGCCGAAGTCAGCTGGTGGAATAAGCATGGCCGCTGGGTTAATCGCAATACCAAAGGCATTGCGCTGCTGGTCGATACGGATGCACCGTATAAGCTGCGTCATGTGTTTGATGTATCCGACACCAACAGCAGAGCGGGCAAAGAAGTTCCCATCTGGAAGATGGAACAGAGATTCGTTGAGCCTGTCAAAAAGGTTTTGGCAGAACGATATGAGGTTGATACCCATGAGTCACTGGAGGATTGTCTGCTCAATGTGGCGGTCACATTCGTTAATGATAATTATCAGGATTATCTGGCAGAGCTGATGGAGGCAAAAGCGGGCAGCCTGCTGGAAAAGCTGGACGAGGACAATACACGCCTACAAATGCTGACCGCACTCAGTTACAGTGTCGGCTATATGCTGCATATCCGCAGTGGACTTCCGGGCAGAGCATATTTCGGAAATTCTCTGGACAAGGTCTGCAATTTTAATACGCCAGAGGTTATCTCCATTCTGGGAGCAGCAGTCAGTGATATGTCTGAGGTTCTGCTCCGCGAAATCGCAGTTTTAGTGCAGGATTTGCAGCGAGAAGAAAGAAATCAGAATCGCACATTTGAGGTTCCGGCGGACAGCCGGTATGATGTGAACAGAACAGCAACAACAGAAGGGAGCGCTGAATATGGAAGTGACCTATCACAAGGAGGGCGAGTATTATCTGCCGGATCTGATCGTGCCGGAGGCACCGAAGGTTGGGAGGTATGGAATGCTGCGGCGGAGATTCCTTCGGGAGAACCGGAACGGCACGTACACAGCGATGCTGCTGACCGGCAAGCTGAATCAGCACCTGGAGGAGATCGACCGTCAGGCGAACGAGATGATGGAAACGCTGACCGCGCAGATGGCAAAGCAGGAGGGCGTGAACGAGAGCCTGAAAGCGGAGAACCAGATGAAGTGGGTCGGGCTGATGAACAACATCCAGGCAGCAGCGGAGGAAATCGTGCTGAAGGAACTGGTGTACCGGTAACGCGAGATATTGGCGCTGCCACGATGCGGGCCGTTGGCTCGACCGGATTGGAGGTCTTTCACGATGAGTGGTACAAGGACTCCAAGGCGCCGTATTACCACTCCGATGAGGAAAAGAATGAGCTGCTGCGTACCAGTGATGCGCTGAAAGGCCATCGGACAGAAATCGCTTCATTTTTTTCTGACCATGAGGACAAGAATGAACGTGCAGATTTTATCAAAACGTTCTTTGATAACACGTTCACCGAAATGATACTGAGCAACGGTCAGCGGGCAGGCTATCGAGCATTTGACACAGTGTTTATGATGTGGCGAGGCTCGGCAAGCGACCCGGATCAGAGAGTGATTATGAAGTGGAGCACGGTTGCAGACCATATTACCGGAATGATCGTGCTGCATGAGTGGCTTTCACCGGATGAAGCAGTTTTGCCCAGCGTAAATGAACAGCTTTCTCTGATTGGCGAAGCCGAGTCCAAAAAAGACTCGGCTTTTGTTATGCCGCAAGACGCGATTGATTATGTACTCAGCAGTGGCAGCGGATTTGAAGACGGAAAACGGCGCATCTACCAACAGTTTCTCAAGCAGGAAGGAACAGAAGCGAATGTTCGGTTTCTGCGGCGAGAGTACGGAATCGGCGGCCATTCTGATGCCATTCCCGGTACAGACTACTGGCTGGAGTATGATGCAAAGGGGATTCACCTCAGCAAACTGCATGATGACGGCAGCAAGGCAGTTAATCTGTCCTGGAATATTGTTGAGAAGCGCATTGGTGAGTTGATTGCACTGGGACGGTATCTGAGTAAGGCAGAAATTGAGCGAATCAGTGCGGAACAGTCTTCAACGAAAGCGGATCAATCGACTGCTGCCCCGGCAAATGAAGAAGAACCGGTGCAGCGGCACTACTCACTTGGCGATAAGGTTTATCTGGGCGTTAAAGAATATGAAATTCTTGCAATCGACGATCATATGGTTCGGTTGTATGATTCGGAGTACCCGCTGTTCAACGAAGAACTGAGCCGCAGTGACTTTGATCGGCGCATTGCAGAAAATCCGCTGAATGACCAGCCGAAAGAAAGCAGTGGCGAACAAACAGCAGATGTAAAACCGCTGGCTGTTGGTCGATTGGACTATCTGGACTCGAACGGACACGTCGGGGAACAGGTGGAATATGATGACGAAACCCAGCTTGTCGAGCAAGTCAAAGAAGACGTAGATACAGGTGCACCGTTTACCATTACCTTGTATCGTGACCAGAACGGCACTACCATTCCACAGGATTTCCTGACAGACCTTGGAACACCGCCAAAGGGCTTTGCAGTCGTGGACTACGCAGAGGGACACAGAGAATATCTGCTGAACGAAAGCATACGCATGATCAACCTGTACGCGCTGGAGTGCTTTGAGGAGGAAGCGGATTTCAGCGACTTGACCGCAGTGCCGCTGGCGTACAGCACAACGGGTGACGGCGAGCATAGTATTCAGGTGGATGTAGATCTTGAGAACAGTCGTATGCTTTATGCGGTGGACAATGAAGAAATTGCCCGGATTCAGTTTGCGGATTTGGGTGACCTGAATGAGTCCCTTGCAAATATGACATTCGATGAACTCATTGCCTTTGGTGAAAACGAGTATGCTGCACAGCGCCAGAAGCCAGAGCAACCGAAGGAAACTTTGCTTATACCACCAGCTGCAAGGAAAAAGGAGATAGCGGCACCGCTGACACTGCTGCCGGAAATTCCGGATGCAGAACGCGCAGAGTACCATATTTCCAATGATCTGCTGGGTGTCGGAACGCCGAGGGAGCGATATGCACGAAATATCCGTGCCATTACCACGCTGAAAAAAGTGGAGGCCGAACACCGGCTGGCAACGCTACAGGAGCAGGAAGAACTTGCTCAATATGTTGGCTGGGGTGGGCTGTCAGACTGTTTCGATGAGCGCAACAGCCATTATGCCGAGTTGAAAGCACTGCTATCCGATGACGAGTACGAAGCCGCGCGCGAATCGACGCTGACAGCGTTCTACACACCGCCTGTTGTGATTCGGTCGATGTATCAGGTTTTAGAAAGGCTTGGATTCCAGCGTGGTAATATTCTGGAGCCGTCCTGCGGTGTTGGCAATTTCATCGGTATGCGTCCGGATAATCTGTCCGACTCGAAAATCTATGGCGTGGAGCTGGACAGCATCAGCGGACGAATCGCGCAGCAGCTATATCAGAAATCGTCTATCGCTGTTCGTGGGTTTGAAAAAACAGATCTGCCGGACAGCTTTTTTGATGCCGCCATTGGTAATGTGCCGTTTGGCTCTTTTAAGATTGTGGACAAGCGGTATGACAAGTATAACTTCCTGATCCACGACTATTTCTTTGCCCGCACTATGGATAAGGTGCGGCCCGGCGGTATTATCGCGTTCATCACCAGTAAAGGCACGATGGATAAGGAAAATCCGTCTGTACGCAAATATCTGGCACAACGAGCGGAGCTGCTCGGAGCAATCCGACTGCCCAATAATACGTTCAAGGATGCAGCGGGAACAGAAGTCACCACAGATATTCTCATTTTGCAAAAACGTGATCGCATGGTCGATCAGCTGCCGGAATGGGTCAACCTTGGCATTGATGTAAATGGTTTGCCCATGAATCAGTATTTTGTAGATAATCCGAATATGGTGCTTGGAACCATGCAGGAAGTGAGCGGTCCATATGGTCCGGAAACGGCCTGCTTGCCGACTAACGGCAGCAGTCTGGAAGAGCTCTTGACGGATGCAATTCAAAATATCAATGGGTCTGTGATGGAGTACGAAGTTGATGACCCGGAAAGTGAGGAGGAAGATCGCTCTATCCCGGCTGACCCGTCCGTACGCAACTTCAGCTTTACTGTTGTAGATGGTCAAGTCTATTATCGGGAAAACAGCATCATGCACCCGGTCGATTTGTCTGTAACCGGCGTAAACCGAGTTAAAGGCTTAATTGCAATCCGCGAGTGTGTCCGTAAGCTGATCGAATATCAGACAGAAGATTACCCGGACACAATGATTCAGCAGGAACAGACTAACTTGAATGCCCTGTACGATGCATTTGAGAAGAAGTATGGGCGCATCAATACCAGAGCAAACAAATCTGTTTTTGCTGATGACAGTTCCTTCTGCCTGCTTTCTTCCTTGGAAGTGCTGGATGACGAGGGAAACTTCGTGCGCAAGGCAGATATGTTCAGCAAGCGCACAATCCGGCAGCACACGGAGATTACCAGCGTTGATACCGCCTCGGAAGCTCTGGCAGTTTCTATGGGCGAAAAGGCAAAGGTGGATATGCCGTATATGATGCAGCTGACAAGTAAAACGGAAGAAGAAGTATTTGCAGATCTCAGTGGTGTCATTTTTCGGAATCCGCTCTATGAGGAGAACGGCACTCAGGCGAAATACCTGACCGCAGATGAGTACCTTTCGGGCAATGTGCGTGAAAAATTGGCGGTGGCGCGGAGACTGGCAGAAAGTGAGCCGGTATTTGCAGCGAATGTGACCGCGTTGGAAGAAGTTCAGCCAACGGACCTGACTGCAAGCGAGATTTCGGTTCGTCTTGGCGCAACATGGCTTCCGGAAGATGTGGTGCAGGAATTCATGTATCAGCTGCTGGACACGCCGTATTACGCACAGTGGAAAGTGAAGGTGCATTATTCCCGCTACACCGGCGGGTGGAATGTAGAGGGCAAGTCCTATGACCGCAGCAATATCAACGCGATCAGCACCTATGGTACAGATCGTGTAAATGCTTATAAGATCATTGAGGATACACTGAATTTGCGGGATGTGCGTGTTTTCGACTATGTGGAAGACGAAAACGGAAAACGAGTACCGATCCTGAATAAGAAAGAAACAGCAATTGCACAGGGTAAGCAAGAATTGATTAAGCAAGCGTTTCAGGACTGGATTTGGAAAGACCAGCCGAGAAGAGAACGGCTGTGCAAGCTCTACAATGAGCAGTTCAACGCATTGCGACCCCGTGAGTATGATGGAACTCACTTGAAATTTGTTGGTATGAACCCCGAAATCCAGCTCCGGCAGCATCAGCTGAACGCAGTTGCACACATTCTCTACGGAGGCAATACGCTGCTTGCACATGTTGTGGGAGCAGGGAAAACCTTCGAAATTGTTGCCGCAGCTCAGGAGAGCAAACGGCTTGGACTGTGCCGAAAATCGCTGATTGTCGTGCCGAATCACCTGACAGAACAGTGGGCGGCAGAGTATTTACAGCTGTACCCTTCTGCCAACATTCTGGTTGCAACAAAGAAAGACTTTGAAAAAAAGAACCGCAAACGCTTCTGCGGCAGAATTGCAACCGGCGATTTTGATGCCGTTATTATTGGCCACAGCCAGTTTGAAAAGATTCCAATGTCCGTTGAGCGGCAGCGTTATATTCTGGAGCAGCAGTACCATGAAATCATGGACGGTATCCGAGAACTGAAAGAACAGAACGGAGATCGTTTCTCGGTCAAGCAGTTGGAACACTCTAAAAAAGCAGTGCAGGCAAAGCTGAATAAGCTGAACGACCAGAGCCGGAAAGATGACCTTGTTACCTTTGAAGAACTAGGTATTGATCGACTGTTTGTGGACGAGGCACATTACTATAAAAACCTTGCCGCATTTTCTAAGATGCGGAATGTGGGCGGTATCAGTCAGACGGAGGCGATGAAATCCAGTGATTTGTATATGAAAAGCCGTTATCTGGACGAGATTACTGGTGGCAGAGGCACAGTATTTGCGACGGGCACCCCAATCAGCAACAGCATGGTGGAGATGTACACGATGCAGAAATATCTTCAGTATGGAACGCTCAAAGAGAAAAACCTGCTGCACTTTGATGCCTGGGCAAGCACCTTTGGCGAAACTGTTACTGCCATTGAACTGGCACCGGAGGGGACTGGGTATCGAGCGAAAACACGCTTTGCCCGGTTTTATAACTTGCCGGAGCTGATGTCGATGTTTAAGCAGACGGCGGATATTCAAACGGCGGATATGCTCAAGCTGCCGGTACCGAAAGCAAATTATCACAATGTTGTGCTGAAACCGTCGGCGTATCAGGTGGAAATGGTAAAGGACCTCTCGGAACGAGCTGAGCGTGTGCGTAATCGTATGGTTGATTCCAGCGTAGACAATATGCTGCTTATCACCAACGATGGCCGTAAGCTGGCACTGGATCAGCGACTGATGAACCCTATGCTGCCAGACGATGAGAATGGCAAAGTCAGTGCCTGTGCAAAGAATGTATTTGAAATCTGGCAGAAAACTGCGGAACAGAAATCAACACAAATGGTGTTCTGCGACCTGTCAACGCCGCATAACGATGGAAATTTCAATGTCTATGATGGCATTCGGGATAAACTGCTGGATATGGGTATTCCCAAAGATCAGATTGCCTATATTCATAATGCAGCCAGTGAGGCGCAGAAGAAGGAACTGTTCGGCAAAGTCCGCAGCGGCGAAATCCGAGTGCTGATTGGCTCAACGCAGAAAATGGGTGCCGGTACGAATGTCCAGAAAAAGCTTATCGCCCTGCACCATGTCGATTGCCCGTGGCGACCGTCCGATTTACAGCAGCGCGAAGGCCGCATTATCCGTCAGGGCAATGAGAACCCGGAAGTTGAGATTTACACCTATGTAACAGAGAATACATTCGACAGCTACCTCTATCAGATGGTTGAGGGAAAGCAAAAGTTCATTGGTCAGGTCATGACTTCCAAAGCACCGGCCCGATCGGCGGAGGATATTGATGAAACAGCATTATCTTATGCCGAGGTGAAAGCACTTTGTACCGGTAATCCGTATATCAAGGAAAAGATGGATCTGGACATTGCAGTTCAACGGCTGAAAATGCTGAAAGCAAGCCATTTGAGCCAGAGATATGCACTGGAGGATAAGATCGCAAAAGCGTTTCCCGATCAGATTGCGGCGCTGGAACAGAAAATCAGCGGATACAAGAGTGATATTGAGCTGCGAGAGGCACAGACAATGCCGAATGAAGACGGTTTTTCTTCAATGGAGGTCGAGGGAACCGCCTATATCGAAAAGAAAGCTGCGGGCAGCGCATTGCTGGCAGCGGCGCATAATATGACAAGCCCTGATGCGATTCCAATCGGAATGTATCGGGGCTTTGCCATGGTCCTCTCGTTTGACACCTTTGCAAAGGAGTATCGACTGAATCTGAAAGGCCAGCTCAGTCATCCGATTTCTCTTGGTACAGACCTGTTTGGCAATATCCAGCGCATTGATAATATGCTTGCCGGATTGGAGAGCGATCTCCGGCAGTGCGAAGCACAGCTGGATAATGCAAGGGTTCAACTGTCCAATGCCAAGGCGGCAGTGGACAAGCCGTTCCCGCAGGAAGATGAACTGAAAACCAAGCTGGCACGACTGGATGAACTGAACATTCTACTCAATCTGGATAAGCGGGAGAATGAAATTGTGGACGGCGAACCCGATGAGGGGGAGCCGAAAGAAAAGAAACGCGAAATGGAACGATGAGGAGATGAGAGTTTGACAACAGCAATGAGTCTCGGCCTGCTGTTTATCGCTAAGATGGCAGACAACGCCTTGAGCACCGTAAAAACGATTATGATTCAGAGAAACCGGAGTCTGCTGGCAGGCGTAGCAATTGCGCTTTCCAGCTTTCTTTATTTCTGGATTACACGCAGTGTGGTTCTGGCAGATAGCATGTTGACTACGCTGACTGTAGCAGTGGCCAGTGGTGTTGGCTGCTTTTTGGTCAGCGGCATCAATAACAAGCTGTCCAAGGATCGCACCTATGTCAATGTGGTGATGTCTGATGATATGGCAGCGATGCAGGACTTTCGGGATTACCTTGCCAAACACCATATTACCAATGTTGCGTCAGATAGCTATACGCTGGACTGGAATCGCAAGACGCTGACCGTAACAGCATACGCAGAAACCAAGGAGCAGAGCCGAATCATCAATTCATATATGGAGAACTCGGATACCAAATATAAACGGGTGATTCATAAAGCCTGAATGAACTTGCGTAGGGGAATCTCCTCCCCTACCCTACATAGCTGCTTTCGTATCAGCTGTGAATTGAAATTAGGAAGGTGATGAAAATGAACAACGAGGAACTGAATACTGCGCTCTATCAGAAGATGGAGCGTGAGCAGGACAAATATCGCAAGTGGCTCGTTCAGTGTCCGCCAGAGGAAATTCTTTCCCATGCTTATGAGTATGTTGTGCGCGAGGATATTCTGATGTCTATGGAAGAATTGAATCTGCCGGACGATCAGGCGATGGCACTGCTCAAACAGCGTGGGCCGCTCGACGACGTATTCAAGGATTTCAGCAAACTGGAAACCGACTACATGGAAACGGTGCGCGGTGCGATCGAGTCGTTTGCAGAGCGGAAAGCGGCAAAGGACCGGAACTGGGAGGCGAGGTAATGCCGGTTGTATCAAAAGAAGAAATCGCCAATGCCAGAAAGATGGATCTGCTGTCATACCTCAGAGCGTATGAACCGGGCGAGTTGGTGCGCTTTTCGGGTGAAACGTACTGTACCAGAACGCATGATTCGCTGAAAATCAGTAACGGAAAGTGGTATTGGTTTTCGCAAAATATCGGCGGTCGGTCGGCGCTGGATTATCTGGTTAAGGTGAAGGAGATGTCGTTCCCGGAGGCAGTGAAAATGCTCAACGGGCAGGCTGTTCAGCCGATATGCTACGAGAAACCGCCGCCTGCCCCGAGAAAGCTGCTTTTGCCGTTATTGGACACCAATACAAGCAAAACAGAGGCGTATCTAAAGAGCCGAGGAATCCATCCGCAAATCATAGCATATTGCATTCAACACGGATTGCTGTTTCAGTCAGAGAACGCCAATGATGTTATTTTTGTCGGATACGATACCAAAGGAACCCGGCGTTATGCAGCGCTGCGCTCCATGACTACGGATTACAAGGGTGAGGCAACCGGCAGTGATAAGCACTTTTCCTTTGCACTGGTTGCGGATGACAGACCAGTTAGAGAGGTTCATGTCTTTGAGGCCGCGATTGATGCCATGAGCTATGCATCGTTGAAAATCATGTATCACAAAGACTGGAGAAAAATCGCGTATCTGTCGCTGGCAGGCGTGTTCGCGAGTAAACGGGCGAATGTAGTGCCGGTAGCGCTGGAGCAGTTTTTGAAAGACCACTCGCAGATTACGAAGGTGGTTCTGCATCTGGATAATGACCGGGTGGGTCGGCAAGCGGCGGAAAGTATTATGGGCGGCTTAGATAAGAAGTATACGGTCCTGAACCGCCCGCCGCGAGCCGGAAAAGATGTGAACGATTATCTGCGAATGGAGATTGTAAATCGGAATGGAAAGGAGCGAGAACGATGATGGACATTATAATCTATCAGATCAATTTGAGCAGAGATGACGACCGGGTTGCGTACTTGGGACTTTCTCAGCTTGATAAGTTTCAGGGAAGTTCGGAAGTAAACAGTGGGATTTACGATAAGGTGTTTGAGGGAGCGGTTGAGGTCGATACGCTGGAAGGCGTATATCAGATGTTCAACTGTGACTGCCCGGAAGATTTTCAGGGACACTCGCTGTCGGTTTCTGATGTGGTCGAGATTGTTAACGGTGAAAATGCTGGCTTCTATTTCTGTGACAGCATTGGCTTTCAGCCTGTGAAGTTTGAGCCCGAACAGACACAGAAACTGGATACGAGAACGATGCGAGTTGTTCTGGTGGAGCCGGGCAAGGCAGCGCGTGTTGCAGAGATTGATGGTTCTCTAGAAGGAATGCAGAAAACGGTTAGCGGTTATATTCAGGCGGTCTATCCGTTTGAAGAAACTGTGTGTCTGGTCTGCAATGAGGAAGGCAAGCTGCAGGGACTTCCGCTGAACCGCGCCTTGCGGGATGAAGACAATCGCATCTATGATATTGTGGCGGGAAACTTTTTTGTGTGCGATTGCAGTACGGAGAACTTCAAGAGTTTGAGCGAGGAACAGCTGAAGCGCTACACCGAAAAGTATAAGCGCCCTGAACGATTTGTGCAGATTGATGATCAGATTCTTGCAATTCCGATGCCGGTCAAATCGGATAAGGAACGGGAGCGCTGAAAAAGGCAGAATACCGAACTGCCGTAAGAGAGCATAGCGGTATCGGTCTAACAAGCAACGGATTTGATTGTGCAAATCCAGCTTGACAGGGGCGAGAACCCCTATGACCCCTATTGGCTCTAACAGAATGAATAAAAAAGGAGAACGCAGGCTGTCGTGGGAAATGACAGTCTGCGTTCTTCAAGTTTCACGCTTGTAATGTGGTAGAGGTTTGTAGGGCTCTCTCTGATATTTGGAATAGCGGTCTGACGATGGGGAAATCGAGTTGCAGAGCGTTTCAACATCATAGTGAATGGGTGCGCTTTGAACAGCATCTAAGAGGATTCGTTCCAAATGCTCGTATTCAGATAATTGATCCAGTGATGCCATGACGAAAGAATCACGGACGTAACCAGCACTGGCGGCGAGCAATTCCTGATCCATGAAATAGCCGTGCTGCTCGACAAAAAAAGTCATCATCATTACTACGGTATGAGTATTGCCCTCGCGGAAAGGATGAACCTGCCAAATACGAGGGAAGCATCGACTGATAGCACTTACAAATTGCTCACGAGTCAGACTATCCCAATTCGGCTGGTATAGTGCGGAAAATGCACTTTCCAAATCATTGGGAATTTCCTCATCATTGCTATACCAAACACTGCGACCAGCTAACAATCGCTCACGCTTTTCAATGTTGATAATGCGGTATTTGCCAGCCCAATCATATAAATCGCCAAAAAGAAAATGGTGGATTTCACAGAGACCCGATGGGGTGAAGTCATGAAAACCGCGTTCGTACAGGAGCATCATGTTTGCCCGACTTTGCTCTGCCTCGATTCGATCAAGTGTGTTCTCATCTTTAATGCCTAACGAATTACGGAGAACAGGCACATCGTCATACAAGTATAAATCAGCCATTTTGGTGTACCTGTGATGCAATCTTTCGATGAAAAGACATTAGTGCGGATTTCATTTGTTCGCCAGTAATCTCGCCTTTCGCCCAGCTAAGAGAAAGCATCCGGGCATAATCAGAAACTGGTGCACCTTCGATTGCATTAATTGCATCAGCGGTCTTTACTGCCGCAACACGTCTATTAAACTGCTGTGTAGTCATAAAATCAACTCCTGACCACAGTATACCATGCTGACAATTAGAAAGGAAGAAAAATATGCGTAAGAGAAATTGCCGTGTAGAAATCTATTTTACCAAGGACGAACTGGAGAGCCTGACCAAGAAGGTTCGCAAGTCCGGCCTGTCCCGTGAGAGCTTTTGCCGCCACCTACTGAATGGCGCGGAGATCAAGGAAGCGCCTTCTGCAGACGTGCCGATGCTGATCAATGAGGTGCGTCGCGTTGGCTACAACATCGATCAGATCCTGCGCATGGCGAATGCGCGCGGCATGCTCGATGTACCCAAGCTGCGCGAAGCGCTGACGGAGAACCGCAAAGTTGAGAAGATGATTACGGCGGCATATACGATGCCGGAAGACTGATATGGCAGTCACTTCAATTTGGCCGGTCAAGAGTCGCTTGGACCATGTGATCAATTATGCGCGAAATCCGGCGAAGACAAGGGAAAGATCTTTGGTGGTACAAGCTTCACTTCATGCAATTGACAACGTGATTGAATATGCGGCGGATACAATCAAGACGGAGGAACGCGCATATGTTTCGTGCCTGAATTGCCGAGAAGACGATGCAGCAGCGCAAATGATGGAAACGAAACGATACTGGGGAAAACCTGATGGGCGGTTGTGCTTCCATGGGTATCAGTCTTTTGCGGAAGGTGAAGTGACAGCGGAAACCGCCCATGCAATCGGAGTGGAATTAGCAGAAGAATTGTGGGGAGAACGATTTGAAGTTGTAATTGCTACACACTGCAACACAGGCCATTACCACAATCATTTTGTAATCAACTCGGTTTCATGGGCAGACGGCTATAAGTTCAATAATTCGAAGTCGGATTATGCCGAGATGAGAAAAATATCAGATCGCTTATGTCGAGAGCATGCAATTTCTGTGATTGATGTGCCGAGCGGCAAAGGAAAACACTACGCACAGTGGTCTGCCGAAAAGAATGGCAAACCAACGTACCGCAGCATGATTCGCGCTGATATTAACCGGGCAATCCGGGCATCGACTACGGAACGGGATTTTATCCGCATCATGCAGGAGATGGGGTATGAACTGAAGACGCGCGGAAAGAGTGGTGAGCCGCTCAAATACCCCGCAATCAAGCCGCCGGATGCCAAAGGATATTTTCGCTTTCACAAGCTGGGCGAGGAGTATTCGCTCGATGCGATTAAAGATCGTATTTTGGACAACATCTCAAAGCAGTATCCGTTTCCTGCTGTAGAGCATCATGCACCACGTAAATATCGAGTGCGCGGAAACATGCGCAGATCAGTGACAGGCCTTCAAGCCCTGTATTTTCGATACTGTTATGAACTGCATATTCTGGTGAAGCATCCGACATCCGTAAAGCGGGTGTCTTTTTTACTGAAAGAGGATGTTACCAAACTGGATCGACTGGATGCGCAGACAAGGCTTTTGGCAAGAAACCACATCCGTACAGGTGAAGATTTATCTGCATATCAATCAAATGTAGAAGCTGCGGTACAGGCACTCGTTGGAAAACGACATGAATTGCGAAATGAACTGAAATGCGTTAAACGCAGAAATGGTGTTGATGATGCAGTCAAGGCACAGATTAAGGACCTGACTGCGGAGATCAGAGCGAAGCGAAAGGAGGTGGTTTTATGTAGTGAAATAGCAAAGCGTTCCGAACAAGTGCGAGAGAAGTTGGAACGGCTGAATAAACAGAAGAAACTGGAACGAAAGGAGCGAGATGAGCATGAGTTATTCGGGCGACGCGGCAGAACAGGTCGTGAGAATGTCGCTGGAAGGGGCTGAAGTTGCCGCCAAAATCACCGGTGCAGGCGCGAAACAGGTCGCTGTTCTTCTGTATGCCATTCTGCGTGAACAGAAAAAGACCAAGGGTAAGACGCGGCTGACGAATATGCTGCGAAGCGGCAAAGAACTGAAAGTCTTTGCTGTGAAGGACACTGATCTGAAGCAGTTTTGCGAGGCATCCAAGAAGTATGGTGTGCTGTACTGCGTGCTGAAGGACAGGAATGCTGATGACGGTATTACGGATGTGATGGTTCGAGCGGAGGATGCAAGCAAGATCAACCGCATTTTTGAGCGTTTTCAGCTTGCAACGGTTGATATGGGCAGCGTTAAGAGTGAAATCGAACGCAGCCGCCGCGAGAAAGCCGCAGAGGAATTTCCGGAACCGGAGCGCAGCGCAGCCGAGTCGGATAAAACGGCACAGTTGGTAGATTCCATGTTGCAGAAACCGGACAAGGAGCAAGAGGGGCATACACCAAACCCCGCACAGGCTCGGACGACAAAATCCCCTCAGTCCGAGCCTATCTCAAGGCCCAGCGAACGAAGCGAGCGGGATATCTCTAATCGAGAACGGGTACGGCCATCTGTACGGCAGGAACTGAAAGACATTAAGGCAGAGCAGGCTGCGAAGGCCGCAGAGAAAGCGAAGGACCGTGCTGAGAAAATGCCTGCGACTGAGCATCATGCCCCAAAGAAGAAGCGCAGGAAGAGAAAGGAGCGTTGAGCATGGAAAACAATGACGGTCTGGTTCAGAACAGCAATGCTGAACCTTTTGATAAGGAAAAATGGGCAAAACAGAAACGTGAGGAGCGCAAAGTTGTCTATCAAATGATTGACGATGCAGCGGTCGCGGCAGTCAGCAGCGGTGAGAAGTTTCAGGCGTTTCTGAATATTCAGGCGCAGTTTGACCGGTATTCTGCCAGTAATGCGCTGCTGATTGCCCATCAGTGTCCGGATGCGACGCAGCTGGCAGACTTTGCTGCCTGGAAGAACACTGGTGTTCACATCAAGAAAGGGGTTTGCGCCATCAACCTTCTGGAACCCGGACAGGAATATACGAATCAGGACGGTACGGTTAAGACCTCTTACAAGGTGAAAAAGGTGTTCGATGTGTCGCAGACAACGGCTTTGCAGAAGCATGAGACGTTGGTATCCCATGATAAAAAGTTGCTGCTGAATGCGCTGGTTGATCATCGGCCTTGCGAAATTGAGGTTTCGGACGACCTGCCGGAACGAGTGAATGTACTGTATCAGCCAGCGGACAGCAAGATTTACGTTCGTCAGGGCACGGATGCAGAACCGCTGTTTCGCGGACTGGCACAGGAAATTGCAAAGGTCCATCTGAAACAGAAAAAACTGACCTGCTGCAACCCTGCCTTTACGGCATATTCGGTTGCGTATGTGCTGTGCAGGAAAAATCAGCTGTCCTGCGAGACGTTTCGTTTTGATCGAATGCCAGCGGAGTTTGGCGGTATGGACGCCAAGAGCGCAAGACAGGAGCTTAGTACGATCAGGCGTGTTTCCAACGTGATGATTGGTGATATGAACCGAGTGCTGGATACGCATGACCGGAAACAGCCGCAAAGAGAGAACGCCAACAGAGAGGAACGGTGACAAAGATGGCATCTGATAAGAAAGTTGTAACGCTGGAGGAACACGAGCAGCGGCTTATGGTGCGTGGTCTGGCAGATTACCGTAACGATGCAATCCGGGATGGTAAGCCGACGGACGATATTGATGACTTGCTTCTCAAAGTGATCGACGCACCGCCCAAACGGAAACGGGGGCTGTGGCGGAATGAAGCAAGATAAGTTTTCGCCAGTAAGCCTGATCTGCTATGCCTGCGGTTGCATACCGGTCATCTGGATAGCGCTGTTGTTCGCTCCGTATTTAGATGATGGATTGATCGGTTTGATTAAGAATGCCGGTGCCGCATTTGCAAATCCGTTTCATATCATGCTTTGTAGGGATAGTCTCCGAGCTGTCCTTATTTTTCTACTGATTTACGGGTTGGCTTTGGCGGTATTTCTCTCGAGTGACCGAAATTACCGCAGGCGCGAGGAGCATGGTTCAGCACAGTGGGGTTCTCCAAGGGAAATCAGTCGAAAGTATGCAAATAAGGCTGCGCCAGAAAATAAAATCCTGACGCAGACTGTTGCAATCGGACTTGATGGTCGAAAGCACCGACGAAATCTGAATATTCTGTGCTGCGGCGGCAGCGGTGCTGGCAAGACGCGCTTTTTTGCAAAACCCAATGTGATGAATGCGAATACCAGCTTTGTTTGTCTTGACCCAAAGGGCGAACTCCTGCGCGATACAGGCAATCTTCTGAAATCCAAGGGCTATGAAATTAAGGTGATCGATCTCATCAATATGGAGAAAAGCCACTGTTACAATCCGTTTGTCTATCTGCGGAATGATAATGATATTCAGCGCCTTGTGACGAACCTGTTTAAGAATACCACACCTAAAGGCAGTCAGTCGCAGGACCCTTTCTGGGATCAGGCGGCGCAAATGCTTCTGCTGGCTCTAATTTTTTATCTTCATTATGAAGCTCCGGAGGACGAACAGAACTTCCCCACGGTGATGGAGATGATTCGAGCGGGTGAAGTGCATGAGGACGATGATGGTTTTGTTTCGCCGCTGGACGAACTGTTCGACCGACTGGAGATGCGTAATCCGGAGCACATTGCCCTGAAATATTATCGCAACTACCATTCTGGCAGCGGCAAAACGCTGAAATCCATTCAAATCACACTGGTTGCCAGACTGGAGAAGTTCAATCTGGAGTCCCTTGCTGGTATTACGCAGACCGATGAAATGGAGCTATGGAGCGTAGGCGAGAAGAAAACGGCTGTGTTTGCAGTGATTCCGGATAATGACAGCAGCTTCAATTTCCTTGTCGGTATGCTGTACACGCAGCTGTTTCAACAGCTTTACTACCAGGCAGACATTGTTCATGGCGGCAGACTGCCGGTTCATGTGCATTTTGTGATGGACGAGTTTGCAAATGTCGCCCTGCCCGATGAGTTTGATAAGCTGCTGGCTACGATGCGCAGCCGTGAGATTTCAGTGAGCATTATTATCCAAAACCTTGCACAGCTGAAAGCATTATTCGAAAAACAGTGGGAAAGCATCGTGGGCAACTGTGATGAGTTCCTGTATCTCGGCGGTAACGAGCAGTCTACGCATGAATATGTGTCCAAGCTGCTCGGCAAGGAAACGATTGATACGAACACCTATGGACAATCCAAAGGTAGAAACGGCAGCTACTCGGTCAACTGGCAGATCACAGGCCGAGAGCTGATGACACCTGATGAAGTGCGTATGCTGGACAACCGCTACGCACTTCTTTTTATACGCGGTGAGCGACCGGTCAAAGACTTCAAATACGATGTTTTGAAGCATCCGAATGTGAAACTCACCACAGACGGCGGTATGGAGCCTTACCAGCATGGACAGGACACACGCAGTATCGCATCTGTCGTACTGGACGCTGAACTTGCTAAAAAGGCAGAGAAACTGACCGTTTCCAGTCAACATGACTTTGTGCTTCTCACAGAAGAGGAGCTAGAAGAACATTTCAAGAAGATGGAGGAAAAACAACATGAAAAACAAAAATGAAAACCGAAAGCCGGTGCCTGACAAGGTGAAAAAGGGCTTCCGTCGCTACTGTACGGCGGTGATGGCTGTGGCAGTGCTCTGCTGCTGCACCGTCCCGGCGTTTGCGGCAGACGATCCGCTGGCAGTGATCAACAACCTGAGTGATTTTATTTTCGGCTTGATTCGTGCCGTTGGTCTGATCCTGCTTGGCTGGGGTATCGTGCAGGTGGGTCTGTCGCTTCAGTCCCATGACCCCTCTCAGCGTTCTAACGGCTTTCTGACGTTGGCAGGCGGCATTGTCATCACCTTTGCCAAGGAAATCCTGACGCTGATTACCGGCGGCTAAGATACGTTATCCAACAGTTTGGGGCAGGCATGATGCCTGCCCCGGAAGGAGGTGCTTGAAGTGTCGGATAACTGGGTCGTACAAAACCTGACCAATGCGCTGGAAACATGGAATGATAAGCTGTCAGAGATTTGGCTGCTCATTACGCAGTCCCCGGAAAACTTTAAGGGCGGCGCGATTTGGAGCGTGATCGTCAGCATTCATGGCGCACTCCAGGCGATTGGATATGCGCTGCTGGTGGTGTTCTTTGTGGTTGGCGTGATGAAAACCTGTGGCAGCTTTGCGGAAATCAAAAAGCCGGAACACGCAGTAAAGCTGTTTGTGCGGTTCGCCCTTGCCAAAGGACTGATTTCCTATGGCATGGAATTGATGCTGGCTCTGCTCAATATTGTACAGGGCGTTATTTCTTCGATTATGAATGCCGCAGGATTTGGAGGAGCACAGCAGACGGTATTGCCACAGGAGATTATTACAGCCGTAGAAGAATGCGGCTTTTTTGAAAGCATTCCTCTGTGGGCCGTCACGCTGATCGGCGGACTGTTCATTTGGGTGCTGTCTTTTGTGATGATTCTGAGCGTTTACGGACGCTTTTTCAAAATGTTCATGTATACGGCAATCGCGCCGATTCCACTGTCCAGCTTTGCAGGAGAACCAAGCCAGAACATCGGTAAGAGCTTCTTAAAAGGCTATGCAGCGGTTTGCCTGGAGGGAGCGATTATCGTCCTTGCCTGCATTATATTCAGCGTATTTGCGGCATCGCCGCCGGTGGTTGATGTGGATGCGGCAGCAGCATCCATGGTATGGAGTTATATTGGCGAACTGATTTTCAATATGCTGATTCTGGTTGGCTCGATAAAAATGGCAGACAGAATTGTGCATGAGATGATGGGACTGTAAGGAGGGAAAGGCATTGGAAGTTAAAATCAATCGAGAGATTCGGAACTATACCGAATCCATGTTCTTCGGACTGTCTATGCGGCAGTGCGTGTTTACAGTGCTTGCAGCTAGTGTAGCGATTCTGCTGTACTTTGTCCTCAAACCGTATGTCGGCACAGAAACGGTTTCATGGATGTGTATCCTTGGTGCTGCCCCGTTTGCTGCTATGGGATTTGTGACATATCACGGTATGACGGCCGAGCAGTTTGTATGGGCATGGCTGCGGTCAGAAGTGCTGGAGCCAAAAGTCATTCGATTCCAGTCGAATAATATCTATTATGAAGCGTTAAAGCCTGAGCTGGAGAAGAAAGAGAAAGAGGGAATGAAGAACCATGATTAAGAGTATTCGTACCATCATGAAGCAGGATAAGGAACGCTACAAGGTACCTCGCAAAGTGCAGGATGTCATCCCTATCAGGCGCATCTGGCCGGACGGTATTTTTCAGGTGGGCAGCAAGTTCACTAAGATGTATCGGTTTACGGATATTAACTATTTGGTGGCCTCCCGCGAGGATAAGGAGAGTATGTTCCTGACCTATTCGGAACTGCTGAACAGTCTGGACAGCGGCGCGACTACCAAACTGACGATTTATAACCATCGTCAGAACCGCGCCAGCTTTGAAAAATCCATTCTAATGCCGATGAAGGAGGACGGACTGGACCAGTACCGCAAGGAATATAACCAGATGCTGCTGGACAAGGCTACGGGCGCAAACGGTATCATGCAGGAGAAATACCTGACGGTCTCGGTAGCCAGAAAGGACGTGGAGGAAGCAAGAACGTATTTTTCACGCATTGGCGCTGACCTGTCGGCACATTTTGCAGCGCTCGGTTCCAAGTGTATGGAACTGACGGCGGCAGAACGCCTGCGTATGCTGCATGATTTTTACCGTGCCGGTGAGGAAACTACGTTTGACTTCGACATTAAGAGCATGGCGAGAAAGGGCCATGATATTCGGGATTTTATCTGCCCTGACTCCATTGAAAAGAACAAGGATCATCTGATTCTGGGCGATCAGTATTGCCGGGTGCTGTTTCTCAAAGACTATGCCAGCTACATTAAGGACAGCATGGTTACGGAACTGACTGACCTGAACCGCAATATGATGCTTTCCATTGATATTCTGCCCATTCCGACCGATGAGGCAGTGCATGAGGTGGAGAGCCGCCTGTTGGGTGTGGAAACAAACATTACGAACTGGCAGCGCCGCCAAAATGCAAACAACAACTTCTCTGCTGTTGTTCCGTATGATATGGAGCTTCAGCGCAAGGAGAGCAAGGAATTCCTTGACGACCTGACCACCCGTGATCAGCGCATGATGTTCGCAGTGCTGACAATGGTGCTTACGGCAGATACCAAGGAGCAGTTGGACGCAGATACAGAAACCGTACAGGCGATTGCCCGAAAGCATATGTGTCAGCTGGCTGTGCTGAAATATCAGCAGCTTGATGGACTGAATACAGTGCTGCCAATCGGCTCTCGCAGGATTGATGTTTTTCGAACGCTGACAACGGAAAGCCTTGCAGTGTTTATGCCGTTCAAGGTACAGGAAATCCAGGATAAGGGCGGCATCTTCTTTGGAGAGAATGCGATTTCGCATAATCTCATCATGTGCAATAAAGCGAACCTGCTGAACCAGTCTGCATTTCTGTTGGGTGTGCCTGGCAGCGGCAAATCGTTCAATGCAAAGGAGCTGATTACGTTCCTGATTCTGAATACCGATGATGATATCCTGATCTGTGACCCGGAAGGAGAATATGCGCCGCTTGCGGAAGCAATGGGCGATATTTCGTCTGTGATTCGTGTTTCGGCTGGCGGTAAGGACAGACTGAATGCCATGTACATGGTTGATGGCTACGGCGAAAACAACCCGATTGTAGTGAAATCGCAGTTTATCATGTCGCTGGTAGAGCGTATTGACCCGAACGGTGTCGGTCCGCAGCAGAAGTCCATCATTGACCGATGCGTTGCGGCGGTGTATCAGGAAGCGGAGCAGTCCGGCACAGTGCCCACGCTGTCAACACTGCGTGAAATGCTGCTCGATCAGCCGGAAGAAAAGGCCAAGGACATTGCGCTTGCACTGGAGCTGTTTACCACCGGTTCTCTGGATATTTTCGGTCATAAAAGCACGGTCAATCTGGACAAGCGGGTGGTTGTGTTTGACATTCATGGACTGGGTGAACAGTTGAAGCCGATCGGCCATCTGGTCATTACGGATACCATGCTGAACCGCGTAACGCTCAACTGGAAACGCGGCAAGCGCACGCATGTATTCATTGATGAGTTCCATGTCATGTTTGAAAACGAGTTCAGTGCGGCCTTTTTCAATTCGGCATGGCGGCAGTTTCGAAAGAGAAATGCGTACCCGACCGCTATCACGCAGAATGTGGAGTATCTGCTGGATTCCGTTCAGGCAAGTACCATGCTCTCTAACTCGGAGTTTATTGTCATGCTCAATCAGGCAGCATCCGACCGTGAAAAGCTGGCGCATTTGCTGAATATCTCGAATGAGCAGATGAGCTATATCACCAACGCAGATGCAGGCTGCGGCCTGATTAAATATGGCAGCGCACTGGTGCCGTTCATCAACCGTTTTCCGCAGAATACGAAACTGTATGAGCTGATGACGACCCGACCTGGTGAGGGTCAGTTTGCACACGGGCAGGAGTAATCCTGCCCGTTTCTGCGTATGGAGGTGAGTAGGAAAATGCCAAAGATCAAGACAAGAGAAAAGGTGCAAGGCATTAAGACGTTGGATAAGGCGGCGGTTGCGGGAGAACGCATGAAGGAGGTATATATCCGTTCCAAAGAACAGTTTACAAATTTGACAGATGACCGTTCGGAAAATCCCAATGCCTATGCTGGGGACAAGGTGCAACGAGCAGCGGAAAATGCGGCGGAAGATACTGCTCGTGTTGCTGCGGCTGGTGCAAAACTGGCAGTGAAAAAAGGAACAGCGGCAATCAAGCAGCGCAGGGAACGATATGCGGAACCGATGCAGGAGCCGGCGATGCCCAATCAGCCATGGGGTGAAAATGACATCACACCTCAGAAACAATCGCAACGGCAGGCTGCAATTCGTGCACAACAAGTGAAAACGAACCGGAAAACTGCCGGAAAAGATGCTCCGAGAATAAAAATCGGACAGCAGACTGTGAGTAGAGTTTCAAATGACCCGGTGGAACAGGGACGTACATTGGCAAAGAGCAAAGCTGCCAAGAAGTTGAAATCTGCTCGAATCAAAGAGCGGCAGTCTGCGATTGCAGGTTCAGATCGGACTATTAAACCTGCCGAAACGAGTTTCCATGATTGCGTAGTGCATGGTTCACAGCATAGTGCAAATCCAGAAAAAAGCGTCATAAAGTCGAGAGAAACAGTATTGCACAGCAGCAAAACTGCTGCAAAAGAGGCAATTTCGCCTAAGACAACTCGGTTGAGAATCAAGACTGCTGCACGAAGGGTGCAGTCAGCCAGACAAACAGCGCAGTATGCAACTGCGGTTCAGCATCGTTCGGCGGAGGCTGCAGTGAAATCTGCTGAAATTTCGGCCCAGACATTTCGAGCAGCGACAAAGCGGACGGCAACCATGTCTAAACGAGCGGCAGAAGCCACGAAAGAGGTGCTTAGGGCAATTATTGCCGGTATGCGGTCGATGGTTGCGGCTCTGACTGCCGGCAGTGGAGTGACCTGCATGGTGATTGTTGTTGTGTGCTTGATTGGCATGATGGCAGGCTCCTGCTTTGGTATCTTTTTCTCAGGCGAAGACAGCGGCACTGGCATGACCATGCGGGACGCAGCACGAGAAATCAATCAGGAGTATAACGAGAAGATAGAAAAAATCAAAACAGACAATCCCTATGATAAATTGATCCTATCCGGTTCGAGAGCCACATGGCCGGAAATCCTTTCGATTTATGCAGTAAAGACCACATCCGACCAGAGTGATGGTCAGGAGGTGGCATCAATGAATGATATGAAGCTGGAGCTGCTGCGTAAGGTCTTTTGGGATATGAACAGCATTTCCTATCGTGTGGAGCGCCATACAAAAGGTAGCGGCAAAGATAAGACAACGGTAGTATATCTGTACATTACAATTTCGCATAAAACTACTGACGAGATGGCAGATCAGTATCATTTTAATGCTGACCAGAAAAAGCAGCTGGCAGAATTGTTGGATGAGAAGTATCGGTCGCTTTGGAGTTCCGTACTTTACGGTATCGGAACAGGTGATGGTGAAATCGTGACAATAGCGCTGTCGCAGCTTGGTAATGTGGGTGGTCAGCCTTACTGGAGCTGGTACGGCTTCACATCACGTGTGGAGTGGTGTGCTTGCTTTGTCAGCTGGTGCGCGAACGAGTGCGGCTATATTGATGCGGGAGTGATTCCGAGCTTTTCGCTGTGCAGTGATGGTTCGGACTGGTTCAAGGCACGCAGTCAGTGGCAGGAGCGTGATTACGAACCGTGTGCCGGTGACATTATCTTCTTTGACTGGGGCGGCGATGGCGTACCGGATCATGTGGGTATTGTCGAAAAAACGGAAGGCGGTACGGTGTACACCGTAGAAGGTAACTCTGGCGATGCCTGTCGGGAGAATAGCTATCCAGTAGGCGATGCGCGAATTTATGGGTATGGAGTGCCGATGTATTCATAATGATGAAAAATTCGACACCCAGTGTTAAGTGCAATACTGGGTGTCGGATAACTTGTATGGGAGGATAACATGAAAAGAGCAAATGCAAGAAACTACGGACACGAGGTAAAGGGATATATCATTGCAAATGGTATGACATTGACGTGCATGGCTGCACAGCTCGCTGAAAAGTACGGGCGGAGCAGCTGTATGCAGAACCTGTCCGGTAAACTGCGTCGCGGCACTTTCAGTTATACTGAAGCTGTCGAGATTGCTGATATTCTCGGCTATGATATCGTATGGAAGAAAAGGAAGTGTTGACAATAGCAGAGATTTACGGATATGTCCGAGTTTCAACGAAAGAACAGAATGAGGACAGGCAGATGATTGCACTGAGGGAATTGGCTGTGCCGGAGAGAAATATCTTTATAGATAAGCAATCGGGTAAAGATTTTGAACGGCCACAGTATAAAAAACTGCTGCGTAAAATGAAAAAAGACGATCTTCTCTGCATCAAGAGTATAGACCGTCTGGGACGCAATTATGAGGAAATATTAGCACAATGGCGGATTCTTACGAAAGATAAAGGCATCGACATTATGGTTTTGGATATGCCACTGCTAGACACCCGGCGCGGAAAGGATCTGATGGGAACCTTCCTCAGCGATATCGTATTACAAGTGTTGTCCTTTGTTGCGGAAAACGAGCGTATTAATATCCGCCAGCGGCAAGCGGAAGGTATCGCGGCTGCAAAAGCGAAAGGGGTTCGCTTTGGGCGACCCCCGAAACCTTTACCCGGAAATTTTGAAGAGGTGTATCGACGTTGGGAAAAAGGCGAAATAACAGGCACAGCCGCAGCGCGAGGATGCAGAATGCCGTTGTCTACCTTTCGCAACAAGGCATTTAAAATCAAACAAAGTATAAAATGAATTTAACCGAGAATGCGAGAATGTGTACTTTTTGGCATCTTCACTGCCTATAATTTTTCTCTATTATAGCACGGTTTCATAGGAATTACTACTATTAAACCTTTATTATGTACAATGTCTACTTTGACTAACAAAAAAGTACACCTTTTGGCATCTCGCAACTGTCATTGCACTGAAGGAGGACAGAACAGCATCAATGCGGCGGACGAAAGAACTGCCGCGCAAGATCAGAAACCTGTCAGAATATCGCCTTATTGGTCTTATCTTGGCAGGTATTACTATGTGTAAAGGAGCATTTGATGTGAAAACGAAATTATTGTCATGGCTGTTGACACTGAGTCTGCTCATGACCATGCTTCCGACTGCTGCGCTGGCCGCTGCGGCTCCCGGAACAAGCAGCGGTACAGTTATATATGTATCCGAAACCGGCGATGATTCAGCTGTCGGCGACGAGAACGCACCCCTTAAAACAATTGGTGCGGCATTTACGAAGGCAGCTGACGGAGATACGATCTGCCTGCTTTCTGATATTAAACTAGTTGGAAATCTTGTTCTGACCGGTGATAAATCAGTAACGCTGGCGGGCAAAGCCGATGAAACTGCAAAGAAGATTACCTATCAAAAAGACACTTCTACTGACCTTTATATGATTGAGGTTGGTGTTGAAAACGGCACAGCTACAGCGACGAACCTCACGCTTGAAAATATGACGATTGATGCTGAGGCACAGGATATTCGCTGCATCCGTGTTTGCCCTGAAAGCCAGCTCACATTAGAAAACGGTGCAACGGTCTGCAACGGACGTGCAGTTCATCGGAGCGGTCATTCAGGAAACACAGGAACAAATGACTGGGGCGGCGGTATCGTAGTTGATAGCACTGCAAAGCTGATTATGAATGATGGCTCCGCCGTAACCGACTGTTTTGCTGAACAGGGCGGCGGCATCTATCTCAGCGGCGAGATGGAGCTGAACGGCGGTATGCTTAGCGGAAATACCGCAGTTGGTGATTACTTTGATACTGACCATACACAAAGTGCCCATGGCGGTGCAATTCTGATTCGTGCAAATCGTGCTGACTATGATGAGAGTTATGATGCTCCGGCTAAATTGACTATGACCGGCGGAAACATTCAAAACAATAAAGCGGCAAGTGACCGAAGTGCTTTTGGCGGTGCGGTTGCCATTCTTGGTACACCAAAAAATTCTGTGGATTTGACCAACGAATTTATTATGACCGGGGGTACGATTTCCGGCAATACAGCCGGATACGGTGGTGCGATCTCTGTTTATGCGGCTGATCGCTATTGGAACGGCAATGCAAGCGTCAAGATTTCCGGTAATGCGGAGATTACCCAAAATACAGGCCGTAATGGCGGTGGCGCGATTGCTCTGTGGACCAGTAAAGCAGATGATTACTCCAGCACCGTAGAAATGAGCGGCGGTACGATTTCGGACAATAAGACATTCTCTAAGGGCGGCGGTGTTTTCCTGTACGGCAAGGGAGACTCGTTCTACATGACCGACGGCAAAATTTCCGATAACGAAGCTAAACAAGGTGGCGGCATCTTCATCAATGATACAGACGCGGCTGCTTATCTGCTGGGCGGTACCATTCAGGACAATAAGGCAACTGACGGATACCCCCACTATGATGATGCTTCGGAGCGAAGCTATTACGGAAACGCAGTTTACCAGGATGGCAGCCTCTATCTTGACGGCACAAAAGCTAACATCAGCGGCGATATTCGTATCGGCTGCCGCTTTGATACAAGCGGAGGAATTTCCACCAACCGTTTTGTAACTTTGGTCGGCGCATCGGATACGATGAACGATTATGAATTGACTTCTTTTAAAAATGAATCCTTGGATGGCAGAGTAGTTGTTGCCCCCGGTGCGATTACTTATGGCACAGCAACCTATAGCGTAGCAGATGCCGAGCCGTATCTGTCGCATTTTACACACAACCATAAGGGAATTATTTCAGATACTGATTATACGGCAGAAACGGGAACTTCTTCTCAGGCGAAGAGCCTTGTTCTGTACGGAGCAATCCAAAAGTTTTCTGTTACCTACACAGACGGTATCGGCGGCACCAGCTTTGCGGATGAGGTAACCAGCGACCTGCGCCGTGGAACACCCACCCCTGCATTTACCGGCGGAACGCCGACTCGCAGCGGTTATACCTTTACCGGCTGGGAGCCGTCCGTAGCCGCAACGGTAACGGACAATGCCGTTTATACCGCACAGTGGGCAAAGAACAGTTCCTCCTCCCATCATTCGACCCGCTATACGCTGCACTATGAGTCGAACGGCGGCACGGCTTACAAGGATGAGCGCTATTCTTCCGGCACGAAGGTGACGCTCGATAAGACCCCGACCCGCGAGAGTTATACCTTTACCGGCTGGTATGCGGATAAGGAACTGACTCAAAAGATCAGCAGCATCAAGATGACCAGCGACAAGACTGTCTATGCAGGCTGGGAGGCTACCGGTGTGCCGGACAAGCTCAACGGCGACGACCATTTCGCCTACGTCATCGGCTACCCGGACGGCAAGGTACACCC
>OODU01000386.1_pt1 | contig 51914 bp, 47 predicted proteins | sample 1671171 | NCBI WGS metagenome assembly OODU01 (sample SAMN06348129, study PRJEB24527) | human gut metagenome | biome: human gut; feature: ankylosing spondylitis patient; material: feces | host: Homo sapiens | place: China | collected 2015-10
GGCTCCGCCGATGGTGTTACGCTTTCGCAGAACTTTACGTTCAGCAAGGGCGTAAAGTCTGCTGCGAAGCAGCAAATCGGCGGAGAGCGAAAATGCGGTTAAGAGATCTTCGTGCGAATGCACGAATCTCCAGCATTTTTGCTTGGAGCCCACTTCTTCGGAATTGTTAAGGGCGAGCAGCCCTTAACTCGTTGCGGGGAGAGTGGAGTCCAGAGGTAGGGAGGGGGGATTCGAAACACCCCTCCCTACCTCTGGCCCGCGCGGAGCGCAAAGCCATTTGACCGAAAGAATAAAATCCGCCCCGCGCCGGCGCGCGCAGCCGCCACACCATTTTACGTCTCTACCCCAAATAAACGGAGGAACGAAAAGTGCTTTAGTTGTCTAAATTGCAAATAGGTTGCGTTTTAGGTGCAGGGAAGAGTATACACGGATTCTGTGTGAAATGCAAGACCAAAATGCAATCTTTTTGCATTTTTCTCAAAAGAATGACTCTTAAAAACTTTTTTGGAAGAAATTCGATTAAACCTATTGACAATATGGGTATGAGGGGAATATAATGCAGACAACAAAACCACACGCCTTGTAGGTAAGTGGGAATTTCGGGAAGGAGGGTACTCAAATGACGCTGATTTGGAAAAGTCTTCTGCACGCCAACTTCCGTTGTGGGCGAATGTACAGCGCCCGGGCCGAGAAACAAACTCTGAGCCATAGCTGTACGGTGCCCTCTATGCCGCGAATGTGCGAGCGAATGTGACGCCCGAGACAGACAAAAGGCTCTGAGCTGAAAACGATTTCTTTGCCCGGCAGACGAAAGGTGAAACTCCCCACGCTGCCGGGCATTTTTATGAGTAAAAATAATACTTTGAGTACAGATAGAGAGGAAAAATACTATGTCTAACTATAAATTTGAGACCCTGCAGCTTCACGTTGGCCAGGAGCAGGCCGATCCCGCTACCGATTCCCGTGCTGTGCCTATCTACCAGACCACTTCCTATGTCTTCCGCAACAGTCAGCACGCCGCTGACCGCTTTGGTCTGGCCGACGCCGGCAACATCTATGGCCGTCTGACCAACTCCACCCAGGATGTGTTCGAGAAGCGCATTGCCGCTCTGGAAGGCGGCGTGGCTGCTCTGGCTACTGCTTCCGGTGCAGCTGCCATCACCTACACCATCGAGGCACTGGCTCAGGCCGGCGACCACATCGTGGCTCAGAAGACTATCTACGGCGGCAGCTACAACCTGCTGGAGCACACCCTGACCCAGTTCGGCGTCACCACCACCTTTGTGGACGCTCACGATCTGGAAGAGGTCGAGAACGCTATCCAGCCCAACACCAAGGCTGTCTACCTCGAGACTCTGGGCAACCCCAACAGTGATATTCCTGATATTGATGCCATCGCAGCCATCGCTCACAAGCATGGCCTGCCGCTGGTCATTGATAACACCTTCGGCACCCCGTACCTGATCCGTCCCATCGAGCATGGCGCTGACATTGTCGTCCACTCCGCTACCAAGTTCATCGGCGGCCACGGCACCACGCTGGGCGGCATCATCGTGGATAGCGGCAAGTTCGACTGGAAGGCCAGCGGCAAGTACGGCAACATCGCCGCCCCCAACCCCAGCTACCACGGCGTGTCCTTCGCTGACGCAGCCGGCCCCGCCGCTTTCGTCACCTACATCCGCGCCATCCTGCTGCGTGATACCGGCGCTACCATCTCTCCGTTCAACGCCTTCCTGCTGCTGCAGGGTACCGAGACCCTGAGCCTGCGCATTGAGCGCCATGTGGAGAACACCAAGAAGGTCGTCGAGTTCCTGGCCAACCATCCCCAGGTCGAGAAGGTCAACCATCCCTCTCTGCCGAACCACCCCGACCACGCCCTGTATGAGAAGTACTTCCCCAACGGCGGCGCTTCCATCTTCACCTTCAACATCAAGGGCGGCCGTGAGGAAGCATTCAAGTTCATCGACAACCTGAAGGTCTTCTCTCTGCTGGCAAATGTGGCCGACGTCAAGAGTCTGGTCATCCATCCGGCTTCCACCACTCACAGCCAGCTGACCGATGAGGAGCTGGCCGAGCAGCAGATCTGCCAGAACACCATCCGCCTGTCCATCGGCACCGAGCACATCGACGACATCATCGCCGACCTCGAGGCAGGCTTCGCAGCTGTCCGCGGCGAGTGATTCTCCGGCAAACCTTCCGTCCCCCGGAAGCATAAAAACGCGATTCTCTCTTCCATTCTCCTGAATTGCATAATATAGCAGCCAGCCGCCCTGTTACCTTGCAGGGCGGCTGGCTTGCTGTTTGCGGAATGACTGTCTGGCTCAGTGCTCTGCCGCCTCAAAGACGCTGGTCTGCTCCACGCTGGTGGCCTCCATCAGGCCGTCGTGGTAGAGCTGGCTGAGGATGTAGGTCGTGGTGTCGTCCAGCTCCTGCTGTACCAGCTCATCGCAGAAAACGCCGTCCAGCTCCTTGGTCGTCATGGGCTTGAGGGTGCCGGGGTTCAGCAGGGGAGCAGGCTTGTTTTTCATATCGGCCCGCACATTGTACCATGCGGTGGGCAGCTCCGATTCTTCCAGATAAAAGCGGAAAGCGAAGTCGTACTACTACCTGAAACCTGTGCGAGAGGGATGAACACCAGCCGTCCCCGGGGGCTGTACACCGCCCCGGCCATGCAGCCGTAGAGAAAAAAGAGCATCACCGCCACTGCCGCCACCAGAAGCAGCAGCCCCCGGTGGTGGAACGACAAAATGCGATGCCCGGGCCGCTGACGCCGCATACAAGACCCCTCCTTTTGTGGTTTGGGCCATCTTATGCCTGTCAGGGTGCGGCTGTGCGATTGTGCCGGGCCGAAGAGTGTGGTACACTATAGCCATCGAGATTTTTTGTGATACGGAGAAACTTTATGCTGACCATTACACTGCTGGGTACAGCGGCCACCATGCCCCTGCCCGACCGCGCCCTCACGGCGGCGGTAGCCGAATGCGGAGGACACAGCCTCCTGTTCGACTGCGGCGAGGGGACCCAGACTGCCTCCCGCCGGGCCGGAGTCAACCTGATGAAGATGGACGCCGTCTGCCTGACTCATTACCACGGCGACCACATCTTCGGCCTGCCGGGGCTGCTGCAGACGCTGGGCTGTCAGGGCCGCACCCGCCCGCTGGCGCTGTACGGGCCGAAGGGGCTCGGCGAAGTCTGGGCGGCACTGCGGGTGCTGACGGGGCCTCTGCCGTACCCGGTTTATGCTGAGGTGCTGGACGCCCCGGCGGCGCTCTGCGAAAAATTCGGCGGCTGGCCCCAGGGCGCGAAACTCACGCCGGTGCCGACCCGCCACCGTGTCGTCAGTCAGGGTTACCGACTCGATCTGCCCCGGGCCGGACGGTTCTCACCCGAACAGGCGCGGGCATTGGGCGTACCGGTAAAGCAGTGGAAGACGCTCCAGCACGGCGAGAGTATCACGCTGGACGGTGGACGTGTCATCCAGCCGGAAGCCGTCCTCGGCCCGGCCCGGCAGGGGCTGAGCTTTGTCTTCTCGGGCGACACCGCCCCCTGTCCGGCATTGGAAAAGGCCGCAGCGGGTGCTGACCTTCTGCTCTGCGACTCCACCTATGCTCTGCCGGAGCAGGCCGCGCAGGCCAAACAGTACGGCCACAGCACCTTCGGGCAGAGCGCAGCTCTCGCCGCCAAAGCGGGCGCGAAGCGGCTCTGGCTCGTCCACTATTCGCCCATGATCACCGACCCGGAAGAAGAGCTGGCCCAGGCGCAGAGCCTCTTCCCGGCGGCAGAGTGCGGCTATGACGGCAAAAGCATCACCCTGCAATATGAGGAGGCCGAAGAATGAACATCGTCCTGGAACCCGGCGCCTCCGCCCTGCTGGACGCGCTGCACCGGGCAGGTTTTGCGGCCTATGCCGTGGGCGGCTGCGTCCGGGACAGTCTGCTGGGCCTTGCGCCCCACGACTGGGACCTCTGCACCGCCGCCCGCCCGGAGCAGGTGATGGAGCTGTTCGGAGAAAAGCAGTGCATCCCCACCGGATTGCAGCATGGTACCGTGACTGTGAAGCGGGACGGCAGGCTCTACGAGATCACGACCTTTCGCACCGAGGGCAGTTATTCCGATGGCCGCCACCCCGACAGCGTGGCCTTTGTACCCGACGTCCGGGAGGACTTGGCCCGGCGGGACTTCACCATCAACGCCATGGCCTACAGCGCCGAAGAGGGCTTGTGCGACCCCTTTGGCGGGCAGGAAGATCTGGCCCGGGGCGTGGTGCGTGCGGTCGGTGAGCCGCTGCGCCGCTTTGAAGAAGACGCTCTGCGCATCCTGCGTCTCTACCGCTTTGCGGCCCGGTTCGGTTTTGTTATCGACGAGGCCACCGAAGCGGCGGCGAAGCAGCTGGCCGCCCACCTCGACTGCGTGTCGGTGGAGCGCATCGAAGAAGAGATGGACAAGCTTCTGTCTGCCCCGAAGCCGGGGGCGTATCTGGAGCCGGAAGTGCTGGCCTTTGTCCTGCCGGAACTGCCACTCGACTACCTGTCGGAAGCCCGTGAGATCATAGATGCCCTTCCGGCAGGAGCAGAGGAAGTGACCACCCGTTGGGCGGCGCTGCTTCTGCCGCTGGGGGAGGATGGAACACGAAAGGCGCTGAAACGCTTGAAATGCTCCAATGCTGTGATAGATGGAGTATCAACACTTGTGAAGGAGAAAGCTCCCTGCACTCCTACGCTGTCGCTTCAAGCCAAACGACTTCTTGGCAAATACGGCCTCCACACCGTGCAGCAGCTGACTGCCCTTTGGAGCGCTCTTCAACCGGAAAGAAAAGATGAATTTACCGCCCTGCAAAAAGAGGCCGAGACGCTGACCGCCCAAAACGCCTGCTGCCGCGTCTCCCAGCTGGCCGTGAATGGCCGCGATCTGATGGCAGCGGGCGTCGCGCCCGGGCCGGGCCTGCGCCGCGCACTGGAAGCGCTGCTGGAAGAGGTCATCACCGGGCGGCTGCCCAACGAAAAAGCGGAACTTCTGGCCTTTGCGGCCAAATTTTCTGCGTCTTGACAAGAGAAAGAAGCTGCGGTAGTATTATACTACTGTTTTAGTATGTTATAACGGAAGAGGAACAGAATGACAGAAACACAGAACACTTCCCGCCGCCCCGGGGCGCTCATCGCCATGAGCGGCGGTGTGGACAGCTCGGTGGCGGCATGGCTCATGCAGAGGGACGGTTTCGACTGCACCGGCGTCACCATGCGCCTCACCCGTAACGAGGCCGTGAACACCGAGGGTCTGCACACCTGCTGCTCGGAGCGGGACATTGAGGACGCCGCCGAGGTGGCCTATGCGATGGATATTCCCTACGAGGTGCTGGATTTTACGGCAGACTTTCAGGAAAAGATCATCGACAAATTCATCCGGGTCTACGAGGCCGGCGGTACGCCCAATCCCTGCATCGACTGCAACAAATATATGAAGTTCGATCACCTGCTTCGCTGGGCGGAAGCGCACGGGCTGGATCATGTGGTCACGGGCCATTATGCCCGGGTGGAGCAGGACGAGGCCACGGGCCGCTGGCTGCTCAAAAAGGGTCTGGACGAGAACAAAGACCAGAGCTATGTGCTCTACAACCTCACGCAGGAGCAGCTGGCTCATGTCCGCCTGCCGCTGGGTGGTCTGCACAAGAGCGAAGTGCGCGCCATCGCCGAGCAGCAGCACTTCGTGAACGCCCGCAAGCACGACAGTCAGGACATCTGCTTCGTGCCGGACGGCGATTACGCCCGCTTTATGGAGGATTTCACCGGCAAGCACTACCCGGCGGGCGATTTCCTCGACGTCGGCGGCAAAAAGGTAGGCACCCACAGCGGCGCTGTGCGGTACACCATCGGCCAGCGGAAGGGCCTGGGCCTCGCCATGGGCGCACCGGTCTACGTCTGCGCCAAGGATATGCAGGCCAACACTGTCACGGTCGGCCCGGAGTCGGAGCTGTTCGACACCATCGTCTATGCGAACGAAGTGAACTGGATCGCCATCCCGGAGCTGAAAGGCCCCCTGCGGGTGACGGCCCGCACCCGTTATCATCAGACCGAACAGCCTGCCACCGTCTACCCGGCAGGGCCGGACAGCTTCCGTCTGGAATTTGACCAGCCTCAGCGCGCCCCCACCCCGGGGCAGGCCGTCGTGCTGTATCAGGGCGATGTCGTCCTCGGAGGCGGCACCATTACACAGGTGGCGAAGGGATAAGGGCAAGCCCGTGAATGTAAAAAGCAGAACCTAAAGGAGAAATGATATGCAAGACCAGTATTCCCGCACCCAGCTGTTGCTGGGCGCGGAAGCAATGACCAAACTGCACGATTCCCGCGTAGCTGTGTTCGGCGTAGGCGGCGTGGGCGGCTACACCGTCGAGGCGCTGGCCCGCAGCGGCGTGGGGGCTCTCGACCTGATCGACGACGACAAAGTCTGCCTCACCAACCTGAACCGCCAGATCATCGCCACCCGCAAGACAGTGGGCAGGTTCAAGGTGGATGTGGCCGAAGAGCGCGTCCACGACATCGACCCCAACATCAAGGTCACCACCTACAAGACCTTCTTTGGCCCTGAGACGCAGGACAGCTTCGATTTCAGCCAGTTCGACTACGTGGTGGACGCCATCGACACTGTCACCGGTAAAATTGCGCTGGTCATGAAGTGCAAGGAGGCTGGCGTCCCCATCATCTGCTCCATGGGTGCAGGCAACAAGATGGACCCTACCCGCTTCGAGGTCACGGATATTTATAAGACTTCCGTCTGCCCGCTGGCCAAGGTCATGCGCACCGAGTGCCGCAAGCGCCGCATCAAGCACCTGAAAGTCGTTTACTCCAGGGAGCCTGCCATGACTCCCATCGAGGATGACTCCATCAGCTGCAAAAACCACTGCATCTGCCCTCCGGGTACCCAGCGCAAGTGTACCATCCGCCGCTCTGTTCCCGGCTCGAACGCCTTTGTCCCGTCGGTCGTGGGCCTCATCATCGGCGGCGAGGTCGTGAAGGACCTCGTGGGCTTTGTCCCCATGAAGGGCTGATTTGATAGAATAAGAAAACGGCAGGTTCACTGAACCTGCCGTTTTCTTCGTTATGAGCTGATTTTTACTGCTCAGGAGCAGCGAATGCGATGGGGGTAGCGCCAGCAGCTGCGTCCACGCTCTTCAGAGAGATGGGAGTGGTTTCGTAGTGCAGGGTCTCGAAGCTCTGGGTGCTGCCGTCCTCGGTGGTGAACTCGAGAACATAGGTCATGTCGCCCTGCTTGTCGGCCTCGACATCGCGGGTGATGACGACATTCTCACCGTCGGCCAGACCAGCCTCGCCAGCCAGGTTCCCGCCCTTGTCCTCAGAGCCTGCCTCGTACAGGTACAGCTCGGAGACGGTAGAACCGGTGGTGTTGTAAACGGTGTACTCTGCGCTCTCAGCAGCAGCCTCAGAAGATGCAGCAACGGAGGAAGCGGCCTCAGAAGAGGCAGTGCTGGAAGCAGCAGTGGAAGCAGAGCCGCCGCAGGCGGTCAGAGCAACAGCCAGTGCCAGAACGGCAGAGGCAGCACAGATCTTGTTCAGTTTCATGAAAAATGTACTCCTTGATTTTTGAATCAGACTGTCCGTGATGGACGGCCAACAGAAGCTTATTATACATTGCTTTGCCTAAAAAATCAAGAGATTTGTGCGCAAAATGCACAATGAAGTAAGAACTGTTACCAAAATAAAATAAAACATTCACAAGGTCATCCGCGGTTCAGCCGCCGCTGCGCCAGCGCAAAGCCGACGGCACTTGCCGCAAAGACGGCGTAATAGCTGGCCAGCCGGTAGAACATCAGCAGGCTCATGGACGAAGCATCGGGGAGGAAGCTGCTGTACACCAGCAGGAAGGCCGTCTCCACCGAACCCATGCCCGCCACGTTGGGCAGGGCGTTGGAGACAAAGAGGGTCAGCGACGTCAGGAGCTGCACCTGCCAAAAGGTGAGTCCAGTATCCAGCCCCATGAACCGCAGCCCCATCCACGGCAGGCAGAAGAGCAGGAACAGCTTTACGAGATGCACGCCCAGAATGGCGGCACAGCGGGGCTTGTCTGCCAGCAGATGGCGGCTCTCGGTGCTCAGGGTGTCCAGCTGCTTGAGCCAGCTTTCCCGGCGCTCGGCCCAGCGGCCCGTGTCGGGCAGAAAATGCAGCAGCCAGTGGGCCAGACGCTGCACCACCGGCAGCGCGCAGAGGGCGATGAGCCCCACGATGACGCCCGCCACGACAGCGTAGGCCCCGGGCAGATACCGCAGCACACCGTCGGAGTGGGCCGCCATCCAGGGGCGGCCTGCCAGAAGCAACACGGTGGCGTAAAGCAGGACGGTTGTCTTGTGGAAGACGTATTGCAGGGTCATCAGCCCCACGCCGGGGCCGACGTCCAGCCCGCGCCGGTGGAGATACCACGTCTGAAACGGCACCGACCCTGCGCCGAGGCCCACCACATTGCCGAAGGTCCCCATCCATGCGTTGTCGATGCCCTGCCGCAGCGGGAAATGGGGCAGACGGCTGCGGACGATGAGCCAGCTGGATACGCCCTCGAGAAGCGGGTAGCTCAGGCCCACGGCCAGCGCCAGCAGCCCCTGCCCGAGGGTGAGCCGGCTCAGCGCCTCGGAGATCTCGGCCCAGTGCTCCCGGAAGATGAACACCACGATGCCGGTCAGCAGGGCCAGAACGCCCAGCGAGAGCAGGGTCTTTCGGCGCGAAGGGGCGGGGGAGGCGGACGAACTCATGCGGGGACTCCTTTCAAATTTCAACAAAAAATGGACTGGGATAGACTCTTAGGAGAGTATACCACAGTCCGGAGGTGTGTTTGTGAACAACTGCCAAATTTTTTGCCTCAGTTTCGGCAGAATGATAAAGAACGGGGAGCTTACTCGCCGGTGAGCTCCTTTACAGCCTGTTGTAAACTGTCGGAAAACGCCTGTTTGGAGTAATGGCTCTCGTAAAGCTCACGGCAGGCGGGGCGCATGGCAGCCAGCTTTTCCGGGTGCTCGATGGCCCAGGCCAGCCGCTCGGCCAGCTTTTCGGGGTCATCGTCCTCGTAGACGAAACCGTCCACGCCCTCGGTGATGAGCCCGGCGGTGCCGGTGTGCTCCGACACGATGGCGGGCTTGCCGAAGATGAGGCCCTCAGTGACGAAAGTAGGCATGGGGTCGTCGCGGGAGGCGCAGACGAGGCAGGTACACTGGGCCATCAGGCTCTTGATCTCGTCGCGGGTGAGCCGCTTGACGTAAAAGACGTTGTCAGGGCAGTCAGCGGTCAAGCTCCGCACGGCGTCCATCATCTCAGCCTCTGCGGCCTTGCCCACGAAGAGGAAGGATGCCTTCTTCATGGTCTCAGGCGGCAGCAGCCGGATGGCTTTGCAGAAGATGTCCTGGCCTTTCCGGTTCTCGAAGGAACCCACGGTGGCGAACAGAGGCCGCCCGCCCGCATAGCTCAAATCGTAGTGGGAGAACTTCTCGGCGGCGTAGTCCGGCAGGCCGTAGATGAGGGGCCGGATGTTGAACTCCGGCCGCACCGAGTGCATGGCGTTGGCGGCGTGGCTGCCGACGGAGTAGAGCCGGATATTTTCGCCCAGCTTTCTGGGGATCTGGTGGGCGATGTGGGGGTAGCCTGCAAAGGCATCGTGGAGCCACCAGAGCACCGGCACCCGCGCACCGCTCAGGGCGCGGACGGCCCGGGCCTCCACGACGGTGTTGGCTAGAACGAGGTCGGCGCAGAGGGCCAGCCCCCAGAGCAGGGGAGACTGAACACAGCCCTTGCGGGTGATGACGGTAGCTCCCGCCTCGAGGAAGAGCGGCATGGAGCCGCCGTCCTCAGGGCCGAGGACGACCACTTCGTAGCCCATGCTGCGCAGCACCGGCACGGCGCTCACCAGCACGATGGGCGCACCGGTCATGTCCAGCAGGTGGCTCATGATAAAGACGCGCTTCCCCTTTACAGACCAGACGTCTTCGGCGCAGATGTCCCGCTCATAGTGGGCCAGCGCCAGCGGGAGGCAGACGTGGCTGCGGCTGAGCTTCGCCGCCAGCGTCAGCAGTTCGACGGGATTTTCCGGGTCGCGGGCTTCCACCTGACAGCGGCGCAGCAACTCCCGGGAGACGAGGGCGCAGCCCGGGCAGGCTGCAAAGCCCTGACTGTGGTAGAGGGTGGTGACGCCTGAGTAGCCGAAGACGGCGTCGCTGGTGACGTAGTCTGCGCCGCTGCGCAGTGCGTCCGCAAAGCAGGACAGAGCCGTGGGCATCAGGAAAAGGTCTTCCCTGACCAGAAGCACACCGACGGCGCTGCCGAGGGCTTCGGGGCGGAGGCTGTCCGTCAATAAAAATTTGCGGTGGAGCTGGTCCTGCAGGGAAGCTTTCAGGGCGGCGTTCCGCCCCGGCGCATAGACGCCGAGAAAAACTTCCTGGGTGTCGAGATATTCCTGTTTGGCGAGCTGAGCCCGCTGCAGAGTGGTATAACTGCTGTACATCGTATCCTCCTCTCCGCAGGCAGGCTCAATGGCTGCGATGGAATAGCCCCAGCAGGCGGCGCAGGGGCAGCGTGAGTTTCCAGCTGCTGGAAGAGAGGATGTTTTCCAGCGAGCTTTCGTAGGCTTTGCTCCGGGCGCTCAGCTCGGCGTTGGCCTGATGCAGCTCGGAGAGATTCTTCTGCAGGGCCTCGATGGTCTGCTTCTGGTCAGCCGTAGTTTTTTCCAGCTGGTCGAGGTGCTTCTGCTCGCAGACGCGGGTCTTCTGGAAATACTGTACGCCCTCGAGAACGGCGGCGAACAATGGGTCGTCAGCCAGCGGCTCCAGCGGGAAGTAGCAGTAGCTCACGCCCAGCTTCATCCCGGCGGGGAAACGGTTCAGACCATCCAGCATGAAATTCGGGTCGTTGTTGAGGAACAGGATGCCGTCGCCATGGAGCGGCACACCGTTCACCGGGCGGCAGAGGATGCGGTCATCCGAGAAGACGAAATCGGTGATGCAGCAAGGCAGTTCACCGGGGTCGAGACGGAGATTGAACGCGGCCTCCGGCAGCTCGAAGGTCGCTGTCACCATGCCGTTCAGCTCGTCGTATTCGTAGTCCGGGGCCTTGACGGTGTCTTTCTGGGAAAAGCCGAACCCGGCATCATAGTAAAGCAGCGGCTGCACCAGAGCAGGCGAGTCGGTCTGCCTCTCTTTCTGGGGGTGGGCAGCATAGAAGGTCTGCAGCTGCTTTTCCAGCTCAAGGCAGCGCTGGGCCAGCCGCGAAGTGCCTTCGTCTGCAAGTTTGAGCTGTTGTTCAAGGTCCGCAATGCGGCTGCGCAGAGCCGCTTCAGGAGTTTCGTTCATCATTACCGGGGCCTCCTCCAATTTATCGCAAGGCGTACAACCCGCGCTGCAAGCCCATGCATCAAAAGTAACTATAGTCTACCCTCAAAATGGATGGATACCAAAGCGCAGGAATTTCAGTGTTTTGCCGCATAGCGGCGGGTCTTGCTCCGCTGCCGGGGCTTGTCCGCAGGCTTGCCGCCCCGAAGCTTCCGGCCAAGCTCTTTGCGGCGCATCAGAAGTTCGGTGACGGCGAAGATGGACACAAGCGAGAACACGAGCTGCAGCAGCATCCCCTGCACCGGATGGTCAGCATACTTTGCAGCCATCAGATACCACGGGATGGCCGTCAGCTCCACAGTGTGGATGCAGAAGATGAAGAGCGAGCGCCGGCCCACCCACTCGATGGCATGGGAGATGGGGCCGTCCACTCGGCGCTGCCATTTCAAAAAGAGCCGGATGATGCCGTAGCCCACTGCGCCATCCAGCAGGATGCTCAGCGGCCCCATCGTCCACTCACCCAGCGAAACGCAGTCGGTGCTCTGGGTCAGCAAAACGCCCGCGACGACGCCCAGCGCAGCCGCGATGAGTCCAGCTTTGGCTCTGCCAGAAAGGGGAGTTTCAAAAAGACGGCGCTTCTTGGCCAGATAGCCGATGTAAAGGTAGGGCAGCGACACCATGCCCTGTGCGATGCAGAAAGGAGCCTCCCACACCAGCGTGACGCCCCAGCCAAGCAGGGTGACGCCGACGACTGCGGGGGTTATGTACCGCTCGGGGAAAATCTCGAGCAGCACGTCCAGAAGCACCCACGCCAGCATCAGAGCCACTAAGTACCACATGGGTCCGCAGGAGAAAAACTGCTGTCCGAAGTAAGTGGCCGTGTGGGGCAGGCCTAACAGGAAACCGCCTAAGACCTTGGCCGATTCTGAGATGGCAGCATCCCACGAGCCGAAAGCTGCATGGTGAATGAAAGCGTGGAGCACCGTGGTGGCCAGTGCAGTATAAAGGTAAGGCTTGAGCAGGGTCTTGAGCTGCTGCTCGATGCATTTGTGGATGGAGCGCTTGCGGAAGCCGTAGCCGCTGGCAATAAAAAAGGCGGCCATCAGCGCTTCGCGGTAAGCGAACAGCGCGAACGCGAAAGGGGTGACGTCGTTGGTGCCGAGGGGGTAAAGCTCTGCCGTGTGGGCAAAGACGATGGCCAGCATTCCGATGCCTTTCAGCAGGTCGAACATGCCAAGGCTGCTTACAGTGCGGGGCTTGGTGCCTTCCATGAAAAGGGTCCTCCTTGTGCGCCATTCGTCCCGGAGGCCCCGGAAGGCCGTGTTTTAGGCGCGATAAATAAAAATATGAAGCTCGGCGGGGAGCTTTTTTGCTAAATAATATAAACAGTATAATGCTTTTTGGGCTTGCTGTCAATTTGATAAGGACTCGACCTCCGGGCGAAGTTTCGTCCTGACGAAAAAAAGTGTATCACAGCTTTTCGCACATCGCAACAAAAGGAAAGAATTACATCTGCCTGCACAAATTGAACGCAAGCTCAAGTTGCATATTTGTGCAATTAAATCTTGCGTTTACGTTCTGCTTGCGGTATACTGTTGCCATAAGGAGCCGTGCCAAAGTTTTCCTCGAACTGCCAGAGATTCGGAATGACTCTGGAAAGTGAATGAAAAAAGTGCTGAGCTGAAAATTTGACAAAAAAGGAGAAAGACCGATGGCTGAATACATCAAAGTACCCGCAGGCGTATACGACATGGTGACCCGCTGCATGGAGCAGGAGTTTCCCGATAATGTGGCCATTCGCTATGTGGCCGAGGACGGCAAGACCGTCGTGGAGAAGAAGTATCGCGAGTATGCGCAGGACATCCGCCGGATGGTGGCCTATCTCAAGGCCGAAGTGCCGGACATCAAGGGCCAGCGCATCGTTCTGCTGAGCCGGAACTGCTATGAATTCTGCGTGGCGTCCTACGGCATCATCCTCGCCGGCGGCGTTCTCGTGACTCTGAACCAGAAAAAGACCTGGGAGGAGCTGGAATATGAGCTGGGCCTCGTGGAGCCTGCCCTCATCCTGAACGACGGCATCGACTACGGCTGCCGCGCCGAGCTGGAAGCCGCCTACGGCCCGAAGCTCCGCCCCATGGACTGCTATAAAGAGACTGCCCCCGGCGAGCTGACCAACTGCGTGGGCCACGATGATTTGATGATGCTGATGTTCACCTCCGGCACTACCGGACGTAGCAAGGGCGTCATGCTCTCAGAGCGGAATATGTGCGCCAGCCTGCACACCTATTCGGAGGTGGCAGAGAACTGGATCACCAACCGCCTCCCGGCAGGCCAGAAGCTGCCGCTGAGCCATATGACCCTGCTGCCTCTCTTCCACATGGCCTGCTTCGTCTGCGTTATGTCCTACCCGCCTGCCGGATGGGCTCTGAACCTCTGCGGCGACATCCGCGACTTCTACCGCGACCTGGGCCTGATGCACAGCGACGTCATGGCCTCGGCCCCCATGCTGGTGGAGACCATCTACAATGATATGAAGCGTGGCCGCGTCAGCCGTCTGAACGGCCTGTGGGACCTGTGCTGCTCTTCCGCTGCCCTCGACCCCAAGATGCTGCTGGAGCTGGCCCAGAACGGCTTCGTCGTCAACCAGTGCTACGGTATGACCGAGACCTTCGGCGACGGCATCCTGAACTTCACGCAGGTCGAAAAGCACATGAGTGCCGTGGGCAAGCCCGACGACCACGTTCAGTATAAGCTGGACGAGACCGGCGAGATCTGCATCAAGGGCGACTGCGTGATGCTGGGCTACTACAAGGACCCCGAGGCCACGGCAGAGGTCATCGACGCCGACGGCTGGTTCCACACCGGCGACCTGGCCCGGATGGATGAGGAAGGCTTCTATTACATCACCGGCCGCAAGAAGAACCTTATCATCCTCGCCAGCGGCGAGAACGTCAGCCCCGAAGAGCTGGAAAAGAAGCTGGCCCTCTGCCCGGCCATCACCGAGTGCATCGTGAAGGAAAAGGACCAGAAAATTTGTGCTGTCATCTACTGCCCTGAGGATAAGCAGGAAGAGGTCAGAGCCTTCGTCATCGAGGTGAACCGCAGCCTGCCGCTGTATAAGCGCATCAGTGCCGTGGAGTTCACCGCTGAGCCCCTGCCCCGCAACGCTCTGGGTAAGCTGCTGCGCAAGTAACAAGTAAGAAGAAACAGTGAAAAGGATACGCCGCGTAGTTGCATTTCTCTGCCGAAACAGGTATTATTACTCTGAGGCAGAATATGTCAAATGCCGGCGTTTCGCTGCAATAAAGAAAAACAGCAAGGAGCGACAAAAATGATAAATACTGTATATGAGCTCATCACGAACGTTATGGCGAAGCAGTACCCCGACCGGGTGGCTTTCCGCTATGTGGCCGCCGATGGCAAGACTGTGGTGGAAAAGACCTACGCCCAGTATGTGCAGGACATCCGCAGGGCCGTTACTTATTTTAAGGAGAATATCCCCGACATCAAGGGCAAGCGTGTCGGCATCATGAGCCGCAACTGCTATGAGTACGGTGTCAACAGCTTCGGCGCGATCCTCGCCGGGGCCGTCGTCGTGACCATCAACCAGAAAAAGACCTGGCCCGAGCTGGAATATGAGCTGGGCCTTGCCGAGCCTTCCCTCATCGTCAACGACGGCATCGACTATGGCTGCCGCCCCGACATCGAGGCCGCCTACGGCGATAAACTCCGCCCGATGGACGCCTTCAAGGACAGCGCGCCTGCAGAGCTTGTTGACTGCGTGGGCCATGATGATTTGATGGTGCTGATGTTCACTTCCGGCACCACCGGCCGCAGCAAGGCCGTCATGCTCTCGGAGCACAACTTTTTTACCACGGTGGAGTGCCAGGTCAAATTCGGCGACGCCATGCTGGACTATAAGCACGAGCATATGCCCGAGGACAAAAACGACGTCCTGAGCAACTTCGCCATCCTGCCCCTGTTCCATCTGGGTACGTTCATCTGCCTCTTCGTTTGGGCCTGCAAGGGCTGGGCGCTGAACCTCTCCGCCGACATCCGCGACTTCTACCGCGACCTCGGCCTGATGCACAGCGATGCCATCGCTGTGGCTCCCATGCTGATGGAGGCCATCTACAAAGACGTCAAGCGGGGCCGCCGCGCCCGCCTGAACGGCGTCTGGAACCCCTGCGGCTCCTCTGCCATGTTTGACGGCGCCATGCTGGCCGAGCTGGCACAGCAGGGCATGATGATCACTCAGGTGTACGGCATGACCGAGACCTGCGGCGACGGCATCATCAACTACGAGCAGGACGAAAAGCATATCCGCGCCGTGGGCAAGCCCGACGACCACGCCGAGTACAAGCTGGACGAGACGGGCGAAATTTGCATCCGCGGCGGCTGCGTCATGCTGGGCTATTACAAGGACCCCGAGGCCACCGCAGAAGTCCTCGACGCCGACGGCTGGTTCCACACCGGAGACCTGGCCCGTGTGGACGAGGACGGCTTCTATTACATTACCGGACGCAAGAAGAATATCATCATCCTCGACAACGGTGAGAACGTCAGCCCCGAAGAACTGGAAAATCTGCTGTCCAAGTGCGAGGCCGTCAAGGAATGCATCGTCAGGGAGAAGGGCAAGAAGATCTGTGCCGTCATCTACTGCGGCGAGGCCGACCAGCAGACCGTCCGCGACTTCATCACCGAGACCAACCGCACCCTGCCGCTCTACAAGCGGATGAGCGCCGTGGAGTTCAGCACCGAACCTCTGCCCCGCACTGGCACCGGCAAGCTGCTGCGCAAGTAAGAATAAACCGGGCAGGCGGCGGAATACTGGAAAAGAGCCGCAGCCGCCTTTAATGGAATTACGAAAGGAAGATTCAAACTATGGAAAGAACCGAGATCGTGTCCCAGATCCTTGCAATTCTGGAAGATGTTGCAGAAATTTCCCCCGATGATGTCAACGAGAACAGCGTCTTGATGGACGATCTGGACCTGTCGTCCATGGAGATCCTGACCGTCGTCGCCGACCTGGAGGAGACTTTCGGCCTGCGCATCCCCGAAAAGGAGCTGCGCAACTTCGTCACCGTCAGCGATTTGGCCGACTATCTGGCCGCACACGCGGGGGAATAAGGAATGGATGCCGAACAGCGCTCTGTTTTTCAGGGTATCGTTTACTATTACCGCGAAAACATGGTCAACTGCCGCTATCAGGTCACGCTGAAAGATGCCGTGGACGGTGCGCTTTTGCAGCAGGCTCTGGATGCGGCCCGGGCAAAGGCCCCCTACTATTTCCAGAAGCCGGTGTGGGAGAAAAAGCTGCTCCACCTCGAGCCGTCGGACGCCCCCTTCCCGGTGCGGCAGGGCAGCGCAAAGCCCGAATTTCCGGAAGAGAACGGCTTTACTGTTGCCCTGAGCTATGAGGGGAAAGTCGTCTATTTCGACTGGTTCCACTTTCTGGCCGATGGCCGGGGCATAGCACCCTTCATGACCATGGTGCTGCAGTTCTACTGCAACCTGCAGTACGGCACGGCTTTCGAGGGCCAGACCCTTGAGACGGACCCTGCCTACGACATCGAGGACATCCTTGCAAAGTATCCCGAGAGTCAGGTGGCCAACGATATGCAGCGCCCCGTGGTGCAGACCTTTGAAGAGACGCCCACCTGCTGCCGCATCCGGCTGGAAAAGGCGGGGCTTGTGGACGCCGCCCTCCGCTGCGGCGTCAAGCCTTTCAGTACCCTTACGGCCCTGCTCTGTAAGGCGGTGCGGGCGTATCTGGACAAGGACGAGGTGCTCTACAGCTACTCGACAGACGCCCGCGACGCGCTGGGTGCGCCGAACGCCCTCTACAACTGCGTGGCCTCCTTCCAGCGCAAGCTGCCGCTGACGGCAGATGCCCCGCTGGCCGAAGTGGCCGTGGGCGTGGACGCTGACCTGAAAGAGAACCTTTCCGCTGAGCGAAAACTGTTCCGTATTGCGGAGCAGATGGGCTGGGTCTACCGGGTCTACCAGCAGAAAGCCAGCCTCAGCATCAAAAAGCGTATCTTCCAGATGGGCGAGTACATCAGCGGCTTCCCGGCGGACTTCTGGGTGAGCTATCTGGGCGACCCCTTCGCTCCGTCCAGCCCGGAGCTGACCCGGTACATCGAGGACTTCCAGACCTGGGTGCCGGCAGACGGCGCTTCCATCGGTTTGGAATGCACCAGCCTGCATGGCATCATCACCCTCTGCGTCAAGAACAAGGTGCCGCGCCCCGGCTTTGCCGAGGCTTTGCGCGCCGCGTTCGAGGCCGAAGGCATCAAGGTGCTGGAAGCCGCAGAGCTGGGCGCAGACAATACATAAGATCAAACCTCTCCGTCACGCCGTAGGCGCGACGGAGAGGTTTTTTGTCTTTTTATCCAAAATGTAATTTTTACATTAAATTTTCATGTGTCGTACTTTTGCGAAAAAATTGCCTGAAAAGCCGATTTTTCCCTTGCATCCAACAGTTTGACGTGGTAGGATAGGTCGAATGTGAACGAAACACACTGGGAAATGGACAAAAGTGAGGAAAATCGTATGGAAAAAAATAAGAACAGCGGCTCGGCACTGGCAAGAAAGATGGCAGTGTCTCTGGTTTGCGGTCTGGCGGCAGGCTTTGCCTTTATGATGCTGCGCGAAAAGCTCGTGGCTTCCGGCAACAGCGGCATCTGGCAGACCATCAACGACCTGCTCTTCCAGGACATCACCGCAGAGGGCGCAGAGCGTGCGCTCGGCATCTTCTACATCATCGGCCAGCTCTTCATCAAAGCACTGCAGCTGGTCATCATCCCGATGGTCTTCACCTCCATCGCGCTGGCCATCGGCAGCATTGCCGATACCCGCACCATGGGCCGCATCTCGGCCAAGACCCTCTTCTGGTTCCTGCTCTGCTCCTTTATGGCGCTGGCACTGGCCGGATGCGTGGGCTACGCCACCTATTCCATGGGCCTCTTCAACGCTCACATCGAGGGCCTGACGGAAGCCGCCGGCTCCACCGGTTCCAACCCCCTGAACGTGGTGCTGAATGTCATCCCCTCCAACATCGTCACGGCCTTCGGCAGCAACAATGCTGTCCTTTCCTCCGTCTTCCTCGCGGTGGCTGTGGGCCTGAGCATGAATGTGCTGGGTGAGAGCCGTACTGCCACCCTCCGCCGCCTGCTGGGCGAGGTGAACGACGTGGTGGTGGTCTTCCTGAACTTCATCGTCACAAACTTCGCGCCCTTTGCAGTCTTCGTGCTGCTGACCCGCACCTTCGCCATCTACGGCATTGATTATCTCAAGCCCGCTCTGGTGTATGTGGTGGTCACGGTGGCCCTGCTCTTCGTCTTCCTGCTGGTGGCCTATCCTCTGGTGGTGGCGCTGGGCGCAAAGCAGAACCCCCTCACCTTCATTAAGAAGATCGCCAACGTGGCCGTCTTCGGCTTCTCCACCTCTTCCAGCGCAGCCACTCTCCCCCTGAACATCAGGGTCTGCACCGAGGATTTCGGCGTCGATGAGTCCATCGCCTCCTTCGTCCTGCCTCTGGGCATGACCATCAACATGGACGGCACTGCCATCATGCAGGTGGTGGCCACTGTCTTCATCGCAGGCTGCGCCGGTTACACCGTTACTCCCGCCCAGCTGGTCGTGGTCGCTCTGCTGGCTCTGCTGGCCTCGGTGGGTACGCCTGCCGCCCCCGGCGCAGGAGCCGTCATCCTCTTCACCATCCTGTCCGGTGCGGGCTTTGTGAATGACAGCGCCCTGCTGGCCTACTCACTTATCCTCGCCATCAACCGCCCCATCGAGATGCTCGTCACCTCCCTGAATGTTGTGGGCGACGCTGTCGCCAGCATCTGCGTGGCCAAGAGCGAGGGCCTGCTGAACGAGGAAACGTTCAACGCATAATTGACCTGTAACATACAAAAGCGCCTCTCCGTTTTACCGGAGAGGCGCTTTTTGCGCAGCAGAAGTCTTCTTTTTTACAGACGGCCCAAAGCCGCCGCCGGGGTTTTACGCCGATTTTGCGTCCGCATGGTTTCGGGCCGGGAGGCTGCGGCGGTAGAATAAGGCCGTTCCCGATAAATCGAAAAAAAGAGAAGGAGCCATGAGGCTCATGGAAAGAGAGGACTTTCGCATGAAAGAGAATAAAATGTCCCGCCGCAGCTTTTTGAAGGCCGGTGCCTTTGCATCCGCCGCCGGTATGCTGGCCGCAGCGCCTGCCGCCGCCAACGCCGCTGCCCCCAATGCGGCCAACGCAGCAGAGGAAGAAAACGGACTGCTGGGTGTGTTCGGCGGCAAACCCAAGTATGTTTTCCTCTTCATCGGCGACGGCATGGGTACGGCCCAGATCCAGTCCGCCCGATTCTATAAGGGTACTGTGGAGAACAACGGCGCTGTCGTCGAGGGCGAGCTGAGCTTCACCCAGTTCCCCGAGGTGGGCAGCGTGACCACCTACGACAGCACTTCTTTCTGCCCCGATTCCGCTTCCACTGCCACTTCCATCGCCACCGGCCACAAGACCGAGAGCGGCGTCATCAATATGTGCCCCTGGACCCGCGATGTGCCCTATGAGACCATCGCCGAGAAGCTCCATGCCCAGAAGAACTACAAGGTGGGCGTCGTCTCCTCCGTCAACATCGACCACGCCACCCCCGCTGCCTTCTATGCACATCAGAAGACCCGCAAGAACTACTACGCCATCGGCAAGGAGCTGGCCGCCTCCGGCTTCGAGTATTTCGCCGGCGGCGAGTTCCAGAAGGTGAACGGCGACGGCACCGGCCCCAACAACCACGAGATCGCCGCCCAGAACGGCTACAACGTCGTCACCCGTCAGGCAGACGCCGCCGCCCTCAAGGCCGGTGCAGGCAAGACCCTCATCATCGCCGAGGCTCTGGCCGACGGCAAGGCCATGAACTACGCCATGGACGCCGCCGCAGGCGAGTGGCAGCTGACCGACTACGTCAGGAAGGGCATCGAGCTGCTGGACAACAAGAAGGGCTTCTTCCTGATGACCGAGTCCGGCAAGATCGACTGGGCCTGCCACGCCAACGATGCCGCCGCTTCCATCCACGATGTGCTGGAGATGAGCAACGCCGTGCAGGCCGCTGTGGACTTCTACAACGCCCACCCCAACGACACCCTCATCCTCGTCACCGCCGACCACGAGACGGGCGGCATGGCCATCGGCTACAAGACCACCAACTACGACACCTTCCTGACCAACCTCACCCACCAGAAGATGTCCTACGCCAAGTTCGACTCCACCTATGTGAAGGGTTACATCGCCAACAAGACTCCCTTCGAGGCCGCCATGGCCGACGTGAAGGCAAACTTCGGCCTGACCCTGCCCACCGACCCCGATGCTGCCAGTGCAGGCAAGCTGCTGCTGACCGACTACGAGGTGGAGAATCTGCGCAAAGCCTACGAGCGGACGCTGGAAGTCGGCGCTGCCTCCCAGAAGGAGATGAGCCAGCAGGATTATGAGCTGTACGGCACCTACATCCCCTTCAGCATGGCCATCTGCCACACCATCAACCACAAGTCCGGCATGGACCACACCACCTATGCCCACACCGGCGCGATGGTCAACATCTATGCGCTGGGCGTCGGCGCGGAGAAGTTCCGCGGCGTCTTCGACAACACCGAGATCTACCACAAGCTGGCTGAGCTGACCGGCGTGCAGTAAGCCCCTCTCTTCAAACGAAAAAAGCCTGTGCAGACCCTCCCGGGGCGGGAGGCTGCACAGGCTTTCTTGTGTTCACAGGTGGATGGTGCAGCCGCGGCCCAGCATCTGGGCCAGCAGCATAAGGGTCGAGACGCCGAAGCACCCACCCATCATCAGCAGGCAGAGCACCACCGAGCCGAAGTCGCACCGGCATGCGCCGGGCCGGGCCGAGTAGTAGAGTACCTCGCACCCCAGCAGGATGAGCCCCGCCGCCGGTAGCACCTGCCAGATGACCAGCCATGGTAGGCCGGGCAGGAAGCGGGCCAGCAGGAAGAGCGTGCCCGCCGCGATGAGGCAGACGCCCAGCGTCAGGGTGCCCACCCGACGCAGGGGTTTATTCGTCGTGTTCTGTTCCATCATCCGTCACCTCGTTTTCATTCACCACAGGAGAGGAGAGCAGAGCGGCGTTGTCCGGCTCGTCGGCGTGATACTCGCAGAAATCGGCATCCTCGGGGACATCCTTGGAAGCATCCGGCTTTTTGGCCGGATGGGGGCCTTTCACCAGCCAGACGCCGCAGACGATGAGGACCACACAGACCACCACATCCGGCAGGCTGGCCATGACGAGATAGAGGGCGCGGAAAACGGGGGAGGAGTGGCCCCAGCGGTAGACGAGGTCGCCGAGAGTGTTCATGATGAGGTTCTGGTAGGCGATGAGCGCACCGAAGGCGATGAGCAGCCAGCCCACCAGCTTGTGGCTGTCCAGCAGAGCCCGGGCCAGCCGTCTGTCGCGGGGGTCGAAGTGGATGAGGTAGTCGTCCTCCGGCGCGGTGTCCGCGATGATCTGCGCCCGGAGGTTGAAGGTGTCAAAGAAGCTGTACATCCACACCACCACCAGCAGGAGCAGAACCGGGTTGAGCAGTGAGCTCACCATCCCGATGAGGCAGGCCGTGAGGATAAGGGAGAGGCCCCGCTTCATGTAACCCTGATACATCTGGCCTGCGCCGGGGATAAACGCGCAGCAGAAGGTCAAAAATCCGTTTTTCAGCATAACGATCTCCTTGTTTTATGATTTTATGTTTTCTGCCGCGTTCAGCAGGCTTTCCAGCACAGAGGAAACGCGGGTATAGATGTTCTCGCCGGGGCGGGAAGTCACGGGTCTGCCCAGCTTTTCGGGCAGAAGCTTCGGGGGCTGTTTTTCCGGCAGGGTGACCTGGACTGTGGGCAGGAGGGCCTGCAGGTCGTTGTCGTGGTCGGTGACGAAGGTCAGCGCTCCGGTACGCCACATGGTCAGCGCCAGCACGGCGGCGACACCCGCCACCGCGGCCCGACCATAGGTGCTCTGCATCAGCCGCACCCAGATGGTGCTCATCACGGTACGGCGGACATCCCGGGGCGGGTCGGCGAGGGCGTCGGCGGTCAGAAGTGCGGTGTAACGGTCGGTGCATTTGTCGCAGTAGGAGAGATGTTCGGCGGCTTCCAGCCGTCCCAGCTCGTCCAGCTGCCCGGCGGTGAGGGCGTGCAGCCCTTCGTCGCTCAGACAGCCGTCTTCACGGAACAATTCCATCTCAAAAGCCCTCCTTTCCGGCGGCGCTCAGCTGCGCGGCCAGCATCTTTTTTGCCCGGAAGACCTGCGCCTCCACTGTTTTCTGGGGCCTGCCGCAGAGCCGGGCGGCTTCGGCGGCGGTGTGCTGTTCCAGCAGCATGAGGCGGCAGGGCGTCTTGTAGGGTTCCCGCAGAGCGAGGATGCGCTGCGTCAGCTCCTCTTCGCCCAGAGCTTCCAGCACCTGCGCTTCCGGCTCGCTGCCGGGCGGTGCGCCCTCAAGTGCAAGCACATCGTCGCCAGGGGTGTTCACCCGGCGCGCCCAGGCGCTGCGTAAGTAATCCTTGGCTTTGTTGGAGGCGATGCGGGCCAGCCATTGCTTTTCGTATCCGGCAGGACAGCGGTCCATGCTCCGCCATGCAGAGAGAAAAGTTTCCTGCGTCAGATCCTGCGCATAGCCCTCATCTGCCACCAGCTGACGGCAGATGGTATAGACGAGGGACTGGTACTTCTGTACCAGCCTGTCAAATTCCAGTGCATTCAATGGCTGCTCTCCGCCTCCTTTCTGCCCGGCATTTCGAGCGCTCTGTCTATCCATACGAACAAGCAGGGCCAAAACCTGCAAAATCGTGGGAAAAATTTTGAAAATGTGGTAGAATGGCCTTATCAAACCTCACAAAGGAGAAAACACGATGGCCTCTGCCACAAAACAGGCACTTCTGGCGGCGCTCTCCGCTGCTCAGGGCGAATGCATCTCCGGCCAGCAGCTGGCGCAGCAGCTGGGTGTGAGCCGCGCTGCTGTCCATAAGGCTGCGGCCGCACTGGCGGCTCAGGGCTATGCGCTGGAAGCCGCCCCCCGGCGGGGCTATCGGCTGGCGGGCGGCGACCCCTTCTGCGCCGAGGCGGTGGGGGAGTACGACGCCCCCATCTACCTCTACGACAAGCTGGAAAGTTCCAACCGCACAGCCAAGACGCTGGCCCTCGAGGGTACGCCCCATGGCACGATGGTGCTGACAAGTCAGCAGACAGCGGGCCGGGGCCGGCTGGGGCGGCGGTTCGAGAGCCCGGCGGGGAAAGGCATTTATCTCTCGCTGGTGCTGCGGCCCGGCCTGCCCATGACCGAGGCGCAGACCGTCACCGTCAGCGCGGCAGTGGCCGTCTGCCGGGCTGTGAAGCGGCTCTGTGGGCTGGACTTGGGCATCAAGTGGGTCAACGACCTCTATTATAACGGCAAGAAGGTCTGCGGTATCCTGACGGAAGCCGGGGCCGACATCGAGAGCGGCCAGCTGGAATGGCTGGTGGTGGGCATCGGCCTGAACCTGACCTCCCGCCCGGAGGACTGGCCCGAGGAGCTGCGGCCCATCGCGGGCAGTCTCTACCCCGGCGGGCCTGCACCGGTGAGCCGGGCGGCACTGGCTGGGGCCATCGCCCGGGAACTGCTGGGTCTCTGCCCGGCCTTCGACTGTCTGGACGAGTACCGCGCCCGGTGCTTTGTGCCGGGCCACTGGGTCACGGTCTGCACCGGGACGGAGAGCTACGCCGCAAAGGCGGTGGTCATCGACGACGCCGGGCGGCTCATCGTGCAGCGGGAAGGGGGCCGCACCGAGGCGCTCTGCCACGGAGAAGTGAGTATAAGGCCGTCGCCGCTGGCGGTAAAATAATAAAAACCTCTCCGTCATCGCTGGCGCGATGCCACCTCCCCTGTCGAGGGGAGGCTTTGGCATAGACGGGAGGCTTTCTTTTCGCCAGAGCGGAGCGAGACTGAGAGGTTAAAACACCCCGAAGCACACCAGCCCCAGCACCGCCGCGATGCCGATGACCTTCGGCACACTGAGCTTGAATTTCTGGAGCAGCACAAAGCAGAGGATGCCGATGGCGATGCCCGGCAGGCTGATGCCGCCTGCTTCGGTGATGCAGGTCTGGCGGCAGAGGCCCACCAGAACACCCAGCACCATGCCGATGCAGACAGGCTTGACGATCTTCATGATGTAGCTCATGACCTTGCTGGTGCGGAACTTCTGGAAGAACGCCGCCGCCAGAAGCGTCAGCGTCAGGGTGGGGCTGAGGACGCCCAGGACCGCGAAGACGCCGCCCGGCATCCCGGCGGTCTTGGTGCCTGCAAAGGTGGCGGCATTGACGCCCAGAGAGCCGGGTGTCATCTCGGCGATGGCGATGAGGTTTGTCAGATCGGCGTCCGTCATCCAGCCGTGGGAGGACATTTCATCCATGATGAGGGGGATCATGGAGGTGCCGCCGAAGCTGGTGAAGCCGATCTTCGCAAACGCGGCGAAGAGCTGAACGAGGGTCTCAAGCATGGCCATGTTCGCTCACCCCCATCCAGACCAGCGCGATGACCACACCGGCCACCACCAGCGTCAGATTGCTGATGGACGTAAAGTAACAGAGCACAAAGGCGACGGCACAGATGATGATGGGCATCGCGCTGGTCAGAGCATCTTTGCCCAGGGAGATGGCCGCGCCGCCGATGATGGGGGCCACGGCGCACTGGACGCCCTTGAGGGCCGACCAGACCCAGTAGTTATCTTTAATGGCGTCGTAGATGGCCGTCACGATGGTAAGGGTGACGACGGCGGGGATGCACAGGCCGATGGCCGCGCAGATGCCGCCCAGCGCCCCGGCCATCTGATAGCCGAAGAGCAGAGTGATGTTCACCACCATGATGCCGGGCAGGCTCTTGCCCACGGCGATGAGCTCCAGCAGATCGCTCTTGGTCATCCAGCCGCGCTCGTCCACGAACTCCCGCTCCATCTGGGCAATGATGCTCCATCCGCTGCCAAAGGTGAACGCGCCGATCTTGATAAAGTAAAGAAGCATCAGCAGGGCCATTCGTGCGCCAGTGGGGCGCTGCTGTGCGGTTTCGGGTTTTGTTGTCTGCATGAATCCTCCTGAGATACCGGGTTTGCTGTTCTTTTACCTATAAGATACCACAGACGTCCCCAAAAGGCGAATGGAAAAATGGAATGGTTCCCGGTTCCTGTCAGGAATGCTCGTAAGTCATCCAGCTGCCTTTCCATGCGTAGAGGGCCATCAGCACGGCACCCAGCGCCCACGACACCGGGTAGAGGACGAACACGCCCTCGATGCCCGCAAAGAAGGGGAGGGCGAACTGGATCCACACCACACGGAAGAGGCAGAGCGAGATGAGCAGCACCACCATCGGCGGTACGCTGCGGCCGGTGCCGCGCACTGCGCCCGCCATGCCGTGGAGGATGGCCAGCAGGAAGTAGAAGGGGCAGAAGTAGTGCATGGCGCTGCACCCGAAGGCCACCACCGTCTCGTCGGAGGTGAACAGGTGCATGATGGGATCCTGGAACGCCAGCAGTAGAGCACCGGTGCAGAGGGTGTAGAGCACGCCCATGCCCAGCGTGACCCACATGCCATTCTTCACTCGTTTGAGGTTGCCTGCGCCATAGTTCTGGCCCACGAAGGTCGTCGCCGCCATGCTGAAACTGGTGACGGGCAGGATGTTGAAGCCGTCGATTTTCATATAGGCCGCAAAGCCTGCCATGGCGGCGGCACCGTAGCTGTTGACGCTGGACTGCACCAGCACGTTCGAGAAAGAGATGACCATGTTCTGGATGCCGGTGGGAAGGCCGATGCGGATGATGCGGGAGGTCATCCGCTGATCGGGCCGGATGGCGGAAAGCTCCACCTTGTAGTCGGCGTCCACCTTCATCAGAAAGCGGAGGCTCAGCACACAGGAGACCAGCTGGCTGATGTCGGTGGCGATGGCCGCACCCGCCACGCCCATCTTCAGCCCGGCGATGAGTACCAGGTCGAGGATGATGTTGGTGATGGAAGCGCAGGCGAGGTAGATGACCGAGCGGCGGGAGTTGCCCGCCGCGTTGAGGATGCCGGCGGCCATGTTGTAGACGACGCTGAACAGCACGCCGCCGAAGTAGAGCTTCATGTAAGTCACGGCGTCGCCGAGGACTTCTTCGGGGGTGTTCATCCAGACCAGCAGGCTGCGGCTGACGGCGATGCCGCCCACCGTCAGGATGAGGCCGAGGATGGCCGCGATGGCCAGCGAGGTGTGGACGGCGATGCGCGTTTCCTTTTTATCTTTTGCGCCGAGATACTGGCTCACGACGACGCCTGCGCCGACGGCCACGCCCTGACTGAAACCGATGAGCAGGTAGATGGGCGAGCCGCTGGAACCGACTGCGGCCAGAGCGTTGCTGCCCAGAAAGTTGCCGACGATGATGGAGTCGGCGGTGTTGTAAAGCTGCTGGAGCAGGTTGCCCAGGATGAGCGGCACCGAGAAGAGCAGGATGCTTTTCCAGATGCTGCCCTCGGTCATGAGCAGGGTCTTTTCCTGCTGCGGCTGTGCCGTTGCGGCCATAGTGTCTCCTCCCTCAAAAATGCAGGAATTTCATAGGTATTTCACAATAAACTTAACAATACATCGTTCTGTGCCGAATGTCAAGCAGAACGGAAAAGAAAGCCCTCAGACTTTCAACATCTTGTTTGCAGATTGTTCAAAACTAACTCAAAGAAACTCCATTTTTATCCGGTACAATAAAGGTGCAGTCGGGAAGACAAGAACGAGATCCCCCATCTCCGGCTTTTGACTTTCCATAAATGCCATGCAGGCAGGATTCATGCGCAGCCCCGCAGCGGGTGCCGCGCCCCTAAAAATACTGTCCCCCACCTATGCGAGGCAATAGCCACGGCGGCGGACAGACTACCAACAACCTCCTAGCAGCCGCAAATGTTTAGGAGTTCTCATACACAGGCAGCGCCGCTTTCTCCTCCTTTCCACGGCGCTGCCTGTTTTTGTGTTGAAATATCTCTTTCCGCATAGGCTCCCCTATCAGGGGAGCTGTCGAGCGAATGCGAGACTGAGAGGTTAAAAACAAAAACCGCCCTGAAAAGGGCGGTTTTTGTTGTCTTCAGCGCATATCATGCAGGCGCTCTGCCGGGAGGGAGGCTTGCAGCAGGCTCCATGCGGCGTCGAGGCTGTCGTTCAGCAGATAGGCCTGATTCTGCTGGACATAGAGGTAAATGGCGTTGGGGGTGCGGTAGGCCAGATGCATATCGTGCCACGCATACTTGCGGCTCGCCTCAGGCTTGTCCTGCTCGCCGGCCATCCAGACCGACAGTCCTTCGTCGTCCAGCAGCAGCCGGTAGAAGGGGCGGGGCAGGCCCATCTTTTTGATTTGGAGGCTCAGGGAGTGGAAGAACGTCCAGAAATAGACGGCCGGAACGCCCAGCGCCACCACGGCCAGCACCACCGTGAGCAGGGCTGCGCCGTCTTTCTGGCCCACCTGCGACAGGCAGAAGCCGGCAGACACCAGCAAAATGGCCGTGAACGCCAGAGGCCGGTGCCACGCCTTGCGGTGGCGCAGCAGGTCGAAGGCGGCAAAATCGTGGAAGGATGCAGCATCCATCTGGACGGAAACGGAGATCGGCTGAGACATAAAAATACCCTCCTTTTTGGTCATAGTACCATATTATTTTCCAACAATCAAGGATGATATTGCGCAGATGCCCTAAAATGTGCTAAAATAGGACGAAAAAGAAAGTTTATGGAGCGTTCGCTCTGACGGCGGACAGGCCGGATAAGGCGGAAGATGCGCGGCAGAATATCACAGAGAAGGAGGATGGGTGCGTGGGGCGCAGGATGACCCTGAAAGGGCAGATCAGTCTTTGCCTGGCAGCGTTTTTTCTGGCGCTGGCGGGGCAGATATTCTTGAGCTTTTACCAGTCCGGCACCGTGCTGCGGGAACTGGACGACCAGATGGGCAACTTCAACGCCATCAGCCGCTTTCAGAACGGCGTGGAGCGGAGCCTTTCGGCCATGGAAGATTACCGCTGGGAGTACGGCGATGCCAAAGCGCTGACAGAGGAGCTCCACAGCGCCTTTTCCGTCACCAACGCATGGCTCTGGCGCATCGAGAGCGACCTTGGCACTGTGAGTGAAGAGCAGTATCTGCTTTACAATGCCGTTTCCACTACCTACGACAGCTACACCGCACTGGTGGACCAGCTGGAAGAAGCGGTGGCCGCCGGTCAGGACACGAAAGCCGCCCAGCTCTACTATAATAAGATCGTACCCTGCGGCGGCTATCTGCGCCAGTACACCCAGCAGCTGTTGAACACGGCTATCACCGACGCTCAGGGGTCTTACACCACCGTGTCGGCCCTCAGCGACCGGGTGAAATGGGTGCAGACCGTCGTGGTGGCGCTCTGCCTTGCGCTGGGCTGCGTCATGGCCTTCTCGGTGCTGACGCTGCTGACCCCGGTGCAGCAGATGATCGGCGCCTCCCGGGAGGTCACCCGGGGCGAGTTCGACTCGCCCGACCTGCCTGCGCCCCGTCAGCCGGAAATGGCCCAGCTGACCGAAGCCTTCAACCACATGAAGCATTCGATGGCCGAGCAGGTGACCACCCTGCGGGAAAAAAACGAGATGGAGCGGGAGCTCCACCGCCAGAAGACGGAAGCTCTGGAATTACAGAACCGGATGGAGCGCAGCCGTTTGCAGCAGCTGCGCAGCCAGATCGACCCCCATTTCCTTTTCAACACCCTGAACGTCATTTTACAGACCGCCGGACAGGAAAAAGCCTACCGCACGCAGGCCCTCATCACGGCTCTGTCGCACCTGCTGCGCTACAGCCTGATGAGCAACGACGAGCAGGTGCCGCTGGCCCGGGAAGTGCGCATCGTGGACGAGTATTACTCCATTTATCACGTCCGCTTCGGCGACCGGGTGAAGATGGTGTGGCGCATCTCCGACTCCCTCGATTTGACGGAGACGATGGTGCCGTCCTTCATCTTACAGCCCATCGTGGAGAATGCCTTCAAGCACGGCATCTCGCCCAAGGAAGAGGGCGGCGTGGTGCGCATCCGCATCAACCCGCTGCGGGATAAGGGACTGCTCTATATCAGCGTCTGCGACAACGGCGTGGGCATCCAGCCCGAACAGCTGGCCCAGCTGAAAGCCGCGCTGGCCCAGCCCGGGGAGCGCTGGGAGCATATCGGCGTCTATAACGTGGCCGCACGGCTGCGGCTTCTGGATAAACGGGGGCGGCTGGTCATCCGCTCTCACCCGGGCCGGGGAACGGCCATCAGTATGTACCTGCCCCTTGTAGAACTTTTGGAGGAGGATTTGGACGATGATACGCCTGTTGATCGCGGATGACGAAAAGCTGGAGCGGGAGGCGCTTGCAGAGCTGGTCCAGCGCCGTTTTGAGCGGGATGTGGTCCTGGAGGTGGCGGAAAATGGCCGCAAAGCTGCCGACACGGCGGTGCTGTGGGGCGCAGACCTCATCCTGATGGATATTGAGATGCCGGGCATGAGTGGTCTCGATGCTGCCCGCGCCGTGCTGGCCCAGCGGCCTTCCTGCCGGGTCATCTTCGTCACGGCCTACAGCCTGTTCCAGTATGCCCATGAGGCGGTGCATCTGGGGGCCTGCGACTATCTGCTCAAGCCGGTGGACCCCGACGAGCTGGAAGCCTCGGTGCGCCGGGCTATGCGGCAGATCGAGACGGAGCGGAAGCTGGAAGAGCTGGCCGCCGCCCAGCCCCAGCAGGAGCAGACGGAGACCGAAGAAGAGGCAGAAGACGCCCCCGAGGAGGGCGAGAACAGCCAGACGGCCCTCGTCATGGCCCACGTCCGCCGCTACCTCGAGGATAACTATATGTTCGATCTGTCGCTGGACAGCGTGGGCGAGATCCTGCACATCAGCCCGGCCTACCTGTCGGCGCAGTTCAAGAAGTACCAGAAGATGAACTTCCTCGACTGCCTCACCGAGCTGCGCATCAACGCGGCAAAGGAATTGCTGGCCGACCCCTTCCGCTCCTCGGCAGAGGTGGCGTCGATGGTGGGCTACGAGGACGCCAGCTACTTCGCCCGGGCGTTCAAGAAACGCACCGGCATGACTCCCACCCAGTACCGCCGTCAGGCCGGCCAGAAGGCAAAGGCCGACCCGGAGGCCGGGCTGTGAGCGGGCGGATGATTTCCCGCCGCAGTGTGCTGGCGCTGGCCGCCTGTACGGCGCTGGGCGCTGTGGGCTGCAGCAAGACGGAAGAGTACACCGGCCCGGAGCTCATCCTGCGCTACGCCGAGAACCAGCCCGAGGATTATCCCACCACTCAGGCCGCTCTGGCCTTTGCCGACCTCGTGGCCGAGCGGACGGAGGGGAGAGTCAAAGTCGTGGTCTACAGCGGCGGGGAACTGGGGGCCGAACAGAGCGTCATCGAGCAGATGCAGTACGGCGGCATCGACTTTGCCCGCGTCTCTCTGAGCCAGCTGGCCGAATATCTGCCGGCCCTGAGCGTATTGCAGCTGCCTTTTCTCTATACCGACGCGCCCCAGATGTGGCGGGTGCTGGACGGTGAGATCGGCGATGAATTCCTCTCCGGCCTCGGCGCGATGGACCTCGTGGGCCTGTCGTGGTTCGACGCCGGTGTCCGCAGCTTCTACACCCGCGAAAAGGTGGAGACGCTGGCGGACCTCGCGGGGCTGACGCTCCGGGTGCAGGAGTCGGACATGATGAGCGAGATGATACTGGACCTCGGCGCAGAGCCGGCGCAGGTGGTCTACAGCCGGGTCTATGCAGCCCTGCACAACGCCGAGATAGACGGCGCGGAAAACAACTGGCCCAGCTATGAGGCCATGGGCCACTATGAGGTGGCCCCCTATTTCTTAAAGGATGAGCACACCCGTGTGCCGGAGTTGCAGCTGGCCAGCGAGGCTGCGATGGAAAAGCTGGCAGAGCTGGACGAGCACTTCCCGGACATCATCCGCACCTGCGGAAAGGAGAGCGCTCTGACCGAACGCCGCCTCTGGGCGGAGCGGGAGGCCAGCGCCGAGAAGCATATGCGGGAATGGGGCGTGGAGGTGACGACTCTCTCCGCTGCCGAGAAAGCCCGCTTCCGGGCGGCAGTTGAGCCTATGTACGCGGCTTTTGAAGAGCAGAGCCGCCTCATCCAGCGCATCCGCGAAGCCTGAAAAGTGCAAGAGATATTACATTGTATTCATCTCGTTGGGCAGTGTGCTGAATAAACTGCACTATGGCTTGTGAGAACTGCACAAAAGTGTTTCTCACATTTTTTTGAAAAACAGGACATTTTTCATAAGCCCTTGTTCTGACTTAAAATTTTTGCTAAAGTGTGTACAGTAAATGAACGGACGGTGTGCGACCCGTGCAGAGCGCACCGCCCTGAATGAGGAAAATCTAAGGAGGATTTTATCATGAAGAAGATTTCTCGTCGCAGCTTTATGGCAGCAGCCGGTGTTTCCGCCGCTGCTCTGGCACTGACCGCCTGCGGTGGCTCCAGCAACAGTTCTACCGCTACCTCTGCTGCAGCTTCCACCGCTCCCGCCGGTGATGCCGCAGCTGCTGCTTCCGACCCGAAGGTGACTCTGGTCTACGCCGAGGTCAACCCGCTGGATACCATCGTCGGCCAGACCGGTTCTCACTTCAAGGAGAAGGTCGAGGAGCTGACCGGCGGCTCCGTCGTCGTCGATGTGCAGGCTTCCGGCGTTCTGGGCTCTGAGAACGACGTTCTGGACGCTATCCTCGGCGGCTCCACCTCCATCGACATCAGCCGTATCTCCGCTTTCGCACTGACCAGCTACGGCTGCAACAAGTCCAAGCTGCTGTCCATCCCCTTCACCTTCGAGAACCGCGCACACTTCTGGAACTTCGCCAACAGCGAGCTGGCACCTGAGTTCCTGAACGAGCCCCAGGAGCTGGGCCTGCCCGTTCGTGGTATCTTCTACGGCGAGGAGGGCTTCCGTCACTTCTTCACTGTCAAGCCCGTTTCCGGCATCGCTGATTTCAAGGGCCTGAAGCTGCGCGTGTCCAACGACCCCGTCATGAACGGCATGGTCGAGGGTCTGGGCGCTAACCCCACCGTCGTCTCCTTCGGCGAGCTGTACAGCGCACTGCAGACCGGCGTTGTCGATGGCGCTGAGCAGCCCATCGCAAACTACAAGTCCAACGCCTTCCCCGAGGTCGCTAACAACCTGATCCTCGACGGCCATACTCTGGGCGCTGTGCAGGCTGTCATCACCGACAACGCCTGGAACAAGCTGACCGAGAACCAGCAGGCTGCCGTCATGGAGGCTGCTGCGGATACGCAGGCCTTCAACGCTGACCTGTCCGAGACCGCTGAGAACAAGGTCCTCGACGAGCTGAAGTCTTCCGGCTGCAACGTCGTCGATGTCCCCGATAAGGCTCCCTGGCAGGAGGCTTGCGCTAAGGTCATCAGCGAGAACACCTCTGATCAGGCTGAGCTGTATCAGCAGCTGCTGGATATGAAGGCCTGATAAAAGCGCCTTTATCCTGAAGTAGTACATAGCCCGGCGGGGGACTACGGGATACGCCCGCAGACCCGCCGGGCTTTTTATAAGAGTATGGAGGAGATCCTATGCCGAAAATCTTTACCACTCTGGATAAGATCAAGCCGGCGTACGACGTCACCTACAAAGTGGTCCTGTTTATCTGCAAGCTGCTGCTGATCGCAGATATTCTCATCACCACCATGTCGGTCATTGGTCGTTACGTCCCGTTCATCCCGGACCCCGCATGGACGGAAGAGGTCGTCCTGACCTGCATGAGCTATATGGCCGTGCTGAGTGCCGCTCTGGCCATCCGCCGCGGCGCACACATCCGCATGACCGCATTTGACGTCTATCTGCCCAAGATCGCCGTCAAGGTGCTGGACATCCTCGCCGATCTGGCGGTCTGCATCCTCGGCCTCATCATGCTGGTTGTGGGCTGGAACTACGCCACTACCCTGGGCGGCCGCGGCTTTTATGTCTCGATGCCCTGGCTGAGCCGTTTCTGGATGTACTTTCCCGTGCCTCTGGCCGGCATCGCCATGATCATCTTCGAGATCGAGGCGCTGTACAATCACATCAAGAGCTTTTTTGTAAAGGAGGAGAACTAATATGACAGTCCAGACACTGGCGATCGTTGTCCTTCTTGTCAGCTTCTTCGTCATGATCTTCCTGCGTTTCCCCATCGCATACGCCGTTGGCCTGTCCAGCGTGCTCTGCCTGATGGTGCAGGGTCAGGCGCTGACCGATGTCTGCCGTCTGATGGTCAAGGGCATTTCGTCCTTCAGCCTGATGGCCGTCCCCTTCTTCATCACCATGGGCGTCCTCATGGGCAGCGGCGGCATCTCCGAAAAGCTGATCGCTCTGGCTGACGCCTGCGTCGGCTGGATGCGCGGCGGCATGGCAATGGTCAACATCGTTGCTTCCTACTTCTTCGGCGGCATTTCTGGTTCTGCTTCTGCAGATACCGCCTCCATCGGCTCCATCATGATCCCCATGATGGTCGATCAGGGCTACGACGCCGACTTCTCCACCGCTGTCACCATTACCTCCTCCTGCGAGGGCCTGCTGGTTCCCCCGAGCCATAACATGGTCATCTACGCCACCACCGCAGGCGGCATTTCCGTGGGCAGCCTGTTCCTGGCTGGCTACCTGCCCGGCGCTCTGCTGGCCATCGTCCTGATGATCGGCTCCTACATCATCTCTGTGAAAGAGAATTATCCCAAGGGCTCTCCCTTCACCATCAAAGGCTTCATCAAGCAGCTGGGTACCTCTATCTGGGCTCTGGCCGCAGTCGTCATCGTCGTGTTCGGCGTTGTCGGCGGTGTGTTCACTGCTACCGAGTCCGCTGCTATCGCAGTTATCTACTCTCTGCTGGTCTCCGTCTTCGTCTACAAGGGCCTCGACTGGAAGGGCGTCTGGTACGCTCTGGACGAGTGCGTCAACACTCTGTCCATCGTCCTCATCCTGATCGCCACCTCTGCAGTGTTCGGCAACTGCCTGACCATGCTGCATGTGCCTGATCTGGCTGCAAACGCCATCACCAGCGTCACCAGCAACCCCTACATCATCGCACTGCTCATCGACCTCATCATCCTGGTGCTGGGCTGCATCATGGATATGGCTCCCATCATCCTGATCGCTACCCCCATCCTGCTGCCCATCGCGACCTCCATCGGCATCGACCCCATCCAGTTCGGTATCATCATGGTCCTGAACTGCGGCATCGGCCTGCTGACTCCCCCTGTCGGCGCGGTTCTGTTCATCGGCTCTGCCGTTGCGAAGCGCCCCATGGAGAAGGTCGTCAAGGCTACTCTCCCGTTCTATCTGTGCATGTTCATCGCTCTGCTGCTGCTGACCTATGTGCCTGACATCAGCCTTGCGATCCCGAAGCTGCTGGGCGGCTACGTCAGCCCCATCACCAACCCGCTTGGCCCGGTGTTCATTCACTGATCAGCTCATTCTCCTCCGGATGACAGAATAAACGGAAAGCCCCCGCCTGTCACAAGGCGGGGGCTTTCCGGCGTTATAGAATCGTCTGAAGTGCCGGAGCACTGCATTTCATGAGCTTTTTCAGGGTCAGTTCCTGCTGAGAGATTTGATATAGCAGCCGCGCAGCCAGCTCTTCGGGCGGGGCGGACAGCCCGGGCCGGAAGGCGTGCGCTGCCCGAGTAAAGGCGTGGATGCCCTCTTCTGTCTCAAGCACCACCAGCTGGGTATGCCCCCGCAGCAGGGCAAACAGCCCGACCTGATATTCCCGGGTGTCCAGCAGAAGCTCCATCTCGTCGGCGGTGAGAACGAGGATGTCTGCGAAGGGGAGAAACTGCAGTACCGTGTCCCGCAGGGTCTTCTCGCCGGGCCAGAGGGCAGGGCGGAGAGAGGGGACAAAGCAGACCGGCACACCGGCGGTGCGGGCGGTGTCCAGCGCGGCAAGATGGGTGTAGCGGCAGGGGCTGTCCACGAGGCAGGCGCTGGAAAAGGCCAGCATTTCAGCATCTGCGGCCCAGTCAGCGCCCAGCTGTTCGGGTGCATAGAGCAGCTCCGAAGAACGGGTGCGGCAGCCTAGCTGTTCGCCGCCGCCGTCGAACAGCAGCGGCGTGGGGGCGCGGGAGGTGAAGCAGACCCGGCTGATGTCCACACCGGCAGTAGATAAAGCGTCCGCGATGCGGTGTCCGAAAGCATCCTCGCCAAGCTGCGTTAAAAGAGAGGCTCTGCCGCCCTGTGCGGCATAAGCCAGTGCCAGCGAGACGGCGCTTCCACCCATGCAGGGAGAAAACGTCTTTGCCGACGCCAGCGGCGCGGTGCTGTTCAATTCCAGCCACGCTTCGCCCAGACAGTATAAAGTCTTGCCCGGCATGATGCACCCTCCCTTCTGCCTGTTTTCAAAAACAAACTACAGTATACACCCATCCGGGCGTTTGTGCAAATGGAGAGCTTGACAGCTTCGGTCGGATTGTGATAAACTGACGCAATATGGCAGTATATCTAAAATTTGAATGATAAAAATGTGACATTTGACGAGGAGAACATGAGCCTTACCAAACAGTATTTCAAATACGTCAGCCAGAACATCTTCGGCCTGCTGGGTACGTCCTGCTACATCCTGGCCGATACCTATTTCATCTCGCAGGCGGCAGGCACCAGCGGTGTGGCTCTGCTGAACCTCTGCCTGCCCATCTACAACTTTATCTTCGCCATCGGCTCCATGCTGGGCCTTGGTGCGGCCACCCGCTACGCCATCCTCCGGGCGCAGGGCGACGAGCGCTCGGAGCGCTATTTCTCCAACGCCCTGCTCTGGGCGCTGGTGTTCGCCCTGCCCTTCATGCTGGCGGGAGTCTTCTGCCCCGAGGTGCTGCTGCGGTTCATGGGCGGCGACGCGGAGATCGTTGCACTGGGCGTGGGGTACGCCCGCATCTTCCTGCTGTTCACGCCCTTCTTCATGTGCAACTACATCGTCTCAGCCTTTGTCCGGAACGACGGCGACCCCTCACTGGCCATGGTGGCGACCCTCTGCGGAAGCCTCTTCAACGTGGTGTTCGATTACATCTTCATGTTCCCCATGGGCCTCGGCCTGCCCGGCGCGGCGCTGGCGACGGCAGTCTCGCCGGTGTTGAGCATTGCGATCTGCAGCCGCCACTTCTTCAAAAAGAGCAGCACCGTCCGCTTTGTGCGGCAGCTGCCCTCGCCGAAGCTGCTGGCCCAGAGCTGCCAGCTGGGCGTCTCGGGCTTCGTGGGAGAGATGTCCTCCGGCGTGACCACCACCGTCTTCAACCTGCTGCTCCTGCGTTTGGCGGGCAATGTGGCCGTGGCGGCTTACGGCGTCGTGGCGAACTACGCGCTGGTGGCGACCGCTATCTTCAACGGCGTGGCCCAGGGCGCACAGCCGCTGGTCAGCAAGTGCTACGGCAAAAACGATGCCGCCGGTGCCCGCAAGCTCCTGCTGCTGGGCAGCGGAACAGCGCTTGCGCTGGCGGCGGCACTGTATGCAGTTCTGTTCGGGTTCACCGGGCCGATCGTCGCGGTCTTCAACAGTGAGAACTCGGCCCTCATGGCGCAGTATGCCTTCAGCGGAATGCGCATCTACTTCCTCGGCTATTTCTTCGCGGGCTTCAATATCGTGGCCGCCGGCTATCTGGGCGCGGTGGACCGCCCCGCAGAGGCTTCTGCGACGTCGCTTTCCCGCGGCATCGTGGCCATCGTGGCCTGCTCTCTGGTGCTGAGCGCCCTCTTCGGGATGAACGGCGTCTGGGCCGCGTTCCCGGCCTCTGAGGCCATCACGGCCTGCCTGACCCTCTTCCTGCTGAAGCGGAAAAATTAAATAAACAATTCCTGTTCCAACCGCTGTTGCTCGGGCGAAAGCTCGGGCAGTGCGCTCCGACCGGCCATCGCCCGCCACTGCGTGGGAGATTGGCCGGTCGTTTTTTTGAAGACGCGGCAGAGGTAGTTGGCCCCCGAAAAGCCGCAGAGGCTGGCGATGACATCCAGCGTGTACTCCCGGTGGAGCAGCAGACGCATGGCGGCTTCTATGCGGACGTTGGTGAGGTACCGCCCCGGCGAGACGCCCAGCGCTGCCGTAAAGGCCCGGACGAGGTGGCTCTTGGAGACGCCCAGCCGTTCGCTCAGCTCTTCCACGCCGTAGAGCCCGGCGTAGTTCCTGCGGATGTCCTCGATGGCGACAGCCACCAGCGGAGGCAGGGCAGGGGCGGCGCTGTCGGCGTCTGAGAGCTCGCACAGCAGCGCGAAGGCCAGCTGACTGCGCACCCGCTCCGAGGTGTCCCGCTCTTCGGCAAGGCGCCCCATCAGCTCTGCCGCCGCCGGGCAGGTCTCGCCCCGGGCGAGGAAGGGCATCTCGGAAAGCCCTGCGAGGAACTGTTCCGCTGCCTGCCCGGTGAGCTGGACGCAGAGCAGATGGCACTCGTTTTCCGGCGCGAGGGTCAGCGGCCCCCGGCTCAGCACGAGATGGCCCGCTGCGGCATTCTGGGGTGGCAGCAACAGGGCAGAACCTGCCGGCATCAGTTCGAGATCGGACAGAGAGACGACACATTTTCCGCTGGAAATGAGGCAGACCCAGAGCCCTTCGCCCCGCAGGGTGAGGGACTCTTCCGGCTGGGCATCCTCCACGATGCCGAGGGCGGCAGTCGTGCTGGGAGAGTAAATCAATATCTGACACCTCAAATCAATAAAATGCTATTTTATAACACAAAATAATCTGCTATTATAATAGCAATGAAACGGCTCATCGTCAAGCTGAGCCTTTGAGTGCAACAACATCAATGGAGGAAAAAGCTTTATGGCTTCTATCAGCTGCCAGCATATCTACAAGATCTACCCCGGTGCTACGGCTCCTTCCGTCACCGATTTCAACCTGGAGATCCAGGACAAGGAATTCATCATCTTCGTCGGCCCCTCTGGCTGTGGTAAGTCCACCACCCTGCGCATGATCGCCGGTCTGGAGGAGATCTCCAAGGGCGAGATGTACATCGGCGGCCGCCTCATCAACGACGTTCCTCCGAAGGACCGCGACATCGCCATGGTCTTCCAGAGCTACGCTCTGTACCCTCACATGACCGTCTACAAGAACATCGCTTTCGGTCTGGAACTGCGCAAGACCCCGAAGGACGAGATCGACCGCCGCGTCCACGAGGCTGCTAAGATCCTGGAGATCGAGCACCTGCTGGACCGCAAGCCCAAGGCTCTGTCCGGTGGTCAGCGCCAGCGTGTCGCTCTGGGCCGTGCAATGGTTCGTAACCCGGCAGTCTTCCTGCTGGACGAGCCTCTGTCCAACCTGGACGCTAAGCTGCGTACCTCCATGCGCACCGAGATCATCAAGCTGCACAAGAAGCTGGCTACCACCTTCATCTACGTTACCCACGACCAGACTGAGGCTATGACCATGGGCGACCGTATCGTTGTCATGAAGGACGGCATCATCCAGCAGGTCGATACTCCGCAGAACCTGTACGATATGCCCTGCAATATGTTCGTCGCAGGCTTCATCGGCAGCCCCCAGATGAACTTCCTGGACGGCACCATCGTCAAGAAGGGCGACCAGTACAGCGTCGATCTGGGCGGCGACCTCATCCCCCTGCCCAAGGAGAAGACCGCTGACAGCAAGCTGGATTCCTACGTCGGCAAGAAGGTCAAGATGGGCATCCGTCCCGAGGACATCGACGATGAGCCCGAGTTCATGGCAAAGCACACCGACTGCCAGCTGGATGCTAAGGTCGATGTCTCTGAGATGATGGGCGCTGAGATCTACCTGTACCTGGAGTACAAGGGCAACAAGATGACCGCCCGCGTCGCTCCCACCTCCAAGGCCCGCAACGGAGACACCGTCCGCGTTGCCTTCGATCCCCACAAGGTCCACCTGTTCGACGTCGAGACCGAGCAGACCATCCTGAACTGAATAAGATAGTCTACGATCATTTTGATCCTCCTATCATAAGAAAAGCCGTCGGGCCGCAAGGCCCGGCGGCTTTTCCTGTGCCGAAAAAAAGACATAATAAAAACCCATGCTGCGGCAAAGCAAAACGCAGCATGGGTGCGGAAATGGCTTGCTAAGTCAGGGGACGCTTAGATCAGCGGGCCTTGACGTACTTGTGCAGGGTAGCGCGGACAGCGCCGGGGCCTGCGAACAGCTCCTTGGCCATAGACTCGATCTTCTCGCCCAGACCGACGGCGTACAGGTCCACGCCGAAGACATCGGTGCGGCTGTACAGAGCCTTCAGGCAGGAGAAGTCCTGCTCGCCGGCTTCCACCTTCAGGGGAGCCACGATGGCCTGCAGCTCAGCCAGCAGCGGATCGGGAGAGATCTCAAAGGGCTGGCCGTTGTCGTCGATGCCCTTCAGGTAGCGGGCATAGCCTGCCAGCACCAGCGGGATCAGCACGAGGTTGGACTTGTCCAGACCGCGCTCTTCGTAAGCCTTGATGGTCTCGCCGAAGCGGATGGCCAGCTTCTGGGAGGTATCGGTGGCGATACGCTGAGGAGCGTCGGGCATGAAGGGATTGGGCAGACGGCGGTTGATGACAGCGCCGATGAACTCGTAGGGGTTCAGAACGCCGGGGTCAACGACGACGGGCATCGCCTCGATGTAGCCGATCTTCTGGATGAAGCTGCGCAGGTCCTCATCAGCCATCTCGGCGGAGATGAGGGTGTAGCCCAGCATGCAGCCGTAGATGGACATGGCGGTGTGCAGGGGGTTGAGGCAGGTGCAGACCTTCATCTTCTCGATCTTATCGACGGTTTCGCGGTCGCAGTAGAGGACACCGCCCAGCTCCAGCGGAGGACGGCCATTGGTGTAGTGGTCCTCGATGCAGAGGTACTGGGTCTCCTCGGCGTTGACGAAGGGAGCGGTGAAGGTGTGCTTCTCGGTGACGATGGTGTAGTTGTCCTCAAAACCGTCGTCAGCCAGCATCTTCTGGACCTTGGCATCCGGGCGGGGAGTGATCTTGTCGATCATGCTCCAGGGGAAGGTGATCTTGGTCTCGTCCTTGACGTAGGCCAGGAACTCGGCGGGGACCAGACCCTGCTCGACCCACTTGGAAGCGTAGGCAAAGACTGCGGCCTTGACCTTATCGCCGTTGTGAGAGCAGTTGTCCATGCTCTGGACGGTCAGGGGCAGAGCACCGGCCTTGAAGCGCTCGTAGAGCAGAGCAGTGACCTTGCCCATGGCCAGAACGGGGGTCAGGCCGCGCTCGAGGTCAGCAGGAGCGACGCCGTAGCCCTTCTCGGTGATGGTGAAGGAGATCATCTGCAGGCTGGGTGCCTGGAAGATCTCGACCAGACGAGCCCAGTCAGCGCCGAAGGAGTAGTCAGCCTTCAGACTCTCGGTGACGGAGGCGATGACCTTCTTCTCGATGTCGCCGGTGGACTTCAGGCAGACCAGCAGGCTCAGATTGTCGTAGGGCTGATAAGCCTTGTCGATGATCTCGTAGTCGAAGCTCTCGGCCACGATGACGCCGCGGTCATACTTGCCGCTGTTCAGGGCGTCGTTCAGGATGGCAGCCGGGAATGCGCGGAAGATGTTGCCGGCACCGAAGTGGACCCAGGTGGGTTCTGCGTGGGTCTTGGCCTTGACGGCCTCAACGTCGAACTTGGGCAGCTCGTAGCCCTTTTCTGCCCACTCGGCGGACAGATTGCCGTTCTTAATATCAGTCAGCTTCATGATATATCAGCCCTTCTTCTTCTCTTCGTCCAGACGGTCCAGCAGGTCCCAGACGCCCAGCATATACTGGATGCCCAGCGCACGGTCATACTTGCCGTAGCCGGGGCGGCAGCTGCCGGGGCCTTCCTCCCACAGCTGACGGCCATGGTCGGGGCGGATGTAGCCCTCGAAGCCGCAGTCATGGTAGGCGCGCAGGATCTCGATGATGCCGGTCTCGCCGCAGCAGTCGCGGTGGGCAGCCTCGGAGAAGTCGCCGTTGGGGAAGTGATGGATGTTGCGGATGTGTGCGAATGCGATGCGGTCGCAGTGCTTGCGGACGATCTCAGCCACATTGTTGTTGGGGTTGGCGTTCAGGCTGCCGGAGCAGAGGGTCAGGCAGTTGTACTCGTCGTCCACCATGCTCAGGAAGCGGTCGATGCTCTCGGCATCCACCAGCAGGCGGGGCAGGCCGAAGATGTCCCAAGGGGGGTCGTCCATGTGGATGGCCATCTTGATGTCGCACTCGCGGCAGGTGGGCATCAGGGCTTCGAGGAAGTACTTCAGGTTTTCCCAGAGCTTTTCCTTGGTGACAGGGGCGTAGGCCTTGAACAGCTCGTCCAGCTTTGCCATGCGCTCCGGCTCCCAGCCGGGGAAGGTCATGTTGTACTTCTCAGTGAAGGACATGATGTACTCGGCCATGGACTTGTAGTCGCCCTTGATCTTGTCCTTCTCGTAGAACAGTGCGGTGGAGCCGTCGCCGACGGGGTGGAACAGGTCGGTGCGGGTCCAGTCGAAGATGGGCATGAAATTGTAGCAGATGACCTTGACACCGAACTTGGACAGGTTGCGGATGCACTGCTTGTAGTTCTCGATGTACTGATCGCGGGTGGGCAGGCCGATCTTGATGTCGTCGTGGACGTTGACAGACTCGACAACGTCCATGTCGAAGCCGTAAGCGTGGATCTGGTCTGCGACCTTCTGGATCTCGTCGATCTCCCAGATCTCGCCGGGCATCTTGTTGTGCAGCGCCCAGACGATGCTGGTCACGCCGGGGATCTGCTTGATGTCGCTGAGGGTGACGGGGTCGTTGCCCTCGCCATACCAGCGCCAACCCATTTTCATAGGCATAGTGGATGTCCTCCGTTAATATTGCTTTGCGTTTATGCGCGGCAGGAGTGCCTCGCTCTCTCACTTATATTCTAATATATCAGTTGAGAATTAGCAATAGTCGATTTGCTGAGTTTTGATGTTTTTTCTTGTATACTTTAGACAAAATGGCATGGAAATGACAAAAAAGAGCGCCAGCTCCGGCAAAGCCGGGACTGGCGCTCCTGTCGCAGAGTCTGAGTTAGCGCTTCACGTTGAAGGCAGCCATGCCGGGGTAGACGGCGCTGCCGCCCAGCTGTTCCTCGATGCGCAGCAGCTGATTGTACTTTGCCACACGCTCGGTGCGGCTGGGGGCACCGGTCTTGATCTGGCAGGTGTTCAGGGCCACGGCCAGGTCGGCGATGGTGGTGTCCTCAGTCTCGCCGGAGCGGTGAGAGCTGATGGCGGTATAGCCGGCCTTGTGAGCCATCTTGATGGCTTCCAGAGTCTCAGATACGGAGCCGATCTGGTTCAGCTTGATGAGGATGGCGTTGCCGGCACCCAGCTGGATGCCCTTGGCCAGACGCTCGGTGTTGGTGACGAACAGGTCGTCGCCAACCAGCTGGACCTTGCCGCCCAGCTCGCGGGTCATCTCCTGCCAGCCTTCCCAGTCCTCTTCGTCCAGACCGTCCTCGATGGAGATGATGGGGTACTTTTCCACCAGCTTCTTCCAGTGTGCGATAAGCTCACTGGAGGTGAACTCGGTGCCGGCCTTGGGCAGCTTGTAGAAGCCCTTGCCCTTGGGGCTCTTCCACTCGGAGGAAGCAGCGTCCATGGCCAGCATGAAGTCCTTGCCGGGAAGATAACCGGCCTTCTCGATGGCGGCCAGAATGGTCTCGATGGTCTCCTCGTCGCTGGACAGGTTGGGAGCGAAGCCGCCCTCGTCGCCGACGGAGGTAGCCAGACCCTTTGCCTTCAGGATGGAAGCCAAAGCGTGGAAGACCTCGGCGCACCAGCGCAGGCCCTCCTTAAAGGAAGGTGCGCCCACGGGCATGATCATGAACTCCTGGGTGTCCACGGTGTTGGTGGCGTGTGCGCCGCCGTTCAGGATGTTCATCATGGGGACGGGCAGGCGGTTGCCGTTCACGCCGCCGAGGAAGCGGTAGAGGGGCATGTCCAGCGAAGTGGCAGCAGCGCGGCAGGCAGCGATGGAAACGGCCAGAATGGCGTTTGCGCCCAGCTTGGACTTGTCCTTGGTGCCGTCGGCGTCGATCATAGCCTTGTCGATGGCGTAGATGTCGGAAGCATCCATGCCGATGACAGTATCAGCGATGACGGTATTGATGTTCTCTACAGCCTTGGTGACGCCCTTGCCCAGATAGCGGCCCTTGTCGCCGTCGCGCAGCTCCAGCGCTTCGAACTCGCCGGTGGATGCGCCGGACGGTGCGCAGCCTCGGGCCACGGTGCCGTCGGCGAGGGTGATCTCGGCCTCAACAGTGGGGTTGCCGCGGGAGTCCAGGATCTCACGGCCCTGAACGTCTACGATCTCAAGATAGTTCATGATTTGTACCTCCATATATAATAGGAATGGATGCGCTCTTCTCATTTGGATAGTATATGCTAACTAACCGATATTATCCTACCATGATTCGGCCCGGGATGCAAGAGGATGCATGGATGTTAGCACAAGCAAACTTCAGGAGAGAAAAGTTGTGTCATTTTTTTGTTACTTGTGAATTAATTTCATGTTCTGTTTTTCTCAGGTGAACAATTTGAAAAAGTAACCAAAAATCGACGCTTGGTTTTGTTAAAAATAGCGAGTTTTGCCTGAAACCCCTCCAAAACTATGGACGATTTGTGAATTGCGGACTTGCACCGAAGTGCTTATAATAAGACTCAAGGAAGCAGAGCTGCTTTGAGGGAAGAGAGAGCTGCTTCCTTAACAGCTTTTCGGGACACTGGCTCATGGGCCGTGCGCGAGGGCTGCAAATAACACGAATGCTTCCAAATAGCAGGAGGATATAGACTTATGAAAAACATGATCTCTCGTCGTAACTTTCTGGCTGCTGCCGGTGTCGTGGCTGCTGCCGGTGTTCTGACTGCCTGCGGCGGCTCTTCCAGCACCGCAGCTTCCGCTGCCGGTTCTACCGCAGCAGCTGCTTCCGGCGACACCATCAAGGTCGGCGTTATGGGTCCCCTGAGCGGCAACGTCTCCGTTTACGGTCAGGCCGTTGTCAACGGTGCTACCCTGTACCTGAAGCAGGTCAACGCCAACGGCGGCATCAACGGCAAGCAGATCGAGATCCTCACCGAGGACGAGCAGGGCGACGCTACGCAGGCTGTCAACTGCTTCACCAAGATGGTGGACGAGGGCATGACCGCTCTGATCGGCGATGTTACCACCACCCCGACTCTGGCAGTTGTTGCTGAGAGCGCAGACTACAATATGCCCATGGTCACCGCTTCCGCTACCGCTGAGGCTGTCACCTACGATGCCGAGACTGATACCGTGAACGCAAACGTCTTCCGAGCCACCTTCACCGACCCGTTCCAGGGCATCAAGATGGCTGACTACGCATACCAGAAGCTGGGCTACACCAAGGCAGCCGTCATCTTCAAGAAGGGTGCTGACTACAACGAGGGTCTGGCAGAGAACTTCGTCAACGAGTTCGAGTCTCTGGGCGGCACCATCGTCGATCAGGAGAGCTACTCTGAGGGCGACGTGGACTTCAAGACTCAGCTGACCACCATCCTCGGCAAGGACCCCGAGACCGTCTTCTGCCCCAACTACTACGAGGAAGTGGGCCAGATCCTGTCTCAGGCTGAGAGCGTCGGCCTGACCGTTCCGTTCCTGGGCGGCGACGGCTGGGATGGTCTGGAAGGCTACGCCACCAACGATCAGCTGAAGGACACTTACTTCTGCGCTAACTACGCAAAGGGCTCCAACTCCGAGTTTGAGGATGCCTACAAGGCAGAGTACGGTCAGGAGTACCCCAACGGCTTCTCTCCTCTGGGCTACGATGCAGCAAAGACCATCGTCTACGGCCTGCAGGCTGCTGAGGATGCCGGTCTCGAGGCTGGCACCGACGATTACAAGCAGGCTGTCATCGATGCCATTGCCTCCGGCACCATCGACGGCATCACCGGCACCTTCACCTTCGACGAGCATCACGACCCCGTCAAGCAGACTGCTATCCTGACCTATGTGGACGGCAAGCCGGTGCTGAAGGAAATGTTCTGATCCCAGCTTTCTTCCACCGACCGGTGATGGAAGCGCCGCTGAGATCCGAATGATCGTAAATTGACCCGACTGCGGAGAACGCCGGAACAGTATTGCCCCGGTGCTCTCCGCTTTTTTGGTAAAAAAGTGTATCCCCACATAAGGCGTGCAACAGCGCCGGAAAGAAAGGAAGTATCCATCCATGACAGTGTTTTTCAGCCAGCTCATCAACGGCTTGTCGCTGGGCAGCATCTATGCACTGATCGCACTGGGCTACAGCATGGTGTACGGCATCATCCTGCTGCTGAACTTTGCCCACGGCGACGTCATCATGGTGGGCGCGTACATGTCTTGGTTCGTCATGAACCAGCTGGGCCTCGGCCCGGTCACGGCGGTCTGTGCCACCATCCTCACCTGTACGCTGCTGGGCGTGGTCATCGAAAAGATCGCCTACACCCCGCTGCGCAGCGCACCCCGTATCTCTCTGCTCATCACAGCCATCGGCGTGTCGTTCTTCCTCGAGTACACGGCTGAGCTGGTCATGGGCTCGGGCGCAAAGGTCATCCCGTCTTACTACGACAACAAGACCTTCTATCTGGGCAAAGTGCCTCTGGGCCTGACCTCCATCATCACGCTGGTGGTCACCGTGCTGTCCATGCTGGTGCTGACCTTCCTCGTCCAGAAGACCAAGCTTGGCAAGGCCATGCGCGCCGTCTCTGAGGATATGGACGCTGCCCGCCTGATGGGCATCAACGTCAACAGCACCATCTCCTTTACCTTCGCGGTCGGCTCTGCACTGGCCGGCATCGGCTCGGTGCTGTACTGCTGCTCCTACCCGCAGGCCACTCCCACCATGGGCTCCATGCTGGGCCTGAAAGCCTTCGTCGCCGCCGTTCTGGGCGGCATCGGCTCCATCCCGGGCGCAATGGTCGGCGGCATCGTCATCGGCCTGTGCGAGTGCTTCGTTTCCGCCATCGGCCTGTCTGCCTGGAAGGACGCTGTCACGTTCGCCATCCTCATCATCGTGCTGCTGTTCAAGCCCACGGGCTTCCTTGGCCGCAAGGTGCAGGAAAAGGTGTAAGGAGGGCATGAAGATGAACAAGAATCGCAAAACGCTCAAAATGCCCGTGCGCTACCTCATGAACGCCGTGCTGGTGGTGCTGCTGTTCCTGGCCCTTTCCTACATGACCGGCAACATGCTCTCCACTTACCAGAACAAGGTGCTCATGACCGTGGGCATCAACATCATCCTGGCCGTGTCCCTGAACGTGGCCACCGGCTATCTGGGCCAGCTGCCGCTGGGCCACGCCGGTTTCATGGCCGTGGGTGCTTACACCTGCGCCCTCTTCACCAAGTACAGCCCTCTGCCCGATGGCATTGCCTTTGCCATCGGCCTTGCACTGGGCGCTGTGATGGCCGGCCTGTTTGGCGTCCTCATCGGCGTCCCGGCCCTCCGTCTGACCGGTGACTATCTGGCCATCCTGACCCTGGGCTTCGGCGAGATCATCCGCATCACCCTGAACAACATCGACGATGTGCTGGGCTACAGCCTGTTCTACGGCTCCAAGGGCCTCAAGAACATCCCCAAGTACTCCAACTTCGCCAATGTCTTCCTCTGTGTGGTCATTACCTGCTTCCTCATCCATGCCATGATGAAGAGCCGCCATGGCCGTGCCGTCCTCGCCATCCGTGACAACGAGATCGCTGCCGAGAGCTGCGGCATCCAGACTACTTATTATAAGGTCATGGCCTTCGCGTTCTCCGCTGCCTTTGCCGGTCTGGCCGGTGGTCTGTACGCCTGCTACATCGGCGTTCTGAACCCCTCCACCTTCGGCTTCATGAAGTCCATCGAGATCCTGGTCATGGTGGTTCTGGGCGGCATGGGCTCCATGCTGGGTTCCATCCTCTCCGCTACCGTCCTGACCATCCTGCCCGAGGCTACCCGCAGCTTCGACAGCTACCGCATGGTCATCTACTCGCTGGTGCTCATCCTGATGATGATCTTCCGTCCGGGCGGACTGCTGGGCAGCTACGATTTCTCCATGAGCCGCATCGTGGAAAAGGTCATGAACGGCGAGCTGTTCCACAAGAAAAATGCTGACAAGGAGGGCGCAGACCATGAGTGAGTTCCAGACTAAGTTACACAGCGTCCCTTCCGGCGGCTTCCTGACCGACCGCGACAAGGATAAAAAGCCTATCCTCGACGTCCGTGAACTGGGCATCGACTTCGGCGGCCTGACCGCCGTGGACGGCTTCAACCTGATGATCGGCCGCAACGAGATCACCGGCCTCATCGGCCCCAACGGCGCCGGTAAGACCACCGTCTTCAACCTGCTGACCAACGTCTACCAGCCCACCCGCGGCTCCATCCTCATCGATGGGATGCCCACCGCCGGTAAAAAGACCTATCAGGTCAACCGGATGGGCGTGGCTCGTACTTTCCAGAATATCCGCCTGTTCAAGGACCTGTCCGTCATCGACAACATCAAGGTGGGCCTCCACGAGTCCATGAAGTACAATCTGGGCTCCTCTCTCATCCGCCTGCCCAACTACTGGAAGGAAGAGAAGCGCTGCACCGAACGTGCCTTCGAGCTGCTGGACATCTTCCACATGGCTGACCTCGCCGATGCACAGGCCGGCAGCCTGCCCTACGGAGCACAGCGCCGTCTGGAGATCATGCGCGCGCTGGCTACCAGCCCGAAGCTGCTGCTTCTGGACGAGCCAGCCGCTGGCATGAACCCCTCCGAGACCGCAGAGCTGACGGAGACCATCCGCCGCATCCGCGACGAGTTCAACATTGCTGTCCTGCTCATCGAGCATGATATGAGCCTCGTTATGGGCATCTGCGAGGGCATCGCCGTGCTGAACTTTGGCCGCATCATCGCCAAGGGTACGCCGGACGAGATCCGCAACAATCCCCAGGTCATCGAAGCCTACCTGGGCAAGAAGGAGGGCTGAACGATGGCACAGACTTTGCTGAAAGTTGATAATATCAACGTCTTTTATGGCAACATCCACGCAGTCAAGGATGTCTCCTTCGAGGTGAACGAGGGCGAGATCGTCACCCTCATCGGTGCCAACGGTGCCGGTAAGTCCACCACCCTGAAGACCATCTCCGGCCTGCTCCACCCGAAGACCGGCGACGTCCTCTACAAGGGCAAGAGCATCAAGGGCGTCCGCGCTCATAAAATCGTCGAGGCCGGTCTGGCACAGGTGCCGGAAGGCCGTCATGTCTTCCTGCACATGACTGTGGAGGAGAATCTGGACATGGGCGCTTATACCCAGCCTGCTTCCACCATCGCTCCCAACAAGGAGAAGGTCTTTGAGCTGTTCCCCCGCCTGAAGGAGCGCCGCAAGCAGCTGGCCGGCACCATGTCCGGCGGCGAGCAGCAGATGCTGGCAATGGGCCGTGCTCTGATGAGCAACGCCTCCATGCTGATGCTGGACGAGCCCTCCATGGGTCTGTCGCCTCTGCTGGTGCAGGAGATCTTCGACATCATCCAGAACATCCACAAAGAGGGCATGACCATCCTGCTGGTCGAGCAGAACGCACAGATGGCCCTTTCCGTGGCAGACCGCGCCTACGTCCTTGAGACGGGCCGCGTGGTCATGGATGGCACCGGTGCTGAGCTGCTGACCAACGAGCGTGTCCGCAGCGCATATCTGGGCGGTTAAATTACAAAAAGTAAAAGAGGCGTGACCTTACGGTCACGCCTCTTTTGTTGTGGAAAATCATTGGATGATGGATTTGTAGTAGTTCCCGAAATCGGCAAGGGCATCAATGATGGGAAGCATCTCTCTGCCGAGGCTGGTCAGGCCATACTCCACGCGAGGGGGCGTTTCGTGATAGTCGTGTCGGTAGGCGAGCCCGTCGTCGATCATCTGCCGTAAGCTGTCCGTCAAAACTTTCTGAGAGATTCCCTCCAGATCTCTTTGCAGTTCGTTGAACCGCCATGGGCGGGTCTTGAGATTGCGCAGGATCAGCAGCTTCCACTTGCCGCCGATGAGGGAGACTGCAGTGGCCACGGGGCAGGCGGGCAGTTCTTCTTTTGTTTTCATGGCATCACACCTCCGAGAACATCATAACATATTCTTTTTAATATGTACAGTTATAAAAAGGTGCGTACTTGTTTTAGAGTGTGCTCCGGCTTAAACTATACACAGGCGAGCGAGAGCGCCAATATCCTTTGGAGGTAAAAGAGATGGAAAACTATACGAAAACGAATATCGGCAGCGAGGCAAGAGTGGAACTTCACGAAAAATTGGGCCTGACGGGTGCGGAGGTCAGCATCAACCAGCTCCCGGCGGGCGCAGGGGTGCCTTTTGTGCACGCCCACAGGAACAATGAAGAGATCTACGGTATTATTGCAGGGAAGGGCAAAGCCGTTATCGATGGGAAGGAAATCGCTCTGACCGCTGGCGACTGGCTGAAAGTTGCTCCGGCAGCAAAGCGTCAGTTCTCTGCTGCCGCAGATGAGGGCATTACCTATATTTGCATTCAGGTGAAGGAACACTCTCTGGGCGGCTTTACCGCTGAGGATGCCGTTATCTTCTGATAGAAAGAGCCGGAAACGTAAAACCCCCTGTACATTTCTGTACAGGGGGTTTTATCGTGTTGGAATTATATCAGCTGGTATACCGTGCGGTCTCCAGCAGTTCCTCGGCCCGCTTGACCTGTTCCGCCGTGGGCGGGACAGCATCGGGCAGGGGATAAGGGATGCCGAGCTTCTGCCACTTGAAGAGGCCCAGCGTGTGGTAGGGCAGTACCTCTACCCGCTGCACCGTCTTGAGGGACGAGATGAACTCTGTGGTCTTCCGCAGGCCGTCTTCGTCGTCCGTCAGGCCGGGGACGAGGACATGGCGTATCCAGAGCGGTACACCGAGGTCAGAAATGTGGCGCGCCATCGCAAGGATATTCGCGTTGTCCCTGCCGGTGAGCCTGCGGTGCTTCTCCGGGTCGATCTCCTTCAAATCGAGGATGACGAGGCTGGTGGACTTCATCAGCCGGTCAAAATCGGCCAGATAAGCCGCATCGTCGGGGCGGAAGGGCTGACCGGCGGTGTCCAGAGCCGTATGCACGCCCTTGGAGCGCGCCAGCTCGAAGAACGCCGTCAGGAACTCCATCTGGCGCAGCGGCTCGCCGCCGCTGACCGTGATGCCGCCCTTTTTGCCCCAGTAGTTGCGGTAGCGCCACACCCGCTGGAAGAGCTTGTCCACCGTCCATTCCTCGCCGCCCTCAGCCCATGTCTCCGGGTTGTGGCAGTATTTGCACCGCAGGGCGCACCCCTGCAAAAAGACGACGAAGCGGACGCCGGGGCCGTCCACAGAACCGAAAGTCTCCAACGAGTGGACGTATCCGATGGGGTTACAGAGCTGCATGGCAGGTACGGGAGATGACGTCCATCTGCTGCTCGCGGGTCAGGTCGATGAACTTGACGGCGTAGCCGGAGACACGGATGGTGAAGTTTGCGTACTCCTCCTTCTCGGGGTGCTCCATAGCGTCGATGAGCTTCTCCTTGCCGAAGACATTGACGTTTAGGTGGTGTGCGCCCTGGTCGAAGTAGCCGTCCATGACCTGCACCAGATTCTCAATGCGCTCGACCTCGCTGTGGCCCAGAGCGTCGGGGTTGATGGTCTGGGTGTTGGAGATGCCGTCCAGAGCCCAGTGGTAGGGCAGCTTGGCCACGGAGTTCAGAGAGGCCAGCAGGCCGTTCTGCTCTGCGCCGTAGCTGGGGTTGGCACCGGGTGCGAACGGGGTGAATGCGGCACGGCCATCGGGCAGAGCGCCGGTGTACTTGCCGTAGACCACGTTGGAGGTGATGGTCAGGATGGAGGTGGTAGCCTCGGAGTTGCGGTAGGTGTGGCGCTTCTTGATCATCTCAAGGAAGGTGCGCAGCAGCCAGACGCCGATCTCGTCGGCACGGTCATCGTCGTTGCCGTACTTCGGGAAGTCGCCCTCGACCTCGAAGCCGGTGGCAAGACCCATCTCGTCGCGCACGACCTTGACCTTGGCGTACTTGATGGCGCTCAGGGAGTCGATGACGTGGGAGAAGCCGGCGATGCCAGTGGCAAAGGTGCGGCGGACATCGGTGTCGATGAGGGCCATCTCAGCCTCTTCGTAGTAGTACTTGTCGTGCATATACTGGATGAGGTTCAGCACGTTGACGTACAGGCCGGCCAGCCAGTCCAGCATCTGGACGTATTTGGGCAGAACCTCGTCGTAGTTCAGGTACTCGCCGGTGATGGGGGCGTAGTTGGGGCCGCACTGCTCGTGGCTCTTCTCGTCCACACCGCCGTTGATGGCGTAGAGCAGGCACTTTGCCAGGTTGGCACGTGCGCCGAAGAACTGCATCTCCTTGCCGGTCTGGGTAGCAGACACGCAGCAGCAGATGGAGTAATCGTCGCCCCAGACGGGCTTCATGACGTCGTCGTTCTCGTACTGGACGGAACTGGTGTTGATGGACACCTTGGCGGCGTACTTCTTGAAGTTCTCAGGCAGAGCAGAGGAGTACAGAACGGTCAGGTTCGGCTCCGGTGCAGGGCCCATGTTCTCGAGGGTGTGCAGGAAGCGGTAGCAGTTCTTGGTGACCATGCTGCGGCCATCCATGCCGATGCCGCCCACTTCCAGCGTTGC
>OODU01000393.1_pt1 | contig 51157 bp, 51 predicted proteins | sample 1671171 | NCBI WGS metagenome assembly OODU01 (sample SAMN06348129, study PRJEB24527) | human gut metagenome | biome: human gut; feature: ankylosing spondylitis patient; material: feces | host: Homo sapiens | place: China | collected 2015-10
TTTCTTTTCGTATGTGAACAATATACCTATTTCCTCCTTGCGGCCTCTGCTTTGTCCAACTTTTCGTCCGCACCCCCTCTGTATTTTATAAATTGTGCAATCTTGTTCTGTGTATTGCTACAAAATATGTACTTACAGGAAACAAAAACAAGGGCTGTCTTATTAAGAAAACTTCTATCACATAGTGCATATGGCAAACCGCTCATTTCACAGTATATGCAAAGAAAATCTCTTATTAAGACAGCCCTTTGTAGTTTTAACCTTTTTTGTACAAGCAATTTAAATTATAAGCCGTTTTCGGACGGCATAAGTATATTGTTTGTACAAGAGAAACTTCAAAACCGTAATCTAATATGTCTTTCCAGATACATTAACCTGCATCAGCTTAGAATTATCAGCGCCGCAGAGATTCCGGCACTTTCGGCTGATACAGACCATTGAACGATGCCGTGCCTACCGAAACGATAGCGGCCAAGAAAGCACAAGCGGCTAATTTGGTAGCGATATGATAGACAATCTTTTTCATATTGGTTTCCTCCCTGAATTAAGTGAATGAATATTTATTGCCGGGATCATGCATAAGGACACAATCCAAAGCGTCGAAGAAATTGTGATACTTTCGCGATATTGAAAAATAGATAGTATCGATGCAAGGGTTATCAATCCGATAGTAAATACAATTGATGCAATCCGGTTTCGCTGATATATTTGTTTGGAAAGCGGCTTATTGGCATGCGTAATAGGTGCGAATAATATAATAGGGACTGCAGCGATGCAATCACCTAGCAAAGACATGGTTATATGGTCTTGTAAAATATATTGCAGAAATAGAAAAAAGATATATGCTCCTATTGTACATATATGACATTTGCAGTGGGTTTTTGCATGATATCCACCACATACACTTCTTAACCCAACAAAAATAATCAGGTATATTACGGTTTCTTTCAGCTGGCTCCATAGTATGCCAATCAGTAAGATCAACGAAAAATTGATACAATCTGCAATCAGTAAATCAAAGCCATATTCGTACACATCACGATCTTTTGCAGAAATAATTTTCTGTGAAATTAAAAAAATAGTTATTTTAGCAGATAAACCCATTTGTACATTACCTCGTTACGGTTTACCTGTAAAATAACTGTTTTTTGATGAAATTGCAATACCTCGTTCCTACTTGGTAATTATTCGTTCCCACTTTGCATATTAAGCAGTAAGATATCACATATAAAGCGGTTCTCTTGCTCATAAAAACGCATCATGCCCTGATTATGTTCTACCGCCTGACGCATATTTTTTATACCGAACCCATGCCGGTGCCGGACTGGATTTGTTGTGTGTAAGGAAGGATTTCGTGACAGGACAGAATCCGCAATATCATTAGAGATCATAATAGAGTGATACATACCCTGCGGTTGAATTTGAAGATCGACTTTTTTACCTTTACTATCTTTGGCAGCTCGGATAGCATTATCCAAAGCATTGCCAATGATAATGGTGATATCCTCCGGCGATACTCCGGCTAACGCAGTTGTAATAATTGTATGAACTTGCACACCAACGCGGTTGGCCGCTGCAGTTTTGCTGTTCACAATTGCATCTAATGCAGTATTTCCAGAAAAAGTTATCTGTTTGTTGACTGCATCCTGTTGCTTTAAGAGCTGATCAATATATTGCTTAATTTCACATATATTTTGTTCATCAGCCATAGAAGAAATACAAAGAAGATGGTTTTTGAGATCGTGACGTAAAGCGCGAACGGTCTCGTACATATTTGCAATATCCTTTGTATTTTGTTGTAAGCATTCATTCTGTAATCCAAGAAGCGCGGCTTCTGTCTGAACCCTACTGATCTGTCCAAAACGAACAAATAGAAAGTAAATTAAAAGGTTAAGTAGCAATACAATGCAAACTGCGTATAAAATCGTGCTTTGAATATTTGGCTCCTGAATTGCTGCATACATCATCAACGTAATCGAAATGATGGATAAAGTTGGAATGACGATCAGTGAGATAAAATCAATCCATTTAATCTTTCCATCTTCTTTGATACGTAAAACAATTCGCGTGACAATAAAGAACAGCAGTTTGGATACCAAAATTGCCGCAATACGAATTTCGCTGAATTGACCAAGCAGAAAAGTCACCTGATTGTTTGATAATCCGGCTATTAAAAGCGCTGTGAAAGTCGATATAATTGCAGTTAATCCCATAGAAAATGCTGAGATGAAAATTTTTTGGAATAGCGATCCGCGTAGAAAGATACAACAAAACACGATATTTATAATGATTTGCAGTGAACTTGCATAGCTTTCATATAAATGGTTCCATGAGAAAAATGCAACATTACCAAATGATATGACCGCTAGTATTGCAGTACCCCAAAACCTTGCTGAACCCATTGTTTTATATCCAAAATATTGCACTAAAAAACTTAATATCAGAGTTATTTCCAAAGCGTTGACTGCCATTTCAAAACAAAAGTTCATGGTCGCAAACTCCTCATATATGTCATAAAGGCGGATTGGGTTTCAGCGGCTTGCGCGCGACTGACAGGAATAACCTGTCCAGTGGTCAAGGTAAGAGTCGTCCTGCTGCATATTTGAATAAAGCGACAATTTACCAGATAACCAACATGGCATCGAACAAAAAAATACCTGCTCAATTCTCTCTCTATATCGCTTATGCGTGCCTTATAACGTAATTTTGATCCGTTGCGATGAGCGATAATATAATGACCTTCACTTTCAAAATAAAAAATTTCTGAAATTGGAATACTGATATTACTACCGTTTATTGTAGCGGTGTAGTGGACTTTAGTGTTGTTGATAACCTTAGTCATCTTTTCAAGAACCATTGGAAGATCTTCCAGATGTGTTTTTCGTAGAAACCAGAACGGTTGAAATGCAAATGATTGATACACCAGGTGCTCTAAACTGGACAGAAAAATAATTAAAGGCTTGGTTCTCATTTTCATTAGTTCATTTGCTACAGAAAACCCATCTTGATCTGGCATATCAATATCTAGAAATAATGCATCTGTTGGCTTTTGTGTAAACTGACGTAACGCATCAATGCCTGTATTGGTTACGATAATTTCAGGCTTTATGCCTAAATCCTTAAAAGCAGAAGATAGACGTTTGGCAAATGACTGTGTAAAGGGTATATCATCATCGCAGAGTATGATCCGCATAATTGCTCCTCCTGTTTGAAATTACTTGTGGAATAACTATACCATAAGACCATACTCCAGATACAGTATATCCCACAAAATCAAATATTGCAATACCGGTATTTAATATTTACAGAACACTTCGTTCATAATCATATGAAAGGAAGTGAGCGGTAATGTTTCCAGAACGAATCAAATATCTCCGTCAAACGCGAGAACTTAACCAAGTACAATTAGCAGAAAAATTAGGAACCACTAAACAAAGCATTAGCAACTGGGAGAATGACAATATCGTTCCTTCTGTCGATATGCTCGAAAAAATTGCAGATTTCTTTAAGGTTAGCACAGATTATCTTTTAGGCCGTGAAGAAAAGCCGATGACTGGAATTCGGTTGTTAGATGTAACGGGATTAACAGCTACTCAAATCTCACATCTGATGGCGTTAATTGATGATCTCCGCAATTGAACTTACCGTATGGCCGATACTTGTATCTCGAGTATCGGCTTCTTTTATTATACCGAGAAGATTGCATTTTGTGTTTACCAAGTAGGAACGAATTATTACCAAGTACGCATGATGTCTTGATTTATACATCTTGAAACATTATTGTTCTTATATCTCATATATATATGGAGCAGAATGTTTAGCAGACCGTCAAATCAGCTATTATCAAGTTTTCAATCGGTATAATAGTTTCACTGGGCTCTGTTAAGGAAGGCAACGGATTAAACCTATGACAGCACATGACCAAGAGAATTTTATACACCTTTACCGTAAATATTATAAAAAATTGTTGTATACGGCTCTTGATATGCTCAAAAATATTTCCATGGCAGAGGACTTGACTAATGAAACATTTACAATTTTACTGGCGCAGTTTGATCGGATACAGCACCATCCTAACATCGGTGGATGGCTGCACACAGTATTGACCAACCTAGCCTTAAATGAGCTAAAAAAGCAAAGTAGATATGTTCCTGTACCCACTGAAGAGTTATATAATATCGGTCATGAAGCAGATATGTTTGTCTTTGATGATTTTCTGCCGGCGGGTTTATCTAGCGCAGACAAGGAAATTCTACATCTGCGATTTCAAGAAAACTTGAACTGCGCTGAAATTGCGCGATGTCTGGATATCAGCCACGATGCTAGCAGAGCACGTTTATCTCGTGCCAAACGACGCTTTGCAGAACTAATTTTGCAGGATAAATCTAATTAAATTGGTATTGTAAATAATTATAGGTGTGTATTCCGCGATAAAATTGTTGGAATACGCACTTTTTTTATCAGAACAGTTGTTTTTACAATACACACGATATAATTGGCTTTCTGTTTACATTTGCGATCGCTACTTGTCTTTACTCGTTATCTCAACTTGAAGATAGGGTGTGAAGCAAGTGTACTTACAGGAATTGCTCTCCAATGCAGCGAACCATTTAGAACCAGAAACCTTGGAGATAATAGAGCGATTTAAGCCATTACTCCGGAAGTATGCACGCTTATTGAGAACTGAGGATGCTGACGATGAGCTTCAACTGGAATTGCTGAAGGTTATATATGAAACCTCATGGGATAAACTGAATTTGAAAAACGAAGGAGCGTATGTTAATTACATAGCGACTGCTATCCGAAACGCCTATATCAATCTTTCAAAAACACGTAATAAGCATCAAGAATATTGTTTTTCGTCATTTGGAGAAGACCAAGAGTTTATGGTGACTTCGACATTGACAAGTGCCGATGACTATGAGCATCTATTATGTAAAGACTTAAAGAATATTTTGACAGAAACGGCATTCCGCATTGTGTGTTTGACATGTTTGAAGGGATACAGCTGTGCGGTTATCGCCAAGAAGCAAGGTGTCAGTCGGCAACATATTAATCAGGTTAAACGCCGAGCATTAGGCAAACTAAAACAATATTTTAAAGCTAATTCTGATGAACAGGAGTGAATAATGTGGAAGATATTAGATTGATAACCACATATATGTCTGTTATAGGTGCAGCATTGGGCTGGTTTTGGGGTGGTGGAACACCGGCACTCTATACGTTGATTGTATTCATGGCAATTGACTACATTAGTGGCGTTATGTTGGCTATCGTCAACAAGGAAGTGTCCAGCGCAGTTGGAGCACGCGGTATCTTTAAAAAAATGATGATTATGGCCTTCGTGGGCATGGGTCATTTGCTCGATGCTTATGCAATTGGACAAGGTCAAATGCTGCAAACGGCAATTATTTTCTTCTATATGTCTAATGAAGGAATTTCGATTTTAGAAAACACAACAGAATTGGGGTTGCCGATTCCACAAAAGCTGAAAGACATTTTAGTTCAGTTAAATAAAAAATGAACGCCAAATTTGATTGTGACGGTAAAAATTTGTATGGCAGTACGTAATTAAATAGTGAAGGCAATGGATTGAGCATAATGTTCATCCATTGCCTTTTTATATCACGTTGTAAAAGATATGTTTGTCATATTTATAGAGAGACGGTGCGTGGCCTGCGGGTTGACGATAGTGAGGAACGTTATCTTGCTTTATACGGTTTTCCATCGGTTCGGGATGAAATAGTAGGCGATTTATTACATATAAAAATCGGGAACAAGGGCGTAACAGCAACTGTTATGGGACATTATGATTGAAAAGTTGCTGTTCAATATCCATATGACTAAATTGCCTGACACGCAATACCCTCTCGCAGAACCGTTCGAGCGAAAATGCCTCGCCCGGCGAGTCCTGATCCATCAGCAGACCGATCACCGAACACCGCGCGGCAGAAACCTTATTCTGCAACTTTTCAGCTAATTTGTCCGAAATATCACAGTAACCGTCCGTGATGAACAGAATATCGGCGTTTTCAAAGGCCTCTTCGTCCATCAGGCGCAGCGCTTCTTTCAGCGGTGTTTCAAAATCCGTACCGCCGTCAAAGAAATGCTCTGCGGCCGCAAGAAGTTCCTCGGCGGTGAATTTTCCCGGCAGAAAACGGTCGGTACGCACTTCATCTTTGCCAGAAAAGTGTATGAGCGCAAACTTTCTGCCCTCGTGGGCGCAGATATCCTGCACGGCCAGTGCCAGTGCTTTGCCCCATGCGGCATTTTCGCCGCAGGTCGAGCCGGACTCGTCCAGACAGACGATCACATCACCGCCGCCCTTGCGGATCTTCTCGCGCTTGGCGTACTGCGTCAGCCCATTCGCATTGTACCGCCGCAGAAACAGCGGCATAGTTGCGGGTGACGCTAACAGCGCAAGTTCACCGGACAGCAGGTTTCTCAAATCGCGGCCGCGTGTCAGTGAGAATTTTTCGCCGTGACCATGCGCATAACCATTCTTCCGCAATGCGGAAAGCACCTCTTTCATGCGGCCAAGCTGGCGCGTAATGTCGCGCAGATAGTTGTTTTCTTTCAGTTTGCGGAGCAGTTCTTGGTTCTGCTGCGCCTTTTCTGTACCGTTTCCGGACTCTGAACCCCAGCAGGCAGACGCATATGCCACCGTTTGGGCGGTTTCCAGACTTTCCTGCGCTGCCGTTTGTAAGGCAGTTTCCTCCTGCGAAAGCTGCTTGCGGAGTGTGTCGGACAGCATAGTGCGAACGACTCCGATTTGTTCGGCAACGCTTGCAAGCTGTTCTGCCGAGTGTAATATTTCCGGCAGTTCTGTGCTGTCATTCTGCACTTTTGCGAGTGTGTTCTGCATTTTTTCATGCAAACGGTTCTGTTTTTCATAAAGCCTTGACAAAACCATCGGCAGCTTGCCGAGCGCGTCCATCAAGTGCTTTTCTATATCCGAAACAGTCTGCACCAGCATTTTCGCGGTTTCCATCGCAACGAAATCGTTTTCTGCGCAGAAACGCCGCAATTCACCGTATTCCGGCTGATTTTGCAGCATATCCAGCACTGCCGCACGGCAGTTCGCCGCCGAGAAACGCGAATCCGCTTCTGTCGGACGATGTTCTGAAGCGTACAGCAAGTGGAACAGTTCGGTCAGTGCCTTGTTCTCGGCATCGCCGCCTGCGTCCTCAAAAATCATCTGCTCCAGCCTTGTTGGGCGGAACACCTCATCAATTCGCGGCGCAACGTTTTTTTCGGCAAGGCGCAGAGCGTTTTCTGCCTGTTTCAATGTAAAAAATCTGTATTTCATAATTTTCTCCTCTAAAAATCGTGCCGCAGAGCGTATTACTCTGCGGCACTTTCGGTTTTGTTATCAGAACGGCGGATTGTCCATCGGCGTACCGCCCGGCCCCCACGCATAGCTGTCCGGCACACCGGAGAAATCCGGTGTCGGATACTGCGCGGCCGCGCCCGGAATGGGCTGCGGATAGTCGTTCATCGGCGGCTGTACCGGTGCAGTCGGTGCCATGTTCTGTGCAGGGACTGCGGCATGGTTCTGTGCGGCGGGCGTACCGACGTTCTCCGGTTTCTTGTCCAGAAACTTGATGTCCGAACCGGAAACCTCGTAGACCGTGTGCTTTTCGCCTGTCTGCTGGTCAGTCCACTCGCGCTGCTGCATACGGCCCACCAAGGATACCAAACGCCCCTTTTTGCCGTATTCCAACACGAATTTCGCCTGATTGCCGAACACGGAGCAGTTGAAAAAGTCCGCGTCCGGATCGCCGTCACGCTTGAAATCGCGGTCCACCGCCAGACGGATAACCGCCACCAGCTTTTCACTGTTCTGGCCGCGCCGTTCGGGATCTTTGGTCAAGCGACCGATCAAAATAATCTGGTTTAACATAGCTTTTCCTCCTTATGCGGTCTGCAAAATACTGAGTTCTTCCAGCGTGCTGTACGAAAAGCGGCACGCATCATGCGCTTTGCGATTGAGTGCTTCCAAATCGGCAAGTGTCTGCGCGGTCTGCGCACGCTGTTCGTCAGACTGTGCGCTGTCATCAAGCGCGCGCCACTCCTGATACAGTGCGGCGAACGCACTTCGCAGCGGTACAAGTGCCTTGACGGACGGCGCGGCATTGAACGCCTCAAAAGCGTCCCTGCCCTTGTGCAGCAGTTCCTCAAGGCGAGTACGCAGTGGATTGTCGCACAGCTTTTCCAACACGGCGCACACGGTTTCGATTTCCTTCGGCTCGTTCCAGAGGTAGTTTTTGAGCGAAAGCAGGTCATTCGGCTGCACTTCTGCGTGGCCGTTCAGCCATGCCGCCGCCTGTGCGATACGTCCGAAACCGAAGAATTTGCGGTCGGAAACCGTGATACTCTGGCGGCGCAGTTCGCACAGTACATCGTCCATCAATTCGTTGATCGACGGCGGAATGACAACGGCTTTCACCTCGGACTGCATGGCGTACAGTTCGTCCAGTGTAACGGTCACCGTCACTGTGCCAAACCGCGCGCCCTGCTTTTCGTGCAGGATTTTCAGCCGCGCCTTGCGTTTCTGGACATTGTGCGTCACCACTTTGAGCTGAAAACGGTCATACAGCGGCGCGAGAATCTGTTCTTCCTTGTTGCGGAAATTCGGAATTTCATTCGATGCGGAAAAGAACGAGATCACCGGAATCTGCACGGTCACGCCCTCGTTTGTGTAGCGTTTTTCGTTCAGAACGGTAAGCAGTGAGTTCAGAATACCGTCACCGGCCTTGAAGATCTCGTCCAGAAAGACGATATGCGCGTCCGGAATTTTGCCCTCGGTGATCGTGGTCGGCTTGCCGCCCACAAGCAGTGACAGACCCTTGCGGTAGATTTCCAGCAGTTCGGTCAGTCGTGCAAGCTGTGTCATAGCGGCGGTGTCGGTCGGGTTCTGCTGTACGGCCTGCATTGCGGCGGCAAGCTGCTGCTGCATCTGCTGGTAATACGGATCACCGGACGCAATCTGCGCCGGTACGGCTCCGGGGATCAGGCTCGCCAGATCAAGACGGCCGAACAGCGCTTCTTCATCCGTCTGCTTGGACAGCAGGCGTTCAAACTGCTTTGCACCGGTAATGCGCTTGCGAAACTCGTTTACCGCGAAACTTTTTGCCTGTCCGGGATCACCCAGAATAAACAGATTGCTCTCGGACAGCAGCGCCAGTGCGATAGCGTAAATCAGCTCGTCACGCTCTGCGATTTCGCCGTTCAGTTCGGTCATTACTGCCTGCATTTTCTCCCGTAAAGTCATCGTCACGCCGCCTTTCCGTTCAGCTGCGAACTGCTTTTGCGATAAACCATCAGCAGATAATTGAAATCGCCGTGGTTGCACATACAGCGCAGGCGGTAATCATTCACCATGCCAAAGTGCGCAAAATCGTAGGTTGGGCACCAGAAATCCGGCTGACGAGCATCGGGATTGGCCGCGCAGAAACGGCGCATTGCCGGTTCGCTATGCAGTACAGACTTGCGAAGCTGGCGAAAAAATGCGTTCGCCTCGCAGATGCTTTCGTTCGTCAGGTAATAACTCTGCACCGGATGCCAGAAATTGCGGCGTTCCGGCGAAAACTGCCCTATTGCGCTGAGCAGACGGTTTTCTGGCTTGAAATGAATGATTTTCTCGGCGATACCGGCCGGTATCAGAATCGTTTTCTTCATAATGTTCTCCTTTTCACGCCGCTTTGCGCGTGCGTCCGGTCTTGGGTTTCGCTTCGGTTTTCGGCAGCCGCAGCGGCAAAAGCAAATGCAGTTCGTTGTCTGCACGCAGCATGAGCGCACCGCCTTTGTCAAACTGCACTTCGATACTTTTACCTTGCATTAGTGTCGCGGCTTCGCGCAGATAGGTATAGTTGTAGCAGAAACCTTCCTGCGGCAGCGGCGTTCTCACGGTGCAGTCCAACTCGGTCTGACCGGTAATCGTGCTGTCCATGCCGGACAAAAATTGCAGTCGCAGAGTGTGTTTGTTTATCTGGTTCAGCAGCAGTTTGGCGTTGTTCGTACTGCCGACACTCACTCGTTTGAGCGAGTCAAGCAGCGCGTCCCCCGAAACCTCGATTTCGTGCATCATGCAATAACCGTCCAGAATCGGCTGTACGTTCGTGAACTTCTGTTCATTCAGCTTTGCATACAGAACCATCTGCGGCCCGCAGAACACGGCATAGCTTCCGAAAACACCGATTTTGCAATGCTTTACGCCATGAAAGACATTCAGCACGATTTTCATAGCCTCGACCGAAAGCAGCAGGTCCAGCGGTTCGGTGCGGCTCGTATCTTCGGATACGACCGTCAGGCGGTAGCCGTCACAGCTTGTCGCGGACCATCTGCCGTCATGCACCATGACATGAACGCAGTTCAGCGCACGCGAATTGAAACCGTTGCTTTTCGCCGCAGAAAACAGCACTTTCGCGCCAATTTCGCAGAAGTTTCCGGCTTCCGTGAGCAAATCCGGTGTGCATGGTTCGGGAACGGGATACTTTGCGGTGTCCATCAGCGCAAAGCGGTAGCCTGCTTTCGCGTTGCGGACGGAAATCGTTGACTTGTCGGTTTCAACCGTGGTCGCTTCGTCCCCGAACAGCTCCAGCATGGACTGAAACACGCTGCCGATGAGCAAGGCTTTGCCGTCCTGCTCCACCCGGCAATGCAGACGCGCCTGTAAGACGCATTCGTTTCCCCGTGCGGTGAACTGCACGAGGTTCTGTTTTTCGTCTGCTTCCATCAGGACGCAGACGGTTTCTTTGGTCGTGAACTGCCGCCCGATCACCAGACAGCATCGTTTGGCGATAGGCAGTAATTCAGACCGGTTTGCGATGAATTTCATAGTTTTTGTTCCTCCTTTTCGTGTTTTGAACACAAGAAAAGACCATATGCGTCCCGGATTGGGATTCATATGGTCTTACTCGGCTCTCTCAGGTTCAAACGGTCTGGTACGGCTCTGGACAGAATACGGCCCGGGCGGAATACGTTGACAGATGGATTACGTTGACCTGATGATAGGGATAGTATACGATATTGTGCTTTCTGTGAACAGTTGAAATTTTTTCTCGTTCTATAAAATTCATCGCACGGAACAATCTTCAACTATCCCGTCCCCATAAAACATGCTACACTACTCACATAACAGGTCAAAGTAATTTCATGTCAACGTATCCAGCCCGGGCGTTTTTCTGCCCTTAGGCCGTAACAAATGCTTTGAAACCTGAACAGACAAATCAGACCATGCAGATCCCTTTGCGGACTTGCATGGTCTTTTTTTGCCTGAAAAACAACAAGGAGGAACCCTTATGAACACCGAAAACAACCCGAACCCCATGAATCTGGACGAACTGTTTGCGTCCCCCGCAACGACCGTTCCCGAACCATCACCCGCCATCGAACCACAGTTCTCTCCCGTTTCCGAACCTGCTGCACCTAAGCCGGACAACATTGTTGACCTGTTCGGCGCAGTCGTGGAACAGAGCGAAGAAGATGAGGTTGCTGCACTTCTGGTGAAAGTCACCACAAGTCGCCCCGTATTTGACTACGCTTCTATTCAGGACGAAATCAAGGACGCGGACATGACCTTTGAGCAGCTTCGCGTCAAGATGTCGGCAGACTGTCCGGAGCTGGAGGCTCGCGCCTATGTTTCGTGGTCGCTCAGCTACGCCGGCTTCTGCGAACGTATCACAGACGTAAACAGCACGATCTATGACGCGAAATCCAAGATGGAACAGAGCAAGAAGTTCAAGGACGCACTGAAAAAGCGCAAGCCTGCGGATAAACTGCCGGTTTGCAGCGTCAAGCCTACCGTCACCGCGCAGAAGAAGGGAATTCTTCCTTTCCCTGCATACAAGGCAGTCTGCGAAAGCGTGGATGCGGCAGAAAAAGCGAACGCGCCTATCTGCTATATTCCTTCGCAGGACGGGCAGATTTACGAAATGCGCCGCAACGAGATCGGTACGTTTATCGCGCCGTCCTCGAAAATCGTGGAGCTGGACATGGTACGGGCAGGGTTTCAGATGAACCTGCCCCGGCTTCCAGCCGCCAAGCTCGCGAAAATCATCTCGTTCTTCCGCCGTGTCTGCGTAGCGCATGACCGCTGCATGGAAGCGCTCGTCAATGTGTACTGGGACCGTGTGGAGCAGGAATATATCCTGCACGTTCCGGCGCAGCGGGCCACCGCAGTCAGCGTGGAAACGGACCTTTCAGACCGCCCGGACGAAAGCCGCTATCTTCTCTCGATGGAAGTCCATTCGCATAACATGATGGCGGCGCAGTTCTCCAAGACGGACGATGCGGACGAACAGGCCACGCGCCTGTACATGGTCATCGGACGGCTGGATCGGTTCTATCCCGAAATCCGCTGCCGGTTTGCCTGCGGCGGACAGCACATTGAAATTCCCGCCGAACAGGTCTGTGAACGGACCGATGTGCCGTTCTCGACTGCGTGGCTTACCGCCGTTCACGCCCACCGAAGGGAGGCGGCGTGATGCGCTTTCGGACAGACTGCCCCGTTCACATCGTTATGCTCGGCTGCGGCGGCACCGGCGGTCATATCGCACCGCACCTGTACCGCCTGCTGCACGCGCTGTTCCGTCCGTCTAAGGTCATTCTTTGTGACGGCGACATCGTGGAGAAGAAGAACCTCGTTCGGCAGAATTTCATTGCGTCAGACCTCGGCAAAAACAAGGCAGAAGTGCTGGCAACGCGCTATTCCGGCGCATTCGGCATGGAAACCTGCTTTTCGGACCGCTTCGCAGAGAGTGAACAGCAGCTTAAAAATCTGCTGGCACCCAATCAGCGGAACGCGCTTGTCATTCTGATCGGCGCGGTGGACAACAACCGCAGCCGTCAGCTTTGCAACAGCGTCTTTTATCAGATGCGTGAACTCATTTACATCGACTCCGGCAACGGCCTTTCCAGCGGTCAGGTGGTCTGCGGTATCCGCAGAAATAACCGCACCGTACAGAAACCGGTTGCACGATTTTATCCGGATATTCTCGAACCAACGGACAAATTCCCGTCCGAACGGTCCTGCGCGGAAGCGTCTGTTTCCGCGCCGCAGGCCATTACAGCGAACATCATGGCGGCAACGCTCGTGCTGTGTATGCTGTACAACATCTTGGCCGCCGGGGAGCTCGTCACCCGCATGACGACATTCTCCAGCCGAACCGTAAATGTCAGACCGCTGCTCTCCGGACGGAGGGCGGCGTGATGCACGGAGGGAGTATCTATGTCGAAATTAAACCTCTCGTTATTCGTTAATGCCCTTGCGGAACTGCCCTCTGCGGAAGGACTCCCTGATGATTACATCGGGGAGTCTTATCTGCTTGAAAGGGTCATTTTCCCTCTGCTGAACGGAGAAAATGTGTCGATCGATGATCTCGATATGGACGCATTCGACCAGACTTGTATTGACGCACTGATCGAACGCGGTGAACAGGCCGACGGCGGTTGCTCTGCCCTCGGTCTGTATCAGCAGGCGGTCAATACCCGTCCCGCAGTACAAGCAGACTGTGATTTTGTCTAAAGAAACAAGGAGAACTTTATGGAATATTACGAAGAACTGACGTATGCGCTGAAACAGTTATCGGTCGTGCAGTCTTTTTATCACGCCGGACGACTGGAAGCATACAAGGAAAACTGCGGCAGCAGCATCGACTGCGATGAGGATTTTCTCTACGCCAACTGGTGGGAACTGCTCGAAGCGGCGGCGGATTTCGTTGATGTCCGCTGGGACGAAAGCGAAACCTGTGAGCGTCTGTACTTCTCGGACGCGGTCATTCGCCGCTGTCTTGCACAGGTGCAGAAACACGCAGATAATCTGGGTATCCGCCTGAAAAACGATCCGTATTATCAGGAAATCTGCAATGATGTTTACGACATCCTGCTCGATGCCTGCCCATACAACTGCTGTTTTCGAGTGGTTGCGCAGACGCACCACAAACGTGGCTTCGGCCTGTCCGTCTGGATCTATTGCGAACAGTTCTACGAGCTCAGCGGTCTGCTGAACGGCATTTTAGAGGTCATGGCGTACTTTTCGCAGGAAGCGGCAAGGCTGGAACACCAAAATATGCTGACCGGTGAACCGATCGTCTTTTCGCAGCTTACGGAAAGCGAGGCGGCGTAACATGATCCGAGAAGCCATTCTGCATTTCGACCCCCTGCAAACGCAGGTAAAAACCGAATGTATCGACCAGAACGGTCTGCGCAGCGTCAAATTCATCGAAAACGAGGACTTGATGCGGGCAATTCGTCAGCACACCTATACGACGCCGCTGCACAGCGGTCTGCTGCCGCCAAACTGCGTGGCTCTCACCGCGCACAAAGAGCAGTGGACCGTGACGCTTGCAAGCGACTGCGGCTGCTACGACGTTTTCTATCACAACACCGCTTACGAGAATTTTCCCGTGCCGCGGCTTCTGCTGTCCTGCACGATAAATAGCGGCAGATTGCAGAATTTCCGGCTTGCGGTCGCCGATCAGGGCGAACTGACACCCGAAACCGCGCTGTTCAAGTGTCCGTTTCCCAATGTCAACGGCTTTTCGCTGTGTGTCGGCTCCAATGTGTTCACCGGCTACGACACGCCCCGCAAACTGCGGACGCTTCTGCACCGTGTCATGGCCGTTCCGTTCGGTGATGATTATTACCGAACGGAGCAGACGCGGCTGAACCTCGGCGCGCGTGAGCTGTTCGAGCATTTGAAAGACAAGACACCGGCGTATTACTACGAAAACGTGCTGATTTCGTCCGGCAAAACCCTTTCGGATTTTCTGGGAGGTGCCGCATGAATGCCTCTGAACTCTACCGCAGATTGAGTGAGCCGTTTCCCTCCGCCGATGTGGAGTGGCGTGTCACCAAGGTACACCAGCGTTCCGGTCTGGCGGTGCCGTACATCACCAGCCGCGCCATTCAGACACGGCTCGATCATGTAGTCGGCCCGTTCTGCTGGCGCACGCGCTACATTCCGTGGCACCAGTACATTCCCAAGCCGTCCCGCGGCGAAAATCCTGAAGCCGACCGCACGCCGGTCGCGTCACAGCTCTGCGGCCTTTCCATCTACGACGAGGAAAAGCGCGAGTGGATCGAGAAAATCGACGGCGCGGAAAACACCGACTTTGAGAGCATCAAGGGCGGTATTTCGGACAGCTTCAAGCGTGCCGCTGTTCTCTGGGGCATCGGACGGTATCTGTACCTTTTCGACGCCAAATGGGCGACGCTGGACGAGAGAAAACGCATTGCGAACCCCGCCGAACTCACGCGATACTATGCCGACAAGCTGCAAAAGCTGGGACTTTGCACCGCGCAGAACAGCAATAATGCACCGAACTGCTACCTTGTAAACGGCCTTACGCCTGCACCGATGGACAGCTATCCGAACGCGGTCTGGGTTGACCTCACCACGCCGGACGGTCATACATTGAAAGCGTTCAGTTATGGCACAAAACCCGGCCTGACCGGCGGTATTTCGCTGAAAACCGCGTCTATCGTGCAGCGAAACAGCGCAAACGGCAGTTACTATGAACTGACAGACTATCAAGCGGCGTGAAGGAGTGAAGAACATGACTGGTTTTGTTATCACACAGCTTTCTCTCTGCGATTTTCGCGGCTTTTCCGGCGAAAAAAGCTGGACACTTGGGCCACTTACCAAAATCATCGGACACAATTATCAGGGCAAATCCTCAATTGCGGACGCGATCGCGTTTGCGCTGACCGGCGCACCGTATTTCGGCGGGCGCGACTTGGACCGGCTGCACCACAGCGGCGCGGCCATGATGTGGGTGGAAGCTGTATTGCGCACCGATGAGGGCAAGACGCATACTGTTCACCGTATCCGGCAGAACGGCCGCACCGTGCTTTCCGTGGACGGCGCGACCACCACGCAGGAACGTTTCGCGGAACGATTCGGCAGTAAGGACCTTATTCTTTCGCTGCTCAATCCGCTGTACTTCGCGGAAGTTCTCGGCGGGGATGGACGAAAGCTGATTGAGCAGTACCTTGCTCCCGTATCGCACGAAACCGTGCTGAGCAAACTCAGCGAAACCATGCGTGAGCTGCTGAAAGACGAAGCGATTTCCGTTCCGGCAACCTATGTCAAGTCCCGCCGCGAGGAACTGAAGGATCTGGAAAAGGACCGTCTGGTGCTGAACGGACAGATGGAGCAGACCGAAATGCAGCGTGCAAAGTTGCAAAAAGACCTTGCCGAAAAGCAGGCTCGGCTTGCTCACGCTGCGGCAGCCTTTGCTCCACTGGAGAAAAAGCAGAACGAACAGGATTTTTCCGCGATAGACGCGGAACTGCAAAAACTGTCCGCACAGTATGACGCGGTACAGGATAATTCCGCCGAAACGGCGCGTTCCGAACTGCAAAACAGGCTGAAAGCGGTACATTCCCGCGGCTATGCTTCCGAAAACACCGAAAAGTTGCAGAAAATGCAGCTTGACCTGCAAATGCTGTACGGACGGTACAGCGATGAAAGTGCGCGACTCGGCTACCTGCAAAAGCAGGGCGCGTGTCCGACCTGCCTGCGGCGCATGGACGCACAGGGCTTATCCGAGGTGCAGTCTGCCTATCGTCAGCGGTTGCAGAAGATACGCGCAGACGGAACAGCGCTGCGGCAGCAGGCCGAAACGCTGAACAAAGAGGAGCAGACGCGAAAAACGCAATTTGAAAGCTGGAAAGCGTCTGAAATTGCTCGTCTGGAGCAGGAATTGCAGAAAATCTCGTCCGCAAGCACCGCAGACCAGCAGAAAGCACTCATCAAGGCACGTATCAAAGAACTGACGGCAGTGCGTGTTCTCGGCGGTCTGACCGCCGAGGAACAGACGCAGTACAGCAGTCTTGCCGCCGAAAAAGGCCGCCTGGAAAGCGAAATTGACGCTATCTGCAAGCTGCTTTCCGGTCTGCCGCAAGGGCAGAAACAGGCATTATGCGACCTTGAAGCAAAAATCGCTGTTTTGAACGACAAACTGACCGCCGCCAAAGCCTATCAGGCAGAACGCGCACAGCTTCTGTTTGCGCCGCTGCAAATGCACAAGGCCGCGCTGAAGCTCATCGAAACGAGCAAATCCAGCGGCGAAGTGCATGATGTGTTCAAGCTGACCTACGACGGCCGCGATGATGTGCAGCTTTCGCTGTCCGAGCGTATACGCTGCGGACTGGAGGTTGTGGAATTGCTGTCACGGCTCAGCGGACGGAATTACCCGCTGTTCGTGGACAATTCCGAATCGCTCTGCGATCTCGGCGCGGCGCAGCACGCCGGTCAGCTTATTCTGACGCGCGTTGTCAGCGGCCAGACCTTGCAGGTGCAGGCGGCTGAACCGATGCAGCAGAAAGCAGGGTGACGTATGAGTCTTATCACTTTCCCAATTCTGCAAACCGCGCGCAAAAGCGGCCTTTCCGTGGGGAACACGGGGAAAACCATGCATATCAACTGCCCGTTCTGCGGCGAAGGCAAGCGGCGACTGTATCTTTATCCCGATACCGAGCAGTACCATTGCTTTCACTGCGGCGCGCACGGAAATGCGGTAAGCCTGTACGCACGGCGCACCGGTTTGTCCTATGCAAATGCGTATCACGAGCTGGAAGCCGACCGGATGCTGCATTTTCCTCTGCCGAATGTTCCGAAAACGCCGGAACGCGAACCCGCATCAATCGAAAAGCGTGACGCGGTGTATCGTGCAATGCTGCAACTGCTGCCGTTATCCGCAGAACATCACCAAAACCTGCTGCATCGCGGTCTTTCCGAACAGAAAATCCGCGGAAACAGCTACCGCACCCTTGCAGACGGAAAAGAACTGCGCGACAGCATTGCCGCGCAGCTTTCCGCCCGTTTCGACCTCAACGGAATCCCCGGATTTTATTTCCGAGACGGCACTTGGCGGCTCTGTGCGTACAGCGGTCTGCTGATTCCCGTCCGCGATGCGGACGGACGCATGCAGGGTATCCAAATCCGCCGCGACAGTGCCGAGCGCATGAAATATGTCTGGCTGTCCGGTGCAGGCCGGCCTTGCGGCACACCTGCGCGAAGCTGGGTTCATGTGACCGGCAATCGTGCAAAAGCTACCGCCGTTATCACCGAAGGACCGCTGAAAGGCGATGCCGCCAGTGCACTGTCCGGCGATACGCTGTTTCTCTGCGTGCCCGGCGTATCTGCAATCAAATATCTGCCGGAAACACTGAAAAACCTGCATTTGACTGCCGTTTACGAGGCGTTTGACATGGATAAGCTGCGCAATCCGCAAGTTGTAGCCGCACGAAAGCGACTGCGGCAGATGATTGCCGACTGTGGACTTCCATGCCGGACGCTATTATGGAACGAAACCTGCAACGGTATTGATGATTATCTTGCCGCACAAAAAATCTGCTGAAGGAGAATTTTTATGAATAACCAGAACAATTTTATGATCGTTCAGGGTGAAAACCTTGACGAAAACCAGCTTCTCGGAAAATTTGTCTATTATTCGCTGGCCGATGTACTGGTGGACAAGGACGATTTCACGCGCATCTGCCTGTCCATGAACTTCCCGTATGCCGCACGGCGCATTTCGGTCGTGGACGCATTCCGTAACGCAACCGGCCGTGTGACGCGCAGTATCACACAGAACAGCCACGGCTCGCAGGAGATTTTCCGCATTTACTGCCGCGACAATATGCGCGATGGACAGATCTATTCGCGCGAACTGGTGCGCGAAACCGTGGGTTTGAGCACCAACCAGTACGAGAAACTGGCGAATGTGTGCTATGATCGCGACCGCGATGCCATGTTCTGCAATATTGAACAGAACGATACGACCGTTGATGTCCCACAGCTTTGCCGCGAAATGGAGCAGCGGTTTGAGATTTACCGCAACTGCCTCGGCCGCAGTCAGATCGACACGATCGTAACGCATTACCTTGCGTCACTGGACGCTTTGCCAATTTCGATTTACGGCAAGCTGTACTTCGTGCCGCGCCATCAGATGCACAAGGTAGACCTTTTTGAGGACTTTCTTGAAGCACTGAACGAGGCTAACCGCAGTGACAAGCCGCTTGTGGTGAACAGTTTTTACGTTGCGGACGACGATAAGCAGCGCGAGAAAATGACCGCCGAGTTCTACGCGCTCGTGCGCCGCGAAGCGCAGGAGTACGAGGAACGCGCCGCGCACCTCATCAACAATGGTACGCAAAGTCCCGCTATTCTGGAACGCTGGGTAAAGCGTATCCACGAGCTTGAGGAGAAAAGGCAGCGGTTCGAGGAACTTTTCCGTCGCCAGCTTGACGAAACCGACAGCGAGTTCGATACCCTCCGCCTGTATTCGCAGGAATTGCAGGTACGGGCGATGGGACTGAGGACGAAGAAAGCTGCGTAAGCATCGGCTCCACCAGTAAAACAATCCGCTGCAGCATCAAATGTTGCAGCGGATTATTCTATTCAGTTATTCATTGGTTTTATTTCTGTCATGCGCAGCATTGTGATGATCGACTGCTCGCAAGTATAGCCATTCTTCGGATCGAATCGATTCGCTCCTACGCCCTGCATGATACCGGTTTGCCTCATCGCATAGACAGAATCCTTTGCCCATGCGCCAATACTTCCGTTGTCAGCATAGAGCGTAGGACTGACTTCGATATTTCCATACAGCACCGTATAAAGGCGCTGCAGGATAACCGCCGCTTCCTGTCGGGAAAGCTCGCGCGTGGGCTGGAAGGTGCCGTCCTCATAACCGGTAACAATACCGAGTGCCGCGATCTGACGTACTATGTCTTCATCGCAGTCGGAGAACGGCTGTGCCAGTTCAGGCAGATTGATGTTTGGGTTTACCGTCTGAATGGTTTGCCAAGCCAGCTTGCAGAATTCATCGCGGTGGATATTCAGGCGGTATGGTGTATGATAGGACAGTCGGAGTCCGTCTTTCTCCGCTTGTTCGACTATATTTTCAGCCCAAGTGCTGGGAACATAGCAGTAATTCGCCTGTTCGCGCTCATTTCCGTTGCTGTCCAACAGATACTCGGTCGTACCGTGACAGCCGAACCAGCGGTCATTTTCGTGTGATACCTCATCGTAGCGGCTGCTGCTCACCGTTTTGCCGCTGCGGTCGATGAACATATATTTACTGTTGAAATACATCCGCGGCCACGGTCCGCCGTCCGGCAGATACCAGTCAGTCGCGCCCACGCGAACGGCGACAAGGCCGTTATAAAATAGTTCGCTATCACAAGAGTAATCATACTGACCAACGTTGTAATACTGGTCGATGCCGTCCTGCAGGACGGTAAAATCCGGTCCCAGCAGCGTGTACTGATGGAACGTGTACGGCATTGTGCCGCTATCGGTCCGCACAGTTCTGGTGACCGGGTACTGGCAAAGGACATATCCTTGATCATCGACTGCCAATACATGGCCGGCATGAGGAATGGATATATCGGTCAAACTGCCATTCAAATCGCATAGTTGATAAGTGTCGCTATGCTCTAGCAGCAACTGATCATCTGCGCACTTCCAAATTTGACCATCAAGACCATCAAACAGGGGCGTAACAATCGTTCCGGCGGACAAATCGACCGCGCAGACCCATCGGCTGCTATAGTCATTCGGGGTAAATATCAGCTTCCAGATGTCCTTTTCCTCGATCAGTCGACACGGAAGAACCTCGCAGCTGTCCATTTGCCAACTTTTCCATGCCGTATGTTCCGGATAACTGGTATCCTTTTCCGGTGGGCTTTGTTGAAAATGCGTAATTGCCTGCTGCGTAAGCGACATTTGCGAAGATGTGCCTACTGCTCCGGCTCCGATCAACATGGTGCAGCATAATGCCAGCGCTGATAATACCAAACAGATTTTTTTCATACGACAACCACCTTTTCTCTTATAGAAAATTATATGCAGCCAAAGGCGGCTGTCAACCTTTGTCGGTTCACAGTCGCCTTTCGCAACAAATTTACTTTTCGGTACGCGCACCTACCGAAGTCAGCCATTCGCGGATTTTACCGATTTCATAATCACCGAGATTGTAAGGATTAAGGCCATAGGTTGCACAATAAGCAGCAGTAATACCCGCTGCATCGCCCAATACACAGAGATTAGGGAATACTCGAACTTCGCCCCATGCAAACGACGATACACCTGCTGCATAACCGCAAATCAGAAGGTTTGCGACGTACTTCGTAATAAGTGCCTCGTATGGTACATACACCGGATGATTTGGAGTATTATCTTCGATATTCATATCCGGCCGCATCTCACGAAAACTCTTATAGCCCCAAATCCACTCTCCATCTTCCTGGAGGTCAATCGGATCATAGGGATGTACGTCTGCATTATACAGCGCTAAACCGATACGGTGAGCATAGTTTGCTTTATCATTGCCATCGGTTGAACCTGCACCTGCCAAAAATGCTTCGTGCGCACCCAACTGATAATTGGTGTCTTCTGGCGTTGCGCCACTATAGCGAGACTGAATTGCCATGTGGACCGTTTCGCGAATATACAGCACCTCGCCTGTAGACGGATATCCATCTGCATCCAGTACGATTTTGGCTTTTTCAAAACCCTTTAAACCATGCATTGCAGTTTCAACCTCTACTGCATGATCCTTGAGAAATTGGCGTGCATCCGCCATAGCGTCATCGACTGTCTTAGTACCATCTAACTGATCAGTCGGATAGAATTTCGTGCCCTGATCTCGATTATTTGCGCGGCCATCCACACCGAAAATCAGGAATGCATTAATCCACCATTCATCGGTGTTGGTTCCGTTCTGTGCAGCATTGGCAGGCTTGAGCATATAGCCCTGCGATGCATACTTTTCATTAAACACAGCAATCGAACCCGAAGTAAAGACGTTGCTGCCACCCCAATATGTATGATAGCCATTCTGGGATTTGTAATGATTATCATTATCGTGAGTTGCCAGCGGTGTAATTCCCTTCATCTTGAACATCAGAGTTGCCGCCTGCTGTTTAGCTGCGTAACCTACAGTCGTATCATTCTTACGATATGCGGCGGGCCAGTCGAAACGACCGGTAGTACAAGCGGAATTGATTTTTCTGGCAAGACGACCCTCTACGGATGCGTCAATAAAGAGATCCGCAGTAATTACCTGCTGAGAAGAAGCGCTGCCCCAATACAGTCTCTTTTTGGAGTCCTGAAGCACTTTGCGAATAGTAACGGTTTTGATCATGTACTTCGGGCTCGTAACTGTAGTATAATCGCAAACGTCATATCCCCGATGAATAATCATGCGATTACCATATTTGGTAAGCGCACCGTCCAGTTTGACGCACATTTCTTCTGTGTTATATCCACTCGGACTGGTATACAGCCAGCTAAACGTTCCCTTTTGGGGCAGGTTGCTGTTCGCGTAAGCAGGAACATTCGTCGGAATATCCCAATAATTCTGGCCGCCAACAGTTGCAATACCACCCAGTTTGCCCGATGCATACGGTACAATTACATGTACTGTTGCAGTAGAGCACTTTGCGGCTGCTTTTGCAGCAGCGCATACAGCCGGCAATTCACCGCCGTAAACAACAATAGTAGACATCGTATCACTCTTTTCTTTGATTTGTTTTGACCGGTCAATGGATAAAGAGCGTATTGACATTCAAATGTAAACCTAATTATAATAATAACAATTAACGATGCCGTAGTGTGACATTCGTATGAGAATTAAGTTGTGCAGAGATGCCATGTCACATTTTGGCCTTCTGAAATGTTATACTATACATACCGTTATATTAATCCAGAGAATAAGGAGGAGAGAAACATGAAAAAATTACGTTACCTGATCGCGGCGGCGCTCGCTGCCGGCAGCATGGCGGTCTGTGCCGGGGCGGTTAGAACTGTCACACCGCAGGAGGCCCTGCAATCCAGTATTGCACAGGTGCAGCAGCAATGGCAGAATGAGAATGATAAGAGTATGTATTTTATCGATGGTGATGGATAATAAATTCTGCCCCAAGGACGGCTACACCGCCGAACAGGCCGTCGTCACGATGGAGCGAATATATCAGGCATTGCAGTAAGTTTTCTGCAAATATCAGCCGCAGGATAATTTCTGCGGCTGATATTTGCGCGGAACAAGAAATTTTTTCTTGTTTTCCATATAAAAGTTCATTTCTCCGGAGGTTTTGCCCGACATGGTTTTTAGTAGTCTGATTTTCCTGTTTTTCTTTCTGCCGGCCGTGCTGTTCTGCTATTATATCGTACCCACACGCTTTATTCGTGCGAGAAATATGGTACTTCTGCTGTTCAGTCTGTTCTTCTATTTCTACGGTGAGCCGAAGCTCATCATTATGCTGGTTTTATCCATTCTGATGAACTATCTGTTCGGTCTATCCATGCGGAGCCGTTATCGCAAGTCGCTGCTAATCTTCTGCATCACCGCAAATCTGACGCTTCTCGGCGTGTTCAAATACCTGAACTTCTTTATTCGCACGGCGGACGGGCTGCTTGGATTGAATATTCAGCTAACCAGTATTGTCATGCCCATCGGTATTTCGTTCTACACCTTTCAGGCACTCAGCTATGTCATCGACGTTTACCGCCGTGAGGTGCCGCCGCAGCACGATCCGTTTTCGCTGGCGCTGTACGTTTCCATGTTTCCGCAGTTGATTGCCGGCCCGATCGTGCGCTATCACGATGTAAACGAACAGCTTGCAGTGCGTTCTCATTCGGTCGCACAGTTCTCCGATGGCATCAGCCGGTTTGTGTTCGGTCTCTCCAAAAAGGTTTTGCTGTCCAATGTGTTCGCACAGATTGCAGACGGAATTTTCGCCTACCAGCCTGCCGAGCTGTCCACAGCGGCGGCTTGGCTCGGTGCAATCGGCTATACGCTGCAGATTTACTTCGATTTTTCCGGCTATTCGGATATGGCAATCGGTCTGGGCAAAATGTTCGGCTTTACCTTCCTCGAAAACTTCAATTACCCATATATCAGCCGTTCGGTCACGGAGTTTTGGCGCAGATGGCACATTTCGCTGTCCACTTGGTTCCGCGATTATGTTTATATCCCGCTGGGTGGCAATCGGTGTTCTCCGGCACGGCACATCTGCAACCTGCTTGTCGTGTGGACGCTGACCGGCTTCTGGCACGGTGCAAACTGGACATTCATGGCGTGGGGACTGTACTTCGGTATTCTGCTCATTCTGGAAAAGAAATTCCTCTCGAGACTGATTGAACGTCTGCCGATGATACTGCGTCATGTATATGCGTTGTTCTTCATTATTATCGGCTGGGTATTTTTCCGCAGCGATTCCATGAACCTTGCTATGCAGTACATCGGCCGTATGTTCTCCTCGAACGTGCCGGTAAACGGTTTTGTCACCGAGTATCTGATTCGCTTCTGGCCGTATCTGCTGTTCGGTGTCGTGCTGTCTGCGCCGGTATTCCCACGCCTGACAAATACCCGCGCATGGCGTGTGCTGGAAATTCCCATTCTCGGCATACTGGGCCTGCTGTGCGTGATGAGTCTGCTTGCCAGCAGTTACAATCCGTTCATTTATTTCCGTTTCTGAGAGGTGAATGAGATGAAAAATGCAAAACATATTCTGAAAACTGCGCTGTTCTGCGGCGTGATCGCGCTACTCCCTCTTGTCAGTGTGCTTGGGCCGCGGGAAAACACCTCGTTCTATGAGAATCGCACACTCGCCGCATTTCCGGCATTTAGCCGTGCCTCCCTGTTGGACGGCTCGTTTTTCTCCGGCGCAGAAGACTACATCAGCGACCATATCGCTTTCCGTATTCCGCTGCTGCGGCTGAACGTCCGCAAAGAGCTGGTTCTGCATGATCCCGTTATCAGCGATACGGTCGTTGCGGGAGGTACCCTTCTTCCTTATCACGGCAAGCCGCTCACGGACTACAATCATACCGCGATGCAGACCGAACTGAACACGCTTTCCCGCGTCAACGAAGCGTGTGAGCAGATCGGCGCGAAGTTTATCTATCTTGCTATGCCCGAACAGAGCAACGCTTTGCGGTACAAATATCCGTCCTATCTGACACCTAATGCTTACGCAGACGATTCTATCCGCACAGACTTTCTCGCGGGACTGGACGCACGCGGTATTGACTGCCTGCATATGGGTGATTTTCTCTGCACCGATCCAGAAAAATATTACAGCAAGACCGACCATCACTACAATTTTTACGGTGCATATGAAACCTATCTGCGCACAATGGAGCATTTGCAGAGCCTTGGCATCAACGCACCGGTCACGACCGATGTGACGATCTACCCGGTCGAGGATATGCCGTTTCTCGGATCCCGCGCCCGCAAGCTGCTGGGCGAATATCAGTCTGACGATAAGCTATATCGCTTTACGCTCGGTACACCGATTCCGTTCACTCGTGAGGACAACGGTCAGGTGGTTGAAAGCACGGTGGTAAATGAGAACTCCCGCAATGTGTATAACTATTATATGGGCGGTGATATTGCGGAAACGGTTATTAAAACCAATCGTCCTGACCTGCCGCGCGTACTGGTCGTCGGCGATTCGTTCACCAATGCGCTGGAATCTATCCTGTACACCTCATTTGACGAAATGCATAGTCTGGACTACCGTCACTACGACGGAAAGAATATCCTCGACTATATCGCAGATTATCAGCCTGATGTGGTGCTGTACGTCCGCGATGATTTGTCCTATATCGTCACGAGCGGAAACGGCTCGATGGGGCTACTTGAATAACAGCAACGCAAAATAATAGGAGTAGCTATGCTTATAATCTTTTTTAGTTGTCGCAAGAAGCTGAAAACGGATATATGAATTAGCATATTCTATACTTGTGTAAGTAAATATTTTGGCATATAATAGCTCTAATATCACAATTTAATATGTAAGGTATAGTGATCATATCGTGAAAAAGTGCATTCTTATTATTACAAGTTCAATTGATGTTACGGTAGATTATATAATTAGACAATATAATCATATTGCGAGCTTCTATCGATTAAATGTAGATCAATTTGCTAACTACGCATTCAATATTGGTATAGACACTGGCTGGACGATCTCATGTTCTCAATGGCACATAACAGAATCGGACATATTTTGTTGTGACTAGCTAATCAATTTCCTGTAATAGGGAAATAACCTTGCTTTCATGGATTAGAGCTCCACTACGCATAACAGTATGCCAATGCCACAACTAGCATACTTAGCGTGGATTCGACCGTGTGACACGTTGCCATAGCAATTCCGTGATATTTTCGATATCTTTTTAATAAACCACTATGGTTCTCCTTTCCGTAATGATTTTATCGACAACTATTATTTTATAGGAGTTCTGGTGACATATCTATATTTTCTACGCGCTTTTGCGAACTTGATTATACGTTATCCTCGTTTTTTGGTAAAAGAAAAGCAGGAAACCTCGAAAGATTTCCTGCCATTTGAAAAACATTGTACCGCAAATATACATTAATCATTGTCAGTTGAATTGCCAGAACCATCTGCTCCAGCATTTTCATTAACTGGACGAAGCCCAAATTGAACTTTGTTCGTACCGGATACTTCATTACGCTGAGACGTTATCAAACCCGATGAATTTCCACTAGATGATGTAGGATTTTGCCCGTTTTTTAGTGCTTGAAGAATATTGTTGAAATCATCATTAGGCATATATATACCTCCTTTCTCTCTTATGTACTCAAAAAAATATAAATTACAAATAATGCAAGAGAAATTATCGCAGTTATCCATCCTCGCTGATACAGCGTGACTCGTTTATCATTGGTCTCACGGTTGTGTGTAGTGGCACGAATATAATAAGTAACCATCACACCTGAAAATATCTTTGGAGGTAACGACATTTTGTCGTTGCAATTAAAGCAACTTGGATCGATAGTTTGGTATGAGTGAGTAGTAATTACATACAGCAACAGCAATAGGGAAATTGCACCAACGATAATTGCCGAAAGAAAAAACAATGGCGTGCAAACAGACCATATCACCGTCAATATGTTTTTAGAATTAACTTCGCACAAAAACACTTCACGAATGCTTTCAAATTGTATTATCAAGAAAAAGTATGTGGCCACAATTGGAAGTGTAATACCAATCTTTGTATCAAGTACCGAGGTTCGGTTAAACTCATTTTGATACTCTGATCGCGCAATATCTAGTAGGACTTCACCTGATTGGAGAAAATCGGAATCCGTTTCAGACAATTTGGCCACCTCTTTATTTTGTACTTATGACTAGTTTATCATATACGATTCTTATTGTCCATGCTTTAATCATCGAAATCCGGGAATAGCTCCAGATCGGCAGATGCGGCGTCGCTCATGGCATGGAGCTTGCCCAGGGCACTGTCCGTCAGCTCCCACAGTTCGGTTTCGTCTGGTTCCAGCTCACTGCGCATCTCCGTCAGAGCGTCGATCAGCCCGGTGCGGCTGCCGGTGTTGTAGATGCAAAGAAGGTTCGTTTCCTCAAAGGTGAAGATATTCATATCAAAGCTCCCTTTCCGCGCTCTTTTGGGGCGTTGTCTTTTTGTGTTCCGCCTTGAGCTGTCTTTTCAGCTGCGCCATGACAGACTTTTTCTTTTCCCGGTCTTCCCGGTGTGCGGCGGCAGCCAAATCTACGGGGGAAATGGACTGGTCGAGGAGTTCCGTAATCGCTCTCTTGCCGGTACGGTATATCCGGTTCTCTGGGTGGATGCACTGTATGAAAAAGTTCGTGTGGATGGCAGAATTGTCAGCATGGCGGTGCTTATCGTGTGCGAGGTGGACGGAAATGGACATCGAGACATCATCGCCGTTGAACCTATAGCCGAGGAATCAAGAAGCTCCTATGGAGTGCTGTTTTAGAATCTGAAGGACCATTGTCTTTCCACGCCAAGGCTTATCATTTCCGATGCTCACTCCGGGCTGGTTTCGGCAATCCGTGAGTCCTTTCCCGGAGCCTCATGGCGGCGCTGCAAGGTACATTTCATGCGGAATATTCTGGCCTATGTGCCACAGAAAGAGAAGAAATCCTTCGCTGAGGCACTCAAGGAAATCTGGCTGGTGCCCACGGCGGAGCTGGCGAGAAAGCGGGCATATGAGGTGATCGACTCCTATGCCAAACGCTTTCCGAAAGCGGTTCAGTGCCTTGAAGTGGTCGGAATCTTTCCGAATGAAAGTTCCTATGTTCGCATAGTGACAACGTATCTCATGGAATACGCTGAGGACTGGTCTGTCTCCAGAGCTTATCTCAGCCAGGAATCCATTGCGGCAACTCTGCTCGTTGCTGCCTAACTTCATTCTTCAGGAACCCTTTTTGCGAACTTTACTTGACGCGGTCTCTTTCATTATTATGGAAAATCATTGAAGTGGCAAGCTGCTTCGGCGCAGTGGCAGAAAAAGCCCGGCAAACTGGCAGGAAAAGTCCGTGCAGGTGGCAGAAACGCTGCGATTTATGCACAAAATGGACAGAACTCATCAAAGAATGCCGCAGCAGCGGATTACTGGTTAAAACGTGGTGCCAGCATATAGAAATTACACCTGTTGATTTAGACTGTCAAAGATAGTATTATAACTTTAAAGGGGGAGTTTTATGAACAGAATTACTGGGTTCAAAAAAATGTCAACAGTTTCCACTGAAGAAGAGTATGTTTTAACGCAATCAGGATGTATTCCTGTGTATACTATCAAAAGTTTCCATACCCTTACTCAATTTATTGGATATGGGAAATATCTTAATCGATCTATTGGAAATGTTTATCTACGAGGACAAAACTCTTTATATGATGGTAGGCTATCGCCGTCTCTCTTGCGTTCGGAATTAGTTATAGGAGAGAATCCGTTAACAAAAACACCCGATGAGGCCATGCAGCGTTCAAACGCAAAATTCAAAGATATAAATTGCGCTAAACGCATATTACACTATAAACATAATATTAAGATATCCGCACAGAAAACAAAGCATTTTCAAAACTGGGAACCGGATAAATTAGAGCCATTATTGCAACATTATGGAATTAAAACGCATTGGATAGATGTGGTGGATAATACTTGGATTGCCTTATGGTTTGCCACACATCAATCTAAATCCATAATTGCAGATAATAGAGAGTATATTCATCTGTTTGAAAATACAGAATCGCCATATGCATTTCTCCTGCTTATCGGAAGCGATGCCCTTAAAGAAGATCCCATACATCCAGGATTATATACCGGACCAACAACTGTTCAAGTCGATTTACGAAAAGCAGTTCCATCTTATTTCCTTCGACCTCATGCGCAGCATGCTATTATGCTAAGAAAAAACAGTCAAGATCATAATACATTTAGAGATTATACAGATCAAATCATTGGAATCGCTAAAATAGCCGTATCAGATGTTTTACAATGGATTGGGCAAACAGGCTTATTGTCTGTGCAGAGTTTGTTTCCACCTCCATATTATGATACGGGATATACAAATTTACTGAATGAATACAAAATTACAGAGCCACTTATAATGTCAGAACGTGATGCCAAGAATTATATTCAACTATATGGATCTATCCAAGGAATATCGCACTAATATCTAAGTATGCCCCCAAATATTTATAGGCGTGGCTAAATGAAATGACTTGATCCATGAGGTATTGAGCGTGTTAGTTATTCAATTTTAATAGATCCTTTGACAATTGATTCTCAGATAAATAACAATAAGATTGTGGTGCGTGTTTAATTCCAAAGTGATCCAATGGTAAGGGAGGATTAAACACTTGAATAGCTCCCAAGCAATACGCGACAGCAGTGATACAATTATAAAAATATTGATCAAAATCTATTTTGCATAAACCAGCAGCATATGATGTTTTAGCCCAGATCTCTGTAGGGGAACCAGTTAATATGTTAGAAATTTGAATTTCTGCAATTACCTTTTTAATAGGCGAAGTCGCATAAATGACTAAAGAGGATACATGACGCTTACATAAGGTCTTACGAAACTCAAATTTTTTTTCACCAGATAATATTTTTTCAACATAAATAGGTTTGATAGACATAAGAACTTTGGCCATATATATCCTCCTGATCTATTAGCGATGTTGTTAAACAAAAAATGGTGCCGAGTAATCGGCACCATTTTAACTTGTTTTATAGAAAGTATTACTTTCTCCAGGTTCAATTGGCCCATTGTATGAATATTCAGTCGTTTCTTCTTTATAATAATTAAAATATCTTTGATGGAACGAGAATTCGAATTTTTCAAAAATAGGTCGGAACTCTTCACGATGTTTTTCGGAGACTGTGATGACTGGATATTCAGTTTTTAATTCGGACTGAGCCAACTTTATCAACTGAGAGCCTATTCCTAAACGGGAATATCGCGGAGTGACTCGCAATGTGCAAATCTTTTTTTCCTCATCTGTATCTTTCAAGATGAGAATGCCGCAAATGATTTCGTTCTCCTGTGCCACAAAAATTTTGCGCATATCGGTATTCAACTGTCTAAATACTTTCTGTGTGAGCCAATCCTTGAAGTCGGGGTAGATAAAATTAAGTGGTTCCAGTTCTTGGGCAATCTTTTTCTGAAGATCGAAATCTACTGAAGATACTTGATGTATATCCATACCTCCAACTCCTTTCCTAATTACTCTATATTAGAATAACACTTCTTGGCTCGATTTTCAAGTTTTTTTTCTGATTGGACAATAAATTGCAGAAGTCTCTTTATATCAGCAGAGGAAGGATCTTCTAATATGAGTAATGGGCACTGCAGCAAATGAGCAAGATGATGAGAATATACCTGTTCCGCCTCTTGCAATGCTGAAAGTTCAGTGAGCGTATATGACGTATTGTCACGGCGGAGCAACCTTTTTTGTGCTCTATGAATATCTACCATTAGAAGTATAATGGCAGAGATATTCATTTGCTGAAAAACATCTGGAGAAATACGTTCTACAGCGAGTTGTTTATTAAGCAAGCACGAATGTCCTTCTAACAGAATTGGAGTTTGAGTGAAACTTAATTTTTGCAAGGCTTGTATCAAATATTGTTGATTTTCATTCACTTGATTTATCCGTTTGTTAGTTGGAGGAAGCGTATGCTTTTCGCGGTAAATCAAATCACTTGCACGGATATATTGAATTGTGGATGTAGAACAGAGTCTATCACATAACGTGCTTTTTCCACTGCCATAAATTCCTGTTAGGAAAACCACAGAATCGTTCCTTTCGCAATCAATGACACAAAAAAGGAATATATTTCGTTAGAAAAGAACTTAGAAAACTACTAAAGATGGAAATAAGAACTGCAACGATAACATAGTATACAATCTTTGTTTTTGTTTTTCTTATTTTTAGAAAAATTTCAGCGGATGTTAGAAAATTTTCATTCTGTTTTTTCCCATTTTGTTTATTTTGTTTAGGTTTAAAGCTATGATGATACGCAACGATATCTTCAAGATTTCGCTTTTTATCGTCACATATATAATCGCTCCACACATTGGTCTCAAGTTTTCTGACACTTGAGATTGTTTGACTTTCTACATCAATATATGCTTTGGTCATTAAAAGGAAATGTAAACTTTTGACTTGGATTCGTTTGTTACCAGTACGATAAAATTGTTCAATAAGTGTGCGGTCAAGACTTCGGACGTTGTTATATCAAAAATCAATCATATTCGTTGCATCGACTGCACCAAGTATTCTTCTTGTCCATGGCTCATATTGGTGAATCATTGTTTGCAAGCTGCTGTGGTGAATCCGAAAACGAAGATAGTATGTATCGCTATCAGTAGCAGTGCTACTCTTTTCATGTGATGTGGTAATATTTTCTGTCGGTATCTTTATAATGGTTCCGCTTGCAAAAGGCTCCAAGGTTATATCATGCTCAATATCTAATTGATATATTTTAAAAGTTTCAGGTTCAGCAGTTGCATCCTTGCTATCAGGATCAAGGTTTTGTTTAACAGTAATGACTTTACTATTCGCAGAAATGGTCGTTCTATAACTTTCATTAAACAAAGCATCTACAAGTTCAGTGCTGTGGAATTTACAACCCAAATCAGAAATTGCATTCTTTTTCTCTGCCTCTGAGATGCTGAATGGAAGAAAAAAAGATAATTCTTCCGCTTGAGATAGATTATAAATTTTAAAACCAATATCCAATATCGGTTGAGCGTTCTTTCGCTTAGGTTTCCAACCACATTCATACCATAAATTAAAGTTCAAAACAGCCGTCAATGAACAAGGACTATCCTTCGGACTATTAGAATTTGAGCTTTTTTCTTTATACCAAAAAGCAAAACTCTGCATAATCGTTACTCCCATAAAAACTATTTTTATCATTATATCATATAAAAAACAGTAGTTAAAGAGAAACTGGAGAATATTTCGTACAGATGAACATAGGCGTTGAATTAAATTTTTCCTCTAATTTTCCCTCTCAGCCACCGCTTTTCGTCCACGAACGCGCGAATCTGCACTACCACCTTATCGCCCACGCGGAACTGGTCGTCACTGAACTGCTGCGCGTACCGGCATACCACTGTGCAGCCGTCGGTTAGGCGGCAAAACACGCCACCAGCGTATTTGCTGGAAATGATAGCAATGCGGCTGGAGCCCACAGGGTGACGTAGTTCGGCGTGAACATACGGATCGGTGCCTACATCACGGACGGACAAGGCAAGCATATCCTCGCTCACGCTCAGCACTTTAGCCTGCAACTGCTGTCCGGCGTGATACTCTTCGCGCATATCGGACAGATAAGTATAACTCATCGCCTGCTGTCCCATCGTCACATCGAAGCCGCAGGCTGTCACCGTAATGCGGGTCGGACCGCAGGCCAGCACAGATGCCGAAATCACATCGCCCTCGCTGATATGCTGCACGTTCAGCGCGTGCCAGCGCTGCTGCTCCAAAGCGAGCGAACGTGCCGCAACTGCACATTCACCCTCACGGTCTACGCCGATGATGATGTAGTCAATCTCCGCGCCAATCACGCTGTTCGGGTTAATGCCGGTCGGCTCCAGCCAGAACAGCGGCAGCGGGATCAGCACCTTCACCAGATGCCGCATGACTACCATGCAGGTCAGCTCCTGTTCCGCGTCCTCATCGGTCGGAAACGGAATGGTTTCCAGACCAATCACTGTATTACGCAGCAGCGAGCGTGAAGAAAACGAAGCGTAAATCGCATTCCATTCCTCGCGTTCCTCGTCAGACAGGTTGCGGTCAAGCTCTGCAAACGCAGTCGCATTGAACTCTCGGCGCGAGGTTGAAAGGCGTTCCAGCAGTTCTCTGGTATCAATTTTCATGGTTTTTCCCTCCGTTATGTTGTTTCAGTGTCAGTTTTCCGTTCTGCTCCGGATACGCCAGCAGACAGGACAGATCAGACGGTATGCGCCCGGCCTGCATCGCGTCCTCCAGCAGCAGAACCGTGAGCGTGGATGCAGGCTCTGCGACAATATCGCGCTCCGGCAGTGCGAATATTTTCTGTTCCCGCGAGAGATAAAACACCCGCGCCAGCAGACCGGATTGCGTGCCCAGTGCGTACAGTGAATTTCGCGCTGTGCGTTCAAAAATCGGCAGCTCCCTCGGGAAAATCGCCAGAATGAGATCTATCGCATTCGGGATAAACGGCTCATATTGCGGCCCAACTGCCGAGATCACGCCGTCAAATTCCCGCAGATAACCCGCGTCCCGAAGCTGGCGGCAGATGGGGCCTATCGCGTTTGGTGAAGTGCCGAACTGCCGGTGCAGCAAGGTCAGCGCCTGACTTTTCCGCATACAGTCGGTCTTTTTCAGCACTTCCAGCAGATATTTCTGCTCTGGACTCCAAAATCTCATGTGGAAAACCTCCGTTTCAGGCGATTTGCCACCGGATCAAGCATTTCCTCGCTGCGGGACTCCATCAGGCAGCTGAACAGCACCTTGGCGGCGTACACGATGGCGTTCCTGCGGATTTCCAGATCATTAGCCTGTATCCGCATCACCGCCGCCTCGGCAATCTCAAAGGTCAGTCCCCACAGCTTTTCGCGCACATAGTCCTGCGGATAGGTGCAGTTGCCAATGCGAAGCTCGCTGCAATAATACAGCCAGTGCAGGCAGTCGTCCAGCAGATTGCGTTCCGTATCTACAAAATCCTGAAATTCTGCTCTGCGCTCTATCTCCTGCAATTCTGCGCGTTCGCGTGTTCTATCGAAGAACGAACTCTCCTCAGTAAAACTATTTTCTGTATTTCTTATCTCTTTCTTACTTGTGTGCGGTTTCGGCAGGTCTTGAACTGCGGTTTCCGAACCTCTTGATGTGCCGTTTTCGCAGGTCTTGTACTGCAATTTCGGCAGGTCTTGTGGAACTGCTTTTAACTGTTCTGTGTTTGTATCCGGCATTTCGGAGCAGTTTTTCGTATCCATATCTATATTTTGTTCATTTTCCAGACCTGCATTTTCGGCAGGTCTGCTTTCGTTTGCGGAGAACGGTGCGCAGTCGTAGGAGAACGCCGCTTTTTCGGCGAAAACCACTTCGGCAAGATAAATACGGTTCGGCAGACCGCGCCCCTGCCTCTGCTCCCAGACAAGGTGCTTTTCGGTCAGCTCCTTAAAGCAGGCAATCGCCTTGCGATAGGAAATCTGCATTTCCCGCGCTAGATCTTCACGGGTGTAAATAACATAGACCTCGCCGTAGCGGTTCACCCAGCCGTTGCGTCGGGAAAGCTGAAACCGGTTGAGCAGAAACGTGTACGCTACCTTGCTTTCCAACGTCATATCCGAATAGCCGCTGTCGCTGAACAGCCAGCGCGGCATCTGCATATGGTAATACGATATGATGTTGTTCAGCTTCATCAGCCCGAAAGATGGGCGATTTTCGTTATTTTCCTGTTTCATATATCTTTTTCTCCTTGGTTCAGTGCGTCTTGTATTTCTTGCAGCTGCTGCGCAGTCAGTGCCGGAGCGGAACAGCTTTCCTCTTTTTCAAAGTGAAGCAGATTGGCATAAACCGCTTGCTCAGCAGAGCGTTTCGGCTGTTTTGTCTGCGTTTTGCGGGGCTTTTCTTCCACCTCGTCCGTTTTGCCATGATACTTCGCGATAGACAATGTTCGCAGCTTTTTGAAATCTGCAAACTCCGGCGGCATGACCTTATACAGCAGCATAGGAAGCTGTCCGCGCAGCATGACGATGCTTTTCGCATTATCCAGCCGCAGAACTTCGTCCGGCTGCATTAGCGCCCGCTGAGTATTGCTGCGCGTCTGCGAATACGGACGGGACAGGTTCGCCACCGGCGAAAACAGCGGTGTCTGCGGCTGCTGATTATTCGTGACGCGAATGGTGGTCATACCGCATTTTTCGCTGACGAACTGCGCACTTGTCGTATCGTTTACGCCAAGACAGATAGTCGCGTCACAGCAGGCCGTGATCTCCTCCCATTCGCGGCGCGGATAAATATCTGCCAGCTGTGCAATGGACTGCACAATGACAATGCAGTTCATACGAAAGCCTCGGGTAAAGGCAATCGAACGTTTGAAGTCACCCAGCTTGCCGATAGACGGAAATTCGTCCAATACGAAATTGACCGGTATCGGCAGTTTGCCGTCCTCTGTTTCGCGCCGCGCGTACTGCTCCAGCCGCGAAAATATCATCGTGAAAAACAGCGAGGACAGAAATGCGTAAGTATGATCCTGTGCGGACAGGATACAGAAATAAGCGCAAGGCCTGTGTCCGGGGAGCGTCAGGTCGATTGTGCTGTCTGCTGTGAGCGCGTCTACCAGCTTGTCCTGAAAAACGTTCAGGCGGTTGCCCAGACCGATCACGATATTGCCGCGTATGTTCTCCTTTGCCTGTAAAAACAATCCGTAAGGGCCCTTGGCCGGGTGTCCGGCGGGCAGCAGCTTAATCTCACGGTCGATTTTCTCCAATCCGTTTTCGGTCAGCAGCGAAAGTATCCGCCCGAGCCGCCGCTGTGACAGCGGAAGCACGTTTCCCGAAACGTCTTTATCGTTCTGCACATAGTACAGCAGTGCGGTAAGCAGGTTCAGTTCGGCTTTCGCCCAGAAATCCCCGGCTTCTTTCTCGGACGAGGTGTTGTTGATGATGGTAGCCGCGATGATCGGAATCAGGCGTTCGTCATAGTCGGCTTCGCCGATGCAGTTCCAACGGTCGGAGTGTTCCATCTCAAGCAGGTTGAACACGCGGACTTCGTATCCCATATCAGCGAGATAACCGGCGGTGCTTTCATACAGCTCGGCTTTTGGATCGGTGAGTATCATGCTTTCTCTGCGCTTGACGCACTGGAAGATCATCGGGCGCACAAAGCCCCAACTTTTGCCCGTGCCCGGTGCGCCGATCACCAGCATATTTCCGGCAAGACCGCTTTTGCTGCTCGACGCGATATACAGCGAAAAGCGGTTATCGTCCAGCGGATCATCGCGGTGCTTGCCGTATATCGTGCCGGTGAGGTCATCCAGTCTGCCTGTTTCCAGTACCGCTTTCATTTCCTCCGGCTTCATAAAGCGCGAGGTGCCGTGTGTGCCGTCCGGCAGAATGTCAAAGCCGCGTTTGTCGTGTACCGGGTGGTATCCGGACAGCCAGTTAAAGCCTCTTCTCGTCAGCAGACACGCCAGAACGAGCAGTGCGGCGGTGAGTCCAAGTCCGGTAAGCGTGAACGGCGCAATCAGATTGCGGAACGGGTTCACCACCCAGATGCTTGCGATATCGCTTTCCACGTCGAAGGACTGCCGAATACCGAGCCGTACCGAATTGACGATCATGCCATAAAAGTACCAGCCCATACCGCCGAGCACAGCATATAGCCGCCAGTCAGCATTGTGTTTCGCTTTCCAACGTTCTAATCGTTTCCGGCATCGTTCTTCCAGTTTGGCGATGTATTCCGATAGCGGTGTCATAGGTCAGCACCCATTTCCAGAATACAGAGCGCCTGCTCGTCGATCACTGCGATGTGGAAGAACGGCGGCGGAAAAATCTGCGTCAGAAACCGTTTCTGACTTTCAAACGCCGCAAGCAGTAGACCGTGGTATCCGGCGGCACGGGCCTGCTGCGCCGCGAGGAATACCTGACGCAGCTCCATGTCCGCGACAATGCGAGCCGGAAACTGAAAGTCCGCGCTGAAGAAATCGCAGTCGGATAAATGTGTGCCTGTTATCGGTGCGCCGAGCATTTTCGCCAGACGGGGACGGTAGTTTGCCACCTGCATCAGCCGAAGCTGCAATACACCGTCCTTGTTGCACGGCAGCAGATATGCCGGACTGGTCTGCTGATAGAACCGGGCGTAGCTGACGCGCTTGCCGGTGCAGCTCGTCTGTTCTTCCAGCAGTGCGCGGTAAATATCCGTGTAGCTGCTCCCGCACAGCAGATACGCCTGCTCGGTGCAGCCGCTTCCCAGCATGGCAGACTGCGCACAGTCTATCTCGCGCTGAATGATAACCCGCTGTGCCGTCTGCGGATAATGCACGGCGAACATCGTGCCGCCGAGCCGCAGGAAACCGGACACGAGGCTGATGCCTATCGGGTGCTGTCCCTCTCTGCCGCGCAGCACCGATGCCGAGAGGTACCCGCCTTTCTCCCGCAGTGCAGCAAGTGAATCCGCGAACGGATCAATGCCGGCGGCATACATGGTCAGTATCACAGCGGCGTTTTCAAATCTGCGATTGACACGCTGTGTGTGCCGGTCTGCCTGCATGGGAAATCCCTGTTCGGAGAGCCACGCATAACCGGCCGGTGTCAGCCGCCAGCCGTATGCCGCCGAGTACGGCCGCAGATACTTTTGCTGCACCAGCGCGGTCATAACAGACGGCCGGAAAATGCGGCGAAAATTGTGTTCACACTCACAATCTATGTTCTTGCACCACCCGATGAGCCGCATCACAGGCAGTATGGTTTGTACGCGCAAATGATCACCTTTCCTTCTGAAATTACCGCCCTGTCTTACCAGGTCGCGGTAATTGAGTTTGTGCTTTTGCAAAATTGAGAACTATTGATGTTGATTTCTCTCGTTTTTCTCCAACACTGTAGAGAAATCGAAATGAAATCGACATTTCATTTTGACCTCCCACACGGACGGTACTACCGCCCGTGCAGAGGCCCCATTTTTACCGCCCAATCCACGTCTTTTTCACTTCAAAATACGGTGCCGCAATGACTTCCGTGAAGCCCTTTCCGTCCGGTACGCTGTCCAGAATCAGGCTGACCGTTCGGCTGTCATCGTCCTCGAACAGAACGCCTTTCAGCGCGTTCGTCACGCACTTCCATTCCTTGTTGTCGGGATCAAATGTGCGGCCCGTGTACTGGCGGTCGGTGTGTTCGGTGATGATAACAAAGGCGCGGTCGTACCACGGGAGCGTGCCGCCCGCCGCACGGTGGTCATGCAGCATCTGAAGCAGTGTACTCTCGATGTAGCCGGTCACGCGCTGGCGGTTGCTCTGCAGGAGCGTATTCAGGCGAATGTGCGTCCAGCCGTCACGGGTGACCTCCACCGCGCAGTGTTCCTCGACATGGTACGGCAGGATATGCGCCTCACGGCCATGCTTTTCCGGTTTGAGAAACGAGCTGAAATACCGCCGCGCCGAGAGCGTTGTATTCTCCAACGTGCAGAGCAGTTCATTCGCCAGATGGCTTCGCTGGTTGCTATCGTCTGCCTGCTCAAATGCTTTCGTCAGCCGCGTCAGCTTTTCCAGTTTGCTTTCGAGTTCATTCATCATTCGGGACTTCCTCCTTTGTCGGGTGTCTGCGGCGGCGCGCTTCTTCAATGTGCTGGCGCTGACGGATTCGAGCGATGTCGCGCGGGTCGGTGGTAATCAGTTCATGCTCACGCGGCGATGCGATAATCTGCACACCGAGTCGGTTCCGTCCGGCGCACAGCAGAGCCTGTCCGCGCGTGAAATTGGCGTGCATCTGCATTTCTTCGTCCGTCAGGTGGTAGTGCTGCTGAATGAGCGCAGCCTCTTCGGGTTCGGTCATCAGCGCGAACTTGATACGGCTGTTGTTGAGCAGTGCCTTGCCAAATTTGCCGTTTTCCAGTGCGAAGAAGTCCTCTAAGTCCTGCGAGGCGGCGATAGCGGACGCGCCGTAGCCGCGCACGGTCTTGAACAGCTCCAGCACGAACTCCGCCGCCTGTGCATTAGAGCCTGCGCCGATCAGCGACCAGACCTCATCGAGAATGACGACCTTGTTCTCCGCGCGTGACATTCGGCAGTAATCCAGACAGATGTCCGCCGCCAGAAGTGTGCCGAACGGCAGCAGTTCCTTGCCGATTTCCGAAATATCCAGCACGATATATTTGTTATTCATGTCAATGTTGGTCATGCCGCCGAGATTTGCCGCCGAACCGGTCACGAAACGGCTGAGAATACCGGCAAGCGGCCGTGTTTCCTCGCGTTCGTTCAGCAGTTCATAGAAATCTGCCGGTGTGGGCTGCGGTCTCAGTTCGCCGTATTCGTCATACAGGCTGTCATTGCTGCGCGTAATGCCGAAACGCTCATACAGCCGCATGAGTTCCACATCCAGATGGCTTTTCTCGTCCTCGGTCAGACCGCGCCGCAGCAGCGAAAAGTAAATGTGCAGGCGGCTGATTTTATCTGCAAGCAGGGAATCCTCACGGGTACGGGTGCGCGTCAGTTCGGCGTTTACGTCCAGCGTCCGGCGGCGGATTTCCAGAAAATTGATACAGTCCGTAGAGGACGGTGCAAGTTTGATGTACAGACCGCCGATAGCCTCACACGCCGCACGGTACTCGTAGCCTTTGTACGGCGCGATCAGGAAAACCTGTTTGCTCTGCTGGCGATAACGCATGGCAATGAGCTGCAGCAGATATGTTTTGCCTGCGCCGGACATACCGAGAACGGTCATATTGGCGTTACTGTATCGGTTTCCGTCAAAAATATCGAGCATACAGACCGCATGATTGCGCAGGTCCTCACCGATGAGGATACCGTTCTGTTCGCAAAGCTCCATTGAATAGAACGGAAATGAACCTGCCGCGCCGGAAAGCAGTGTGTTCCGTCTGGCTTTGCGGGCGATTTCCGGTGCAGGAGCGACTACCGGCAGGAACGAGTGAAACGCCTGCTCCTCCACATAGTCGCAGCGTTTGCAGATAATATCCTGTGATGCGCAAAGGCGTTCCACCTCCGCCAGACGGGTGTGCAGCAGTTCCTCATTTGCGGCCGTGACCTCAATGAGCGTGTACATATCGTAATAGTCCTCGTTTGCCGTGTTCATCTGCTGCTTGATGTACTGTCCGGCGTAAATCGCGCTGCCCATCTGCTCATAATCGGCGCGTGTGTCGTCCACATCGCGCATACGACTGCGGCTCCAGATGGTGGAGTTTGCGACTTTCGGCAGTATTTTCTCGCGCGGACGGCGAAGAAGGGTTGTCGAGAGAGAAATGCCGTCACCCATGCCGACCAGTGCCGCCAGCCAGCCGCCGCGTACAAGGCTCTGATAGCCGTAACCGGCAATGTAAAGGTAGGCGTGATACACGCCGTCTATCACCAGATAGTCGCGGTGCGTCATGTCGATCGCGGACGGACAGATGAGATCCATCACGCGCGTTGTACCGTCTGACTGTTCGGATTTCAGCTTGCTTTTCTTAGGCTTGCGGCGCTTCTTTCTGCGCTTTTTCTCTTTGCATGTCGGTTGTTCCGCAATTTCAGCATTTTCTTCAACATCGGTTTCTTCCGGCATATCCTCGGTGGGAATACCGAAATAGTCCTCCATCATCAGCCGGAAATCCACCGGCAGCTTGATGTTCCGCGCGGTCTGCTTGCACAGCATGGAAAAGACGGTTTCTACCATCTGATTGTCGATGTACTGCGGTTCTGCAACGGTAAGCCCGCATCGAGCAAGGTAGCCTTTGGCGGTATCCGCAATCTGATAAAGCGCGTCTGCACGCTGTTCGGGTGTCTTGGCCGCCGGAGCCATGTCCGGCTCAAAGCGATACGCCACGAAAAAACGTGTCGTGAACGCGCCGCCCTGGATCATGCCGCGCACCTGCTCGATATTGTCCTCAATACACGCGCGACAGCTTGCGTCCGTTTCGGTTTCGGCGTACTCGTTCATACGGCGCGTGTACTGCTCCACATCGACTGGCTGTGACAGGCAGAGAAACTGTACGCTGCTCGGCGCGATTTTGAGCCATGCGGCCAGTGCGCCGACAATGCGGACACGCTCTGCGGTGCTTTGCAGGAAAAAGTTCATCGGCAGCACTTCAAACAGTCCGACCAGTCCGCCGTCCCTGGTGTGAATGATGCCGCGGTCTATATCTGCAATTGGCAGACTGCCTTGTAGATCATCGCTTGCGGCGGCGCGCTTTTGCGGGCTTTGTACGCCAAAAATCGCGTCTTTTATGGTCATATTTGATCATTCCTCCCTTGTTTAAGATAATTCTGCGGTGTCTGCGCCAGCGGAAATATACGCTGAGAAAGCGGCTGAGCGAGTCGTCACGGATACCGAGCAGCGCAAAGCCGCAGACCGGCACCAGCAGGCACAGCGAGATCACCAGCTTTATCGTGAGCGACACCGCAAGCTGACGGGCGATCAGCATGCAGAGACCGAGCGTCGGCGCGGCGAGCACGACCGCTTCGATGCAGTTTCGCAGTTCAAACATACCGAATACGCGGCCTGCATCGGTGAAATTCGCCGGAATAAAGTAAGTATCCTCGTTATCCATCTGCCATCACCTCGGTTTCCGGAACAGCCAGAAACAGCCGTCCTTTCTGTTCGCGGTAGTCCGCGATGGCGGCGGCCGCGTTGGCATTGCGGCGCAGCAGCACGACTTCCAGTGCGCGTGTGAGCTGTTCTTCGATATGCGGTGTCAGCGGACAGTCCATCAGCTCGATCTGACTGATACGCTGAATACTCACGCCGCTGGCTTGTGCCAGTTCTGCCAGCGAAATACGGTGTTTTACACGAAAAACTCTAAGTTTTAGAATTTTATCGCTGCGATATTCAATTTCCATTTGTTCCTCCTAACCCAGCACCCAGAAAGGTCCACCGGCAGCGGCACCTTTGTTGCACTCGTTCAGAAAAATATTGATGTCCCACTCCTTTTGACTGCGTTCGTAGCTGGCGCAATCCGCAACCAGGATTTTGCCTTGGCTTGTGATACCGCGCAGCACGATAAAGTGTCCGCCGCGGGTAAAATGCCCTTGACTCATAATCGCCACGACCAGTTTCCCGTCCTGCAAAGCCTGAATCAGCAGTTTTCTGCTCTGCCCGATACTGCGGCAGGGAACACCCCAGTGCGCCGCGCCGTCCGGAATCAGGCTGTGATAACTGCCCGAACCCTCGCAGCGATGGCCGGTCTTGACCGACCACTCGCAGACCTCGGGCGGCGTGACCGTCTTGTTCGTCAGCGTGGAAATACAGATAGCAAGCGAACTCGGTCCGCAGCCTGCGCCCGCAATCGTGTTGGTGCGGCCGTACATCTGACTGCCCCAGCGGCTGTCATACTGGCTGAAATACACGACATTTTTGGAATTTCCGCGTCCGGTGAATACAATATCGGACAGATCTTCGTCTGCGGTGTTGTCCGAGGAACCAACCGGCGCGGCGTAATCGCTGTCTGCAATCGTGTCCGCAATCAATGCCGCCCAGTCGCGCTGCTGTTCATCAAAAGCCAGCTTGTCCATCAGCTCGTCCGGTGTCATGTCGTAGATCACCAGAATGTACCCGACAAGCTTGCCGTCCTTGTACTTCGGTTCCAGTTTGTACTGCATTTTGTCTTTCATGGTCTGCACGATTTTCTCCTCATCGAGCAGAGCAACGTCCTGTTCATGCAGGACTGATGTAATGGCAATCTGCCAGTAGTCATTCGTGTTCCCGAGCCGGGTTTCCACTGAGATAAACCCGAGGTTTTTCGGCAGAAGCGACACGAACAGCTCTACGGCCTGCTGTTCCAGCGACCGCTGCCGTTTCCACGAGGCGTTCAGTGTCTGCGCCTGTGCGGTCATCTCCTGTATATCGGCAGATTTGACGCTTGGCGCGTCAAAAAGATTGCACGGTATTGCCGCGAGAAACAGCAGCGGTAAGCCGAAAATCACGGTAACTGCCGCAAGCACGGGTCTCACAAGATGCTTTCCGGCTTCGATTGCTGTGGCGGCTGCTGCGCCGTGCAGTCCGCCGGACCATGCGGCGTGTGCGATGCGTGCCGCCGCAACTGCTCGTTTACGGCTTGTGTTTTCGTCCTGCATGACGTTCACCTCCGTTCTGCGGTGTTATGTTGTTTGATTTCACCGGTTCGGCACTGCGGCGCAAGGTGCGCGGCTGACTTACCGGTGAAACGGGATTTTCCGGCGCAGTCTGTACTTTCGGCGGCTGAACTGTGGGTTTCACGGGTGAAACCGGAGAAATATCCGGTCTTGCGGCGGCAGAAGTGCCGCGGTTGCGCTGCGGTGTAATGTCCGGCTTGACGGCAGCAGAATTGTATTTTGCCTGCGGTGCAGTGTCTGACCGGACAGACTGCATACCAGATATTCTGTGGCTCGACTCTACGTTCTGTGTGGTTTTGCGGACAGACTCTACGTTCTGTGCAGTGCCGCCAAGTTGAGCAGCCTTCGGCGCTACGGCACGTTCAGATGTCTGCATGATTGCAGAAGAACCATAATTTTCGGTATTGTGGCCAAAACTGCTGACCTTGGTTTGTGCAGAAGAATGATTTTCCGTATGCTCTGCGGTTTTCGCTTCACGAATTCCTGCGGGACGCGGCGGTGTTACCGGACTGATACGTCCGGACTGCTGACCATGCGTGCCGCCGTTTTTCTCGGTCTGTGTGCTGTGTTCGATGGACTGCGGCTGAACCGAAGTATTTTCCGCGCTATGTTCCGCCGCCTGCGGTGCAATAAAATCGTGCGACATGGCACTATGAATTTGCATTTGCGGCGTATTCTGCGTGTTGTTGACGCTCTGTGTACCTGCAACATTCGGTGTTCCTTGAACAGCCGATGCGCCGTGCGGGACAACCGGCGGTCTTGCGGACTGCGGAGAAACCGGCGGCGGTGTTTTCGCAAAATCATGCGGCAGGGGCCGTATCTGCGGCGCGACCGGTGTAATTCGCGCGGCACCGGAATGTGCCTGATTGCTCATGGTCACAAAATCGCCGTCCGTGAAATCGTCTGCGTCAATGCTGATGTCTGCATATTGATGCGGCGCGTGAACCGGTGCGCCATGCTGCGACGGAGAGAAGCTGCTGAAAGAACTTCCGTTTTGCACGGTGCCGTTCTGCTGCGCATTGGTTTGTGAACTGCTGCCGGACGATGCAGAAAGCTGTGAAGGCTGTCCGTTACCGACTTGTCTGCCCATGCCATAGGCCAGCGGGCCGGACGGCGGAGCCGCAGCCGTATTGGTGGGGTGCGGCGGATTGGCGATTGTGTTTTTGATAAACGATGCCGCGTGATGCACCAGCATGGCACTGAGCATACCCGGAACGTGATGATGCCCCAGCGGGTCGCCGGTGATAGCCGGATTGAGTCCGATACGCAGGATAATGCTGTCCATCTTTTTCGCCACGCGGACAATGCCCGTAATAAGCGTGATCCACGGCACGATTGCCACGCCGGTTGGCGAGTTCGACATAGCGGACAGCAGCATTTTCACGAACATCACATTCAGCACCATGAGCGTACACATAGATGCAAACATTCTCAGCCAGCCGCGGAAAATCTCTGCGGTGCTTTTCGAGCCGCCCATTGCAAATGCCAGCGGCGCGCAGTAAATAAGTACGCATAGAATGACATATCGCTCCGCGACCTCGAAGAACAGCTTGATGATCTGCCACTGGATATACACATTGACTACGATGACCACCAGCCAGCCCGCGTTTGGCAGTTCGCTGAAGAAATCCTCGTTGAATGGCGTGAAAGTCACGGCTTTCGGCACTTCCAGCATCCGCATGATAACGGCGGAAAGGCTGAGCGCGATGTCGCATATCTGCCTGCTGCATACAAGCAGAAAGCTGAACATAGCCGTTCGCAGAAACAATCGTCCCGGTTCCTCGGCTTCAATGCCGACACCGGAGGCCATGGATCGTAATGCCTGATACGCCAGATTGCCGATGAGCAGTGCCCAGCCGACCGCCAGCAGAATGGTGGCAATGTCCTTGATGACCGGCACACGGGACGCAAAATACGAGGTATCCACGCGCAGCAGTGTCATAAGCTGCCGGAGCAGCTTCTCCACCATCTCGTACCACATCGTTGCCAGCCATTCGAACAGCGCTTTGATAAGTTTTTCGAGAATAGGATAACCTCCTTTCTCTTGTCATAATGTATTGAATTTTGTATAATATAGTTAATCCAGCGTAGCCAGACCGTTGAATAGCGGACGAACATAGGCGATAAAAGCTCCAATGCCGTTGATAATGACCCACGCGAGCCAGACGCGCTTGAGCCAGTCCCACGCCTGATCTGCTTTCTGCTGCGTGCCGGACATTTTTGCGCCGATGACTGCAACAGCGGACATCAGACCGGCGAGCACCGTGGAAACGCCTGCGATTTTGGTGTAAACGTCTTTAATAATGCGGTTTGCGGCTACCCACATATCTTCGACCGCGAAAGCGTGCGGCAGGAAAAGTGCTGCCAGAAGCAGCAGAATCAGTGCAATGCGGTACACAAGGAAAATACGCCGCATAAGCTGCGAATAGTTGATGGAAAGATGGACTTTGTTCATAATTAGGAATGTTCCTTTCGATAAAATGATGGAGTGTGAATCATGCAGTGGACAACAGATATTGATCCTGCCGGATTGATCATTGCGCTGGAAAGACTGGAATACCGTTTTCAAAAGGGAGAACGGTCTGTGAAGCTGCAAGCTGAAGCCCAGCAGATCATTCGTCGGGTGCAAGCAGCTCAATCTGTTCAGAAGAATTGGCGGCAGGAGATCATATACCGCGCTCATCGTTTGATGGAGCAAAAAGAAACGGAAGCTGAATGAGCTTCCGTTGGCTTAGTTAATTTCCTGACCGACCACGCACAGCCGGTAAGACGGCTCGTTGGCAATGCAGGTCAGCAGGGTAATGCGGTTGTCTGCGGTGGGGTTGAGGACGGCGGTATTTGTCGCCGTAATTCGTCCGGCCGAGGTAACGCGGTATGTCCGCACGCCAAGCGAAGTGCGGTAAGTAATGATGTCACCCACCTGTACGTTTTTCAGCGTACCGAAATACGGCCATGAACCTCGATTATGGCCGCAGAGAGCCACATTTCCGTTCCAGACCGAAGTGCCGTCTACATGACCGGCGCCTTTCCGCATACTTTCGTATGTTGCGCCGGGATAAACGTAAGCGAACAGCTTGCGATTGCCGATGGATACCGCACCGAAATGGCCATTTGTGACGGCAAGCTGCGTTTGAACCGTATAACTGCCGCTTTCCGTGCCTGCTAGTCGATTGAACGACACGTTTTCCATGCCGTTCAGCTTTTCGTCTGTGTTAATCTGCTGTTCCACGGAGTAGCCCCACGGATCAATGTACGAACCAACAGGAATCACCGGCGAACCTTCACGAGGTGTTGTATTATCCTCATCAGTGCTCATACTGTCCGACGGGATGATGATGGAGGCTCCACCTGAATCGTCCGCGCTGTCAATGTCCAACGCTCGATTGGAGGATGTTGAAGTGTAGAAATGATTCGGATAAAGGTCGGCTGTGTAGTGATACTCGAGTGCTGAAGCTGAATAACTAACCATTATTGCCGATATGGCTGTTGCAAATATTAAGTGAAAATGTTTCATTGCGGCTCCTTTCGATTATATAAATAGACTAAACAAAAATTTGAGGAGATGAAGATATGCTTCCTGCGCTGAGTAATAAAACGGATTTTTATAAACATTATTGGAACTATTATCTTTCGATAGAACGTTCTTTTTTAGCAACGGAGCCTTACATAGCTATCAACCAGAAAAATTTTAATGCTTTTTCGGTCGAATTTATTAAGCTGTATCAAATTATTTGCAGCGAGGTTGATGTTACTGCTAAGTGCCTGTGCTCCGTTATCGGCACGCCACCTTCCAGCAATGCTGGTATTAACAAATGGAAGCCTTTGATTCTCGCGCATTTTCCAGAATTTTCACAGCAGGAGATTACTGTGATTTCATATGATATTTCATTGAAACCTTGGGATTCTTGGTTGCTGGAATCCGAGCGAAATCCAGTTTGGTGGACTCGGTATAATAAGGTAAAACATGACCGTACCACCCTGAACAGCAGCTCAAAAACGCCATATTACGAATACGCCAATCAGGGGAATGTTTTAAATGCGTTGGGCGCGCTGTTTTCGATTGAGATGCATATTTGTCGAGAGATAGCTTTAGCTACAGATCCCTTAAGAGATATTATTCCCGACGAACAATCTAAACTATTTCGTATGAACGGAACGGAATGGAAGTCTGATGTTGTAAGAGGCTCCGAAATGTGTTACACTCCAATATCTCCACATGACTAAATTCTCACCCCAAACGCATAATCGCTTCCCACAAACGCTTCCACCACATGATGCTGTGCTTCGCCGCCGGTTTCAATGGCAATATCCCGCCCAACAAGACGTTTTGCCAGCTTGCGGCGCAGAATAACGGTATATTCTGTTTCGGCGTGACCTTGCAGCGCACTCAGCCGTATTTTCGGTGTCCGAACGCGCACGAATTGGCGGCTTACCACATCGTGAATGCGGCGTTCCTCGTTGTAGACATAGACGCGCGCCGTGTGCCAGAGAATGTATCGAACGATCAAAAACACCAGCAGGAGAACGCCCGCGGCGCAGACAATTACGATCTGCGGAAGCGTTACATCGGGATCTAAAAACGGCATGACGGGTATCTTGCTGCCGACATAAGTTACGGTATACGTCATATGATCCACGCTTGTTTTGGCAATCTGCCCGCGATAAACGGCACTGGCCTGATAGCCGGTCGCAACCTGTCTGCTGGTGTAGGTGGTTTTACTGTAAACCGCGGTAGCTGTCCAGCTGTTCGGTACATCGGAGTCCGACACATTGGCCGCCTCAGTCCATGTCAGCGCGGTGCGCGGCAGGCTCAAACCGTCTGCCTGAACCGCTTCGGGGACGAGCGAACGGTCATTGTATGGCAAGGTGTAACTTTTCGTGACACTGTGCGGGTGACTGTCCGTTACGGTTTTGTATCCGGTTGCTTCCACATTGATGCTCTGTAAATCGAGCGTTAAATCACCGACAAACCCGTCCTTCACATACGATTTCGTGACCGGAAATCGGTCAATGACTGTCGCCAAATCAGCAGAGGGCGCGTCTATCGGTACCGTGTCCTCCGCGTCCTTTGTATCGGTTTTATACTGTATCGATTTGTCCATACGGTCATAGCGATACCAATATCCATTCTGTTCAAAAGGCTGCTCTTTGAGTGCCGCCGGATCAAAGTCCGGCGGCATTTCATATGTTTTCGTCAGCGTAGGAATGCCGTTTATCTCAATCGGTTCTACCGCGACCGGCGTATAAACCGCGTGATCGCCGGCTAAAAGCACCTGTTCGGTTTCATCTGCTGCGCCTGCCGCACCGACGAGCAGTGCGGCCAGAAGTGGCAGAATCAGCCACCGTATTCTCTTTTTCTGCATTGATTTCCCTCATTCCCGTAATCAATAGCCGGTTTTCGGCAAAGCCGGCTTGGTGTAAATCGGTGCACGATGAATTTTCGTCACCCATGCACTGGTGGAGTTATCCCATTCGCCCTGATACGAGCCGCCGCAATCCACACGGTTTGTAATATTGTATCCATTTGCCATATACGGCGGCACATAAACGTAAACCGTTGCCTTTTCAGTCATCTTAAATCCTGCAGGCACGGTTCCAAACTCGTAGCGGATATCCGTCACATACTCACCGACTGCCAGTTTGAGTGAACCGGAATCCACCTTGAATGAATAGCGGTTGGTGGAAAGCAGGTTGTCCGCGAGCACACGATAACCGTTTTTGTTCGTCTTATAGGTGATTTTATACCAGACACGCGCATTATAGATGCCGGTCGTTATCGTGCCGACACGAACGGCGTCTGTCGGAATACGGTCATGCCAGAAAAAATTATCCAGCGGTACATTGGACAGATTTGCAACATTTGTGATGTCGTAACGCATATTATCGCCCGCATCCACGGTATAATTACCTGTTTTCTTAATGCTCGTCTTGATGATCGCCGGATCGTCGTACATCTCGATACGGACCACATCGCCCTCAACTTTCAGTTTCACTTCAGCCTTTTGCGTATTCAGCTGATAGAAGCGCGGAGCCTTGGATTCCCGTACAAAGTACCGACCCAGCGGCAAGGGATTAGAGGCTGCAATACCTCTGGAATCTGTGGTAATCGTATCAACAACACGTCCGGTTTCAGCATTTTCAATCTCGAAAACTGCACCCGACAGCAAGCTGCCCTTCAGCTGATTGGTAATGGGATTATCCTGCGAGGATTTCTTAACCACCTGAATCTGGCCGAGTACAGGTGTGTTTTCTACAACCAACTCGGTTGTTTGGCCGCGGCGGACACGCAGTGTACGGACAGTGCTGTCCATCACATAACCCTGTGCGGCTGCAATCTCCTCGATTTTCAGCTCAACTTCACTCTTACCATCGGTCAAAATGTCATCGAGTTCGATGTAACCGTCCTGATCGGTAGAATATTCGCCAATCAGATTATTGGACTCGTCTTTCACAAGGAAACGAACACCGTAAATGCCTTTCTTCGTTACGGCGTCAATTTTCTTAATGCGAATACTTGCCAGTTTTTCATTTTCAAACTCCACAGTTGCCAACTGACCGGATTTTACAATCACGTTCTGCGGTGTACTGTCCAGTCGGTAGCCCTCGGGGCACGAAATCTCCGTTACTACATAAACGCCGTCTTCCAAACCATTGACAGTTGCCAGACCAGCGGAATTTGTCGTATACTTGCCGATTACTTCACCGTTGGCCTCGGTGATCTTGAACACACATCCGCTCAGCGGCTTGTTCGTGCCCTTAACGGTTTTGCGAATCTGCAGTCCATAACTGCGACTGTTAGTGAAAATAACCTCGTAAGTCTGGTCCTCTCGCAGCTGCACGGTTTTCGGCGCTTCATCAATCACATAACCAAACGGTGCACTTGTTTCCGTGATAATGTATGTTCCGGTTTCCAATTCCGGCAGATGCGCGATACCGTCCACATCGGTAGTCACATTCTCTCGAACGATAGAACCATCGCCGAGTGTTACTTTAAATGATGCACCGGCAAGCGGCTTTTTCGTTTCCGCATCGACTTTCTTAATCAGCAGACCGGGCTTTTTCCGATTTTCGATAGTCAGAGTGTAGGTTTCTCCTGCCTCCAGCGATACCGTGCGCGAGTTCCCATCCAGAATATATCCGCCGGGCGCCGTCACCTCGGTTACAACATAATCGCCTGCATCCAAACCCTCGATCAGTGCCTTGCCGTTCGAATCCGTTACTATGCTTTCCTTGATAATGTCACCGTTGGCGCGACTGAGTCTGAATACAGCGTTCGCCAGCGGCTTGCGCGTTTCCGCATCAATCTTCTGAATAGACAGCCCCGGCTTCTTCGTGTTTTCAATCGTGATTTCCGTCGGTTTATCCGACGTATGCTCGATTTCAACCGACTTATCGTTCAGAATATATTCCTGTAACGGTGCAGCTTCCTGCACTTTATAAGTACCTGCCGGAGCCTTTTCGATGGTGATCTTACCGTTTTCATCGGTGGTGTAGTCACCGAGCAAAGTTGCATCACGCCAGATCCTAAACTGTACACCGGGAATCGGCTGCTTGGTCTGGCTGTCCACCTTGATGACCTCGAACTTCTTCTGTACGGTGTTGTCCACTACGAGATCAACATTGCCGTCCGTCGTATGCTCGATGGTGATCGATTCCTTATTCAGCACATAACCGGCAAGAGTGTGATACTCCTTAAATGTATAAGTGCCGCTGTCCGCATAAGAAATCGTGAACTTACCATCTGGGTCGGTGGTAAAGTAGCCGATGCTCTTCCCGTCCTTGTAGCCTTGGAAAACAACACCCTGCAACGGTTTACCAGTATCCTTGTCAATTTTAGTGACCGTAATGTCCTTTTTCATGACGTTGGGGATCACGAAAAATGTGGGATATTCGCTGTTGTTTTCGATGGTGAATACCTTTTCATTCAGCACATACTTCGGGTCGGTAATGACCTCCTGTGCCTGATAGGTACCCGGCTCTGCATACGGAAGCCAGATACGACCATCTGCGCCGGTGGTGTAGTTGCCGAGCAGCTTGCCGTCCTTGTA